>Ga0209777_10001413_pt1 | contig 34817 bp, 29 predicted proteins | sample FrelakmetHBP12HB_FD_187147 | JGI IMG/M metagenome (GOLD analysis project Ga0209777, IMG submission 187147) | Freshwater lake sediment microbial communities from the University of Notre Dame, USA, for methane emissions studies -HBP12 HB (SPAdes)... | ecosystem: Environmental > Aquatic >...
TCTTCTTGCTCGATAAGGATGCCCGACAAAATCAGGATTCCCTCGGGCTTGAGGCAGCGCATGAAGTTCTCGTACAGGTTGAAAATCTCGTCCTTGACGAGATTGCTGACAACCACATCGTGGTAGGCTATCTCCGTTATATTATCCATCGAGCCAAACCGAACCTCCACGATGTCCTGCACATTGTTGTGAACGATATTCTCCTTGGCATTGTCTATCGCAGCCAGATCGATATCAATTCCCAGACACTCGGCAGCTCCCAACTTAGCCGCGAGTATACTGAGAATTCCCGAGCCGCAGCCGAGATCAAGAACCTTATCCCCCGGTTTGATATCCTTGATGAGCTGCGCCATACAGAGTTGTGTCGTCTCATGCTGCCCCGTACCGAAAGCCATTTTCGGTTCAATAACAATATCGACTTTGCCGGGGAAATGAGTCTTGTCCCAGATTGACCTGACGGCGACATTGTCGATGACCACCGGCTGGAACGATTGCTGAAAGCTCTTGATCCAGTCGATATCGTCAATCGGTTTGATGGAGATCATGTCCGTTAGTCCGTCGGATGTCGTCAGACCGCGACTCACCAGATAGACTCCCAGCATTTCGACTTTCTCGCGGGACTCCTCGACAACGGGCAGATAGAACTTGACCTTGAATTCGTTGTCGCTGACTTCGGTCACCAGTCCTTGACTAAGGGTTTCGGTGATGAATGATGTCACCAGATCCTCGTCGACGGGAGCGCAACGAATGCTGACTTCCAAGTAATCAGCCACGATCAGACCCCCAGCGATTCTCTTAGACGTTCAAAGATAGATTTCGAGACCTTGGAAGGAACCTCTCCTTCAATGCGATGCAGCTTTTCATAGAGGACGCGCTGTTCGTCGGTCAGCGATGTCGGTGTCCAGAGTGAGACCTTGACCAGCAGATCGCCTCTGCCACTGGAGCGCAAACGACCTAACCCCTGTCCGCGAAGTTTCAACATTCTTCCTGACTGTGTGCCCGACGGTATCTTGAGTTTCACATGCCCTTCGAGCGTTTCGATATCGATATCGCCACCCAGAGCCGCCATGGCGAAAGTAATCGGAACCTCGGTGATAATATCGCCGCCGTGCCGCACAAACCGTTCGTGCGGCTTCTCCTCGATCATCACCATCAGATCGCCCGACTCACCTCCACGCATTCCCGCGTTGCCTTCGCCGCGCAACGGAATGTAGTTGCCTTCCGACACGCCGGCAGGAATCTTGACGCTGATCGTTGCCTGCTCCTCCACCCTACCAGACCCGCTGCAGGTTGTACAGGGCGACGAAATGACCTCACCCGTCCCTCCGCAATTGCTACAGGGAGTGACACTGACAAACTGCCCGAACATCGAGCGCGACACTTGTTGTACTTGACCGGCGCCGTTACACTGCGGACAGCGCCGAAGTGACGAACCGCCTTTGCCGGAGCACGTGGCGCAGCGTTTGAAACGCTTGATCTTTATGCTCTTGTCTGTGCCAAACGCGATTTCTTCCAGCGTCAACTTTAGACGTATCTTGAGATCTTCGCCGTGGTAAAGATCCTGCCGACCGCGCCTGCGCTGACCGCCGCCAAACATCTCCTCGAAACCTGACCCCCCCATGCCGAAATCGCGCATAAATGCCCGCAGCGCATCATTGATATCAAATCCGGCACCAGAACCCCCGGCACCGAAGCCGGGATGACCCGAAACACCGGCATGACCGTACTGATCATATTGCGCCCGACTCTGCGCATCTTTGAGCACCTCGTAGGCCTCGGTGGCCTCTTTGAAATTCTCTTCGGCCTGTTTGTTACCCGGATTCTTGTCGGGATGGAATTTTATCGCCAGTTGACGATACGCCTTCTTGACTTCGTCTTCAGAGGCGCCCCGCTCAACACCGAGGATTTCATAATAATCACGCTTTGCCATATTCTCGCATTTCCGGCTCTACCCAAACTCGCAAGTCAACTGCAAGGTCACGCCCACTCCAGATGATGGTGCGGCAAACCCGCTACTTCGCAATGGGGAGTACCGACCTCACTTCTTCTTGTCTTTGTCGTCGACAACTTCGAAATCGGCGTCGACAGCATCTTCTTTCCCACCATCAGCCCCCCCCGTCGTCGGCTGCTCTGGCTGTGGCTCCCCTTGCCCGCTCGGTCCTCCGGCGGCGCCACCGGCCGACTGTGCCGTTTGACGGTATATGACTTCGGCAATCTTCTGGGATGCCGTCATTAGGTCGTCAATTTTCTGATTGATGATTTCGACGGACTCAGTCTTCATCGCGGCTTCCAGTCGTTCTTTAGCCTCGGTGATATCCTTGCGTTCATCCTCGGAAATCTTGTCGCCATGTTCCTTGACAGTACGCTCGACCGAGTAAATCGCCTGATCAGCACGGTTACGCGCTTCAACCAATTCATGTTTTTTGTGGTCGGCTTCCGCATTGGAATCAGCGTCTTTGACCATATTCTGAATCTCAGCTTCTGATAACCCGGAGGATGATTCGATCTTAATTCTCTGCTCCTTGCCGGTACCCAGATCTTTCGCTGAGACATGCACAATGCCGTTAGCATCAATGTCAAACGTCACTTCAATCTGCGGCATGCCGCGCGGCGCCGGCGGAATGCCGACTAGATCAAATCGTCCGAGCGTGCGATTGTCGAGCGCCATTTCACGTTCACCTTGCAGGACATGAATACTCACCGCCGGTTGATTATCGGACGCAGTGGAGAATATCTGCGATTTGCGAGTCGGAATGGTAGTATTGCGTTCGATCAGTCGCGTTAACACACCACCAAGCGTTTCGATACCGAGCGACAGCGGCGTTACATCCAGCAGCAATACATCCTTAACCTCACCCGCGAGTACACCCGCCTGAATGGCCGCGCCGACGGCAACAACCTCGTCCGGATTGACCCCCTTGTGAGGTTCCTTGCCAAATAACTCGCGCACGACTTGCTGCACCTTTGGCATACGAGTCATCCCACCTACCAGCACGACTTCGTGTATGTCAGCAGGCGTAACATTGGCATCTTTGATAGCGCGACGGCACGGTTCGACAGTGCGCTGAATAAGATCGTCGGTCAACTGCTCAAGCTTGGCGCGGGTCAGAGTCATGTCGAGATGTTTGGGTCCCGATTGATCGGCTGTGATGAATGGCAGATTGATCTGGGTCTGCATTGTCGTTGACAGCTCGCATTTGGCCTTCTCAGCGGCCTCCTTCAATCGCTGCAAGGCCATTCGATCCTTGCGCAGATCGATTCCTTCCTGACGTTTGAATTCGTCCGCAATCCAATCAATCACACGCTGATCAAAATCGTCGCCTCCCAGATGCGTGTCACCATTGGTCGATAGCACTTCGAAAACCGAATCGCCCAATTCCAGAACGGAGATATCGAATGTTCCGCCACCGAGATCATACACGGCGATCTTCTGATTCTTGTTCTTGTCGAGACCATACGCCAGTGCCGCCGCCGTTGGTTCGTTGATGATGCGCAACACTTCGAGACCGGCAATGCGCCCGGCGTCCTTCGTGGCCTGGCGCTGGCTGTCGTTGAAATAGGCGGGGACGGTAATCACCGCCTGTGTGATCGTCGAGCCAAGGAACGCTTCGGCGCTCGCTTTGAGATTCTGCAGGATCATCGCCGAGATTTCCGGCGGTGAATAGAGTTTGCCCATGATCTCCACACGGCAATCACCCGATTCGTTCTCAGTGACCTTGTACGGCACCAGTTTTTCTTCGCTGGTCACTTCGGCATGGCGTCGTCCCATAAACCGTTTGATCGAGAAGATCGTGTTCTGCGAATTCTTGATCGCCTGACGTTTGGCGATTTGACCCACTAATCGTTCGCCGTTTTCCTGAAAGGCAACGACCGATGGCGTTGTCCGGCCGCCTTCTTGATTGGGGATCACGACCGGCTCGCCGCCTTCCATAACGGCGACGCATGAGTTAGTGGTCCCGAGATCTATGCCAATTACTTTACCCACGACTATGTTCCTCCATCACACCGATATCGGTGATACGAACTAATTCTATCCAATAAAAACCGTCAGGCAAGACCTAACTCTCTTTGCCTTTGACAACAGCTACGCGCGCGTGCCTGATCACTTTGTCGTTGAGCGTGTAACCGGCCTGCAATTCCGTCGCAACCGTATCCGGTTCTGCGCCGTCGTCGACCTGCATAACAGCTTCGTGCAACCGAGGATCAAACACCTGACCAAGGGAATCAAAACGCTTGAGCCCTTCGCGTGCAAGCACATCCAGAAGCTTGTCGTACAACATGCTGACCCCCTTGTGATAGGTTTCGGCGTCGTGATTCTCCTCTCGACTCTTGAACGCCCGCTCGAAATTGTCAAGCAACTCCAGAAGCTCCAGGATCAAACCCTCATTGGCCGTCTTGACCAAATTTATGTAGTCGCGCGTTGTCCGTTTCTTGTAGTTGTCAAACTCCGCTGCCAGACGCAAGTATTCATCCCTAGCCTTGTCAAGCTGCCCAGTCAGCGCTGCAATCTGCTGCTCCTGTGACAGAACCGCCTCGGCACAACCGTTTACATCGATCTGCTCATCGCCCGCAGATGACTCCGATTTGCTTGTCGCCTCGGTCTCCGTATCCGGAAGAGTTTGAGATTCCCGCTGCTTTCGTTCTCTATCGGCTTTGCTCATTTCCATTCCTCATCGTGACAGTATCTCTGATAGCACTTTCGCCGTGTAATCGACCAGTGACATCAGCTTTGCATATTCCATCCGCGTCGGGCCGATTACTCCGACTGTTCCGCGAATCTGCCCCGCTTGATAACTGCGCGTGACCGCTGAGCAACCCTTCATCCCTTCGATATTGGCCTCGGTACCGATTGTGACCGTGATCTCATTCGCAAACGTCTTGATCTTGAGCAGGTCGATCAGACTGTGCCGTTCCTCTAAGAGGGTCAAGAATTCGCGCAGCTTTTCCGGATTCTGGAATTCCTTCTGCGAAAGGATATTTATCGTACCTTCAGTATGAAGCTCTTCTCCCGACGATTCGCTGAGCATGTGCTCGTGTTGTTCCATAAAGAGTTTGAGCACTTGCGGGTCACCCCGTTCTTCGGCGCGTAATCGTTCGGCTATGGTGCGCCTGATCTCGCCAAGACTCAGCCCCGACAGCTTTTCGTTGAGAACGTCAGCGGTCTGGCGCAACCGCTCCACTTCGATATTGCTGTCAACCTCGATCAGAATCGTGCGCACAATCCCTGACCTCACAGCGACGATGACCATGACCCGCGTGTCGGTCAGTTGCACAAGATCGACCTTGTTGAGCACCGCCTGATCGAACTTGGGAGTGATTGTCACACCCAACTGCGACGTCAATCGCGCCAGCACCCGCGAAGTCTGTTCCAGAATATCTTCTATGGCGCTATAGTCAATGGACAGAGCGCGCTTGATTTTCTCCCGTTCGGGCGCTGAGAGCCTTTCCGATTTCAAGAGCTTGTCGACGTAGAGTCGGTAGCCGGTTTCGGTCGGGATGCGTCCGGCGGACGTGTGAGGCTGTTCGATCAATCCCTTCTCCTCCAAATCGGAGAGCGTGTTGCGAACGGTCGCCGGTGAAACACCGAGATCATATTTGGTGGCAATGACACGCGAACCAACCGGTTCGGCCGTGCGGACATAGTGATCTATCAGCACCGCCAGGATCGTTCGTTCTCGTTCTGTCAAATCAAGCTGCATCACCTTCTTTGTTACTCTCCCGTCGAAACCACCGAGGTTCGACCAACCTCTGGCAGACAACAAGGTCTGCCACAATATACCATTAGCACTCTAAGCAGTAGAGTGCCAACAAAGTAGCCAAAAAAACAGCTTCGTCAACTACAAAGCTGTCACTCCGTTATACGTTTTGTCGCTCGGATGTTTGCAGGTTTTGAAACCTCTGCTGGCAGCTATTTGTCCTTTTTCTGTGGCTTTTCGGTTGACGGTTTGGGAATTGCCGTCTTTGTGCTATCAGTATTTCTTGCGAATGCTGGCGTTTTGGGCCTATGCTTGGGCGGGATAAGATATCCTCCCTGTTCGAGACGGTCGTCAATGCCATTCATGTTGACATCTATAAAGTCGTTAAATATCGGCAATGTTCGGTGCTGCATTGGCGATTTCAGCGTGTCATTTACTTTGCCGGCTTGGGGTTGCCACTGCGACTGGGGCTGCGGTTTGGCAAGAGCGGTCGTGTCTGATTTCGGAGGGGGCGTATCCTTCTTGCGCTTTTCAATCGCCAACGAGGTGGTCGCTATCGCCATGCAAACGCCAATTACCATCGCGAATGTCAGTAATCTTTTCATTAGCATCCGTGCAAACCTCCTGTTTGCTTCTTCATTGCATCCCACACACGTTGCCGATTAGTCGAGTAGGTCGAAACCCTCGTGGTTTCGACATTAATATATGCGATGTGTCGAAAGGGCAAGTCTTTCAACCTACGCGACTCATAAATTCCTTTCCCTCACCCCTACACCCCTCTCCCACTGGGAGAGGGGAAGGGGGTGACGGTGTAGACGCCATGATCCCGCTCAATATCGAGTGCTCCGGCTGGCATGAATGAACCACTAATGCTTCTTCCCGCCGCCGGACGGTTTTCCTGACGAGGAAGGCGTCGAGCTACCAGAAGATTTCTCTCCTCCCGAATTACCAGAACGTTCTTTGACCGCGGGCGTGCTCGGCTGGGAACCCTTGTCCGATTTCGGTTTCGCCTGCGGTTCCTTCTTGACGTCTCCGCCGCTCGGCTTCACCGGCCTGCGATTGTCAACGCCAGAGTCCTTTTTCTGCCCGCGTACTGGCTCCTTCCTGCCTTCATAGCCACGACCGGTGCTAGCCTTTCTGCTAACAGCGCCATCGTTGTTGATGCGCCTGTCACCCGGCTGCCTCTTGCTGACCTCACCCCGATCGTTTGATCCCTGACCCTTAGAGCCGCCGTATGTAGCGCCGTCATAGTACTTCTTCTTTCCGATTTCATCGGGACGAGCGGATTTGCCGGTCGCGAACGTCTTCGTCTTAGTATCGTATCCGTAAGTCTCCTTATACTTGGTAATCCGCGTCTCCTTGTCGCCTGCATAGAACTTCGACTTCGTATACTTGGCGTGATCGTTGGCAACTACTTCGTAGCCGCGTCGCACTTGCGGTTTGGAGGCGTTGTAGAAGTCCCCCTGCTTATGTTTGTAGCGTGAAGGTCCGTCATAATAGCTGTCCCAGGCGTAGTTGCGATACCAGCGATCCCAGCAGTAATTGTAGACGAACCAAGGGCGTGTGTAGATGAAAAATGGATCGCGAACATCGACGAAAATCCAGTCGTTGTAGACTACCGAAGTGCCCCAGTAGACGGTTACGCGATGTCGGCCAAGATAAATTCCCGGCACATAGAGCGGAGCATAGCCAAAGAACACACCATCGACGTAGACCTCGCAGCCGTTCGGATAGTCGACGTAGACACGACCACAGTCACCCGAACAGTCGGAGTGCTCCGGTTGGTAGTAGTACTTCGGCGCCACATAGAAACTCACATGGTCGTAAGCGAAGTTCTCGCCGGCGAAATACTTCTGATTGATCAGGTCGATGAAATTCTCGTTCTCGCCGTCGTACTTAAATCCCCAATCCTTTTCATACACCGACACCGGTCCGCGCCAGTCAGGCACGGGAAAGTACTCGGTTGAAGCAACCATCTGAATATGTTCAGTACCCGGAGGACCTTCGAGCGTCAACGTGTAGTCGTCGGAGCTCTCGGGGACCATGTATATCTCTCCCGCCTGCACGTAATTGTTGTCGCCCGGATTGGGCGGGAAGATAAGATTGACATTGCCTCGCGTGTCGAGATCGTAGATCGTCACGTATGCGTCCTGGGACGCGCGGAAATAGATCGTGATGTCGTCACCTTCGTCATAGTTGGAGCCGTCATCGCGATCGGTCCAGACATCGACATCAAGGTCGCGGTAAGTGCGACGCAAGGTCGACTGTGCCGCCAGCACACTGGTTAGAACCAATGCCAGCAGCGCCGTGAGAATGATCAGGCGTTTCATCTGTTTAACCCTTCCTCTTGCCATAATTGGCGTCAGTTTGCGGGTGTGTTTTGGGAGCCCGTTTGAGCTCAGGATTATTCGGGTCGGTTTGGTAAGCCCACTCGACGTAAATCACACGACTATTCTTGTCAATGTCACGTATCCATAATGCAGCATAGTGTTGGTCAGAGGTTTCGACAAGATAACCGTGACCAACCAGAAGTTCAATCCACCCCAGTTCCGACCAACCTGCGCCACCACCGGGCTCTCCCCAGCCGATGGACTGGAGACCATCAGCAAAACCAAAGTCTTGCACATAGGTGGAGCGGTTCGCCACGTCTATAAAGTACTGATAAAGGCTCGTATCGAACTCAACGAATACATCCGCGTTATCAGAATCCCAGGCGACAGTCCGTTGATTGGAGAAGTCGAAGCCAATCTTGCCCGACGACACCGAATACAGGTTGAAGCTCACCGAGCCCTGTGGTCTCGGCGTGTCCTTAGCATCGATTTTCGACAACTCCGATTCGCCATACTTGTTGTAAGCGTTTACGGCATAGTAGTAAGTGACTCCGTTCGTGACGTTGTCATCGATGTATGAGTACCACTTGACATCGTCACCATTGGCGACAACACCGGCACTGGCAAGTACCGTCCCGAGAAGTTCATACTGATCTTCACCGTTCACAGTGTGCGTGTAGCGATAAACACCGTAGCCCTCGGTTACGCCGTTGTCGTTGTTGCCGCGCCAGTCGACTTCAACCTGATGATCTCCTGTGATCGAGCTAACTCCGGTCGGAACCGCCGGTACATCGCCGACTACCTTCACGACCCTATCTTTTTCACAGCCAGCCACGAACACTAACATGCCAACCATTGTCAGAACCAAGAATATTATCTGTTTCAAGCTTTCCTCCTAACCTAACAGCATTCTGTTTCTGCACGGAGTGATGCAAGGGTCGTGCCAAGGGAAGGGCGCATTGGTAATGCATTGATATACAATCAATTGCAGCAGCAGTAATGCCACAGCGGGCAGGTTCCGAAACAGACAGACGCACTGAAACTGTGCGCAATGCATCTAATTAACTATGTAGAAGTGAACGCAAATCGATTGTTAGATCGGCACCGGCGTTGCAAGCTTTGCGTCGACCTGCTTCTTAATGGTCTCCACGGCCGCACCGATCTCAACCATCATCAGATCCGGTTTGGCGCGATCCTTCAACTCAAACTGTCCCTTCTCGAATGATTTGGCGCCGACATTTACGCGCAGTGGCATACCAACCAGATCAGCGTCATTCAACTTGACGCCGGCGCGTTCGTCGCGGTCATCGAGAATCGTCTCAACACCGGCATTGATGAGTTGATCGTGCAACGCGAAAGCGGCATTGCGCAAGCTCTCATCGGTTGACAGCGGCACTATGTGCACATGATACGGCGCCAGTGATGCCGGCCAGATGATACCGCGGGCGTCGTTATATTTTTCGACCGCAGCCTGAATCGTGCGCGTTACGCCGATCCCATAAGAACCCATGTAGAACATTTGCTCCTTGCCATCTTTGTCGAGGTAGGTCGCATTGAGTGACTTGGCATATTTGTAGCCGAGGTTGAAAGTATTGCCGACCTCGATTCCCTTCTTTGTGTGCAGAATCCCCTTCTTGCAGACTGGACAGATATCGCCGACTGCCGCCGAGCGGAGCGGAACGATTTCGCTTACGCTGAAGTCCCGTTTGTGATTGACGTTGACATAGTGCGTCTCGTTTTCGTTGCCACCGACGACGAAGTTAATCAACTCCATCACTTCCGGGTCGGCAAGCAGGCGGACCCCTTTGAGACCGACGGGGCCCGCAAATCCGACCGGCGCGTGTGTAACTTCTTCCACGATTTCCGGAGTTGCCATCGTCAGTTCGAGACAACCAAGGTGGTTCTTCAGCTTGAGCTCGTTGATCTGCCGGTCGCCGCGAATCATCGCTGCCACCGGTTTGCCATCCGCGGTATAGAGAAGTGTCTTGACCAGGCGTTCAGCAGGCACATTCAGGAATGCTGTGACTTCCTCGATTGTAGCTGCATTTGGCGTTGGCACTTTCTTGAGCGGCTTCTCCGATTCCCTGGCTATCGTCTTGGGGCTGATCGAGTCAGCTTTTTCAACATTGGCGGCATAATCGCAGTCATTGCAGAAGAACAACAATTCCTCTCCCGACTCAGTATCTACGATCACCATGAATTCGTGCGCCATCTTCCCCCCCATAGCACCCGTATCCGATTCCACCTTGCGGACTTCCAATCCGCACCGATTGAACACCGCAAAGTAGGCGTCTACCATTTTCTGATAGGCCCGTTTGTGCGCTTCGGCGTCGAGGTCGAAGGAGTAAGCGTCCTTCATCAGGAACTCGCGCCCTCGCATCAAACCAAAACGCGGACGGATTTCATCGCGAAACTTGACCTGAATCTGGTAGAGGTTGAGCGGCAATTGCCTGTAGCTTCGTAATTCGTTGCGAATAAGGTTGGTGACGACTTCCTCATGCGTGCCGCCGAGCACCATCCAATGATCATGTCTGTCTTTGGAGCGCATTTGCTCTTTACCCATTACATCCCAACGTCCTGACTCCTGCCACAGTTCCGCCGGATGAAGGACCGGCATCGTGATTTCGATAGCGCCGGAACGATCCATCTCCTCACGGACGATGTTGATTGTTTTCAAAAGCGTCCGTTGCATAAGCGGCAGGTAGTTGTATACGCCCGCCTGAAGCTTGCGGATATAGCCGCCGCGTACCAGCAACTTATGGGATATTAACTCGGCGTCCGCCGGGTCTTCGCGAAGAGTCGGGATATATGTTTTTGACCAGAACATAGTCTACCTTTCCAAAGTATCGGCCTTGATGCACGACTAAGTTAGCCGCAACGCCATTGAAGTCAAGGCATTTGCATCGGCGGGCTAATGATGTACCGACGAAATGTTGTCCTCAATTTCGCCGTTGACTTTACTATTGTCTTCAGATAGATTTCACGCAGTTGCCCCCATGGTGTAATGGATAACGCGTCGGCCTCCGGAGCCGGAAATCCAGGTTCGATCCCTGGTGGGGGTATTTGCTTTCTCGAAAGCGATTCCAACCCTGCTATTTCACTCGCCCCAGCACCCATGACTCATTGCGATGATTGTATTTTGGATTCAGCTTGTTGAGCACGATGTCGACTAACGACGGTTTGCCATGATGAACAAGCTTGTACTTCCCTAACATTGAAGTCAGCAGGTCTTGATGCTGTATCAGGTTGGTATCGCTGAAAACGACGATGTAGTCCGGAGGTGAGAAGGAAAGCAGTTTCCCCTGTGCCAGCGCCTGATAAAACTCAAGATTACTGTAAATCGTGAAGGCACCCGAGCGGTCATACTGCCAATAGCTCTGCGGCACAAACATACGGCGCTCAGTGCAGTCGAAGAGCACTTTACGGACATCCGGTTGTCGCGATAAGTACACCAACGGATCAACAGCACCGCGATGCCCATAGTTGACTGTGAACGCCGATAGCAGTACCAGATTGATCACGGCAAACCAGACCCATAGCCCGAGGCGAAGTCTGCGCCAGCGATCGTGCCAACCTTCGTTCTGCCTAAGATAGTAGACTCCGACACAGCCGAGCACGAGCAGAATCGGGAAGATGGGAATAATAAACCGCTCCTGCTTGTTGACAATCACTGAGTGGCCTATCAGGAATGCCATCATTGGCAACCACAAGACAATGTGGTTGCGTATGATACGCCACTGGAAAACCGAACCGACGAATAGGAGCGAAAACGGCGGGATCATGACGCCGATAATCAGCAGAATGTAATTGTACCACGGCCCCGGAATCGTCGGTGGTGCGCCCAAATTCCCGACGATGTAATTGGTGAAACTGCCGAGGAACTTGCCATGTGTCTGGGTGTCGATCAGACCCTGCAAGACGATCATTCCCGTCAACGCGATTGTGAACACCGTTGCTTGCCGCCAGACACGACGCCGAATCACCATCGCAATCGGCACGAGCACGAGCGCCATGAGAACCTGCATACGGATCATGAAGGCAATCCCGCCGAGCACGCCTGCCAGTGCAGCGTCAGAATCCGACTCTCGCTTCATACCGGTAGTCGCGAAATACAAACACGGAAATAGGAAATCGGCGGCAACCATCTCCACCAGATTGCGCACCGCCAGATAAGGCATTAAGAAATGTGCCGCCAGCAGCACTCCACCAACCACGGCAGTCCGTTCATTGGTTTCTTCCTTGAGATATCGATAGCCAAAAATCACGGGCAACAACGATAGCAGCGCGTGCACGAACCGATTGAAATACATATGCGTGTCGAGGTGTTCAACACCGAACGCCGAAGTAATCTTCATCAGCCCCAGCAGGAACAGATTGTACACGGCGCTACGCATCACCCCGATATCCGGCTTCCCTTCCCAGCGCAAGGTGCCATCAGATTGGTAAAGCCCATCATGCAACCAGCTATTGGCGATCTCGATGGTTTCGTAATGATCGTCGTGCGCCATAAATCCCTGTGAGAAGACAACCGCTGTGAGGCGCAGCCCCAGCGCCAGCGCGAAGATGATCAGAAACGGACGCGTGAGAAGAGACGACTTGGGATTCACAATTCCAAGTTAGGTCTTCGCGTGCGCCGAAGCAAGGGGGGAGTTTGGGCGGGCGGCTCAACCCGGCAAGCAGCGATGCTCACAGCACGCTGGAAACCTTTCCGTCCTCGCGACCGGTGTACGCCCTCGTGCACCGGCTCATACCGCTTCCTGACCGTGCGGAGAAAATCCGCATGCACTATTGACACGGAGCCATGTTGCATTATATTGCAAACAGATTCATACCAATCTGTGCTGGGAGGCACCATGCAAATCTCATCAAAGCAAGGTATCATCGTGTTGGCGATGCTGCTTGCAGTCAGCACCGCGACGGAGGGAACTTGGGCAGCGAACAAGAGCGGAGATGCCCATATCTCTGCTGCCGCAGATCTTCTATCATCATATCCTTGTCTGGATCAGCGCGTGCACAAGGTGGGCAAAGTCGGTTTTACAGTCACCAACTACGGAATTCTGGGAAATCAAGGCGATCCTGCGATTAGGGACCCCGAGACCGGCCTGTCCGCTCCCTCTTGCCAGTTCCCCTATGGATCGGGTGTAGAATATCTGTATGCAGGCTCCTTGTGGATTGGCGCGGTAGTAGACAGCGACACCCTTGTCTCCACCGGTTATGATGGTTGGCAGCACATCTATGAAATGTACTCCGACTCCTTCCCGGAAGGGCGCATGGTGAAACGGTCGACACGTCCGGATGACCCGGCATACAGTCCCGACGCCATCAGCGAGGCCGATTACATCGCCACCTACTACGACACGCTGACCGACCCAATGTGGGTCGCTTCGAATCCGGACGACGGACGGCCACACATTCCGCTTGGACTGAAGATCGTGCAGGAATCGTATTCCTGGAGTGCTAGTGTTTACGAAGACTTCATCTTGTTTCGCTACAGGATCAAGAATATCGGCAGCCACTATCTCCATCAGACATTCTGTGGACTCCATTTCGATTGCGACATTATGGCTCTCACTCGTGGGGCTCTTGGCTCTCAGGATGACATCTCCGGAAGCTACAGCTGTGTTGACCCAGCTACTCAAGAGAACCTGCTTGTCGGCTGGTCAGCCGACAACGACGGCGATCCATCCAGGTCTGGACTGTGGGATTCCCTTTCGGCACGCGGCGTATTCGGGGTCTCCCTGCTTGACTTTCCGACACAACCTCGACAGTCTTTCAACTGGTGGGTTTCTTGGGGCGACGCAACTCTGGATTGGGGACCCCGACGACAGGAAAACAATCGCAACTTCGGTACAGGCGGACTTGGAACACCCGCAGGCGACCGAAACAAGTACTACATCCTGTCAACTCCCGAGAATGACTACGATCAGCTCTTTTCCGCAGTTGACTTCAGCAGTCAAGGTTGGCTTCCTCCGATCGCGGAGGTTGGTGGCAATCTGGCGGACGGTTACGATACCCACTTTCTGCTCTCCTTCGGCCCGATGGATCTCGCGCCGGGCGACAGCACGGAGTTTGCCTTTGTGGTCGCGATGGGTGATAACTTCCACCGCAATTCAACCGACTTCCAAAGGCTTTTCGACTCGAACAATCCGCAGGCGTATTGCGACAGTCTTGACTTTTCGGACTTGACGACGAACATCCTGGCAGCCCGGCAATTGTATCGGCAGTTGTTTGTCACTCCAAGTGCTGTCGATGAAGGCTCTGCCGTGGAGTCGACGCCAACCGAACCGGCGTTGAAACAGAATTCCCCCAATCCTTTTAACACATCAACGGCGATCTCTTTCGATGTTCCGCGACCATCCAGTGTCCAGCTCGACATTATCAGCATCCTTGGGGAAAACGTGACCACACTGATCGAGGGCGCGATGTCGCGCGGACAACATGAGGTCGTCTGGGACGGCAAAGACAGATTCGGGAATACGCAGCCGTCAGGCGTGTATTTCTATCGGCTGACGGTCGGCACACTTGTTCAGACCAAGAAGATGGTGCTGCTGAAGTAGACTCCCATTCGCTAACAAAGACAAATGCGGCAGGCGTTTTGAGGTTGTCCCATAAGCACAGTGGTCGCCGATGAAGTCTGCTCAAAAACTCCCCCGACTCAATCAAGAAACCAAATCCAGTCTCATTACCCGATCTTCTCTCGCCCACCTCACCCGTCGATCCTGCCACCGCACCCCGGATGCCAACAAAATCCTCCTCAACACACCAGCAAAAACAGTTTGCGAATAATGCGGGTTAGGCAAATTGTTGTGAATTGCAGGTTCTGATTGCCTAGAACGCGCTAAATCTGGTATGTTAGCTGATCAGTTGGCAGGTTGAAGCTAAGTGATGACTCGAAACGCGACAAGGCGATAGCAGCGCCAGACGACTACTAAGTTAATGATGATTACACAGATTCCCTATCCCTTACCCTTGAGTTTTCTGTTTGGGCTTACGGTGAAGTCGAGATGGTCAGTAATTGCGCTGCTGTTTCTGATCGCAACACCAATATTCTCCGCGGAAGCATCCCCTGAAAAGTCGAACGGCCCAACTACTTCGGCGAGTAAGGCAATCCGTTCAATCCGCTACAAAGGTAAGTTCAAGCTGAGAACCTCGATTCTCAGTCGTGAGATCGACTCGCGACCCGGACAAAAGCTTGACAGCAAACGCCTTGAGCGTGATCGGAAGAAGATCGACGGGCTCGGTGTCTTCTCGGAAGTGCGATCGGAGGTAACGGAGGACGGCGACTCGGTCGACATCGTGTTTAATCTCACGGAAATCTGGACACTCACCCCGTTACTATCGGCCGGCAAAACTGATGATAGTTTCGATTGGATGATCGGAGCCCATGAACGCGACCTCGCCGGCTATCTCTGCAACGTCCGAGGATTCTACCGCCGCTTTGAAGGAGAGAATTCCTATGTGCTTGATGTCATTCTGCCGAGAACGCTGGGGCGAGATTTTCTGGTGGGATTCAGCGCAGCTTATGAGGGGCAGAAAGACTTAGTCATCATCGATGGTGTCGAGACCACATATCGGTATCTCAATAGATTTATCGCTGCAGATATTGGCTTTCGCGCTAGCGAGAAGATCTATCCCGGCCTGTTCTTGGGCTACAGTCGGGAGAACTGGAGCCTGGTGTCTCCTGCCGAGCCGCCTGCTCGAGCGCGACGGGAACTCGATTATCCACGCTATATGTTTGGCGCCGCCTTGAGTCTGGGGCGAATCTACTCTGATCATTTCTACTTTGAGGGAGTGGAGTTAACGTCAGGCGCGACTTTGATCCGAGAACTTCCCGGCAACCGCTTCGAGAAATGGCGGTTGCAGTTTACCGGACGTGGATTCGCTGTGATGTATGACGTCAACCTGTGCGCGCGTTTGCAGTATTCGACCTCTTCAAGCGATGAACGCGTGCCCCCCTATGCGCTCTCTGGAAGCTACAATGTTCGCGGCTATCGCGACAAATATGATCGCGATGACCATTTCCTTGGATGTAACTTGGAAGCTCGGAAGAAATTGATTGAAACCAAGCATTGGTACTCGCAAGCCGCGTTGTTCGTCGATGCCGCGAGTTTGTGGGGCAGGTATCGCGACGCCTCGGTGGCGATGCGCAATCCCTACTGGTCATTTGGCGGTGGCCGAGGCTCGGACGCGCCGACGTGATCTTCAACACCTCCACGAAGAGTTGGACGTACTACTTGAGTTCGTCGCAGTTTTTCTGATGAGGATCGAAGAAGCAGAGAGTATTTCTTAGGACTGCAACTTTGCGATTGTGTGATGCGTCCTAATAGGCTATAGTTGGCGCTCAAGGAGGATTCTTATCGGACTCTTTTTCAAAATTGTCGGCGTAGCAATTGTCATTGCCGGTTATGTCATTGGCCAGACTTTACAGTCAGCCTTTGATATTAGGCAGATCACTACGTCAAACGACTTCATCACCGCCATCCTGCACCAGGATGCCGTGGTCACTCTGGTCGAGCAAGCCAAGCAGTATGCCGCGCTGGGGATCATGGCTTTGGGTTTCTGTTTCGGACTGCTATCGTTCGGAATCGGGATGATCCTCGGACGTCTCCGCAAACTCGCCAGGCAGGTTGATGCACTCGGCATACGGCAGGGAGCATAGCCGTTGAGTACGCTGCTTCGCCAAGTTAGGTACTACCAGATAACGATGATTGTTGCGGCAGTTTTGCTTGTTATCTGGCAGGTGAGCATCATCAACAGAAAAGAAGGCAGCAGCAGCGGTGCGGCCGCGTCGGAGTTGAGTTTCACGACCAATACCGGCACTGAGATAACTCTGCCTGATACGACCAACAAGTATACTGTGGTGATCTTCTGGAAAGCTGCCTCGGAGCGGAGTCTGCAATTGGTCAGCGAAGGACTATCAGTATGGAAGAAGCCGGAGTTCGACACTCTTGCAACATTATATCTCGTAAATCTCTTCGACTCGCTTCCGATTGCCCGAAGCGCCGTCGACTTTGACAACCCCGATCTTCCTTTCGCGCATTCACCGAAAGGCGGGTTTCTCGACCGCAATCCGATTCGCAGTCTTCCCTGCACTGCCGTCTTTGCGGCGAACGGTTCAGTGGTCGAAGTGATAGAGGGCTATCAAGAGGGTAAGTTAGCGGAAATTGTTAGTCGGCTGGAGATGCTTAATCGCATGACGGGTAAGCAGGGGGAATTCCAGTTCCAATTTGGCGGCGGAAGTCGAAAATGACACCAGCGCTCAAATTCGATAACCTCGCCAAAACCTATCGCGAACGCGGCGCTGGCAAGCGCGCTCTGAACGGCATCAGCTTTGATGTCGAGGCCGGCGAGATCGTCGGGTTTCTCGGCCCAAACGGCGCCGGCAAGACGACGGCCATGCATGTTCTGATGGATATTCTTTTTCCGACTTCCGGTCGCGCCGAGATCATGGGATTTGACTCACGTGATCCGGAGTCGCGACAGCAAGTCGGGTTTCTGCCGGAGGTATTCGCCTTTGACGGTTTTCTCACCGGCACGCGATTTCTGAAACTGTTCGGTTCGCTCAGTGGCCGCAATCAGGATTTAGTCGCCGCGCATATTCCTGAACTGCTGGCATTTCTCGATATGCCCGATGCGGCCAATGTCCGAATCAAAAATTACTCCAAAGGCATGACACAGAAGATCGGTCTGGCACAGGCGCTGATCGGTGACCCGCAGATTCTGATACTCGATGAACCGACTTCGGGGATGGATCCAATTGCCAAGGCGCGTATCAAACAGCTATTTGTCAAGTTGCGCAGTGAGGGTAAGACGGTCTTCCTCTCTACTCACATTCTCTCCGATGTCGAAGACATCGCCGATCGCGTGGCGATCATCAATCAAGGCGAGTTGTTGGCCTTTGACCGGGTCAGCACTCTTCTGGCAGCCGACAGGCGCGGTTTCAAGATTGTCTTTGCTGGCGGGGATACAGATTTGCGTGGTGCTCTGGCTGACTGCGCTATCAGCAATGACAGCCAGGGTAGAACGGAAGTCACCTGTCCTGACCCGAAGTCCAGAGACCTCACTCTTCAGACTATTTTACAGCATGGCGGTGACATCGTTTCACTCAAGGCGCTCGGTGGAAGCCTGCAAAGTCAGTTCCTGCGGCTGATGCACCAGGAGGGACTGTCGGATGATTAACACGATCGCGCTACATAAGCTGGCCAAGCTGCGTCATTCGCGAATGATCCTGATCTATGTGATCGGTTGCGGCTGCATTTCTTTGTTCACGATCCTCCCTGTCATCTTGATGGGAGTGGTCAGCGGCAACCGCATTGTGGGCGCGGAAACGGCTATGATGTACTTCGGTCTTGCTCGTGCCTTTGGCTTGGTGGCAGCGCTGATGCTTGGCGCAACCCTGTGGCGTCAGGACGAAAAAGATGGCACGCTTTTGACCTTTATGGCGCGCCCCCTATCACGGATCGAACTGCTCATCGGGAAATCGCTGGGCTGCCTCTATGCTCTGCTGATTTACCTGGGTGCTGTAGTGGCTTTCTACTTGATCGCTCACCTGTTCTTCTTCCGCTTCAGCATCCCGCTATCATTTACGCTCTATCTCATTCAGGAACTGCTGTTCTATCTGGTATATTTTGCGGCCGGCGCTTTCTTTTCGAGTTTCCTTAAACCTCTGCTTGCTGCCACGGCCGTTTTGGGCTGGGCATTCACGGCCTTACTCGCGAAAATATTCCTTTTCGCGAAAACATTCCTTTCATTATCACCAACCTGGTGCCACGTCTTGGGAAAAGGATTCAAATTCCTGGCTCTCGATTCTGATATTTCTTATAGCGTGCAAGCGCTCTTCACCGCAGACATCCCGACAATCATGCCCCTCTTCAAAGGCATCGGGTATTATCTGCTCTGGACGGTCTTGTTCATCTCAGCCGCGATTATCCTATTCGACAAACGCGAGTTCGCCGGACGCAGATCGTAGGAATTGCACCTTTGTTTGAAAGGTGCGGGCAGCTACTTTAGATTATCGTAGAATAATTCACCGTTCCGTCAGGTCTTGACCGGCCTTCCCTCATCGTCAACCCCTCGAATACGATTAGCACGTACGATTACTTCACAATGTCGCCATACCACTGGCCGGTTGTGACCTGACGGAATCCTTTACGCGTACCCGCGTAAACACTCACTTCAGATTATCGTAAAACAGCTTAAGCGTAGTCGCGAGCACTACGGCAATAAATACGGGGCGAATGAATTTGACACCCTTCTTGATAACCAGGGTCGCGCCGATCTTGGCACCGAATATTTCGCCTAGCCCCATACAAAGTCCCGGCAAGAAGACGATGTTGCCGCCGATTAGGAACACAATCAGCGACACGATGTTGCTCGTGACATTCATCACTTTAGTGTAACCGGTCGCCTTGACAAGATTCAATCCCAGCAATAGCACCATCGCGACTGGCCAGAAGGAACCGGTGCCTGGGCCGAAGAAGCCGTCATAGAAGCCGATTCCGAGACCAAAAACCAAATAGAAAACCGGCTGCGTCCAACGAGGACGCGAATCATGCTTGCCCAGATCGGGTGAGAAGATCGTGTACACGAGTATCGCCAAAAGCAGGAAAGGAATGATCCAGTGAAGTATGTCGGCATTCACCATCTGCACGACCTGTGCTCCGGTGGCCGCCCCGATGATCGTGAACACGATGCCCCAGATCGCTGCGCGCAGGCTGATACCGCCATGCTTGACGTAGTTGTACGAGGACGTGATGCTGCCGAACGTCGATTGGAATTTGTTGGTGCCGAGAGCCTGATGTGGCGGTAATCCAAAGGCCAACAGCGCCGGCAAGGTAATCAACCCGCCACCACCGGCGATGGAATCAACCAGACCTCCAAAGAATCCCGCAAGAAACAGCAGCGAAGCGACCAAGGGCGTAACCGACATGGACGACAATGTATGCGCGGTGCCCCCTATTGTCAGCCGATTTCTGTCAAGCTTGCGGGTTTCTGTGGGAAGTCGCTACCGCACCAGCAAACTCGAAACGACAATTTGCGCGAGAGCGATTTTCGCAATCATCGAGGCCGGCTGTACTGTGGCATACCAGAGGTTTGGCAGATCGCTATCACTCAGTTGGTTGGCGTACGCAAGACAGGCCGGTTGCGTCTGAATGCCGGACATCATTCCCATCACCGCCGACATCGGCAGCTTGAGATGTTTGTAAGCATAAACAATAGTCGATACCGAGACGAAAGATGTAATCAGCGCCCCCGCCGCAAAAAGACCCCAAGCGCCAGTCTGGAAAGTCGCGCCGAATCCCGGGCCGGCTTTGGTTCCGATAGCGGCCAGAAAAAACACCAGACCGGTCTGACGCAGAACAAGGTTGGCATTGTAAGGCAAACCCCACTGGATTGGGCCGGTACGTTCTAAACGTCCGAGAAGGATGCCGACAATCAGTGGTCCGCCCGCAAAGCCGAGTCGGAAATTCATGCCTCCCCATAGCGGGAACGGAATCATGCCGAGGAAAACTCCCAGCACAATACCAAGTGAGAGCGAAAGGAAATCGGTCTCCGATAATGCCCGCACCGAGTCGCCGAAAAACTTACTGGCTTGTTCAACCTGTTCTCGGGGCGTCACGACCATAATACGATCACCGAGTTCGAGAATTGTATCAAGTGACGGTACAAACTCGATCTCTCCACGTCGGAGGCGGGTGATCGAGCCGACAAATTTCCGACTGGCCTGCAACTCCCTGACGCTCTTGCCGGCGATTGACCGATTGGAAACGAAGATCAGGCGGTAGCTGGTATCGTCTCGCCTCCGGGCAATCCCTTCCGCTGATTCTTCGCCAAACAGTACACGGGCCATGTCCAAAGCTTCCGGTGGGCCGACTGCAATGATGAGATCGCCCATCTCCAGCATCGTGGTTTGGGTAACAATCTCAACCGTGTCTCCTTTCTTGATGCGACTAAGCGCAAAACCGGAATGCCCCAAGGGTGCCAGCGCTTGTTCGACTGTTTTGCCAATGACGGCGGGATTGGTAATACGATAGGTACGGCTGACGATGGCCTCTGCTGTTGATTCGGCCGTGCGGTCGGCTGCTTCCTTAGAGTAATCAACTTTGAAGATTTTCCCGAATAGGAAGAACCAGAAAATCACGCCGAAGACGCCAAACGGATAGGCAAGGCCATAAGTGACCACCGGACTGTTGATGTAAAGACTGACCTGATCGGCAGGTATAGTCGGCGAGAGATTTTTGATCGTCTCGACGGCTGCCGCCAAGGCCGGCGTATTGGTCAATGCGCCGCAGAAGAGACCGGCGATACTGGGAGCGTTTAGGCCCATCAGTTTGCCCATCAGAATCGCAACCAAAGCACCGCTGGAAAGCAACACAACAGAGATCACGCTGAAGCGAATGCCGCGTTTGTGAAAAGACGCGAAAAAGCCGGGGCCTGCTTGTAGACCGAGAGCATAGACGAATAGGATTAAACCAAGGATATAGATGTGATCGGGCAGACTGAGCCGATGGTCGATTGTGCCAAAGGCGATGCCGACGAACAACACCGCCGCAACACCCAGCTTGAAACCAAATACTTTGACATTGCCGATCAGGTATCCAAGACCGATCACCGCAAAGAGCAGCAGCATCGGATTTGCCGCGAGGATGTCTATTATCGAGCCCATAACCTTCTTAGTCCCATATTCAATCCATCGACAATTTTCTTCGAATACGAAGCGGTTGCCGTTTCAAGGCGGATATTTTGTGAAGTAAAAGTCGAAACGCAAGGGATTTCGGGAATCGGGCAGGTCGGGTTCCAAACGGTAGACATCATTGGCTCAATCGAAGCAGGAAGAATGTCGGGTTTCTCGCCCCGCGGATGTGGACACGGAGTCGTCACAACTAAGCGTTGATGGCATTGATGGTGTGATTGAAGGCAGCACGGACGGGGCTCGGAACACCGACCTACGGGGCTGAGCCATTCGAGGCCGTTCGCCCTGAGCTTGTCGAAGGGCAAGAGGCGTCCGTTCATCCTTCGGCAAGCGCTGGACGAACGGATAGGGAGGCGCAGTAAACTAGGTTTCGTTCCCAGTCGAGTAGATCAAGACCGTTTCGGTTTTGACCCAGTACCATTGACATGAAGGACGGTATCTACAAGTCTGGGAGGGACAATGCGGGCAAGGGCTTCGGTCCCCTGCCCGCATGGATATATTACATGCCTCGCAGAACTTCGCTTGCCAAGTATGGTCCGAGTACGACGGTGCTTACGACCATTGAGATGACGAAGTAGACGACAATCGCCACGACGATCGTGATAAGATAGTACGCCATCATTTTGTCCGGAGCAGGAGACTTGATGGTTTTCATTCCCCCATAGAGCAGGTAGAGTGAGTACAATCCAAGGATGCCGAGAATTCCCAGCAGCGGAATGAGGGAGAAGATTCCTGCAACCCAGACAGCGGTCATCGAAAAAACCGAAACTTTCATCGAGCCGTTCATGTCTTTGGTGGCGCCAAAGGAGGGCGCTAAGGCATCGATGACCATCGCCATGATCCAGAGCGATACCAACGACATGATGTAGGTCAGCACTGCCCAGAGGAGCCCGGGCACAATCGGAATCTTGATCTTTGAACCCAGAAGTGAGACGCCGATCAGCGCTTGGCCAATGAAGCCCGCTGCAGCCGGTATCAGCGCCAGAATCGCCGCATAACCACCGATCATTTCACCGGTGGAAAGGATCTCCGTCTTGATCACTTCCCATTCCGTGGTCGGTGTCATGATGATGTTCTTGGTTCTGTCTACGAGATTCATGTTTCCCTCCAGAATCTGATCTTAGAGATAGGCGCCTCTTCTCTATTGATGAAGCGCCTATGATTTTCGAACTACAGCTTGACCAGCTCTACGCGCCGGTTATTGGCCTTGCCTTCAGCGCTGGTATTGACATCAATCGGCTTCGATTCGCCAAAGCCTTTGGTCTCAAGACGACCGGCGTCAATCTTGTAGTTGTCGATCAAATAGGTGCGCACCGAGGCCGAACGATTCTGCGACAGCTTCAGATTGGCATCGTCAGAGCCATCGGAATCGGTATGACCTTCAATCGATAAACGCAAGCTCGGATTATCGGTCAGCAATGCTCCGATATCGGCCAGAGTCTTGTACGACTCGCCTTTGATCTTGTCAGAACCGGAATCGAATAGGATGCCGTGTGTGACGATTTTGCCGTTCTCATCAAGTTGCTGCTTGAGCGTCTTGCCCCCTTCAGCATAGCGGAACGTCCCGACCAACATCGGATTATCCGGTTCGTCGCGCCAGGGATCCGTCTCCACCTTCAGATCATATGGCGCGAACCCTTCGACAGCCGGGACATTGGCCACGCGCTCGTTGTCGACATAGCATTTTATTGTCGTCTTGGTCGCCATGATCCGCATGGTGTGTTTGCCCTGCGAAAGCGGGTTCTGCAACTCTTTGGAGGAAATATCCTTGCTGCCGATTCGCAGTCGCGCGCTCTTCCCATAAGTGCAATTGATATAGCCGAGTTCCTCGCCTTTGTTGTCGGTCCACATAATCGTGTACCAATGCGGCTTAGACTCGCCACCTTTGATGTAGAAGTCCATTTCGACCGTGTATTTTGGCGGCAGCGGTCCGACCGGAATCTTGGGCATGATAGCACCCTTGTCAGTGCACATGATCCAATTCTGGCCGTGCTGCTTCACGATTTCGAAGACGCCACGATCAAGTTTCCAGCGCGAGGGAAACTCTCCCATTTCTTCATTGGCCAAATCGTCATAGAAAATGACCTTGTCGCCGGGAATGAAATCGTACTTGGTATATAGGTTCATGTCCTCGGCAGTGGCCGTACCGCCTTTAGCCGTAGCAACTGGTTTGGCTGTCTTTTCTTCAGTTGTGTCTTTAGCGGCCTTGGATTCGTCCGGCTTCTTTTCGCCGTCTCCGGCGGCTTTGTCAACGGCATCGTCCAATTTCTTGTCGACCTTGTCATCCGCCTTCTTTTCGACCTTGTTCTTGATCTTCTTTTTCAAGCTGCCAAGTTGAGCCGACGCCGGTTGGGTGAATCCAATTAGACCCGCCGCAATAAGGGCTACCATGAAGAATCTTATGAGTTGACGCATAATGGCCTCCAAAGCTATGCTACTTGTTCTCTACTTCCATGAGTCAACGGAAACATCTAATCTAATTGCAGAAGAATCGCAGAGTCAACAAAAAATGAACGTGGCTGGGCATCTTGCGCGAACCCTTAATTCAGCCCCACTTTGCGCCGCAATCGTTCCACTTCCGCTTGAGTGAGATACCGCCACTTGCCGGATTCCACTCCTTGCAATGTCAATTCGTCGTATTTGACCCGCAAAATCGACTGAACCGGATAGCCGATTGCCTTGCACATGCGTTTGATCTCCCGTTTGCGCCCCTCAGTCAGTTCGATTGACAACACTGTCGAATCGTCCTGACGTTCAAGTATCTTGACGCGAGCGTGGGCGACGTGACCGTCCTCCAGAGGGATTCCGTCGTAGAAATGGCGGAGGTCATCGGACTTGAAGTCTCCCTTCACCTGGACGGTGTAAATCTTTTTGACGCCGTAACTTGGATGCGCAAGCCGAAAGGAAAGCTCGCCGTCGTCGGTGAGGAGTAACAATCCTTCGGAATCGAAGTCTAATCGTCCCACGGGGTAGACGCGGCTCGGTACGCCTTTGATCAAATTCTTAATTGTCTTGCGGCCGTAACTGTCCTTTAGCGTCACCAAGAATCCTCGTGGCTTGTTTAGCAGCAGATACACATGCGCACTCGGTATCACGCACGGTTTGCCATCGACAAGGATATTGTCGTGTGTTTCGTCAATTACAAGGCCAAGCGAAGTGACCACTTCACCGTTTACCGAGACCTTCCCAGCGGCAATCATTTTGTCTGCCACTCGGCGTGAGGCAACCCCGCATTGACTGAGAAACTTGTTCAGGCGCACGGCTATGTTTCGGATTCCTGAGCTTCCGCCAGTTCGTCCTCGATTACCAAATCCTCCGCGCGAAAGTCGAGGGATTTTTGCAGCGGGCTTCCGGCCAGGCGAGGTACCATCTCGGCCAGCTTGGGTAGCTGCTCAAGGCTGGTGATTCCGAAGTATTCGAGGAAATTGGTTGTCGTGATATACAGGAGAGGTTTGCCGATCCGTTCGGCTCTGCCTGAGGGTTTGATTAGCTTACGTTCGAGCAAAGTCTGGATGACACCATCCGAGGCAACCCCGCGAATCTGTTCAATCTCGCCTTTGGTAGTCGGCTGTTTGTAGGCGATGATTGCCAACGCTTCCAGACCTGCCGGTGTCAAGCGACGATTGCGCTGGACGGAGAAGTACTTTTCGACCTGAACCGCATAGTCGGGAATCAAATAGAATTGCAGTCCGCCGGCGATTTCGCGGATGCGAAAGGTGCTGCCGTTTTCGGCGTATTTCTGATTCAGCTTATCGACAATACCCTTCACACCACCTTTATGCCGCGAACTCAACAGCTTCTTGAGGTCGTTGGTCGGCAACGGTCGCGGCGATGAAAACAGCACCGCTTCTATTGTGCTGATTTCTTCTTCAGTATAACCAGTCTGTTCAGAGTCGGACGACATAGATTTCCCCAAAATGCTGGTGCTGTCTCGCGGACACGCGCTGCAGCTTGATAAGTTCCAGTAACGCCACAAAAGTGACTACGCAGTAAAAGCGGCTGGGATCAGCCAGAAGCAACTCTGTAAGAGTGAGGTGGTCAGTATCCTGTAGGAGCTTGAGAATGTATTCCACCTGATCTTCGATTGACAGCTCATAGTTGCGGACTTGATGCACCGGTTCCTGCGCCGCTGATTTCATCACATCGTTGAAGACCCTTACGAGGTCGTACAGGGTTGCTTCCAAGGTGAAAGTCTCCTGCACTTCCTTACTCAGATAGGAGAAATCACCACGTTTGAGAATCTGCCGCTCCCTGACTTCCATGATCGTCATTCTCTCGGCGGCTTCTCTGAATCGCTTGTATTCCAGCAGCGCCACGATCAGTTCTTCACGTGGATCCTCGTCTTCGCCATCGATCTCGGGATGGCGCGGCATGAGCAGACGCGCTTTGATGCGAATTAGCGTGGCCGCCATCAGCAGATACTCCCCGGCAATTTCGAGGTTGAGCAGTTTCATGACTTTGATGTATTCCAGATACTGTCCCGTGATCCGGGCGATGGGAATGTTGTAGATGTCGATTTCCTGATTGCGGATCAGATACAGAAGCAGATCGAGCGGCCCTTCGAAACCTTCGATCTTGACCGGAAAACTCTCCGCGCTTATTTCAACATCTTCGTACAGTTGTTCTTCGATCATCTAAGATGCATCTTCTCTCTAACCATTGCCATCGTTTCTTGCGCGCGCACACGGGCGCGTTTGGCGCCTTCCGCCAGCACATCATTGACATAGCCGAGATTGGCTTCCAGCTCGCGGCGCTTTTGCCGTATAGGTTCTAACGCTTTGTTAATGCTTTCGGCAAGGTGTTTCTTGTCGGCGACGCAACCGAGTTCGCCCGAACGGCAATCGCGATCGATGACATCGCACTGTTCCTGCGGCGTGTAGATCTTGTGCAGCGTAAAAACCGGGCAGATTTCCGGTCGACCGGGATCACCTTTGCGAAGTTTCTGAGGGTCTGTGAACATCTTCTTGAGCTTGTCAGCCGTGACTTCCGGAGTGTCGGCGATGGCAATCTCATTGCTATAGGATTTGCTCATCTTATTGCCATCTATCCCAGGTACTTCAGGCACTTTCGTCAGCTTGGCCTGCGGCTCAGGGAAGATCTCACCGTAAAGCGCATTGAACCGGCGCGCTATTTCACGACTCAGTTCAATATGTGGCAGTTGATCCTTCCCCACCGGCACAAAATCGGCGCGGTAGATGAGGATATCCGCTGCCTGCAGAAGGCCATAGCCGAGGAAGCCGTAGCTGTCGAGCCCGAGTTTCTCGGATTTTTCTTTGTATGACGGCACCCGCTCCAACCAAGGCGTGGGGGTGATCATTGACAGCAACAAATGCAGTTCGGCATGCTCTTTGACTTGCGACTGAATAAAGATCGCGACCTTGTGGGGATCCAGTCCGGCCGCCAGGTAGTCAATTGCCATCTGCACGATGTCGTCGTCCAAGGATGCCAAATCTTTGTATCTTTCGGTCAGAGAGTGCCAGTCGACGATGCAGCAATACATGTCGTAGTCATCTTGCAGCGCCACCCAATTGGCCAGCGCACCTTCAAGATTGCCAAGATGCAACCGACCGGTCGGCTGCATGCCGGAGAGAATCACTTTTTTTGCCATGAATCAACCCACAAAGAGGTACTTTTTCCAGACCTCGTCGCCTTTCGTAACCAACTGACGAATGAAAGTCAAGTTGCTTGGTCGGCGAGGTTTGCTGCGCAGTCGCATCCCGGCTTCTTCCGGTAAGCGATTGCCCTTCTTGTTATTGCACTTGTCGCAGGCGCAAACCAGATTCTCCCAATTGTCACCACCGCGGCGCAGCTTGGGAATAACATGGTCGACAGTCATAGCGCCGGAGGTTGTGCCGCAATACTGGCAGACGCCACCATCACGCTTGATTACATTCTTGCGGTTAAGCATCACTTGCTTCTGCGGGACACGCGCGTAGATCTCGAGTCGTACAATAGATGGTTCTTCAAATACGCGGCTGACAGAGCGAACCATTCGCCCCCGTCGGGCTTCTACCATCGACGCTTTTCCGAGAAATACCAAAACAATCGCTCGCTTAACACTCGTAGTAATCAACGGCTCGTAGTTCTGGTTCACTATCAATACATTGTCGTTCAGCATTCGAACTCCGCAAATCCGATATGCCTATACTAATGTCCGGCCCTGTCATAGTCAATCTAAAAAGTGCATCTCAGCGGCAGTTCGATACAGAAGGAAATGCTGCTACAGGTCCCCTCTTATGCTATTGAATCCAAGTCTCTGCGATAAAGGATGTTGGCGTGGTCGCAATATTTGTTGATTTCGAATTGAACAAACCCGTAATTTAAGGCGATGAATCTGAAAGCCATCACCATTCGACGCACGCGACAAGTGGATCTGATTGAGGCCATTATGCTGGTGATGAATACAGCCAATCACTTGCGTCGCAAGCGCGGGATGTCGATAAATCGATTCAAGAAGCCTGAGCAACCACCTCCGTTGATGGTGCACTTCCTCAAGACCGACCCAGAAGGATCATTCGTCGCGCATGACCGCAAGGGGAAGCTGGTTGGCTTCGCGATGTCTTTGATCCGCGAGGACGAATGGTTCCTGTCCCAACTGTTTGTCGATCCGACTCTGCAATCCAAGGGGCTCGGTCAGAAGCTTCTCGACAAGGCCATGCGTTACGGCAAGAAGAACGATTGCAAGCGTTGGGCGTTGGTGACCTTCTCCCATAACCCGCAAGCCATAGCTGTTTACAGCAAAATGGGAATGCCGCCACAACGTCCACTGTTGACGATGGACCGCAAGCGCGCTGACGGAAAGCCATTTAAGAAGCTGCGGGCTCCTATCAAGCTCGCAGTGAAGAAAGTCACCGATGAGAAATACATTAATCGTCTGACGGCTCTCGACAAACGCGCGCGCCAATTGGCACGACCCGAGGAACACTTCTTCTGGTTGGCCGATGAGAACTACAACACGCTGATCTTCCATGACGGTAAGAAGTTGGTTGGCTACGCCGTAGTGAACAGTCGCGGGATGATCGCGCCGGTGGTGTCTTCTGAACCGAAATACCTGGTGTCACTTATGGCGCATGCGGTCGAATGGGGCACTGCCCAAGGGCACAAGTACCAGATCATGTTTGTTCAGGGGGAGCAACTCGAAGTCATCCGGATGTTAATGACAGCAGGATTCCATATCGACGAAACCACGTTGGTCATGGCTTCGGAGCAAGTGAGCGATCCGAAGCTATACATCCCCGCCACTCTGGCGCATTTCTAGCGGTAATGTCGAAACCACAACAAAGCGCGTTGACGGAACAGACGTTTTTCCGCAGGGTGTTTCGAGTTACGAGACTGTGACGGGTAGGATTAAATTTGAGAACACGCGCGATGAGATATCTCATGTTTGTATTTGCCTGGCTATTTATCGCCTTCATGGTCAGCGGTTCGTCAGGTGGCACTCAGGAAGGCATTGGTCGTATTATTGCCAAACTCGACACAGCCAATCTACACCTGAGCTACTCTGTAGGTGAGGGCGGAGGAAACTTCGCTGTTCTGGACAGCGACGTGGTCGTACTCGCTGAGGGAAAGGAACTGCTGATCCTGCGAGACAGCAAGCTCCAAAAGAAGGTCAACTGGCGCTGTGTGATCGACTGTCTCTGCCTCGACCGCCAGGGAAATGGAGCTATTGTCTGCGATAACGTTGTGTTCAGAGTCCGCAAGATGAGAATCGATTCCGCAGGTGTCGTAGTGAACCGCTTTTGGACCCATGGAGGAGGCTCCATCTGTCAAATCTATTTTGACGATGATTCGACAGTGACGATTGTCCCAAATGCCCGAATGGTTATGGTTGCGAACATCAACAGGTTGGGGGACAATCAGTACACCGTGTTGACCGATTCTCTCTCGCAGTACATAGCCGAGTATGCGGGTTCGTATCTAGGACCGGTTGGCAGGGAACACTTCTTCTGCAATTTCAGCGGGGAGGACGGCGGCGTCCGTCTTTGGAGCTTGGATGTGCAAGACGGTCGCCTGGACACCGCGCGAATAATGGACCTTGGATACTTGGGCGACATCGATTTTATGTGGGGGACCCGTCCGTACGACAAGACTCGGGGTCTTTTCTATGTCGCGACTCTGCAGGATAGCTGTTTGGTGATTCGGGAATTTAACATCCGGGATTTTGTGCCGGGGAAGTAAAGTGGCGTCGCGGATCGGGAGCCCGGCGCTCGCGGCAGACTCTGGCAAGAAATGAAGGTCAAGCCCCGAGCAGGCGACCTACGTGACTTCAACGCCGTTCGCCCTGAGCTGACCGAAGGGCAATAGACGTCTGTTCATCCTTCGAGAAGCTCAGGACGAACGTACACGGGACGAACGAACCTATTTCCCCAGCAGACTCTCTAATCGAGTGTCTTGCAGTGTTCGCACTTCTTGCATCATTCTTTCGGTCTGCATTTTGATGATCGCCAGATTCTTGGCCGTCTGCTCGTCCGGATTATCCGACTTGTCGATCAACTGCTGCGTGCGCGCCATGATTGATGTCAGGGGTGTCGCGAAGCGTTTGGGCAGATCGGAGAACACTTCACCCAAGAGCTTGCCGCGCTCCAGCCGTTCGACATGACGACCCAGTTTCCCTACATGTTGGGCTGTTGCCGACGACATCAACGCTTGTGCCGCGATGTTGGCGATACCGCGCGCAAACACGCTATCAGAAAGCGAAAAACTGCGTCTTTCCCAATTGCGCAATTCTGCTACCGCCATGATGCCGATTGGCTCGTGGCCAACCATCATCGGTACCAGCAATGCCGACTGCAGACCGACAACGAGTGACTGTAGCAACTCCTGATCGTCCATCTGCATCCGTTCTTCGCGCTGGTTGATCAGCATCATGCGCCCTGCCTGTATCGCCAGCTTATGCCAGCGCGCCCGTGACAGCGGCAAACTGCGCACTTCAGTTACATGACTACTGACGTCGCGCGCTTGCGCCTCACTCACAAATTCGAGTGACTCCCTATTCGAATCGTAGCGCCAGAAGCGACAGTAGGTCACCGGCAGTTTCCTCACGACGGTTTCAGCAAGCTCGACCATAAACGCCTGAGCATCTTCGTTTGTCACCAGCTTCTTGAGGGAGCCGGTGAGATCAAGGATTTGGCGATTGTAGGCGACCAGTTGATGCGAGAATATGTCACTGCGTACTGACGGCACGAGTGCTGCCGACAACATCACGGCAATCCTCTCTCCAAATTCCTGATCAGGGCACTGTTTCTCGGCGGCCATCGTCAAAGCAGCGATCGGCTTGTCACCAAGCATGATCGGGATTGTCAACGCGTGGCGAGCGCCACACGAAATCAGCCAACGATCGTCCTCCAACTCGCTCTGTTCAAGTGCGTCGTTGTAGGTGACCTGCGGTGACAGGAACAGAGCACCCAACTGTGTTTTCTGAGTTGAGATGGAACGGTTGCGCTCGGTCAGGAGGTTCTTACCCTGTCCAAGACAGTATTGAGTGACATTGTAGCCGCGCGAATCATAAACGGCGATACGCAAGATTTCGTATTCCGTAATTCGGCGCAGTGCTTCGTCAACCAAGTGAATAGCGTCCTGAATCCGATCGACTGCGGCCAGATCGCTGCGCAGCTTTTCGAGCGCCGACGTGATCTCGTCAACCTGCACATTCCCGGTCGCAGCGCAAACCCGCGAACCACCCAACTGCACAGTCAGAAGATCAAGCAATTGCAGCAGGTCGGTATCGATGTGTGCGCCCTGCTCCCAGTTGATTACCATCACCACAGGTTCTCTGGTCTTGTCTTGCAGAGGTATGACAATGGTTGGCTTCTTGTCTTCGGATGCTTCGAAAGGAACGAGCGACAGCCGCTGCAAACGTTGGACAGAATGACACCAGTGTTGAAGAGGAGTATGATTGGTTAGTGGGATCGTATTCGACTCCGCCGGGACAAAGCTGCCGGAGAACTGGTCTTCGCGGTAGTAGTTGACAGAGACCGCTTTAGTGAAGTGCAGTACAAGTCCGCGGAGCTTATCCAGAAATGGTAGAACCTCGTGCTGCGCGCGGCTAAGATTGGCCACCGCTGACAGGAAGTCGAGACGCTTTTGATAGTGAGTAGACTTGAGATCGGCGCGGGTCATGCGGTTAATCCATTCAGTGGCGCCGATGACGATAAATAGACCACCGGAGACCAAGAGAAACGCCTCCGCAAGATATCGATATTCGGCCTGAGACAAAACGGGCAATTGCCGCAAAGAACCGCTTTCGCCAAGTACGCGCACGAGCAGCAGAAGCGCCCAAATCATTTGCCCAATCATCAACTTGTCATAGCTGTCTTTCGACCGGTAGAAATAACGTTCTTTTGCCCGGTAGGTCGAATAGCTGACCAACACCAGGAGCACCAGAAAGAGATATTCCGCCAGAATCATTTTTTATCCTCTGTCCCCTGTTACAATGTTAACTCTTAGTATATCGGCAGTTGCAGGAGCGATTTTACCGGCCGCGAGGCAGGAATAAGTGTTTGCCGCTAGGGACGAACTGTTGAAAATCTGACAGCCACGCAGGCGTCGTCAGGAATCCTGAGGCTGTCCCAGAAGATGGAGCACAGTTGTGAACGGCGATCGCGATGGTGGAGAATGTTGAGCGAGATCATGGCGTCGCAACACATTACACCCTCACCCCCGTCCCCTCTCCCACTGGGAGAGGGGTGTAGGGGTGAGGGAAAGGAACTTATGGGACAGCCTCAGGATTCCTGCCGGCGCGCTAGAATATGAGGGAAATTGCTTGGATTAGAGCAGACGGTTGGTTAGTCCACGAACTTTCTGAAGATTCTTGAAATGCAGCTTGGCGACTTGACTCAGTTCCTTTTCGCCGTATTTTCGAATAAATGCCGCTCCTGCCTGATCGACCTGCGGCGCAGCCCCTTTGGGGAGATCAAGTTGCCATTTCTGGGACAAACGATACAGGCAGTCTACGAACTCGGCGCGCGCCAGTACGGATGCAGCCGCCACCGATAATTCGCTCTCTCCCCTAACCTGCTGGATCAACTTGATGGTCTTTCCTCTTTCCATGAGTGACCGCTCAAGCAGTTCCTCCTTGCCAAACTTATCGGAAATTACCGTGTCGCATGGTGCTTTTTCCAACAGATTCTCAATCGCGCGGGCGTGTCCCCAGGCCAGCAACTTGTTCAAATTGCCGATCTTGAGATAGAGTTCGTTGTATTTCTCAGGCATGATCACAACAATGCTATGTGGGACGTGCTTTTTCAATTCGGCGGCAATTGTTGCGGCGCGCCGATCGGACATTTTCTTGGAATCGCGGACGTAGAGTTCTTCGAGGAGAGGTCTCTCCAGCACGCTGATAGCGGCAGCAGCAACGACCAGCGGGCCGAAAAAGTCCCCCTTGCCGGATTCATCGACCCCGGCGATGTAGCCAGTCAATCGCCTACCTTTTATTTTTCTGCATGAGCAATACGCAGAATCATATAAGCCTGAGGCAGTAATAACCAGAAACCCGATACAGGCATCATGATAACACCTACAATTCCCATAATCATCAACCCCCAACCCAAAGAAACCGGCAGCGTATCGGTTTGTCTAATACCCCACTGAACCATTAATCCCATTAATAATAAGGCCGCGCCGCATGTCAAGAACCAGAAGGCCGCCATCCGGTCAAGATAAGGATCGACGGCATTGAAGATGCCTGCTTTGACGATGTCTGCCAGGGAACCCGACGCCAGGATAATGCCTACGACGGTGTGTAGAGCGGCTGTTGCAATTAACAGTGGACCAATCCAACGCTTCATAACCAACCTTATGCGCGTTCGAGATACTTGCCTGTGCGTGTATCGATCTTGATCGAATCGCCTTCCTTGACGAACGGGGGCACCCGGACTTCGATACCCGTCTCCAAAATGGCAGCTTTGGTGATATTGGATACGGAATCGCCTCGCACTGCCGGTTCGGTAGTGACAACTTTAAGTATCACAGAGGTCGGCATATCGAGGTTGATCGGTTTGCCCTCGAAATAGAGAATCGTGTACTCTCCGTTTTCCTTCAGGTATTGCGTGTAGTCACCGAGCTGATCTTTCGTCAATGAGAATTGGTCGTAGTTCTCAGTATCCATGAAATACCACTCCCCCTCGGAAGCATAGAGATACTGAGTACGTTTATGACTAAAGTCGGGGATATCGAAACTCTCACCGGAGGTAAACGTGCGCTCGACGACCTGTCCGGTCTTGATGTTCTTCAGCTTAGTCCAGACGTTGGCGCGACCGCGTCCGGTTTGGGAACGCAAGAAGTCAACAATATAGTAGGGCGCGCCCTCTATTGCTATTCTCATGCCGATTCGAAAATCACCTGTCGAAATCATTTATCCTCCGCAACGATTCTCCTTCTGGAATCACAGGCCACTGTGCCATAGCAAAATATAATACCTAATCCCAGCCTTGCAGGCAACTGATTTGAGGCGATTAGCGATAGTTTTTGAGGATTTCGGCTGCCATTCGGCACACTTGATCCGCCAACTCCGGCGGCGAAATGATCCGCGCCTCCCCTCCAAAGCCAATGATCCAGCGAAGGATTTCCTCGGTTCCGGCGACCGTGACTGTATATTCGACGGAACCATCTTTGCGTTTCACCACCCGTTGGCTGGCGTGACGTTTACCGTCGGAAACGATGGCGGCCGCCTTGCCGAATAACAGCAGATTGATCTCCACCGGCTCTCCCGAATAGACATCCCAGGAAGACTCGAAGTACTTTTCCAGAGTAACCTTGTGGTCGCGCTCAAACAAGTTTTTCGTGATCGTCACCATGTGAATACGATCGATCCGAAAGAGCCGCATTTCGCTATGGCGATGGCAGTATCCGAGGAGATACCAGGCGTGGCCACGAAAGACAATGAAGTAGGGATCGACCAGCCGCACACCTTCGCCGGAGGAAATCGAATGATAGTTGATTTCCAGAACAACGTCGCCATCAATAGCCTGCCGCAGCAACCGCATCGTCAGATCACTGCGAGCGGCGTCGGCAGTCATCCGCGGAGAAAGCTGCATCCGCGAATGCTGTTTGCGAGTGCGCTCTGAAAGCTGGCCGTTCATTGCGGCATCAATCTTGGCC
>Ga0209777_10001414_pt1 | contig 34777 bp, 27 predicted proteins | sample FrelakmetHBP12HB_FD_187147 | JGI IMG/M metagenome (GOLD analysis project Ga0209777, IMG submission 187147) | Freshwater lake sediment microbial communities from the University of Notre Dame, USA, for methane emissions studies -HBP12 HB (SPAdes)... | ecosystem: Environmental > Aquatic >...
GAGTTCGCCTGTTCGCTGGCTGATTCCGGGGGGGACATGACTCCGGCGCTGAGCGTCCAGACCCATATCACCAATGCAGTCTCAAGGGCCGCCACGGACGGCGTCCAACTGCTCGGCGGCTACGGATACATGCACGACTACGGCCAGGAAAAACGCATGAGAGACGCAAAACAAATCCAGGCGATCTTCGGCCCCGCCCCGGTAAAAGCGCTCGATATATTGACCAGAAAATTATCAGGCCGATAAAATCGTAAAGCTTTCTCGAGAAGCATTTTTCGAGAAAAACAACGAGATTTATAGCTTGTGGATGCTTTTTCTGCGGGAATTCCCGACTTTTGAGGGCTTTGGCCCACACAATTTGTGAAAATATTTCGCAGGCATGTTGGGGCTGGCTTTTTTCATAAGAAAATAAAAAGGTGCTACGGAAACTTAGCTCAAGTGTACCAGACTTATAAGGGCAAAAAAAGAAAAGCCCTCAATCCCAAGAAGGATAGAGGGCTTTGATTCCTTACGAACGGATTCAGAAATCCCTATTACTGCCCATACATGAATAGAGCCATCTCGATGTGGTAAACCTGCCAAGATTTCACATTGATTTCAGGGCTTTTGATTTGAGGATCTGGAGGTGGTTCCTCTAATTCCCGGACTTGTTTTGCTATTTCCTGAAGCAACCAACTGGAATAAATGAACGCTAAACGGGCTTCTTTTTCCTTTTTAGTAGTATTACTAATATTACCAAGTTTCCTAAAGCCCTTAACATAACTGAAGTTATGCGCTCGTGAAGGTGGAATGGGAAAAAATAGATAATCATCCAACTCACATTTCTTAATATCGTTCCCATAATATGTTTTTACGAGAAAGGCCAGAGCATTTCCAACTCGTGAGTCGTAAATAGTCCATTCACAGGGGTTCCACATTGCATAAATTTTACTTGTTGTGGCAATTCTCTTTGAGACAAGATTTTTTTCCCAATCATCATATCGGGTATCTTTCGTAAATTTGTCCAGAAACTTGAGGGACATTTGGATTTTCTCTGGTTCGACGTTGTATGCGTTATTTTGTCCCCATAAAACTATGTCCCTTACAGTGCATTGTAACCTCTGGGTATTGTCTATTGCTTCAAGTAGCTTAGTATGGAAGCAGTTCCTCGCTCTTATCCCATCCTTCCAATCTTGACCCTTCCACTTATGTCCGCAAAGAAGATCAAACCATGATTTTCCCTTGAGGTCTTCCTTGGGGCCTTTGGTTGCGGCCCATTCAATGAACTTTGATGTTTTTTTGCGATATTCTTCGATCGTGAATTTGTCTTTGTCAAGTGGCTCCATTTACGCCTTCCCTCCAATCCTTGGTTGTCATCCATTCATATTTTTCTAAGATTCCTCTCCACCCTTTTTGGCTGCTAACCGATAGGGTATTTATTCTACCCGCTATAAACTCAGAGCACTTCTCACTCTTTTTCGCTTTTTTGCCTATTCTTTGAAAGAAATCTCAGGTAATACCACACTTATCCCTCTTATTCCTCGAGTAATCTAGAAATAAAAACTACCGTGCGCAACGAAACCCGATGATTTCATTCCAGACACCAGGCCAGCTGTCGAGGCGGTAGGACGAGCGCAAGTTGTTCGGGTAGCCGGGCCAGCTACCGCCGCGAAGAACGCGGGAAGTTCCCGACTCTGGCCCCTTTGGATTCCGGTAAGGACTGCTTTGATAATAATTCTTGTCATACCGGTCCGCCACCCACTCCCAAACGTTCCCCGCCATATCCATTGCCCCATAAGGACTTGCTCCAGACGGCTTGCTTCCCACTGGCCATGTCGAAATTCTCCCGCATCCCTGTCCTCCCCCTGCAAAATTAAATACCGCCAAGTCGCATGTCGGCTCCTGGTTTCCCCACGGGTATGTCCTCCCATCCGTGCCTCTTGCCGCTTTTTCCCACTCGGCCTCTGTAGGGAAGCGCTTACCCTCCCATGAACAGAATGTTGATGCCTGATTCCAGTCAACTCCGACTACCGGCTGTTTTGGATCTGTAAAACCGCCGTATTTGTGATTTTCACTGCACTTGCTGTTTTTTACACACGCACTATATTGCTCGTTTGTCACTTCGTACTTATCTATTTGGAAGGCATCGAGGTAGACCTTGTGAACCGGCCTCTCATCGTACCCACCAATGTCGCTTCCCATTGTAAATTCCCCGGCGGGAACCATAACCATGTCGCCGACATTATTGGAAGAGACAGAAGGTTGAGTAGATGGAAAAGATATAGGGGCTTGATCTGTCGTGTTAGACTGGACACCATAAGGAGTCCTGGCACAACGCACTCCGTAATTGTAGTCGAGCCAGTCGTAAGGAAAGGGCCTATAACGGAATGATGAGCGCAACGCGAACGGGAAGCTGTCCAACGAACCGCCGCGGACAACATGATCTTTACCGGAACTCGGCCCCGTCGGATTCCGGCTTGGACTGCTTTGATAATAATTCTCACCATACCAATCCGCAACCCATTCCCAGACGTTCCCCGCCATATCCATCGCTCCATAAGGACTTGCGCTGGATGGGTAGGAACCCACTGGCTTGGTCTTGGCATTCTCGCAATCACTGTAATTTGCCTTTCCGCAGTCTATTCCTTCTCCCCACGGATATGTCCTACCATCCGTTCCCCGCGCCGCTTTTTCCCATTCAGCCTCCGTAGGTAGTCTCTTCCCCGCCCATTCACAGAACCTTTTCGCCTGGTTCCAATTCACCACAACCGGCTGTTTCGGATCGGTAAAACCATAATACTTTTGATTTTTGCTGCACTTGCCTGTTTGAACACACGCCGAATATTGCTTATTTGTCACTTCGTATTTGTCTATCTGGAAAGCATCAAGGTAGACTTTGTGAACAGGTTGCTCGATGTCGAACCATTTCTTCTGACATCCTGAAAAATATTTTTTGCATGCTTGAAATGCAACTTCCGCTTGCTCCGGGGTGCTGCCCATTGTGAATTCTCCGGCGGGGACGATTACCATGTCGCCCCGAACGTCGGGGCCTTTCTTGAGTATCAAATTCAGCGTCTTGGGTTTATTCGGCTCGATAACCACCGCTTCTTCCCCGCTCTGGTAGCCGTTCATGCTTGCTCGCACCTGATGGCTCCCGGAAGCAATCTGGCCCGAATATGGCGTTACTCCCGCTTTTTTACCGTCTATATACACCTCTGCGCCGTCCGGCGCGCTTGTCACAAGAATGCGGCCTGGTAAACCCGCGAGCGGTGCGTTGACGACCGCCGTCTCGTTGGCTTCGACGTTTGTCTCACCCGTGTAGTCGCTGTAGTTGGGGAGCGTCATCTTCACAGAATGTTTTCCTACCACCACAACTTGTATTTTGCGCGGGGTCTTGCCGATGTATTTCCCGTCCACCCAACAGTCCGCTCCAGCAGGGGTGCTCTGTAGATCAATCGCTCCGGTTTGTTGGGAAAGTATCTCTTTTACAGTTGCGGTCTGGCTTACGCGCACTTCGATATTTTTGGAGAGAGTCACGTATCCCTTAAGTGTGATCGTCAATTGGTGCAGCCCCTCTGCAACTTTCGGTATCGTGAGCGGCGTTTTCCCAATCGACTGCGCGTCAAGGAAGACATCAGCGCCGGTTGGATTGGTGGTGATGACAAGAGTTCCTACGCCCTGTGGAGAAGTTGCCGGAGGGATGGGACCAAGTGGCTGTATAGGTGTAACTGCGGGTGGTGGAACCTCATGCGACATAAGCTTTGTCGCTGCGCTTCGGACGGTATCAATGAGACCTGATAGTTCGCACTTACACTTTTCATCAGATACATTTTCGACCGCCGCCGTCTGGACGTTGATTAGTTGCAGATTCACAAGATATGTGTCGCCGATCATAGTTATCGAACCAGTAACGATTTTCCCCACACCCAAGAGTCTCCCGGCGTCAACCGTGCAGCTTTCATCAACGCAGCCCGTCTGCTGGAAACCTTGTTCTGAAAGTATCTTATCCCTGTTTGCCCGGTCTATGACCGTGTATTTGCCGATTTTCACGAGTTCAGAAATAACTATGTCGGTCAGTGATTTGCAGACATCCGCTTTGATCCCTTCACCGCATTTCAGGTCCATGACGGCAACAAAGTTCATGACTTTCTTTTCCGGTTGATTATCTGCCACCAAGCCAGAGGCCATTAGGGAAAGGGAAATAAGCACAAAGGCCAATGTGGTTTTCCGTCTCATTGCGTCTTCTCGCTTCTTTCTTTTGCGAAAGAGAATAACTTATTTATCGCCTCACTGCACACTACTCAAGCATTATTTCGACAGTCGTATAGTTTAGTTCTTTTCATTTGAGATTATCTGCCTTGTAGTATAGCATAAATGCTTCACGTCAAGAGTTTATGCGGGTTTGATAAAATTCTGGTTCCTATACATATTTATCGAGAAAAAGGTTTCCCAAACTCTTCCCCAAAAGTTCTCATAAAAATAACTTTATGAAACTGTCAGTTTGTTAGTTTTCAGGTGAGGTGATATCGGTTGTTTTGGAAGATGGCGGTACCGATGCGTATCATGCGCTCGAGGTGTTTGCCCATGATGGCGCGTTCCCCGAAATCGAAAAAGCTTTGCGGCTCCTTCACTTTTTTATAGACCAGTCTCAACTCGATGATCTCCCGCATTGTTTTAGGCCCCGTCCTCAGCGCCGTCTCGAGGTCGTGCTGGCGCGCGTCAATCACGGCGAGGTAATCCCGCCAGGTGTTTTCCAGGTCGCCGATGAGCACCCCCGCCTCATGCGCGGTCACTTTGAATTTCGCGGGGTGGGTTCGTATTCGTTTTGACGATTCGATAAGCGCGTCAATGTCGGATACGCGGTCTCCGTACCATGGGCCGAATTTTGTGAGGTCGTAGTCTGCCAGGAAAAGCACGTCCTGTTCCCTGAAATAGAAACAGCAATGGCCGGGGGAATGGCCCGGAGTGTGTATCACCTCGACGCTCGTTTTGCCGAAACTGAGGACTTCGTTGTCCTTGAAAACGCGATCGGGCGGTTTCGGATTGTAATGGAAGAAATTTTTCAGCTCCTTGCAGTATCGAACAGTCTCATCAGCACCCGGCGTCATTCCATAAAAATCTAGCAGTATATTCAGGTCGCTCATGGGGGGCGCATCGGCTTCGTGGATGAATATTTTCGCTTTCGGGAAGAGGCTCATGAAAGTCCAGTGATCCTCGTGGTAATGGCTCAGCAGCACTACGTCCACGCCTCGCTCTTCACCGATGCGCTTGAGCGCTTCGGGGTCGGCGGCGGGGTCAACCAGCACTTTGACTTCATCGTCTAAAAAAAGCGAGTGGCAGAAGGGGTAGCGGCCCTTGTTCGGGCCGGGAATGAACGTTAAATTGTCCCATTTTTGTTTCATCGTCATAAGGCGATACGCTCATTAAGAAGGGTACCCCACCTTCATTGAAGGTTGGGTTCCCTTTTTCAACTTGTAGGGACTTCCACAATAAGTGGATTTCCCCATCCGGCGGTGTTGAAATCGTTGGCCGAGTTGTCCTTCATTTCAGTTATCATTGCGAGGCTCACCGTTTTCCCGGCGAACCCGGCCATATCAACGGTAAAATCGAGCCATCCGCGGTCTTCATTGCGGCGTCGAGGATCGAGGTGATGCGAGAAGATCGTCATGGGCACGGCCTTGCCCACAAGCCGGCGCGGCGCAACTTCGATGCGAAAATTTATTCCATCGCCATGCGCCTTCTCCCAGACATCCGGGTGAACAGCCAGCGAAAATTCCAATCTTGCATTTGCGGGGACTTTTATCCGATATCGAATTTTCGATGGCGGATGCTCGAGGAGAGTTTTCCTTACGTCGTCGTGAATGCTGAAATACGAGACCTTTACGTAACCCGTCTCCGGCTCCTCGACATCCGCCTCCCCGAGCATATCCGCAAGGTCGTAATGTATTTTTCTGCCCGCGTACTTTCGCTCGATGCGGCGCTGGTCCTCGAATCGCTCGGCCAGATCAATCAACTCACGATGCAACAGGGTCAGTTGTTCCCTGGGAAAAGTCGGCAGGTTAAGCGCTGGCTCGGGGTTGAAGTATCCGTCGGAGGGCGCGGCGTCTTTTGAGAAATACCCCTTTTCCACGGATTCCTTATAAAGCGGCGTGGCAGGGTAGGGGTTGAAGACCGAGACCTGCATGTGATCGGGGCGTATGCGCTTGTTGATTTCAATGGTGGCGCGGGCGATTTCGGGCGTTTCGCCGGGGAAGCCGATCATGCTGAAGGACCATGTTCTCAGGCCGATTTCATTGGCCCAGCGAAAGACAGCTTCGATTTGCTCGTTGCTCATCGGCCTGCGTAGCACTTTCCGCCGGAATTCATCGTCTCCGTGCTCGACCCCGACCTGGATCATATCGCAGCCCGCCTCTTTGAGCGCCACGAGCATTTCGCGGTCAACCGTCTCGACCCTCACGTTCACCCGGAAAGGGAATTTAAATGAGAGCTTGTAGCGTGAGACGAAGTCCAGCATCCATTCCCGGTCGAGTGTGAAAACGTCGTCGTCGAAGTACAGGAACTTGATCGGGTAGGAATCCGCGAGCGTTTTAATCTCGGCAAGTATATTTTCTGCGCTCCGGCGCCGCACCCATTTCCCTTTGCCGCGATAAAGGCGCATGAAGGCGGGGTTGCAGCAGTATGCGCACCCGTAAGGGCAGCCGCGGCCCGCCAGCAACGGCATGAAGCCTCCCTCGCCGCGAAGCAAATGTTCTCTATCAAATAATTCTCTATCGGGGAAGGGAAGAGAATCCAGATCGGTCACCAGAGGCCTCACCACATTGCGAATTATCCGGTCGCCGCTTTTCATCCAGACGTTGGCTATACCGGAGGGGTCGCGACCCGCCTCAAGCGTCTCGACAAGCTCGAGAAATGCCTGCTCGGCCTCGCCTGTCACGAGGTAATCCCAACCCCCGTGCCCGATAACCCCCTCCGGGTCAAGCGTGGGGTGAACCCCGCCGACAACCAGGGTTAACTTCATCTCGTCCCTGATCCAGCCTGAGTATTTTCTCACGTATTTGTATTGGTTGGTGGCGGCGCTGAAGGCTACGATGTCCGGGGAAAACTCTTTTACATCGCTTACGAGCCGCTCGCGCTCGACCTGCCGGTCGTAAACCTTTAGTCCCGTTGTGTGTCCCGCTTTTTTGAGAACCGCCGAAAGATACCCGATGCCATGGTGATAATGAGGCGGTATGTAAGTGGCGTGGTTCGAGTATAAAAAGAGTACCCGCATTGTTATTATTACAAGTATGGTTTATGATGAATATATTGGCAAATAAGAGTGGATAGGCGTTGTTTGAGGCGCCACTCAAAAAAATGGAGGAAACTCACGGTGCGGAAAATTTTGATATTGCTGGTGAGCATGCTTCTGATTCTGCCGGCGTGCGGCAAAAAGTCGAGATATACCTCGGTCTCCAACGACATGGGAAAACTTCTTGCCAACCTTCAGGAGCGCGAAAAAATTATGGACAATTATCTTCAGAAGCGCAAGAAACCCGAGGGCGCCTGCTCCGCCTCGTTAAATCTCGACGCCTTGAAAGAGCGGGACAAGAAGATACGCGCGACCCTCGATGCGCTCAAGCCGAAGGACATGCCGATGAAAAAGGAGACCAGCCAGAGCCATATTGACCCGGCCACTCAGCAGCCCGTGCTTGAGACCACCGAGGTTGTTGATTGGGGAAAGGTAACGGGCAACGAGCAGAAAATATGGGGCAATCTCAACACCGCCGCGCTCTCGCTTAGCACCGCGACGGGCATGCTCGCCGTCGGCTGCCAGTGCGTTGACAGCAACGATCCCAACAACATTCAATGCACTCTCGTGGGCTTCCAGTTCGATAACGGCAGGTTTTCCTTGAACCTTGACAGCGTCCAATCAATCTACCTGAAAACGTCTCAGGAATTGATAGGGCAATTGTAGATCTTTGAAAATATAGGCAGACATCGGAGGGGCAACCGTCGTCATTAGCTTAGCTGGTTTCCATGCGGTAAAACAGTTGACAATTCTTTCATGAGTGAAAAACAATCAGGAACGTTCTAAGGAGTTGGAAAAGATGACGTCTCGTCAGAAGTCATGGCTTGGGATTATTATGCTGCTTGCTTTAGTATGCGCTTTTCCTTCTTTCATATATGGCAAGAAGGAGGCTCCTTCGCCTCCCGCAAGCGGCAGTATAGAAGACTTAGCCCTTCAGATTGTGAAAAGTATGATCGAGGCTAAAGTTAAGAAAATAGCGATATTGCCCTTTAGAGACCTAAATAATAACGTCAATAGCTATGGGATATTTGTCGCAGAAGAATTAACTTACCGCATATTTCTTGTAAAACATTTTGAGGTGGTAGAGCGGCAGTTGCTTGATCAGGTCATAAATGAGTTGGCCCTGAATGAAACGGCTTTAATAGACCAAAGAGCCGCAAAAGAAATAGGGAAAATACTCGGTGTTGACGCCATATTAACGGGCACGGTTACCGATGTTGGCGATGCAGTTGTAATAAATGCTCGACTGATTGGAACTGAAACAGGTCAAATACTAGCAGCCGCGCGAACACAGTTTCCCATGGACGCGAGGATTAAAAAGCTTCTGAACACCGCCCCGCCTCCGAAGACACCTTCGGTGCCATCGCATCCAATGGCTCATCCCACCCCCTCAACTGTCAGTCCACCCGCCAGCGCGCCGGCGGCGCCTGCAACTCCGCCGCCGCAGAATCCGCCTGCTAAAAAAGAGGTCCGCGCCGCATCTGAAAACATGTCTCTTGTCCCGGCCGGCGCGTTTTTTATGGGATCCGATAATGGATTTCAAGAATGTAAAAGAGTTCAGCAACAATGCGAAACGCATCTCTTTGATGATGAAAGACCACGCCATCAGGTTTACTTGGACTCATTTTTCATAGATGTCCATGAGATAGCAAACCAGGAATATGATGAATGTGTTGCCAAGGGTGCCTGCATCCCAAAAGCAATCCATCCTGGTTTTACCGACCCCAGACAGCCGGTGGCAGGTGTGACGTGGTTCCAAGCAAAGGCATTTTGTGAGTGGAAAGGAAAAAGGCTACCTACTGAAGCTGAATGGGAAAAAGCGGCCCGGGGTACTGATGAAAGGATGTATCCATGGGGCGGAAAAATAGACTGCACTCTGGCAAATTACTCAAATTGCGGACGGAACAATACTATTGCAGTCGGCTCTTACACGACAGCCGTAAGCCCTTATGGGATAATGGATATGGCTGGAAATGCCCGTGAGTGGGTTAGTGACTGGTACCAGGAGGATTATTATCGAATAAGCCCTTCTTCAAACCCTAGAGGACCGGAATCGGGCAAGTATAAGGTGTTGAGAGGCGGCGCATATAACAGCGAAGCCGCTTTCGTCCGTGTTTCCGCCAGAACCAAGCGCGTCCCCGATGGCGAATGGGACACAACAGGTTTCCGATGCGCTAAGGCTGGAAGTTGAACAAATAATTTGTTTTAGCCCAAAATCTTGTCCTCACCCCTTTTTAGACGAGACCATGGTTAAGGTGAGGCGCCCACCGACTGGTCAGAACAGACACATAAGTCTGCCCCTCCGGTTTAATATCCGCGGATGCCGAGCGCGTATTCGGCGATGAGGATGCGGTGCAGCTGGCTGGTACCCTCTCCGATGTGAAGCACCTTACTTTCCAGCAGGTAACGCCCGACGGGGAATTCTTCCGCGAGGCCGTAGCCGCCGTGGATTTGCACGGCGTCTGCGGCGCAATCGAAGCATACTTCGCTGGCCAATAGCTTCGCCATTGACGCGGTCATCGAGGCGCGGGCCACGCCGGCGTCCTTGAGCCTGCCCAGCTGGTATACGAGGAGGCGCGCGGCCTCGGTCCTCGATATCATGTCCGCGATCATCTGCTGAATCTGCTGGAATTTGCCTATTTCCTGCCCGAACTGCGTGCGCTCCATGGCGTACTTTTTCGATGCGTCAATGCACGCCTGCGCCTGGCCGATGCAGCGGCACGCAACGCTGAACCGGCCCGTATCAAGGCTGGCGCCGAGTATCTTGAAGCCCCCGCCTTCCTCACCAAGCAGATTTTTAGCGGAGACTTTAACGTCCTCGAGAACGACCTCGGCGATATTGTCACGCCGCAGCGTGTGCATGGGCACCGGTCTTATGGTTATGCCGGGAGTGTCTTTTTCGATGATGAAGACGCAGACTCCTTTGTGTTTGAGAGACCTGTCAATCGTTGCGATGGTGTAGAGGACGTGCGCATGGGCGGCGTGTGAGATGAATATCTTTGCGCCGTTGAGGATGTAATTATCGCCGTCGCGCCGGGCCGTTGTCTGAATGCTGGCGAGGTCTGTGCCTCCCGACGGCTCGGTGAGGCATGCGCTCGATTGGTACTCGCCGCGGGCAAGCGGACGGAGGTAACGGTCCTTTTGCTCTTCGGTTCCGAAATTCAGGATGGCTGAATTGACGAGCGAGTTCTGGACGCTGACCACGCTGGCCGATACCCAATCAACCCTGGCAAGCTCCTCGCATATAAGCCCATAGCTGAGGTGATCGAGGCCCGCGCCTCCATATTTTTCGGGGACGAGCACGCCGAGGTAGCCGAGTCCCGCCATCTTGCGGACGATCTCGACGGGGTAACGTCCCTCGCGCTCCAGCCGGTCAACATGCGGCGCAATTTCCTTCTCGGCAAATGCGCGAACGCTCCGACGCACCTCCTTCTGTTCATTGGTAAGTCCGAAATCCATCAAATTCTCGATAGCCATGAATCTCTCCTTGAGGTATTAGACATCAGGTCTCGGAATATGGCTTTTTGCCTAAAGCCTATTTCTCCCATCCTTCTTCCCCAATCAGGCCCACGAACCTGAAGCCGCCGAGGTCTTCTTGTTTGTATTCTATTTCACCAGTGCGTATGATGCGGGTCATTGTTTGTGTATATCGGTCACCGATGGGGATGACGAGGCGTCCGTGGATGGCGAGATTGTCCATAAGCGGCTGCGGCGCTTTCGGGCTTCCCGCCGCCACGATAATGGCGTCAAAAGGCGCTTCTTCAGGCCATCCCAGAGTGCCGTCTCCAACCTTGATTTCAAAGCCCGAATAGCCCAGCCGCTCCAGGTTTTGACGTGCTTTGAGGGCGAGGTTCGGCAGCCGCTCGATGCCATAAACGCGTTTTACGATCTCGAGCAGTATCGCAGTCTGATACCCGCTGCCGGAGCCTATCTCCAATACCTTCTCTTCTCCTTTGAGTTTAAGCGCATCGGTCATGAAGGCGACGGTGTAAGGCTGGGATATGGTCTGCTCTTCGCCTATCGGGAGCGGATAGTCTTCATAAGCGCGGCGCCGGAGCGATTCCTCGATGAAAAGATGGCGGGGAACCTTAAGGAAAGCCGCCAGCACTTTGGGGTCCCGTATGCCCCTTTTTTCAATCTGGGAGTGAACCATCTCACTCCGGAGACGTTCATATTTTTCCTCACTATCTGCCTGCTTCGACACCCGCCGTTTCCTGCAATATTCCTTCTGGCAAACCGCGCGTTCCAATGGAAACGCTTACGGCCGCTCTCTGGCCTGTTGCCTGTGGTATTCCTCAATCAGCGAATATGCCGTCATATCGAGGTGAAGGGGTGTGACCGAGATGAAGCCTTTTTCCACCGCGTCCAGGTCGGTGTTGGGTCCCTCGATGCGTCCCGGCTCCTGCCCGCCTATCCAGTAGTAGCGCTGCCCGCGCGGGTCTTCGCGAAGGACAACCTCGGTCTTGTAAACCCGCTGCCCCTGCGTTGTCAGGCGCCAGCCGGGATTTTCTTCATAGAGCGTCGCGGGGACATTAACATTCAACAGGGTATTCGGCGGCAAAGGTCTGGATTTAAGAAATGTCGCCAGCTTTTTCGCGAATGCCGCCGCCGGGCCGAACACATAATCAGAGCGGGCTGCAAGGGATATGGCAAAGGCCTGATGGCCGAGCAACACGCCCTCGACCGCCCCTGCCACGGTGCCGGAATAAATGATATCGTCCCCGAGGTTTGCCCCCTTGTTGATTCCGGCAACCACCAGCCACGGCTCGGCGCCCAGCAGGGTTTTGATCGCAAGGTGGATGCAGTCCGCGGGCGTGCCGTCCACCATGTGCCAGCCTGGCTCCAATTCGTCCACCCGCAACGGCCTGTGCAGGGTGAGGGCGTGGCTTATGGCGCTCCTCTCCCCATCGGGCGCAACCACCTTCACCTCATCAACCTCGGAAAGCGCCTCGGCCAGCGCCTTGAGACCCTCCGAATCTATTCCATCGTCGTTAGTTACAAGTATCATTTAATCTTCTCAACCTGGCAGGCTCTGCGTCACTACTGTATAACCTCCGGTGACTAATGTCTACCGTTCTTTCAGGAATTTCCCTATCGCCGCCACCATGCCCCATGCGATCAGAGAGGCCAAAAGCAGAACAACTCCGAGAAAGGGGAAAATGGCTTTGAGGCCATAATGCTGGCCGATCCACCCGCAGGCGGAGGCCGAGAAGCTGCCTATGCCGAAGTTTGCAAAATTGAAGATTCCGTAAGCGCGGCCCGTGAATTGCTCAGGTATAATCTCGGAGAGCAGCTTATTGCCTAACGGCTGGTTGGCGAAGTACAGCAGCGCGAACCCGCCCGCGCTCAAAACCACAGACCATCCCGAAAGCCATCCCAGTAATAAAAGCATTGGCGCCGCCGCCGTAAAAGAGACGGCGTAAGTGACGCCCCCCCTGAACCTGTCCCCCGCCAAGCCGCCAAAATACTGGCCCGCCACGCCTACCATCAGAACCATGGTGGTCAGCCCGCCTCCCGCCAGGAGATCTGATCGCGAAGGCGCTCCCTGAAACAGCGACCCGAAATAAACGGGCATGAAGGTCAGCAGCCCCCTGTAACAAAAACCGTTTAGTATTTGTAATATTAACAACATAAATAGGGCAAGCCAATTCGGCGAAAGCTCTGACCTGTTTATCGGCTTCGGAGAAGTGTTTTTCCTATTTTCGGCGCCGTCATCCGCAGGCGTGTCAGCTGGCGCGGCTTGTCCCATCTGGCGGTCCAAATAAAACCACATAGCCAGTGCGAGGCCGGGAAGAGCAAGGGCCGCATAAGACCACCTCCATCCCATGAGCCTCGCAACCGTGGCGGCCAAAATCGGCCCCAGGGCCAGCCCCAAACTCCCGCCAACCCCCTGCAAGCCCATTCCGATGCCGACCCTCTTCATGCTTTTCGCTATGAGCACCAGGCCGGCGGGATGGTAAAGCCCCGCGCTCAGTCCCATCGCCAGCAATAACACCCTCACGCCCCAAAGGGGCCGCATAAACAGCATCCCCACTCCAGCCAGGGATGTCACGAAGAGGTAAATCAACATGGTTCGCCGTGAACCGAACCTGTCAACCACAATCCCCGCCGGGATCGCCCCCAACCCGAAAAAAAACGGGAATATGTTTCCCAACTTGCCGGCCCCCGACAGCCCCAGCCCATATTCCGCTCCGATAAGAAGAAGGATGGCCGGAAAAACCTGCTCGTAAAAATGCGCAAGGGCATGAGCGGACATGCTCAGGGTTGCCACTCGTTTTTCATAGCCGGTCATGTGAGTGGCATCTCCCGCGACAGACGCCGCTCGAAATATGTAATCGCCTTGAAGCCATTCGACTTTATAAGCTTGATCGCCTCATCGAATCCGCGCCCGATCTCGGCGGGTCTGTGCGCATCGCTGCCAAGCGAAATGCGTTTTCCGCCAAGCTCGCGATAAAGGCGCAGAATATCGGCAGACGGATAAATCTCCGCCGTGTGGTGAAACAGTCCCGAAGAGTTTACCTCGAGCGCCATGTCCCGCTTGATAAGCCCTTCTATTGTCCGTCTCAGTAGCCCGTAATAATCTTCGGCGCGAAGCGGCTCGGGCGCCATTGCGCCGTAACGCCTGATAACGTCAATGTGGCCCAGCACATCGAAAAAGCCCGACTTAACCGCCCTCAGGACCTCTTCAAAATAAGGTTCGTAAGCCTCTTGCGCCGTGTGTTTTTCCCTGAAATAATTGCGGGCGCCTTCCTCCTCCGTGATTGTGAATTCGGCGCCGCCCACGAGGTGAACGCTTCCGATAATAAAATCGACCTCTATTTTCTCGAGCGCGTTTAAGATCAGGGCCTCGATGTCCGATTGGTAAGTCACCTCGATGCCCGCGAGGATTGTGAGCCTGTCCTTATAGCGATCCCTGGCCTCGTTCAATTCCGCGAGGAGTTTTAAATGGTCATAGGAGTCAGCATGGGGCAGTCCGGGATCGAGGTGGTTTGCTATCCCCATGACGCGAATGCCCTTCGATATTGCCGCCTCGCAATACTCGGCCACCGATCCCCATCCGTCATGAGAGGCGCTTGTATGTAAATGCAGATCAATCATAAGACAGGACCAGAGGGAAAAGAATACACAGGAAGAACCGGATCAGGATTTTCCGTCTCCCTGGGCTTCGTTTGTTATTTTATAAACAAGGTCCGGTAGCAGCGCCATTGAATCAAGGAGCCATTTTGCGCCGCACCGGACGAGTTCTTCCCTTTTGCCCAGGCCATACGTCACGCCGCAGGCATGCGCACCTGCGTCCACCGCGCTGCGAATGTCGGGCGTGGAATCGCCCACCATGAGGGCTTGGGCCGGCCTGACGCCGAGCATTTGGCACGCCTGAAGCACCGGCGCCGGGTCGGGTTTCAGCGCCGTATAATCGTCCCCGCCCAGAAGCAGATCGAATTTGGATAAAACGCCCAATCCATTGAGTATCTTGTCCGCGAACCTTCTCGTTTTATTGGTTACCACCGCGAGCTTGTAATTTTTCAGGGCTTCGATTGTTTCCATAGCTCCGGGGTAGAGGCGCGTGCTATCGAGGCAATGTTCCCAGTAATGGTCGCGGAAAACGCGAAGCGCTTCTTCGGCTTTTTCCTTATGCTCCTCGCCGAGCGCGCTTTTGAGCATATTCGCCACGCCGCGTCCGATATAACCGTAAATGGTTTCGACGGGCTGCTCTGGCATTCCGAGCGTCCTCAACATGTGGTTGACCGATATGCTCAGGTCAAGCGCCGAATCGGTCAATGTGCCGTCGAGATCGAATAATATGGCTTTTATCGTGGGCATAATTGGCGATATGCGTCGAGCGGACGAAAATGGGGCGTGTGGCATTGAGCGCAGCGCCCCCGCGGCCTATCCGATTTTTATTGTGTAATTGTTGACCAGCTCGTTGCCCCCGTACTTGAGTATCAATTCGAGGTCATAATCGCCCGCCTTGTTGAAGCGATGCCCGAGGGTTTCCACCAGCTTAGCATCCATGTCTGGCTCGAGCGAGGGGTGGAGGATTTTCCTGATAATTTCGCCATCCCCTCCATTTTCGCGGATTTTTACGCTTACCTGCGCGTCGCGGTAGTTGTTAAATGAATCGTTCACAACAAAAACCGGTATTGAAACCGCTTCGCCCGGCGAGTATACATCCTTATCGAAGATGGCAAATACGTACTCCGGGTTCATGCTTAAGCGGTATGATTCGTAACTCTTTTTTGGAACGCGCCAGTAATCCACGAGCGACCATTGGATCGCGGGATTCGAGTCGAGGAACAGGAAGGCGGTGACCCCGCCGGTCGGGTTGTATTTGTGCAGCCGCAGACGGTCTATGATGAAGCGGTTGACCGCGATCTGATGCTGTTGCGTCGCCTCGATGTAATCCTGAAGCGCGCTGAAATTCTCGTGTTTTACCCATTTCCGCATCATACCCGGCTGAAGATGACGCCTCTCTTCGAGTTTTTTCCAGTCCACCTTTTTTATGTCGGGGTCCATAAACCTTATGGACGATTCGTAGTTTGGCAGGCTCTGCGCGCCAAATTCGGTGGGAAACCGCACCGACTTTTTAAAATGCCTCGCATACCAGTCAAAGTTGCGGATTTTTCCCCAGGGGGGATACCAGCCGAAGTAGAAATGGTCGTCGCCCGGCTCCTTCCCTATGCCCTGGTAACCGCTGCATTTCTGGACGAAACGGCTTACGTCAACAGACAGTGCCTTTTCCTTCAGGCGCAAGTCGAGCACTTCGCGGTTCCAGTTATAGCCAAGCACCGTCCATATGCTCTTGAGGGTTTCCTTGACGGTGATATGCGCCGGGTCCACGATGTGAAACGGCTCGTTATGGCAACACCATGTACAGATGGCGGGATGGTTATAAAGAGTGGTGACCATGCGCTCCACCTGATGCAGCGCGGTGGGCAGAACTTCCTTCCTGTAGTTCCACTGCAGGGGAAAATCCTGCCAGAGCAACACTCCGCGCTCGTCCGCCACATCATAGAGAGTCGGATGGTCAACGTGGGCGTGAACGCGCATGAAGTTTACATTGGCGTTCTGTATCAGGTCGAAATCCTTTTCATATCTCTCCCGCGTCATCACCGCAATGCGCGTGTCGCCCGGGGGGTAGTTGTTGCCGCGAATGAAAATGCGCTTTCCGTTGAGATAGACGATCCATTCGCGGAAATCGCAAGTTCTAAGCCCCGCGCGAAATGAGATAACATCGCTCGCCTCCTCCGATCCGTCCTCGAAAACCTCCATCCTGACATCATAAAGGTTTTGCTTTCCGTGATCGTAGGTCCACCATAGCTCCCATTCATCGAGGTTGATTAGCATGAGGTATTTATTCAATCCCGGCGCCTTCAGGAACTCCTGCTCGTGAACGTGCGTCTTGCCCTGGAAATTGTGGGGCGCAAGCGTGACCCGCACCTTGATCCGGCAGCTTTTTGTCGAGTTCACGGTCACTCGCGCCTCGACGCGCAGATACGAAGCGGTCCAATAACTCGCATGAACCATCGGGTCCTCAAGCCATATATCCCCCGAATCGTACAACTCGACCGGCAGCCAGATGCCGCCGGGGTTGGTCTTCGGATCGAGACAATCCCAATGGCTGAAGACGCCGGTGACCAGCCTCTTCGCGTTCTTGTTTTTCTCGTCGGGGCAGTCCACTTCGAGGAGCAGGTGGTTTTCCTTTTCGAGCACGTCGGTGACTTCGTAATCGCGCGGGAAAAAATACCCTTCGTTCTCTCCCACACGGGCATTGTTGAGGTTCACGATGGACCAGTAGAATACCCCGTTAGTTCGCAGGCGATAGCGGCGGCCTTCCTTTTTTCCGGGGAAATCGAACCGCTTCCGGTACAACATCTTTCCCCCGTAAAACTCAAAATCCGGATGAAGCTGCCAGTGGCCGGGGACATTGGTTTCCACCCACCCGTCGCGATCGTATTTCCCGTCGAACCGCTCGACCGGCATCATTTCCCATTTTCCTGATAGATCCATCACTTTCATATCAGCCTCCCTGAAACCTGCTTCAGAGCTTGACAATCCAACGTTAACATCCCAAGCGCAAACCTGCGCGCGCGACCATGCGCTCGCCAAATAAAAATGTCAGTGTCCGATTATAAGGGAATCGCCGGAAAACTCAAGAAGCCTTTACTCACGCGTGTTTAAGCCGGGGGGGTTGAAGCTGAATTTTGTGCCCGCGCCGATTTCATGCTCCCTGCAAAAACCGCCAACGACCTCGAGAACATACTTTGAATCGCCCTCCACAAATCTCGGCGTCTCAGTCATCGGTTGGGCGCGCTCGACACAGCCGAGCAAGCTCCCGTCGGCACGGATGAAGATCATATCCAGTTCTATCAGGGTGTTCTTCATCCAGAATTCCCTCTGCCGCTCGTCGGGGAAGACGAACAACATGCCGCGCATGGGGTCGAGGCGGTCACGTTCCATGAGGCCGCGCGTCCGTGCCCGGGGCGTGTCGGCCAGTTCCACCGAGACCTCGATGGCCTCCCGGCCGGGGACGATTATTGTTACTTTGTTCTCTCCAACGGGCGGCCGGTTGTCCTGAGCGCGATGACTCCTGCAGGCGCAAGCATCCATTATCAGGGCCGCGCATACGACGGGCGCAAATCCCACAAATAAGGTTTTAAAGGACATCGGCGAATTTCGTCCTGCCCCGCGAAAAAGCCCATGCGCCGAGGATGAGGCTCAGCGCCGTGAAGGCCGCAAACCACTTTATCTCGCTCACCGGCACGCGGGCTTCCAGCAGGATCGCCCGGTATCCGGCGATGAGATGATGCAGGGGGTTGATCGTCAATATCACGGAAATCCGGTCGGATGTGATGGCAAAACCCGGGACCGCAACGGGTCTGATGCGCCTCACCATCTCCGGCGAATAAAAAATCGGCGTGCCGTACATCCACACCAGCAGTCCCACCGGCAGAAGATGCTGAAGGTCGCGGAAAAAAACGTTGACGCTGGATACAAACCACGCAAGACCGAGCGTGAAGCCGGCCTGAAGAATAATCAGAATCGGAATAAGCAGCGATTGAACAGGCAGGCGGCCCGTCACCGCCAGTGTGGCGACCAATAATATAACAAGCCCGATCAGCATCCCCATGACGCTTGACCCCACAATGGACGCGGGCAGGGTCGCCGCCGGGAACCGCACGCGCGTAACAAGGTTCTTCTGCTCGATCAGCACGGTCGCGGAACGCTGAAGAGATTCCTGAAAGGCGAGCCAGGGCAGCACGCCGCAGAAAATGTAAAGAGCGTTGTGGCTCATCCCCGGCGCCGTTCCCAGCCTTATCTCGAAGATCACCGAAAAAACGAAGGTAAACACCATGAGCATGAGCAGCGGGTTTATTACTGACCAGAAGATTCCCATCATTGACCCGACATACTTCCCGCGGAAATCGCGCAGCATGAGCGTCGCGAGCAACAACCGCTGCCGCCACATCAATCTGATTCTTTCAGGGATATCCATATAGGCGTTAGGCGTTAGGCTTTAGGCGTTAGGCAGGAAGCCTGAATCCTAAGGCCTGACGCCGCTTATCTAATAGTTATATAAACAACAAACATGCCAGGCCCGCGACGATGATAACGGCAAATGACAACGCTATCGGGCGAAATGTTTCTGCGTTTGCCAGGGAGACCGCCAGAGATCCCTTAAATAACGTGTTCATCACAACGGCGAAGGTCACGGCATACGCGCCCACGTGGGGCGTGATTCCCAGTGTGCCTGCGTTTTGCGCCATGCGGGCTATGGTGAGGGTGATGGCGTCCGTTTCCGCGATGCCGGATAATATCGCGGCGGCGAATAGGCCCTTTTGGCCATAATATTTGAGGGCGAGGGCCGCGGCAACGCGGATCGCCGCATAAATCGCCCCGAATTTCAAGGCGGTCCCGATTTCAAAGGGGTTGCGGAACACCACCTCTTCCTCGCCCTTCCCGCGCTCCCTGTATTGCATCCAATGCCACATTATAAAGGCAAGGCAGATGACGCCCATGGCGCCAAGGGGAATCATCAGTGAACGCAGCAGCTTCGGGCCTGCAAGACTCACAAGCAGAAGCAGCCGGGGAAACATCACCATCTCGGCCAGCAAAATGCCCATGGACAGATGGCGGGAAAGAAGGGGCATCTCCTTGCTCCGACGCGAGAAATTCAGCGTTACCGCCGTCGAGCTTACGATGCCGCCGAACAGCCCGGTCAGCTCGAGCGCTCCCTTTATTCGCGCAAATTTCAACATTATGTACCCGCCAAAACCTATGGCGGAAATCAACACCACCATAAACCAGACCTCGCGGGGATTAAAAAGGCCCCATGGGTCAATAGTCTCATCCTTCAAAACGGGAAGGATTATAAAACTTAGCACCGCAAACTTGATTATGGCGCGAATGTCCTCAAGCTCGATCCGTTTCGCCGCCCTCTGAAGCTCGGGCTTGATGTCGAGTATGAGCGTTATCGCAACGGCAAGGGCGATCGCCACCCTCAATTGTTGCCAGTAGGTCAACGCCCCGAGAAGGAAGGTCAGCAGCGCCGTAACCTCAGTGGTGATCCCGAAATCGCCCGACCTGGACTCAACGGAATATCTCACCAGTATCAGCCCGACCAGGCCCAGGAACGCCGCCACAGGGAACCATTTGAGGTGGTCGTCTGAAATCAATGCGGAAATTGCGCCGAGGAGGGAAATGAAGATAAAAGTGCGTATCCCGAGGACTGAGCCGTGCTCGTCGGTCTGGGAGAATTGCCGCTCCAGACCTATCAGGCCGCCAAGAATAGCGGCGATAAGGAATGCTTCTAACTGCTGGGCCAGTGGCATAAAAGAAAGTATATCACAATATTTTTTTAACCGCAGATTACAATCTGCGGTTAAAAATCTTCAATAACCCAGCCTATTTCTTGACGATCCTCCTCGGATCGAGCGCATCTCTAAGGCCGTCCCCGAGGAAGTTGAATGCCAGCATGGTGAGAGTAATAGAGAGAGCGGGAAAAAGGATCATGTGAGGATTGAAGCGTATGAGCGCCCAGCCGTCGCGGGCGAGGCTCCCCCAGCTAGGCTTCGGCGGCTCGACCCCAAGCCCGATGAAGCTCAGAGTGCTTTCCGCCAGGATAACCGCTGGTATGCGGAAGGTCAGGGTCACGATGAGCGGCCCGGTTGTGCTGGGGAGTATGTGGCGGAGAATTATGCCGCGATGGCTCGCTCCCAGCGCCCGCGCCGCCTCGACAAATTGCTGTTCCTTGATTCGCAGCACCTCGCCCCTGATAAGCCTCGCCACACTGACCCAGCTTACAAGCGCCAGCGCCGCAACTATCGCCGGCATCCCCCGACCTATCACCACAGTTAAAAATATGATGAGCAACATGTCGGGGAACGAATACACAACGTCCACAAAACGCATCATGACCGCGTCAGTCCTCCCGCCCACATACCCCGATATCGCCCCGTAGGTCGTGCCGAAAATCAACGCGGTAAGGCTCGTCACAACCGCCACCAGCATACTGATACCCGTGCCATAGAGTATCCGGCTCAAGAGGTCGCGGCCCAACTGGTCGGTGCCGAGCAAATACCTGCGTGACGGCCCTTCGAGCATGGAGAAGAGGTCCTGCCTGCTGTATGAATATGGCGCCAACAGCGGCCCGAAGACCGCGAGCAGCAACATGAAACAGACGAATATCAGGCTGGCAAGCGTTACCCGATCGCGGGATATTGCCTTCCACACGCGCCGCATTTGAGACGGCGGGTGTTCTCGGACGGCTATTCGCTTCTCATCGCTCATTGCTGACGCCCAATGCCCGTTATTGTGACTCGTTGAACTGTGCCCCGGACACGATCATCCCTGAGCCTGATCTCAAGCTCGTAAACTCCCGCGGTCTCAGGAAACTGCGCGAAAACAAATGTCTGGCCCAAGTCACCCGCGAGCGCCGCGATGGGCAAGGGGATGCGCAGCTCCTGATCCGCCGCCACGCCGTGGCCGATCAGGCGCCAGATAAGTCTCGATGTCACGCCTTCAGAAGGACGCGAATTCTTCCATATCCGCCCTCCATCTCCGGAAACGCTGATAATTATCACGTCTTCGCCGGAAGAAGCGCGGAAAATCCGCCTGACTTCAATGACGCCCGTTGATACGGTTTCAATGGGTGGCAGGACTATCCGCCAGGCGGAATCCGCTCCGAATTTTGCGATTTGTTCCAGCCCTTTTCCCTGAGCTTCCTCGAGGGGTTTCCCCGCGGTAACGAGAGGGCCGGCAAATAAATGTTCCGGATATGGCGCTGTGAGCCATGTGTCAAAATCGCGGTGCTCGATTATTGTGCTCACACCCGCGAGATCGAGGAGCCGCAAGGCGTCCTCGTCCGGCAGCTTCGGAACCGCGTGCATCATTTGCCAGTAGGGCGGCGGCGCGTAGGCGTTGTAGCCGTTTGCGATCGGTTTCATATGTGTAAGGCTCATCACGTTGTAGAGGGCGCGGACAAACCCGTTTTTCGAGTCGAACGGCAGCTCGATCACGCCACCCGTTATTTTCGCGTCCCTGAGCCATTTGTAAATGGGCGGCATCTCCTGAAATTCCGGTTTTAAGTTCAGGTGAAACGGCGCCATCCAGCATTCGGCCAGCAACATCGCCGAGCAGGCCCCTCCAATCATCGCGCGACCTTTTTTGCTTTTGCCCTTTTCGCTAAGCGCGGCCACGCCATATGCGGCGAAGATCGCGCCGAAAATCAGGGCCGTGTAGCTGAAACGCTGCGGCACCCTGATGTTGTGGAACCCGGGCAGCAACCGCGCTAAAAGGATGTAAATTGGAAATGTGATTCTTTTCCCAAATACTATCGGATGCGCCCCCAGAGAAATAGCCGCAAGCAGTATCCCCGGAACGCCAAACAGCAGGAGAGCGCCGCGCGTATCCCTCAATTGCGGTTTTCGTTGCGCCCCCGCTCTCGCGCCTCGAAACAAATGAATCGCTCCCATTAACATCAAAATCGGAAATACGACCCCCGGAAACATCGGCTGGGGCACAGTGGCGCTGCCCATCCCCATTAACTGGCCGTAAAACCTGTTAAATGGCGCGGTTTTCAAAAAATCTTCCGGCATTTTGGGGAGGAAAAGTTCCTGGCCTTCAGCGGGATTTATAATTGCGCGTTCTCTCTGCTGCCCGATATATTTCATATCCAGAGGAACATTGGCGGCCATTCCCGCCGACAGCGCCAGCGCCGGCAGCAAAATACGCATCGGCTTTCGCCACTCGCGGTTTATTGTCCAGAAAACGAGCAGGTATGCCCCCAGCGCCAGACTTGCGGCATATCCATTGTAAAACCCGCACATCAACTGGATGCCGAACATCGCCGCGATAACAACAAGCCATAACCTGCGGCTTGAATCTCTATACAGGGACAGCGCAAGCAGGATCAGTGGAACCCAATGGTAGGAGGCGAGGGTTAATATGTTGAAATGATACATCTTTATCGGATGAAATCCCGCCAGAATTCCCGCCCCTATCGCGCCCCATACCGAGGCTGTCCAGTATCGGGCAAGCAGGTAGGTTGCCCAGCCGGTAAGCCCGTATAATGCGATGCCTGTCCAATTAAGCGACGCGTAGGCGTTTCCCGACGGCAGAAAGAACAGGAGCCACAAAGGTAATATTCCCAACGAATGATCGCCCAGGGCCAGGGCGCCGGGCGAGGGGTAAAATATGTTGGGGTTGAACAGGTTGAGCGGATCGGTCGAAAGCGCGTGAAAATCCCATTTCAGCTCCCAGAGGTGAAGCAAAACGTCTGGGCTGAAATTTGAGTGGCCCGCCACAATGACCTGCGGCCAGGTCATTGCCGCCGAAAGGCCAAGGAATCCCGCAAGCGACCCCAGAATCTCCAGGTTTGAAAAATTCCGTTTGCCCTCGACATCGCCCATTTCATTCCACCTCAACCCTCGGGTCGAGAATCCCGTAAAGGAGGTCAACCGCGATGTTCGCAAACACAATGAGGGCCGAATATGTCAGCGTCACGCCCATTATCAGCGGATAGTCGCGGTCGGTTACCGCGGTGATGAAGAATTTTCCCATGCCGGGTATGGCAAACATGTACTCGATAACAAAACTGCCCGTCACAAGCGTGGCCAGCAGCGGCCCCAGTATGGTGACCACCGGCACAATGGCGCTCCTCAGCATGTGCTTCACTACCACCCGCGTCGGCGAAACCCCCTTGGCCCGCGCCACAGTCACATGAGGCATCCCCGACACCTCGATAACGCTCGATCTCGTCAGCCTCGCTATGTACGCGCCAGGCCCAAACCCCAGGGCTATCGCGGGCAATATCATGGAGCGCGCCTTTTCCCACAAAGCCGGCGGGAAAAATCTCCAATGAAGCGAAAACAGAAGTATCAACAATGTGCCAAGCACAAAGTTGGGAAGGCTGATCCCCAGCGTCGCAAGAAGCATTCCCCCCTTGTCGGCGGCCCGCCCCGGCCTCAGCCCCGCCCATATCCCCGCGCTCACCCCCACCGCCACGGAAAAAGCGAATGCCAGCATGCCCAGTATCATGCTCACAGGGAAAGTCTCCGCCAATATGTCGTTGACGCGGCGGGAGCGGTACTTAAGGCTTGGCCCAAGGTCCCCCTTTGCTATCCCGACCATGTACCGCGCGTATTGCCTGTGCCACGGAAGATTCAGGCCGTATCGCGCCTCGATGTTTATTCTTATCGCTTCCGGAAAATTCTTCTCCTTGTCGAAAGGCCCTCCGGGCACGCCTTTCATGGCGATAAAGGTCAGCGTCGCCACCGTGAAAAGCACAACAATGCCCCACGCAATGCGTTTTATCAGGAACTTGAATATCTTGCCTGAAATCAAAGCCGCCCCCCCTTTATCATCAGGCGCTTGAGGAAGAGGATGTCCATGATGTTGAGATCGAGTTTATCAACGCGGGGCGACACCAGACGGTTAAGGCTTGCGAAAAACAGGGGCGCGATGACGCAGTCCTCCTCGGTGAGCAGCCGCTGCGCGGAATAGTAATATTCCCTTCGCTTTTCCGGGTTCGGCTCCGCCGCGGCAAGCCCCACCAGGCGGTCGTATCGGGCGTTCGCCCAGCGGGAGTGATTGTTGCCGGAATTACTTAAAAATACCGCCATGAAATTGTCCGGGTCGGGATAATCCGCGTTCCACCCCAGCCTGAAAATCTGCGGCGGGTTCGTTTTGATCAACTGGAGGAAGACCTTCCACTCCATGTTATCGAGGTGAACGTCAACGCCGAGGTTTGTCTTCCATTGCTCCTTGATATTTTCGGCGACGAGCTTATGGGTGTCGTTGGTGTTGTAAGCCAGGGTTATTGGCGGGATGGATGATGGCGAGTTGTACCCCGCTTCTTTGAGCAGTTGACGCGCCTGCCGGGGGTCGAATTTCATGCCTATCCCGGGGCTATGCCCCAGCAGGCCCGGCGGTATCCAGCTTGACGCCGGGACGACGCTGTCGTTGAGGATTTTAGGGAGAACACTGCGATCAATGGCCATGCTGAACGCGCGGCGCGCCAGCGGATTGTCGAAAGGCGGCCTGGTCGTATTGAAGGCGTAATAATAGCCGGATAAAAAAGGCAATTGCCTGTAATCGCTCCTGCTCTTGAAAAAGGGGATCGCATAAGTCGGAATGGAAACGTAATCGAGCGCCCTCGATTCATACAGGTCGAGGGCGGTGTTCGTCTCCTCAACCATGTACATTATTACACTTTTTAGCGGCGGCGGCCCGGCGTAATAATTCGGATTGGCCTCAAGCGAAATCTTGTATTCGTGGCGCCACGATTTGAGCCGGTATGGGCCAAGTGTTACGATGTGTTGCGGCTCCGTCCAATTGTCTCCCCAGCGGTTGATTACATCGAGCCGCGCGGGGTAGGTTGCTGTAAAAGTTGTTAAAGCCGGGAAATACACGAGCGGCTTGCGCAGACGCACAACAATAGTGCGGCTGTCCTCCGCTTTCACCCCCACCTGTGAAAAATCCCTGATCCGGCCCTGGTTGAATGACTCCGCATTCTCAACGTCGTATAGGAAATACGCATATTCCGCGGCGGTGGATGGATCGAGGAGCCTGCGCCACCCGTCCACGAAGTGTTGGGCGGTGAGCGGCGCCCCGTCCGACCACCTGACGCCCTCGCGAATGCGAAACGTGTACGTTTTGCCGTCTTCGCTTATCGTCCAGCTTTCGGCGAGGGCGGGCGTTGGAGTCATGTTATTGTCGAACTGCGTGAGGCCTTCCATTATGTTTTCGAGAACGATAATGGACGCGCTGTCGGTTGCAAGCGCCCAATCAAGGGAGGGCGGCTCGGTGCCGATGTTCATGCGAAAGGCATTTTCAGGAATGCTCGGGACACGCCCGCACGAAAATGAGATTGCGATGAACAGCAGGATCGTGGCGGCGGGACAGTGCCGCGCCGCAAAGCCGCTCGGCTTTTTGCTATATCGGTGTAAGCCCATTCGATGGTATAATAGCCGCAAGGGCATCGGGCGGCAATGCGGTTGAAAAAAAGCGGCGGTGGACATATCTTTCATCAGTGAGGGAAAAAATGAAAAAACACGCGATCGTATCAGCGGTATTGTTTTTTGCATCGGCTCTCTGGTGGGGGTGCGGAAGCTCGAGTTCCACAGGCGCATCTCCGCCGGCCTCCGAACCTGTTGCGCACGTGAGCGCAAGCCCCGTTGTGAGCCTGGACATACCGAGTCCTTGTGAACGCATCGGCGGCGATCTTCACATAAGTATCTCTGCGACCGACGATGAAGGCGTCACCATGGTGTACGCGACATTGAACAACTGGGTTATAGCGTTTTGGACTAAACCGCCTTATGAGACCTATATTCCCCTTGTTGGCCTGCCCGATGACGGGTCGTATTGGCTTGAGGTCGTGGCATTGGACGCCGATGGGAATATGGGAAGCGATAAGGCAGAGATAAGGCTGAACCACAACGAGCCTTTCACGCCCAACCTGCTGGTGGTGGATTACGAGGCTGACCCCTTTGATCTGGGCGGCAGTCCCGGGGCGGTATTCCGCATTAACACCGACACTGGCCGCGTATGCACGCTGGCAAGCTCCAATCTGTTCTCCGACCCGGTCGGCATCGCCATAGCCCCCAACGGCGACATTCTGGTAAGCGATGAAACCGCCGATCTAAACGGCCAATTGCCGGGAACCGGAGCGATATTCCGGGTTGATCCGGACATAAAAAACAAAATTGACCCGTTTCTGACCGGCACGGATTTCAGAGCGCCGATGGGCATAAACGAGGCAGCCGGAACGATTTATCTCGTTGACTCAGACGCCAACCCGGAGGGCATGGCAGTTCAAGCGCCGGGCGCCATCTTCGCTATAAACGCCGTTAGCGAGGTGGTTTCAACGCTTGTGAGCGACTCAAGATTTGTGAATCCGATGACTGAATTATTGACGAGCGCCACCGAAATGTGGATAGTGGACTCCGACGCCGATCCCACTTTTAACCTGTCGAAAGGGTCTGTGTTCAAATTCGATCCCACTACCGGCTCCCTTGTCGTTGCTGCGGCTTTTACTTTCTTTCTGAATCCCTTTGGGCTGGTTTACGATGGCGCGGGCGGACTTATCCTCACCGACACCGGCGATTTCGATAACGGCGCCCGCGGCCAACTCTTCAGGATCGACATATCAGCGCCAGGTCCGCTCTACCCGGTCTCCCAGTTCCGCTCCGGCATTCCCTTCGCCATGCCGACGGGAATTGTTCGCACCAGCTCAGGCATTTATTTCATTGCCGACCAGAAAGCGGGCGTTGACGGGAACGGCGCAATACTCGAGGTTGACCCTAACAGCACGGAAGAAGCAAAAATACGCTACACAAGTGACAGGTTTGCCCGCCCCTGCAATCTCGTGGAATCATGGAAATAGCCGGGAAAGTCTTCTCTCTTGCTCACACGTTAGGAAAAAAGCCTTAGCTGAGAATATAGGCTCGCTCCCTTTACTTCTTCAGCCTAAAAACTTTGATTTCACTGATGGAAGTGTCTTCGAATTTTTTGCCCGGGTAGACTGCGCGGATAACCAGTTTCGCCCATTCGGCGGGCTGGTCGCTGGTCAGTTTCACAAATTGCATTTGCATGTGGTCCTCGAAGGCGGCGACCTGCCGCACGCCGTCGCTTAAAATGATCTCGATCTCGCGTAATCGCGGGTTGTTCTCCCATCGGGCCTTGCTTTTTGCCCAGCCGGGCAGGACCGCAACGTAGGCCGGGACTTCTTTTGTGAGCCACACTACTTTTATCCATTCCCCGGCGCCGATGCCCGCTACGCCCTCGGCCCAGCAGGTTGTCCAGTCGTTGTCAATGGCCTTTCGCGGCCCGAAAAAATCCTTCGGATGCCCCCCCAACTGGGCGGAAAGGATACTCGACGCCTCCGCAAACTTGATCGGTATCTCTTCCACCGTTGCGGGGTCGGGCACGGCGGCAAGCTGCGCCGGGGTTCGCAGGCGCGCCTCGCCAGCCGAAATTGCCGGGGCGCTTTGCAAAAGCGCCGGCCCATTCGCCCTGCCATGAGCTGACCAGATGACGATTATGGGAGCGAGACTAATTAAGAGAAGCGATATGATTTTTTTCATGGCCATATCCTTTAGGCCTTAGGCTTTAGACCTCAGGCATTAGGCCAAAGACCAACCCTGCGGCCTTATTCGCTTATAGTTACTTTTCTCATCTTCACCGGCGTGATGGGCCTGCTATCAGGGGAGGTGGGGACCATTTCTATCTTATGGGCGGCTTCCATTCCCTGGGTGACGTGTCCGAAGACGGTATATTTCCCGTCTAGGAATGGGGCCGGTTTAAGGACTATATAGAATTGGCTGCCCGCGCTGTTTATGTCGTTGCCTTTGCGGGCCATGGCCACAGCGCCCTCCACATGCTTGTGCTCATTGAACTCGGCCGGTATGGAGTAGCCCGGCCCTCCCATTCCGGTGCCATCCGGGTCGCCGCCCTGAATGACGAAACCGGGGACTATCCGGTGAAAGGTAAGGCCGTCGTAGAATCCCTTTTTTGCGAGTGTGATGAAATTATTGACAGTTTTGGGCGCTTCCTTGGGATAAAACTCGATGACGATGACGCCGTAGTCCGTCTCTATTGTGGCAGTGGGTGACACGGATTTTTTCTCCTTCCCTTTGCAGACTGGTAACATGATTATCATCGCGGCCGCTAATATGATCAGTGCAATTCTCTTCATGACAAATACTCCGTACTTCAGGGATTTTCAGCCGGGCGCTCGTAGATGAGCACCCGATGTATATAAACCGGTTCCACGGGCTTATCGCCGGGGCCGGTCTTTACCGCGCCGATCTTCTGCGCCACGTCCATTCCATCATAGACCTGCGCGAAGATGACGTATTTGCCGTCGAGCTGCTCGCGTTTTGCCAGGCATATATAAAACTGGCTGCCTGCGCTGTTCAGATCGTCTCCCGACCTCGCCATGCCGACGGCCCCCGGCGCGTGTCTATGCTGGCCCTGTTCGAAGGGAATTGAATAGCCCGCGTCCCCATATCCGTCTCCACGTGGGCAACCCCCCTGTATGACGTGACCGGGAACCACCCGATGGAAGGTCAAGCCGTCATAAAAGCCGTTCCTGGCAAGATATATGAAATTGCTTACGGTTTTGGGGACATCCGCGGCGAATAGCTCGAGATTTATATTGCCCATGCTCGTCTGAATCGTGGCCAGGTATCGTGTCCCCGGCTTTACCGAGACTGGCGGCGGCCCCGGAAGAGCCTTCGGCCCAGCGGATGCGATAATGTAACAAAAGAAAACGGATAGCCATAAAATGGCAAGCCTGCCATTCAATATAAACCCCAATAAACGCCCCTCTCTATAATTTCTTTCTTTCATCTATATACTCAGTCGTCGCATTGACTGGCGTTGTTAGAATTCGGCGTAAGCGGCGTTCTCCCCGGGCGCTCCGACGAGGAAGTCGTCGTAATTTAAAAGGTTCGTTATAGGAGTCGGGGAGACCAGCATATTTATGCCGGCCACAGAGGCGCCGAATTGACCGAGTGTAGCAGTTCCATAGGTTACGTAATCGGCGTCTGCGGCGGTCCTGTTCGCGTCCACGGACAGGCCGTTGAGGAATTCGTAAACCGCTCCCACATCCGCGTTGTCTGTGTCAAGGGCGTGGGGCGCGCCAACCAGCAAATCCACCCATCCGTCTCCATTAAGGTCGGCCATGGCGCTGATTGATGCGCCGAAACCAATGGAAGGATCCCCTGTTATCGTTTGATCCGCTCCATTCAGGATGGCGTCATGAACCGTATTCAGCGCAAGGGGGAAGGGAATCACGCCCTGATCGCCGCTATAAAACACAAAGACCTTGCCCACCGAGGACGCGCTGATCGCCAGCGAAGCATATAAGGAAGCGTTCAGGCTGCGCCTGCCCTCGATCACCGCCCCGAAATGGGAGCCTCCCTCGCCCTTTATGAGAAGATCGAACGCGCCTCCATTCGATATGTCTTGTATTTGAGGCCCGCTAAGCGAAAAGTCTATTGCCTGTCCCCCGCCAACACCCCCCTGAAATACATACACCAGAGCCATCTCCGGCGCCCCGACCGCAAAATTCTCGGCTCCGTCAGCCACAAGTCCCTGCACACGGGCCACCTCTTCTCCAAAATCGCTGCCCGTGGGGCCGATAATCGTCCAATCCGCGAATCCGCCGCCTCCCAAATCAACCACTATCGGGGCCGCGCCAGATATGCCGTTGCCTGCGATAAGGCCACCGTAGAAAAGGTAAGCGCGACCTTCAAGGGGCGAGCCGACCAAAAGTTCGCAGCCCGCCTGACCGTTCATGTCGCCCAACAGCGCCACGGACGACCCGAAACCGGGCGCAGGGGAAATTATCGTGATGTCCGCCTCGTCGGTGGTGAACTGCGCGGGCGTCGCGGGGTTTATATCTATCGAGCCGAAATTCGCCCGACCCGCGCCGCCTCCCAGGAAGATGTAAACCTTGCCCGCCCCCGGCTCTCCCACCACAAGATCAGCGAGCCCGTCCCCGTTGAAATCGGAATCCGCTGAAATTGCCGCGCCGAATTGACCGCCCGCCGTCTGGCCATATATAACGGCGGCGGGGCTGACTGAGCTTGCGGCGCGGGGGATGTTGTTCTGGGTGGTGAGCAGGTAGTCTTGGTCTGCATTGAGGTAAATGAAAACGGCTCCGGTCGCATCTAAGGTGTCCGGGTTGACCGCCCCCGGCGCGCTGACCGCAATGTCTTCCAGACCCCTGTAATCGAGGTCTCCAATTGGCATAATCCTTGTCCCCAACCCGGCTTGCGTCGCCCCGGCGTCACCTAACTGGGCGCGAATGAAATCCTGCTCAACCAGCGGAGTCGCCACGAGACCGGAATATTGAGCCACCTCGTCAAGCGACTTCAACCCGAAAGATAAAGATGCGCCCGGATACATTCGAGGGAGCAATATAACCTCGTCAGCGCCCGAAATTTGCGGCCCAGGCTCGTTGATAAACTGATTGGCGTCCTGATAAACCGCCTCCGTCACGAGCTGGGTTGACCACCGGAGGTCGTATTGAAGCGCCTGCCCGCTGTCCCCATCATCGCCGGAAGCGATCCATGTCAGTGCCCTCGTGTTCGACACGGGGCATGAAGAAGCCCCCGTTGCCGCGTCGCAGACATATTGTAAATCATGGGGAGTGCCCGGCGGAGTATGATCGCCCACATGGCAGGAGATAAAAGTCATTAAGAAAAGAAAACAACAGACAGTAGAAAGTAGACAGTTAAGAAAAGATATTCTTGAGCAATTCCGCTTCTTTACTGTCCACTGTCCACTCTCCATTGTCCACTGTCCACTGTTCACTGTCCACTCCTCTTTATTTCAGGGATTTCCAGTAATTTCCGAAAAGCCTTGATAATTCATTTAGATACTCCCGCATTTGAACTGTTTCCCTTTCTTCTATCTTTATGCTATCGGGATCGGTTTTTCCCATCAGGAACCGCAAAATTCCCTGAATGGACTCCACAAGGCCCGATATGTTATAGCCGCCCTCAAGCAGATAAACGATCTTGCCGCCACAGACCTCGTCGGCAATTGCGCCAAGTGAGCTGGCCAGGAGGGTATAGCCGGGCACGGTGATCCTCATATGGCCCAGTGGGTCGTGCTCGTAAGCGTCGAAGCCTGCGGAAACGAAGATGATCTGCGGCTTGTATTCCAGCGCAATGGGCTTCAGGATTTTCTCGAAGATGGCGTAATATTCCGCGTCGCCCTGGCCGGGCGGAAGCGGCACGTTGATCGTATACCCTTCGCCCGCGCCCTCGCCGACCTCCTGGTAGTGGCCGGTGCCGGGGTAATAGGGGTATTGGTGTGCGCTGAAGTACATGACCCGGTTATCGTTGTAGAAGGAATGCTGGGTTCCGTTTCCGTGGTGAATGTCCCAGTCCACGATGAGGATGCGGGATAAATTCCTCTTATCGCGGGCGTGGGCCGCCGCTATAGCGACGTTGTTGAACAGGCAAAACCCCATGGCGCGCTCTGCTTCCGCATGATGGCCCGGCGGTCGCACAAGGCCGAAGCCGTTGGCAAGGCCTCCGTCAAGCACACGGTCGGTCAGCTCAATCGAGCCGCCGGCCGCAAAAAGGGCCGCTTCATAGCTCTTGGGAGAGGTCGGCGTGTCCCCGTCGAGGTGATATGAATCCATATCGGCGGTCGCGGCAACCATTTCTATGTGCCGCTTCGTGTGGATGCGCTTCAGCTCCTCTTCGGTGGCTTTTCTGGAAGGCGCCAACTCGAGGTCTTTCGCCTCGGGCCAGCTATCTAACATCTTGTAAAGTTGCACAAGGCGCTCAGGGCTTTCAGGGTGGTAGTCGTCTGTTCTATGCTGGATAAATATGGGGTCTCTCAAGATGCCGGAAGGCGCGCGACTAGCTGTTTTCTTAGCCATAACGATGTTTAGAATGACATAGAATATGGCCCATTGCAATGAAAGGCATTTACCATGCCTTTGCTTTCCCATTGTAAAGATATTTGCTATTATCTTCTCATGGCTCGCGTTGCGGGAAAAGTCAGGGAGTCCCGGTTGCTGGTCATAAGCTCGGATGAGGGTTTTTGCGGGCGGGTTAGAAAGCTTGTGGCTCAAAGTGGGGAGGAGGCTGAGGCATTGCCCCTTGCCGGAGTCAGCCCGGCGGCGCTGAAGAATCGCAGGGCGGCGGCCATAGTGGACTGCCGTTCCCTCGGCGGGGTGGCTCAGTCGGTGGTCGAGAAGCTGCGCAAGAGCGATAAAACGATGCCCATACTTGCGGTGATAAAGCATGATGGGCGGGATATTTGCGATCAGATGTATGGATGCGGCGCGACACTGTGCATATCGGAGGACGTGGGCGAGACGGCGTTCGAGCAAATGATAACAGCGCTCGCCCGGATGAGGGAATCCCAACAGAAGATCGCCCGCCTGTCGGAGATGGTTCATCATAAATCAAAGGAATTGCGCGAGACTCTGAAGGACCTGGACGGTTATAAACTCCAGCTTACGAAGCGCGTCCAGGAACAGATAACCGTTTATCGGGCAAGCCGCGCCATGCTGAGCGTTTTCAATTTCGACGCGCTCGCCAATGAAATCGTCGAGCTGGCCACCCGGGAGCTTGGCGCGGAGGTCGGCAGCCTTATGCTGATAGACGGCGACCAGCTCGTAGTCAGGGCGCTTTCGGGCCATGTGCCCGGCGAGGACGTAATACTTGGCCGCCGCCAAAGGGTAGGGGAGGGTATTTCGGGCTGGGTGGCGCGGGAGGGAAAGCCTCTCCTGATTACGGATATTGACAAACACCCGACCTTCAACGAGCGCGGAGGCGTGCGCTACAAGACGAAGTCCTGCGTCTCCTGCCCCATAATCGCCAGGGGCCGCATACGAGGAGTTGTCAACATCACCAATAAAAAAGGCGGCGGCCACTTCATCGAGGACGACTTGCGCCTCCTTCGCACCCTCGCCATGACCGCCGCCGTCGCGTTGGACAACTTCGAGCTGATTGACCAGATAAAACGCGCCGAAACGATGAGCAGCATCGGGGAACTCGCCACCCGCATGGCCCACGAGATACGCAACCCGCTCCACGCCATCAAAATGACCATTCAGATTCTCGAAAAAAAATTCCACCTCGAAGAAAGCGACCAGGAATATTACGACATTGTCATCGGAGAGATCGAGCGGCTGGAAGCGCTGGTCCGCGAAGTGCTCTATTTTGCCAAACAGGACAAACTGGAGCTGACGCAATGCGATGTAACCGCGGTTCTGGAAAGGATACTGTCTGTTTTCAAGGGCGAGTTTGAGGAGCGGCAAATCCAGATCTCCACCTCTTGGGACGAGGCCCTCCCGCTTATTCTTGCGGATGAGCGCAAGCTGGAGCAGGCGCTGATGAACCTGGTGGTCAACGGTATCGAGGCTATGAAGCCCGGCGGGCGCCTGAGGCTCTTCACAAGGCTCGTCACCCCATTTCTCGTGCCCCTGAGCCAGTATGGCGAGGAAATCAACGAAGAGCCGGAGGGGCAGGTGAGCTACATTCATATAACCGTTTCGGACGATGGCGTGGGCATCGAGAAAAACTTCGCAAACCGCATCTTCACGCCGTTCTTCACCACCAAAGTTCAAGGCACAGGCTTGGGATTGAGCACCACCCGAAAGATCGTCGAGGCCCATGGGGGCAAGTTGACCTATGAATCCGAGCCGGGCGTCGGCGCCACCTTCCGCGTGGAACTGCCGCTCAAGGAGTAGATCATGGCTCCAACGCTTATGATCGTTGACGATTCCCGCGCCATAGTCCGCACCCTCGAGAAACATTTTTCGGAGAGCGGTTTCGATGTCCTAACCGCTTCCAACGGCGAGACAGCCCTGGAACTCACCCGAAGCGGCAGGCCGGACGTCGCCATTCTGGATATTCGCATGCCCGGCATGGACGGCATCGAAACCCTTGAGAAAATGAAAGAAATAGACCCGGATATCGCTGTTGTAATGGTCACGGCCCTCGAAGACATGCAAACGACGATCCGGGCAATCCAGCGCGGCGCTTATGAATATATAAACAAGCCAATTGACCTGGATAAGCTGGAGGTCGTCATACATCGCGCACTCGAAGCGCGCCTCCTCAAACGGAACATCTCAAGCATCGCCTCGGAATCAAAAGAAGAATTCAGGATCAACAACATCATCGGGAAAAGCCCGAAGATCAAGGAAATATTCAAGATCATAGGGTCTGTCACAGACAACCGCGCCACCGTGCTCATCACCGGCGAATCGGGCACCGGCAAGGAACTGGTTGCGAAGGCCATTCATTACAATTCGTCCTTTGCCGCATCCCCCTTCGTCGCGGTGAACTGCACGGCGCTGACGGAAACGCTTCTCGAATCCGAGCTGTTCGGCCACGTGAAGGGCGCATTCACGGGCGCCATCGTGGATAAAAAGGGGAAATTCGAGCAGGCGGGGAATGGCTCCATATTCCTCGACGAAGTCGGGGAGCAGAGCACGGCGCTTCAGGTCAAGATGCTGCGCGTGCTCCAGGA
>Ga0209777_10001415_pt1 | contig 34756 bp, 21 predicted proteins | sample FrelakmetHBP12HB_FD_187147 | JGI IMG/M metagenome (GOLD analysis project Ga0209777, IMG submission 187147) | Freshwater lake sediment microbial communities from the University of Notre Dame, USA, for methane emissions studies -HBP12 HB (SPAdes)... | ecosystem: Environmental > Aquatic >...
GCGCGTACGAAGAGTGCAAGAGTAATATTCGCGACGCCATGGGCTGTCACGCAGGACAGCAGATCCTTCCGGTAGATCCAGAGAAAAGCCATGAGCAAGCCGAAAACCATTGCTGCCGGCCACTCCCGTACATGATGCCCGAGTGTGAAGGCAATCGTCGAAAGAGCGATAGCCCAACAAGTCCACTCACCGGGCTTAACACTGATCACTGATCTCTCGTCCAGCGCCGATCCAAGCGGATTTTTGTCGCCCTCTTTCCGCGCATTGTCCCACTGGACAGTCAGTCGGAGGATAAACCCACGCATCAGGATCTCTTCGAAGACAGGCACGATCAATCCTGCCGCCACCAGACGTAGGACGAAAGCCAGATCGGTCCAAGGCTCCACGTTTTTCGCGGCAAAGGGCCACAGCAACGCGACCCAAAAAGCAGCTCCAGCAAGGCCAGCGACAGTGCCTGTAGCCACGGAAGCCCATGGTCTCTTGGGACCCTTCAGCGGAACGTACCAACGCCAAGCCCACACAATGAGGCCCGGGACGACGAGCAGCCTCAGAGCGTAGATCAACTCAACGGGCAGATGACCCGCGAACAGGGAAGCAATTCCCAAGTAAACAAAGTATGGAATCGCGTAGGCCAGAAGTAAACTGCGGTTTGGGATCACTCTCGTACTTGATTTCATCGTAATTGCTCGAATCGAGCCCGATAGAGCAGGCCACGGTGTTGACCAACCACTTCGGGAGATGACCGTACCTCCAATATCCTTGAGGAGGTCCAGATTAAATACGGTTTTCGATCTGACAGCCTACATGATTCTTGTCCCCTTCTCCATATGAGAAGGATCTCCCCTGCTCTCAGATGGAGGAGTGAAGGTTGTCTCCTGATTGGTATCCTGAATGTCCCTCGGGGGCTTCCATATCCCCTGAATAAAAAACCCGTAGCGAAGATGAGCCACGGGTGCCACAAAATTCCTTTTGCTTCGGCAACCCGGCTATCCTGGTCGGACCCGTGGCTTTCCGTCCCACGATTGCTCGTGGTTTGGCTTTATCGGCGATGGAATCCTTTATGGCTCTTTGCTAAAAACCACCTCTCTTGGGTAAACGTATACTGCAACACCAATACCAAAACGTGTTAATTCCCTCACAAATTGATATTTCAGGGGTTTCTAAAATGGTGGGAGCTGCAAAGGGTCCACAAAGTGACATTCCTCGTCACGATCAAAACTGACTTACAGTCTCTCAAGTCTATCCTTTATCAAAGAGACAAAAGCGGTAGGGTAGCGCTGAAGAGTCTTACCCCCCCAATGGCAAGATATCTTGCCAGTAACAAAACCGACTCACCCCCTTTTTTTTCCGAATGAATGGTTTGCATATCGTCGGTTTTTAAGTCCTCGGAACCAGAAGGAAGATGGCAGATAGTGAAACCTCAGCGATATCCCAATTTACAGACTATAAGAAGGGGGACTACCCCGTCCCCCTTCGCCTATCGCTTACGAGTGCCTGTCTTGGCCTCTTTGTAAAGCCGACGATTTGGGATCCAAAGGGATCTCGACAAATCAAGAAGTGTAGGGCGACCTCTTTAGCTAATCCCCACAAACTCGGGGCAGTATAGAAAACCTGATCCGCAGGGGCGTACTGTGCTGTACGCCCCTGCAGAAGCTCACGGTGCGGTTACAGTAAATCCCCTCGTGTCGGAGCCGACGCTGTTAGAAACTCTAAGCGTATAATCCGTGGCTGCGGTCAGTTTTTTCGGTACCAGGAACTGAATCGTACTCTCCCCACTCGGTGGATCCATTGTCCAGCTCAGAACCTTGCAAGGCTTCACCACTCCTCCACGCTCCAGGGTGACCTTCCCTTTTTTTGTCGAAAAGAATCTCCCAGTGATTGTGACCGGGCTGGTGCTCCCAGAAACTCCGCTACCCGGATCTACGGACGTAATTTTAGGGCCCCTGGCTGTGAAGGTCCCTGGCAGTGTGATGGCTGGCGCCCTTTTGATCTTGAGATGAACGACGACATCGCTCGCGACATCGGGAGCTGGGACTTTACTCAGGGTCACCTTGATTTCGCTGTCGGTCCACCCCGTGATCTTCTGTGCTACCCCTCCGATCACGACCTTCCCTCTCTTGGGTCCAAATCCCTCCCCTTTAATGGTAATTTCGGAGCCAACGGTTCCTTCATTCGGTGTGACTATGGGGAAGATGATCTTCCAAAGCAAAGCGGTATTGCTGCCCCCGACTATCTGGCCCCTGTCGTTCACCGCGTTGGCCCAGCTTTCATGGCCGCCCAGGGTGCCAAGGTCGATCATGCCCTCCGATTCCGTCCACGAAAAAGCGTGGCTGAAGCTATCGGCGGGATAGCTCCAACCCACAACTTGGCCGCTGGCGTTCACCGCTGCAGCTGCGCTCGCAAAACCGCCCAGGGTGCCGAGATCGATCATGCCTCCTGATTGTGTCCACGAAAAAGCATGCGTGTCGTAATCGGCAGTGGTGCTCGAACCCACAATCTGGCCGCTGGCGTTCACCGCTATGGTTCGGCTCGATACCCCGCCCAGGGTGCCGAGATCGAGCATGCCCCCCGATTGCGTCCACGAAAAAGCAAGCTCGTCGGCAAATGGCAAAGTAAAAATCCGACCCACAACCTGGCCACTGTCGTTCACTGCTGCAGCGTCGCTCGAAAAACCGCCCAGGGTGCCAAGATCGATCATGCCTCCCGATTGCGTCCACGGAAACGCATGCATCGTGCCATCGGCAGTATCGCTCCAACCCACAACCTGGCCGCTGGCGTTCACCGCTATGGCGCTGCTCTCCCACCCGCCCAGGGTGCCGAGATCGAGCATGCCCCCCGATTGCGTCCACGAAAACGCATGCATCGTGCCATCGGCAGTGTAGCTCCAGCCCACAGCCTGGCCGCTGGCGTTCACCGCTATAGTGCTGCTCTCCCACCCGCCCAGGGTGCCGAGATCGAGCATGCCCCCCGATTGCGTCCACGAAAAACCATGCATCGTGCCATCGGCAGTATCGCTCCAGCCCACAACCTGGCCACTGGCGTTCACCGCTGTGGCGCCGCTCTCCCACCCGCCCAGGGTGCCGAGATCGATCATGCCTTCCGACTGCGTCCACGAAAAAGCATGCATCTTGCCACCGGCGGTGTAGCTCCAACCTACAACCTGGCCGCCGTCGTTCACCGCCGTGGCTTCGCTCCATCTCCCGCCCAGGGTGCCGAGATCGGTCGTGACTACGTATAGTAACGAAGCGCATGCCCCTCCTGGAAGTTCCATTAAGAGGACTGCTATCATAACAAGCACGAACAGGCTTCCCCTCGCGGCCCGAAATGGTGCTCGTTTCGGATGGGGTTGCCCGATGGTTATAGAAGGAAACGTACTCAACAAAAACAACATTGTTGATCTAATGTTCCCCATGGTCACCGTCCCCTCTTCAATGGTTTTTCCCAGCCGACCACTTCCCTTGAAAAGATGAACCTCCGTGAGGATTCTCGGAGTTTAGAATTCAGGGCTTCAGGAAGAACCTTCCACCTTTCGCCTAAGCCTGTCAAATCTTTTCTGACTCCACGCGGGGGTCTCCCCCTCTATTAGTGAATCAGGAACCCCACCTTATGGGCCCATCTTTACGGGCACCCGTCACCTGTACCAACCAGCTCAGAGTCCTTCGCATGCGCTGAAGGAATCAAGGGTCCAAATTTGGGGTAATTTGAACTTCCAGAAGTTGAACATATCTTGCCACTATAAGCACCTTCTCAAAAGCGAGGATATGATGGGCAAACCCAAGCCCCATCATTCGTTCCGTTTGTTACTGGTTGAAGTGTTGCATTGGGGAAAGTTTTTCAAAAATCAGGAGTACAGAAAGAAAGCGACACCAAATTTGACAGGATACGGCAAGTCTTTCATGCATTACAAATGTTGTGGAGTTGATCTCAGTCTCAACCTTAGCCTTAACCTTAACCTTAGCCTTAGCCTTAACCTCTTTATTGTCTATTATCCTCTCAACTTTGGATCTGAGATATCTCTCAGGCCGTCGGCGATCAGATTGAAGGAGAAGACGGAGATGAAGATGGCTAAACCGGGGAATAAGGAAAGCCATGGGGCGTTTGTAAGTTGATCGAGGCCGTCCCGGATCATGGCTCCCCAACTGGGGGTTGGGGGCCGAATCCCAAGGCCGATGAAACTCAAACTTGCCTCCACAATAATGGCGGTCGCAACCCAAAGGGTTCCCATAACCAGGAGGTCTCCGAAGATGTTTGGCAGGACATGAATGAGCATGATCTTGCCATCCCCCTGGCCAACGGCCCGGGCAGCCTCGATGAATTCTTTCCCTTTCAGAGCCAGCGTCGAACCCCGGGCCAATCGGGCGATACGGGGAGTAAGGGCCACGCCGATAGCAATGATGATCTTCGAAAGCCCTGGACCCATGATGGCCAGGACGAGGAGGCCCAGGATCACAATGGGAAAGGACATGAAGACATCAATGAATCGAAGTACCAGACTATCGATTCTGCCTCCCCGATAGCCTCCAATCATACCTAAAGGAATTCCAACTGCCATCGCAAAGAGGACAGAAAGTGTACCAACAAGGAGGGATACCCGTGCTCCCCAGAGGATCCTGGAAAACTGGTCTCTCCCATAGCTATCCGTTCCAAAGAGGTGGCCCCAACTCGGAGGGGCATGCTGAAGGTTGATATCCTGCTCGACGGGGTTAAAGGGAGAGATCCAGGGGGCGAAGAGAGCGACGATGATGAGGGTGAGCGACATTACAACGCCAACCGCGGAGGTCTTATTACTCTTAAAGGTTCTGATGAAAAGAGCTTTTTGGCTGATAGGAGGCATGGAGTCGTCTTAACGAATTTAAACGCATTAAAAGTTTTGTAGGGTAACCCTTTAGGGTTGCTTAACGCAAGGCTGAAGCCTTGCCCTACATGTTAAAGTACTCGATGTGGTCGCCCTAACGATACTCGATCCTTGGGTCGATGATGCTATAAAGCAAGTCGGTCAGAAGGTTGAAGAGAAAGACAAACGCCGAGAAGATGATGATCACGGATTGGAGGGCGATATAATCGCGGTCCTTCACTGCAAAAACCATCATTTTCCCCAATCCGGGCCGGCTGAAGATAATCTCCGTGAGCACGGACCCTCCCATCAAGATGCTCATGTAGATTCCAATGACCGTGACCGTGGGAATCAGGGCATTGCGAAGGGCGTGCTTATAGACCACCACCTTCTCATGAAGCCCTTTGGCCCTGGCTGTCCTCACATAATCCTCCTTCAACACATTGAGCATCGATGAGCGGACCATCCGGCTGATGAAGGCGGTCATGATGATGCCCAGGGTGAGGGCCGGGAGAACCAGATGATACAGCCGGCTTCCCGGGTTACTCATATCGCCTCCTCCGAGGACCGGAAAGAGGTCGAGCTTGATGGCAAGGACATACATCAGCAAGATACCCAGGTAAAATTCGGGCATGGAGATGCCGATCAGGGAAAGGATTCTGCCGATATAATCAGGTGCCTGATTCCTCTTTAAAGCCGTCATAATACCGATAGGAACCCCGAAAACGATCCCAATCAGCATCCCGCCGAGGGTGAGATCCAGCGTGTAGGGCAAAGCCTTTCGAATTTCCGCGGAGATCGGTTTATTCGTTATCAAGGACCTCCCGAGGTCCCCGCGGCACAGATCTTCAAGAAAAGCGCCATACTGGACGAGAATCGGCCGATCAAGCCCCATCTTTTTTTCAAGTTCCCTGATCGATTCCTGGGTCGCGTAGGACCCGAGGGCAGCGACAGCAGGGCCTCCGGGGACGATTCGGATCAGAAAAAAGACGAAGGTGACAACCGCCCACAAGGTAGGGAGAACAAGAATCATTCGGCGGATGATGTACTTAAACATCGTTCTCTTCTCGAAAATGAGGGGCACTCCATCTTCTCAATGAAGTGCCCCCCAGAGGATAAGATAATCCCGTTACTTACGGATATCCGTCGTCTCTTTGATAGTCGTAACTAAGGTCAAGGTTGACCTCATCTCATAGCCCAGGTCCACATTGGCCTTTCTCGCGAAGACGAACTTGCTGATGCAGAGAGGAAGGGCTGCGGCATCATCGAGTATCTTCACCTGGGCCTCCGCCCAAAGGTCTTTCTGCTTCTTGGGATCGACCTCTACCCTTGCCTTTTCGATCAGATCGTCGATCTTGTTATAGTGGGAAAAGTTGGTGACCGCGGTCGGTGTGCCCACAATCGATTTCGAATGGTAGAAATGAGTCAGCATGGGATCTGCGATCGGGAAACGAGCGCAGACATAGAGAACGAGAGGATTGACATCCTTACGGATCTGCTCGTGGAAGGCCGTATGAGTGATGACATCCATTTTCAGATTAATTCCAACCTTACGGAGTTGCTCCTGAACCTGCTCCATGGGTCGGCGGTAGTCGGACATTTCCGTAATGACCATCGACAGGTCGAGCCCTTTCGGGAAACCTGCTTCCGCCAGAAGTTTCTTTGCTTTCTCAGGATTGAATTCATAACGGGGGACCTTATCCGTTCCGCCCAGGTAGTCCATCGGGATCGGTGAAACAATCTTTGTTGTCACATCGGGTCCCAGGAATTTCATGAGCTCCTCGATATTAATGGCGTGACAGATGGCTCTTCGTACCCGAACATCATCCAGCGGTTTCTTGGTCATGTTAAAGTGGAGAACCAGGGTTTCTCCCGGTCCAAAGATTTCCACCGCTGTCCCGGGTATCTGCTTGATCTTATTGACCCAGGCCTGTTCCCGCTCCCCTTCAACGATGTCGATCTCCCCTTTCCGGAAGGCCATTTCCCGGCTGCTCGCATCGGGCATGAACCAGAGCTCGACCCGGTCAAGCTTGGCCTTTCCCCGGAAGTATTCAGGGTGGCGCACCTCTACCACTTTCTCCTTGGGGGCATATTCCTTCAGCATGAAAGGTCCGGTTCCGATGGGATCGAACTTGAATTGATCGCCCTTCTCCTCATAGGCCTTCTTCGAGATGATATACCCACCGTGGTAGTTGGTTAGAATCCCGAGAACCGAGGGGATGGCGCTCTTGAAGGTCAAGCGGACCGTATACTTATCGAGGGCTTCCACCTTGCCGAGAGCGGCATAATCACCCGCAAAACCTGATCTGGCCTTGTCCGCCGCTTTCTCCAGGGAGAACTTCACGTCTTCAGCCGTCAGCTCTCCGTAGCCCTTGTGGAACTTGACGCCCTTCCGGAGATAGAAGGTCCAGACCAGTCCGTCTTTCGAGCGCTCCCACCTTTCTGCCAGGTCGGGCTCGATCTTGTCGGGGCTAATGTCCTCCGGTTTGAATCGCACGAGCCCGTTAAACATCGGGTCGATGCAGGCATAATCAATCGTCGTGGTTCCGTAGTGTGGGTCAAGGGACCGGATGTCAGAAGCCTTCAAGGCCATCCTGACCGCCTTCTCCTGAGCCACGACAGGAGAGGAAACAACAATGCCAACAAAAATGAGAGCCACCAGCAAAAATAGACCGTACTTCGACATCTTCATCTTACACCTCCTTGTGGATTTTAGTATTGTTCCCTAAGATTTGTTGATACCGGCATTTGCCGCGGTGATATATTAATACCATAAACGTTTGCTTTGTCAACCCTTTTTCTTCGGGGGCAGAGGGGTAAGGTTAGGGGGCCTGCCCGATTGACCAGGATGACTGGTTTTCAGTGGAGGATCTGGCTCAGAAATAGTTTGGTCCGCTCGTGCTGCGGGTGTTCGAAGAATTCTTCAGGGGTATTTCCCTCCACGATCTTGCCGAAGTCCATAAAAAGGACCCTGTGGGCTACACTCTTGGCAAAGCCCATTTCGTGAGTGACCACGATCATGGTCATGCCTTCCTTAGCGAGATCGATCATCACGTCAAGCACTTCCTTGATCATCTCCGGGTCAAGGGCTGAAGTAGGTTCATCAAAGAGCATGACCTTGGGATTCATACACAGGCTCCGGGCAATGGCAACCCGTTGCTGCTGACCCCCTGAAAGCTGTCCGGGGTATTTTTGAGCCTGTTCAGCGATGTGCACCTTCTCCAGGTAATGCATGGCCATCTCTTCTGCCTCTTTCTTGGGGACCTTTCTCACCCAAATGGGGCCGAGGGTCAGATTTTCAACAATCGTGAGGTGGGGAAAAAGGTTGAAGTGCTGGAAGACCATTCCCACCTCTGCGCGGATCTTCTCAATGTTTTTGATGTTATTGATCAGTTCAATGCCGTCGACAACGATCCGGCCCTGCTGATGTTCCTCCAACCGATTGATGCAGCGGATGAGCGTTGATTTTCCTGAGCCTGAAGGGCCGCAGATGACGATGCGTTCCTGCCTGTCGACCGATAGATTGATGCCCTGAAGCACGTGAAATTCATCAAACCACTTATGCAAATCGGTGATTTCGATCATCGCCGTACCCGGCATCGGCGTTTCCCTGTTTCTGGCTGTTTCGTTGTTCATAAAGCCTCTGTGATTTTGAAAGGATGGGTTCCAGTTCAAAGGTGGATTCGCGGGCGGGCGCAAGACCCGCCCCTACAATCCACCCTACTTCGGCCTTAAATTTTGCAATTTCCAATTTGCAATTTGCATTTTTCAATGATATTTATCGTCCGGCCGAGAGCTCCTTTTCCAGCTTCCGACTATAGTTGGACATGGAAAAACAACCCAGGAAGTAGAGTATGGCAACAAAGACATAGGCCTCCCGGCTGAAACCCATCCACTCAGGTTTGGAGAGTACGGTCTGCGTCGTCTTGAGCACATCAAAGAGGGCGATGATGACCACAAGGGATGTATCTTTGAACGCTGAAATGAGAATGCTCACCGTGGGCGGAATCACAATCTTCAGCGCCTGCGGCAGAATGACCAACCTCATGGTGAGGTAGTAGTTCAACCCCAGGGAGTCCGCTGCCTCATACTGCCCGCGGGACATACCCTGCAATCCTCCCCTGACTACCTCCGCAATATAGGCGGCAGTAAAAAGGATGATGGCCACCTGGGCCCGGAGGATCTTGTTGAAAGTGACTCCTTCCGGCAGGAAGAGAGGCAAAATGACGGATGCCATGAAGAGGAGGCTAATCAGGGGGACGCCACGGATCAATTCGATATAGAGGATACAGAGAAACTTGACCGCGGGCATCTTGGATCGTCGTCCGAGGGCAAGGATCACCCCCAGCGGGTAGGCAGCGGTCAGACCAAAGACAGCGAGAAGAAGGGTGAGAGGAAGCCCTCCCCATTGGGTGCTTTCCACTGACTTGAATCCCAGAAAACCGCCTGTCATGAGAAGACCCATGATGGCAAGGCCCCCGATCCACGCATAGGCGAGTGGCTTTTTCCAGTGCTTCCGGTCCCTGCTGTAATAGAGGAGGCCGAATAAGATGAACATCGCCAAGAGAGGGCGCCACTGCTCCTCGTAGGGATAGAAGCCGAACAGAATAAACCGATAGTTCGTAGAGATAACCGACCAGCAGGCGCCGGCGGCCTGCTTGCACGCCTGACCGGTCGTCAGCCATGCGCTATCAAGAAACACCCAGCGGAAGAGAGGAGGAATCACTCTCCCCAGGAAGAGGAGGATGGCAATGGTGAGGATGGAGTTGAGGGCTCCGTTGAACAAGTTCTTTCTCACCCATCCAATGGGACCGATGCTGGTGATGGGAGGCTTCAACTCCTCTGATCGGACCGCTCGTTCCATATTATCTCTCTACGAGGGCGACTTTCTTGTTATACCAGTTCATGAAGGATGATGTGGAAAGGCTGAAAAAGAGATAGACCGCCATGATCAGGGCGACCCCCTCAATGGACTGTCCCGTTTGATTCATGGTCGTGTTGGCCACGGAGACAAAGTCCGGGTATCCGATGGCAACGGCCAGGGAGCTGTTCTTCGTCAGATTGAGCATCTGGCTGGTCAGGGGCGGGATGATGACTCTGAGCGCCTGAGGCAGGACGACGAGATTGAGCACGAAGACAGGCCTGAGGCCGATCGCCATGGCTGCTTCTCTCTGGCCCTTGCTCACCGACTGGATTCCGGCCCGGACCGCTTCGGCCACGTAGGCGGAGGTATAGAGGACCAGTCCCGTCAAAAGGGCGATAAACTCGGGGCTCATCGCCATCCCTCCCTCGAAGTTAAATCCTGCGAGTTTTGGGGTATTCATCTCTATCGGGGCGCCGAAGGCCAACCAGGTGAAGACGGGAAGGCCGAATACGATAGCGGTGCCGACACGGAATGTGGGAAACAACTTCCCCGTCCGCTCCTGACGCCTTCTCGCCCAGCGACGGATGGCATAAGTGATCCCGCATCCAACCAGGAAGGCGAGTAGAATGTAAAGGTGGGCGGGATGGGCCTCAGGAATGGTAAAGGCTATGCCGCGGTTAGAAAGGTAGATCCCTGCCCATGGATTGAGGGCATCCCGAGGAGGGGGCAGGGTTTCATAAAAGATGGCGTACCAGAAAAAGAGCTGCAGGAGTATAGGGATGTCCTGCATGACCTCGACGTAAATGACTGCAAGCTTTGCGACAAGCCAGTTCGTGGAAAGCCTTGCCACCCCAATGATGGTGCCCCAGATGAGGGTGAGGATGATTCCTATAAAGGCAACCTTAACGGTGTTGAGGACACCCACCAGAAGGGCGCGAGCGTATGTATTGGCTGCTGAATAGGGGATCAGGGATTCACCGATCTCAAAGGAGGCTTCTTTGTGAAGAAAGCCAAAGCCCGTGGCTATTTTTTGCTTTTCGAGGTTGAAAAGGGTGTTGGAAATGAGATAGTAGGCAAGGAGCCCTACCATCGCGAGGGTAAAGAACTGAAACAGGATAGCCCTTTTCTTTGTGTCAAGCCAGAAGGGCACCTTTTCAGGTGTCGCGCTGTCCTTGGCGATTTTTATCATCCCTTAAAAGATCAATTCGAATGAATAGGTGGATTGGAGAAGCTGCAGGAGCGGGTTTCCAACCCGCTCCTACGGACTGAATAAGAAGATTACTCAAAACATCAGATGGCCCACATCCACGATCATCTGAAGGGGTAGGCATACATCAGTCCGCCCCTTGTCCACAGGTCGTTCAGTCCTCGCTCAAGCTTAAGAGGAGTCTTGGGTCCTACGTTGCGTTCAAAGATTTCACCGTAGTTCCCTACCTGCTTGATAATATTGTAGGCCCACTTCTCATCGAGGCCGAGAGCCTTGCCCAGGCCCGGTGTGACTCCCAGGAAACGCTGGATTTGAGGGTCATTGCTTTTCAGCATCTCATCCACATTCTTCGAGGTAATGCCCTGTTCTTCAGCCTCGATCAAGGCGTTGACCGTCCAGTTGACAATGTCGAACCACTGATCGTCTCCGTGACGGACTGCAGGGGCAAGAGGTTCCTTCGAAATGATATCGGGGAGAATGATGTAATCATCGGGATTTGGGGCCACGGTACGATAGGCGGCCAGAGAAGAGGCGTCGTTGGTCAGAGCGTCGCAGCGGCCGGCGAAAAAGGCTTTGTTCAACTCGGCGTTGTTCTCGATGAGGACCGGCTTCCAATCCATTCGGTTCTTTCGGAAGTAATCCGCCGCGTTCATCTCGGTGGTTGTTCCCGGAAGTACGCCAATGGTGGCGCCTTTCAGTTGCTTGGCGCTCTTTAACCCCAGTTTCTTCGGGACCATAAACGCCTGGCCGTCATAATAATTTACATGAGCAAAAGTGAGGCCGTTGACGGTTTCACGGGTCAACGTCATGGTGGTGTTACGGACCAGAACATCTACCTCCTTTGACTGAATAGCGGGGAAGCGCTGGACGGATGTAAGGGCCACAAACTTAACCTTGTTGGCGTCGCCAAAGATCGCGGCGGCGATCGCTTTTGCCGTATCCACGTCAAGACCTTTCCACACCCCCTTTTCGTCCGGCATGCTGAACCCGGCCACGCCGGTATTCACGCCTGCGATAAGAACCCCTCTTGCGCGGACCTCGTCAAAGGTTCCTGCCATGGCCATACCGCCTGCCGCAAAGAGCAGGAAAGCCAAAACTAATGCAAAGCATTTGATAAGCCTCATTTCATTTTCCTCCTTTCATCTCTAACGTTTAACCCCCCGGATAGTGCGGGTTTGGTTCAGCCTTATTGTAACGATTGAACAACACTCAAGTAGGTTGACTATATGGGAAAAGGGGCTCTATGTCAAGCAAAAAAGAGATCCCTACGTATCCCCTCACTTTTCCGGGGAAGGGGGACTTTAGACGTGAAGTTGGTCAGCGCAGGAGTCGAGCCTTCAGGCGGAAGAACTCCGGCTAAAGCCTCCACTCCCGCGAATAAGTGAGGCATTACACCTCTACTGCTTCTAAATCATTTCTCTCGGAGACCCCTTGAGCCATAATCACACAGCATCCGAATCGGGCAAGCCTCGCAAAGGGGCTTTCTCGCCGCGCAAGTCCTTCTTCCGTGCCAGACGAGTAGGTTTGAAAAATGGGTCCATTCTTCCTTCGGGACGATCTCCATGAGATCGAACTCGATTTTGACGGGATCACTCTCTCTTGTCAAGCCGATTCTCTGGCTTACTCTCTGGACGTGGGTATCGACGACAATGCCGGGTGTCCCGAAGACATTTCCAAGAATGACGTTGGCGGTCTTTCTTCCCACGCCGGGAAGGGAAATCAGTTCCTCCAGGGTCTCCGGGACCTTCCCACCGAAACGGCTTACCATTTCCTGACAGCATTTCTGGAGGGACTTTGATTTATTTCGATAGAACCCTGTCGGCCGGATCATCTCTTCCAGTTCCGAAATATCCGCTTCCGCATAGTCTTTCGTGGTATGGTATTTCTTGAATAGATCCGCAGTAACCTGGTTCACCTTGACGTCCGTGCATTGGGCCGGCAGGATGGTTGCGATGAGGAGTTCAAGGGGATTCGAAAAACGTAGGGCGATGTGTGAATCCGGTATGGCCTTAGACAGAATTTGAATGATCTCTCTTACTCTTTTCTGATTAGCTTTCTTCTCCATATCCTCCTCCTCCGAACTCAAAACCCTTTCCTTCTCTTCTTGAGGAAATCTATGATTTCTTCCAGATTCATCGTGTTCAGTACATCTCCTGGCTCGAGCCATCCTTTTCTGGCGATGCCCACACCGAAATGGGTATCCTTCAACCCGTCCCTGTCGTGCGTGTCCGGGTCAATAGCAATTTTGACTCCCTTCTCTTTGGCATATTTGCACAATCTCCAGTCAATGTCCAGGCGAAAAGGATGGGCATTCAGTTCGATGGCAACCCCTGACTGCGCCGCCTCATCAATGATCTGAACCATGTCAATCGCATAGGGTTCTCTGGCGAGAAGAAGGCGGCCTGTGGGATGGGCAAGGATCGTCGTGAAAGGATTCCTGAGCGCTTTGATCACTCTCCGCGTCATCTCCTCTTTGGGCATATTAAAGTGAGAATGGACCGAGGCGATCACAAAATCGAATTTTTTCAGGGTGGTTTCATCATAATCCAGAGACCCATCGGCAAGGATGTCCGATTCGGTTCCTTTGAAAATGTGGAACCCCTTCAACTCATCGTTTACTTCGTCAATCTCCTCCCATTGTTTGCGAAGTCGTTCGAAGGTCAACCCTCCTGCATACCGTGCAGATTGGCTGTGGTCTGACAGGCCAACATAGGAGAAGCCGAGCTTCATCGCCTCCCGGGCCGTCCCTTTAATGGAATTCGTGCCATCGCTATAAGACGAGTGAACGTGAAAGGCTCCCTTGATATCCTCAGCCTCGATGAGATGGGGCAGCTCATGGGCCTCGGCAAATTCGATCTCTCCCTGATTTTCTCTCAGCTCGGGAGGGATGAAGTCCAGTCCCAGAGCATCGAAAATCTCTTTTTCTTCTTTGCAGCGTACAAGGCGCTCTCCTCTTCGAAGCCCGGATTCATTCAGTTCGAAACCGAGGGCCCTCACCTTTTCGCGCAACGAATTCAAATGGGCCAGACTTCCGGTAAGGTGATAGAGGGTGGAGGGGAAGAGATCATCCGAAACGATTCGCAGATCCACCTCGATTCCTGATGAGAGGGAGAAAAGACCTCTCGAGGTGTTTTCATGGTGAACGCTCTCCACTCCAGCGAATCTGGAGAGGGCTGAAAGAACATCGTGAGGCTGATTGGTGCTCACCAGGAGATTGATGTTTCTCACCACCTCCATTTTTCTTCTCAGTGAACCTGCGAGGTCGGCACGAAGGACTTTCGGATGAGTCAGGACCTGTCTCAGCATTTCCCGGGCATCATCGATCACGTCGCCGTAGCGGTAATGGCCCTGGTACTTTTTGACCTGCTGGATGCCATGGAGGATCTTCTCCTGGCCTTTCGGGCCGAAGCCCTGAAGGTCAGCGAGTCGGTTTTCCCGGCAGGCATACTCCAACTCGCCCATATTTTTAATCTGGAGCGTTTCGTAAAGAGCTTTGATCTTCTTGGGACCGAGACCTGGAACCCTGAGCATCTCGATATGGCCCGCAGGTACAGAGGCCTTGAGCTCTTCGTACAGTCCGAGTCCTCCGGTCGCGGCCAGTTCCGCAATTTGCTGGGCGATTGTCTCTCCAATGCCCTTGATTTCCCTCAACCTGCCCTCCTGAATCAATGTCGCGAGATCGGTCTCCAGAACCTGAACCGCCCTCGCCCCATTGGAATAGGCCTTGACCTTAAAAGGATTCTCACCTTTCAATTCCAGGAGAACGGCTACTTCCTGTAGGAGTCTGCTCGCCTCTTTGTTATCCAATCCCTTCGCAGACATGAAAGAATTCTAACCGATCTCTTCTCGTCGATACAATGAAAAAGTAGATTCCCGAGAGCCCCGGCGGATAAAGAGGAAAGGGACTCCTTTGATTCGTTTGGAGATACTCCAGGTCAAAAGTCTCCTGTTACCCTGGCAGAAATTAGAAATCGGCAAAACCTGCCGCGTTCCTCCCGAAAAGTTCCCCCTTTTGAGGCGGAACGGCCAAAAAACGTCATCTTTCAATTTGATCGCTGGGCAGGAAAATATAGAATCTGCATGTTATATCAGTTGGTTATGCGGTAATTATGAATTTGGTATAGAAAATGCTATCAAATAGTGTAAACTCAAAGGAAGCGGGTGAAAAGCCATGATAAATGAAAGAGATGATATCGTTCTCACCACCCAGGAAGCGTGCCATTACATGAGAATCTCACGGCCTACGTATTTAAAGTGCCTTTACTCGGGGAAGATCAAGGGAACAAAGGTCGGAAAAGGCTGGAAGGTCTTGAAGTCGGAATTGGATCGATTCCTGAAAGGGGGAGATGGGCCGCAGCCCGGAAATGGGAATCCAAAGTACCAAACCCTGGATCCTAAACATTATCAGATAAGCCCGGTTTGAAAATGAAATTGCAGGACCGGAAATTTCTTCCAGGACCTCGCCCGAAGAGGTGGCCCCTCCGGGGGAGTAATTATTTCTACGTATAATCTGAAACCAAGAAAGATCGACAAATTTTTGTCGATATGCATCCCCTGAGCGCTTATTGAGAATGAGGTTCGAAATGACATCAGAAGACCGCCGGGACGGGAGGAAGAGCCAGGTGAAGAAATCACCGGATAAGGGAAATCAGCTTGATGACAAAGAGATTGAGGAGGAAGTGAAGTCCACAAAAGGATTGATCCAGAGCTTCCTTCAGGTCCTCAAGTCCTATCGGCTTTATGAAGCCGGCCATCCCATTCTCTCGAAATTCCTTGATCGGGTAAAAGTCGATTTCGAGCGATACTTTGAAGAATTCGATTCCTTTTCCCTGCAGGTCGGAGAGCACCGGCTCTTCTATCGGGGCAAGGTGGTCTATGAAAGTCAGGATGTGAAGGATAGCCTCGCGTTTCTCTTCTTCAGGGATGGTATCCGGGAACTCCGCTTTTTCAAAGGGCTCGATTTCAGAGAGATCGTTGATTTTCTTACCATCGTTCGAAAAAACGATCTCGTCAATCACATGGAGGATGACCTTGTCACCCTGCTCTGGGGAAAAGATTTCATTCACATCGATTTTGTCACAATCGACGAATTTCTGGAAGGTGGCAGTGTCTCCATTCCCGCGACAGGAGAAGACCTTGAGCAGAGGGTGGAATACCGGGGTTTTGCGAAGGAGTGGTTTGACGGAATGGCCGGTGAGATGGAAGTGAAGGATTCTCCCGCCGTGATCGCCGAAGGGATCAAACAGGTCATCAATCCCTCACCCGGGCAATCTCTCGTCCAGGCCTGTCAGCTCACAGCCGATGAGATTGAAGAGATCCACCGGGAGGCAGAGCCGGAGCGAGAGCCCGGGTATCTCGATACTCTGATTGATAACCTTATCGAGATCCTGCTTCACCTCGGCGAGGAGATGGATGCCTATGAGAATATGATCGCCTACTTTGAACGAACCATCGAATCCCTCCTGGAACAGGGAGAGGTGGCAAAGGCAGTGACCATCCTGAGGAACCTGAGTGAGACCATGGAGTCCATGGTTCTGAAGGATAAACAGATCTTTGCGATCCGCCGTATTCTCGAGGCGTCATCGAGGCCTCAAGCGATCGAACTGCTGGGAAAGGCCATGAAGGGCAATGGAGAACCCGATTCGGCGTCGATCCTCCAATACCTTCAGCTCCTTGAGAAACAGGCGGTCGATCCTCTCTGCCACCTATTGGGGAGACTCGAATCCGGGAAATGGAAAAAGATGGTCTGTGACCGCCTGGCAGAACTCTCCCGGGACGATGTCCAGCCCCTCACGAGATTCCTTTCAGAAAGGAACCCCATCCTTGTGTGTCAGATTCTTTCGATCCTTGAGAAAGTGGGCCATCCCTCTACAGTGAAACATCTGGGAGGGTTGGTTCATCATGAAGACCAGAAAGTGAGGGAGGAGACCATCGAAGTTCTCGGCAAGGTCGGAGAGAAGGGCAAGGATTTGCTCCAGAAGTTCATGAGAGATCCGGCGGCCGAAATCAGGGGAAAGGCTTCGCTCCTTTTTGCGCGGGCAGCGAAGGAACAGGCAGTGAAGCCCCTTACAGAGATCGTTCTTTCAAAGGATTTTCTCAATCGGGAGTATGACGAAAAGACCTCCTTCTTCAGGGCACTGGCCGAAGCCGGATCGGAGGAGTCGGTTCCCATATTGAAGAGAATCGCCAAGAAGAAGAGCCTGTTTCAACGAGCGAAGTGGAATGAAATGCGCCAGTGCGCTGCGAAAGCGCTCAAACTGATGGGAGAAAAAGGAGATGGTCGTGTTGTCGCATAGTCACGTCGTCTCGTGGTCAAATGACGCGGCCAATCGACCCAAAGGCTAATCGATGAACGCCCCAGAAGGTGTGGGAGTGGAGGCTTTAGCCGGTCGGGGGGAGGAGAAAGGATAAGATGGAAGCGAGTGAGGCCGTATCTCAATCTCAAAAGGCAGGCAAGAAGAGTTCAGAAGTCATGGAGGCCGATTTATTGAGACTGGGAAATAACCTGGTCACGAAATTTCACGTCCTCATGAAAATCTCCCAGATCTACGATTCCAGGAATGTTGCCCTTCAGCAGTTCATCCAGGAATCCCTTCAAACGATCAATGCCTTGATCGAGAGGGAAGGTACCATTTCACTGAAAATCGTTAAGGATGACCTATTTCTCAACGAACAGAGACTTCGCTATTCGGTGGAAGGGTTTACCAGCTTCAAGTATCTCCTCAGCCAGTGGAAAAAGCGGATGATTGGAGAGGTTATGGTGAAGGGGCCGGTCGATGAAGGAAGTCTGAAGGAATTCATCTATGCACTGATGAACCTGGAGGAAAAGAATGAGCAGAATGCGACACGGCTAAACGACCACCTGTGGAATCACGAGATTTTCTCGATGGAGACCTACCCTCTGGAGATCTTTGAAGAGGAAGAGGAAGGGATGAGCCTTCGGAAGGAGGCCCCCCGGGAGATTGCGAAGAAGGTCTTTTTCGAAACGATCGGGTCGGTTAAAGATGTTATCACCAAAATCAATGCGAAGCAGTACGCCGACGTGAGGAAGTTGAAACGCCTTGCCCAGAACGCCGTCTCCCTGGTCATGGAAGACGAATCGATTCTCCTCGGTTTGACCACGATCAAACACTACGATGAATATACCTTCAACCATTGCGTCAACGTCTCCATCTACTCCATGGCCATCGGAAAGCGGTTGGGTTTTAACCGAAAGACGCTTACGGAGCTCGGAATCACCGCACTTCTTCATGACGTGGGAAAGTCAAAAATCCCAATCGAAGTTTTGAATAAGCCCGGCCCTCTCGACGGGCAGGAATGGGGCCTGATGAAGAGCCATCCTCTGGTGGGCGTTGAGATCGTCCTCAATCTGAAACAGTTGGGGGAGATCAATCCCAAGATGGTGGTGGGAATCTTTGACCACCATCTCAAGTCGGATCTCTCCGGATATCCGAAGCTTTTCCGGAAGAGAGGGGTGAGCCTTTTTGGAAGGATCATCCAGATCGCAGATTCCTATGATGCGATGACGACTCCGAGAATCTACAAGAAGGTCCCGTACACTCCCGAACAGGCCATGGCCCTCCTGTTGCGGGAGAGAGGGGCCCACTATGATCCCCTTATCCTGAAGGTCTTCATCGGTCTGGTGGGCATCTATCCGATTGGGTCCCTGGTTCTCCTCACAACCCGCGAAGTTGGTATCGTCTATAAGCCGAACCAGGACCCGAAGTGGATGGACCGTCCGGCCGTTCTTCTGGTCAGCCGGGACGAGAAAAACCATCCGAAGAAGGAAATGGTGGACCTGACGGAGCACGATGAACAGGGCCGGTTTAGAAGGACGGTCGTCAAGACGCTGGACCCTTTTAAGTTCCATATTGACGTGGCGAAATATATGATGTGACCGTGTGCGGAGACATGGGGGGAGAACAGGAGTGGGAATGAAAGAGAAGAAACAGAACGTAATCACTGTGCTTGTGATTGATGACGACGATCGGGTACGAACGCTTCTTACGGACATCATCCGGTTTGCAGGTCACCGGGCCATTGAGGCCTGCGACGGCCATTCAGGGATGAGATATCTCGAAGAGGGTGGTTTTGATATCGTCCTCACCGATCTGGGAATGCCCGGGACCAATGGCTGGGAGGTGGCCAGATACGCAAAACAGAAGACCCCGCAAACCCCGGTGATTCTCATCACAGGCTGGGGACTGGAGGTGGATGAATCGAAGATCAGGGAATCAGGAGTCGATCTTGTGATCGGGAAGCCTTTTCAGATCCAGGATGTCATTCGTGCTGTCAATCGCTTCGTAAGTACCCGTCAGAGCGGTCCAACGAACTATCAGATTTCAGAATGGCAATGACGGTTTGAGCCGGTTAGTCGCATCGTCGTTTCGTCAACTACACGACACCAAGACGAAGCGACCCCACGACACCCCTCTTCAATCCGCAATTTGCGTTTGTATTTTCTCTCTATCTCCCCATCTCCCTATCCCCCTATCTTCCCACTTCCTTATGTCCCGTCTCCCCACCGATCCCGCCATCTCATTATCTGAGGGAGATCGATCCCTTCGCACCGAGAGGTCATCCCTTCCTCCTTCAGCCTCCGGAGGATCTCTTCCTGTTGGCCGACGGCGAAGTCCGCATACTTGGGATCTCGCTTGCGATAGGCTCTTTCGATGAAGGAGATAGAGTCCCAGGCGCTTCGCATTCGAGACAGGATCATCTCACATTTTTGTAGACCCCAGCGGGCCTCGATGGGGTCTTCCGGGTGGGGGGACAGCCAGGGGTAGTTCTGGTAGACATGATAAAATGTGACCGCGCGGTCCTTCGAAATGGGAAGAAGGATCTTCTCCATCTTTTCCTTAAGGGCCTCCCTGTCGAGATGATTCAATTCGATGATTTGATGGAGATGGTCCATGAGGAGCGTGATCATCCCGTCGCGGCCAGGGGTACTATGGATCTCCCACAGAGGGGATCCTTCCGTACATCCTCCCATACGACATCTCTGGTATCCTTCCAGCACCACAGGAACTCTGTCCTGGAGGAAGCGGGCGATCGTCTCGATGACTTTCTCTGCCTTTTCCGAAGGATCATAAGGGCTCGGATCAACTCTCTTTGCCACCGCTTCAACAAAATCAGCATAGCCTTCATAGAACCTGGAGCTATACTGTTCTTCCGAGTAGAAAGGGTGGTCTTTGGCCGGCAAGTATCTCCAGTGGCCGTTTTCCAGAACAGGCCACCGGAACTTTACCAGGCCCGAATGGGAGGTCGATTCCGGTCTGGGAGAGAGGAAATTTCTCTGGCTCATCTTCTGCAGTTTGGCAGGAACGGTTGCCTCCCATGTCTGGACAGGATGGGCAGAGCTTCCATCGAGGATGACATGGCCGATAACTCCTGAATGCGATTCCGTGACAAAGAAGCCCGTCCCCGGCGTGACCGAGTCCGGGTCGATGCGGATCGGGTAGGTGTCAAGGGGAAGGGTCCTTGTCGTGGTCTCCGAAAGGACACGGAGCAGGGCTGCGCGGAAACGCTGATCTTTGTGCCATTCCTGATGGGTTGGCAGACGGCCCCACTCCGCGGACCAGTGGCCGATCAAGTTTCCATCCTTCGTCGTTGCCGCCGCCGGGAGATGGGCGATCCGTGAATAGATCCAGCGCACGGCGTAAGGGACATCGGCACAGTCGACGGGGATCTTAGAACGGATAAAAAAATCCTCTGTGATCGTTTCATCTACCCATTTAGCGAATTTCACCTCTTCGTCAACGCTCCAGCGGCGCTCCCCTACCGTCCAGACCTGAAGGGCGGATTCCTTCACCGTTTCACCGAATGAAGGCGGAACGAAAAGAAAGAGGATAAGAAAAATCAAAAAGTGCATAGAAGCAATTTAATGAGTTTTGGGGAAGATTGTCAACCGTCTGAAAATGAATTATCCTAAATGAGGAGGCCAGGAATGCAGGAGAAGAGATCGAGAATCGTTCTTTCCTCCCATGGCTTCCTGAATTCTTTATCCATCCTGATCGGCGGGTTCGCCATGCGCTACGTGGTGATCTACGCCGGCCAGATGGCCCAGGTCATCGCTTCTTAGCCTCCCTCTTTTCTTCAAAAATCGGTTCTTCCCCAGCGAGCAATATCCACCCTACATTCCCGAGCAAAAACGATTTGATATTTTTGTCAGATTATGGTTTACTAAATGCACTTCAAATTGATGAGAGGAGGAAGGATTATGCGTAGATTAGGTGCAGGATGGATAAGGCAAAGCATTTTGGTAACGGGTGTAATTCTTTCGATGCTGGTGGGGGTTTTGGCGTGGGCCGATCCAAACAAGATTGTTTCAGCCATCGATGATGCGAGCAGCGGATACAGAATCGTTTCGCAAAAGATCTGGGAATACAAGGAACTCGGCCAGAAGGAGGTGAAGAGCTCTGCTCTTCTAATGGAAGAATTGAGAAAGCTCGGGTTTACCGTGACAGGGAACTTAAAGGTTCCGGCCGATCTGTCGGAAGACAAAGACGGCATTGCCAAGACGGCGTTTCGTGCCGAACTCGAGGGAAAGGGACCGGGGCCAACTGTCACGATCATGCTTGAATATGATGCCCTCCCCAACGGCCACTCCTGTGGGCATAACCTGATCTCGACATCTGGATTGCTCGCAGCCTCCGGATTGGCCAAGGTCATGGCGGAGACCCCCGGCCGGATCATCGTTGTCGGGACACCGGACGAGGAAAGGGGTTCCATGGGACGAGGCAAGGTAGCGCTTCTCGAGGGTGGACACTTCGATGGGTCTGATATCGTTTTGATCACTCATCCTTACGACCACTGGAATGCAGACACGGTCACCCTCGCCATGAAGCGGGCGACCTTCGTTTTCAAGGGGAAATCGTCACATGCGGCTATGACACCCCACAAGGGAATCAATGCCCTTCGCGCAGTGCTCCTGACCTTTAATAATGTGGATGCGCTCCGTGAGCATCTCCGTCAGGATGTCCGGATTCATGGGATTGTAAAGAAGGGTGGAGATGCGGTAAACATTGTTCCCGATCTGGCGGAGGCGGAGTTTGCAGTCCGTGCCCTCGATACGACGACCGTGGAAGAAACATATAAGAAGGTCATTAACTGCGCAAAGGCTGGAGAACTTGTAACAGGAGCACAACTCGAGTTCAAAGAGCCGCGTTCTTCGCTCAAGGCTCCAGTGGTCGTTCCGGAGTTGATAAAGATGGTACTTGACCGGGCAAGAGCTCTGGGCGTTCCGGAAGGCGAAATTAGACCCACAAAGGATTTGGGATCGTCCGACCTCGGAAATGTCGGAAATACCTATCCGACCGTAGAGCTCAAATTCAAGATTGCTCCCGATGGGACTCCCAACCATTCCGATGCATTCCGGGAAGCCGCGGCGACCGAAGAGGGCTGGAAGGCGACGATCATCGCCGGAAAAGCGATCGCCCTTACAGCCTATGATCTGCTGACCCATCCCGAAAAGGTGAAAGCCGTCCAGGACCAGTTCAAGGAGATGAAGGCTAAAGAAGGAAAGTAAGAGAACTGGGGACGGGTTAGCACTTCAAGTCCGGAAATGCAAAACCCGTCCCCAGTTTCTGGAGGAGGGAATGAGCAGAACACTAAAGCTTTCTGTTTTTCTATGTCCCTTGTTAAAGAGTTTTGACGTCGATTTCAGAGTAAAGTACGGCCTCACCGGACCCGAGGTCGATCTCACCTACGAGGCTGGCATCACTCTAAGATTTTGATCACCTTCCAATCGTTCTCCCTGATTTTTGAATCATCCCGCGAAAATACCCCTCTCGGGTGAGTTACTTCTTCATCAATTCTCAGCCATGCTCCGGATAGTCAATCCCAAAAAACGGTTGACATCTTTTGAGAAAATTGTTATGGAGATTAAGGTTAAATGGTTTGGGGATTCGATTGGATGGGGCTTCACAGGAGGGGGCGTGAAGAGTCCCGAGGGTATTGAACCAAATTGAGCCCTTGCAGCCTTGAGTGGGCGGGTTGCAGGGGTTTACTTTTTTTAGGGGGGATAGACCATGATGTACTGGAATGTCACACGCAACCGGATCGTTACGCGCAATCGCCAGGGCGATGGGGGGGCTCGATTCTTTTTCGGGAGCCTTGTGCTCTTTCTATTTTTGCTTTTGCCGGCCCCATTAATTCACGCTGCTTCAACCTGGACCCAGACGACGAATGTCGATTTCAACGGAGGGACGAGGAATAACGTCGTTGTTACGGGGACAGGTGCAGGCGGTGCGGTGATCTTAGATAGTGCATATTATTTGTTCAGGCGATCGATCACGATTGACAACTCGGGCGGAGGCGCCCTTACAGATTACCAGGTGAAGATAACCCTGGACAGTACGAGTTTCGACTTTTCAAAGACCCGTCCAGACGGCGACGACATTCGATTCCTGGACTCAGACGATGGAACGCTTCTTCATTACTGGACGGAGTCATGGGACAATGTTGCCCAAAAGGCCATGGTCTGGGTAAAAATCCCTTCTATTCCAGCAGCCTCAACGAAGACGATTCTCATGTATTACGGAAGCCCCGGCGCAGGGAGCGGAAGCGATGGCACAGCAACCTTCGACCTTTTTGACGACTTCGACAACCTGAATGCGTGGACGGCAAGCGGAAGCGGGATCATCGTTAGCGGAGGTACGGTGACTCTGAGCGACAGTGCGTGGACAAATCCCTCCATTAGCAGGACTTTCGATATTTCCTCTCCTTTCACTGCTGAAATGAAATATCAGCACCCTTCGAAATTTCGGAACAGACTTTATTTACAAACGCTCTCAAGTGGTCCACCGACGAGCCCGGGTGACGATTATGGGATTTATGATTCGAGCATTTATTGGCATGGTGAATGGACGGGAATCAATCTTAACCTGAACACCTGGTATATCATCCGGTGGGAGAATACGCCGACGGACTATATCTGGCGCATTCTTAATTTAGACAACACAGAGGTCCTAAACAGATTAAACGGTTCGGCGATCCCCGGATTGGAGAGACTGACTTTTTCCGCCACAGACCATCCAAATAGCGTCTTTACATTGGATTGGGTCCGTATCCGCAAGTATACCACTTCTGAACCCACCGTTTCGGTGGGTGCGGAGACAGACGGAAATGATAAATTGGTTTATTCTTCTTCCGGTAGCTTCGTTTCTTCAGCCTTTGATACAGGAGAATTTTCCTCTTTCCAGATCCTTTCCTGGGATGGAGAGGTTCCCATTGGAACGACGCTCAAGTTCCAGATCCGGACTGCAAACACCGAAGCAGAACTCAATTCCGCCTCCTGGTATGGTCCCACGGGTGTCTCTGATTTCTACACCGCATCAGGGTTGACGATCAACCCGATCCATAACGCCAAACGATGGGTGCAATACAAGGTCTATTTTGAAACCCTCCAGGCATCAATCACTCCCACCCTCAAGAGCGTTTCGATCGATTACGCTTTAGCCGATGTGACGATCTCTTCAAATACCAGTTGGCCGGAAGGGACTTATCAGATCGTTAACCTGACCGTCAATAATGGGGCGACCTTGAGCATCGCTGGCGGGTCAACTGTGAACGTGTCAGGGACGATTACCGTCAGCGCGAATTCAACCATCCTCTTCCAGGGCAAGAATACAACCGATCAAGTTGGTGGCTTGTGGGCTGGTGTGGGTGTGACGATCCATGCCGGGAATGTCCAGGTTGACAATGGGTCGATGATCAGTGCCGATGGTCAGGGCTATGAGACGAGCAAGGGGCCCGGAGCAGGTTTGAGCGCCTCCGACGGTGGGAGCTATGGTGGCAGAGGGGCAAACAACAGCGGTCCGACATACGGTTCGTCCCTGACACCGCTGGATCTCGGGTCCGGTGGGGGTGCCAATAGTCCTGGTTGGTCCCGCGGAGGAGGTGCGATCCGCCTGGAGGTCACCGATACGCTCACCTTGAATGGGCAGATTACGGCAAACGGTACCCAATGGGTGGACTGGTGGGGGACTGCCGCATCAGGCGGTTCCGGAGGCTCTATTTATCTAACGACGGGGGCGCTTACTGGCTCAGGGAAGTTCACAGCGAATGGTGGTCCACGTCCTACGTATGGTTCTGATGGCGGAGGGGGACGTATTGCGGTCTATTTCGGCGCAGACGTGGGGTTTACAGGGTTTACATCTTCAACCGCATTGGCTGGAGGTGCCGCAGCCGCAAATGGGACCGTCGTCTTTTTCAATACCACTGAAAATCACCTGAGGGTCGCAGGCCAGAGTTTCGTGCTTAACGAAGATACAACCGCTTCTTACAATGCGGTCACCGTGGAGAGCGGCGGCACTCTCGTGATCGGCGGAGGGTCGGTCATCGATGTCAGCGGGACCCTGACCGTGATCGGCAATTCGACGATCCTTCTTCAGGGCAAGAACACCACGGGCAAGGTGAACGGGCAATGGGCAGGCGTGGGAGTGACCCTCCGTGCCGCGAATATGGTTGTTGCGGCGGGATCGAAGATTTCTGCCGATGGCCAGGGCTACGAGACGAGTCAGGGGCCGGGTGCGGGTCCGACGCAGAATGACGGCGGAAGCTATGGCGGACGGGGCGGATGGAACAGCGGCACGACCTACGGTTCGGCCACAGCTCCCACGGACCTGGGCTCAGGGGGCGGATCCGATACGGGCGACTGGTCTCATGGAGGAGGAGCGATCCGGCTCGATGTCAGCGAAACGTTGACCCTGGATGGAGAGGTAACGGCCAACGGTATGATCGCCACAAGCTGGTGGGGGAGCAATGTGTCGGGCGGGGCCGGAGGTTCCATTTACGTAACCGCCGGGACGCTGACCGGTTCGGGAACGTTCGCGGCCAACGGTGCCTCAGGCCCTTACTATGGTGTGGGCGGGGGGGGAGGACGGATCGCGGTTTATTACAGGGACGGCTCTAGCTTCACGGGCTTTGCCTCTTCAACGGCCTCCGCCGGCCCGGCCCGGGACGGCTACCCCGTCGCTCAGGACGGTACGGCAGCCTTTTTCGATACCTCCGTGCCCGGCAAGCTCATGTCGGTCTTTCAGCGTTTTGTCTTTGACGAGGATGCTGCGGTTCACTACGGGGGGATCAGCCTTTCCGACAGCGCCCTTCTGGAAGTAGGCGGAGGCTCCAGGATTACTCTGGACCAGGATCTCAGCGTTACGGACCATTCAACCGTTTTGCTCCACGGCAAAAACGTTTCCGGCCTGGTCAATGGGCGATGGGCAGGTGCTGGAGCGAAGATCCACGCCGCAAATATGATGGTGGATGGGACATCGAAGATCAGCGCCGATGGCGAAGGCTACATGACAAGGCAGGGTCCCGGCGCTGGGCCCGGGGGCAATGACGGAGGAAGTTATGGCGGCCGCGGCGCGTACAACAGCGGCCCGACATATGGCTCTGCGTCATTTCCAATTGACCTCGGGTCAGGTGGAGACGGTGATGGCAGTGGAGGAAGCGGTGATGGCTGGTCTCGTGGAGGCGGCGCAATCCGGTTGGACGTGAGCGATACGCTGACCGTGGACGGCGAAATTACCGCAGACGGCGTCTATTTTTCAAGCGGATGGACGGTGCGGGCATCGGGTGGCTCCGGAGGGTCTGTTTTTGTCAGCGCAAAGAACGTCACGGGTTCGGGTACGATTGCTGCCAAGGGCGGACGTTATAACTACTATGGCAGTTTCGGGGGCGGAGGACGGATCGCTATTCATTACTGGGGAGAGATGAGTCTCCCGACGGCAAACATCACGGCCGCTGCAGGCGGGCCTCCTGCGGGAGACGGAACCATTGTAATGAACCACGAACCTCTGTATCGCTGGGCCGATTCGAGTGGCTCTCTCTTTCACGACACGAAGAGGCTGGCCTGGGAAGCGGTCGCTGTGAATCCGGATGGAATGGCGGTAGAGATTCTTGCATCAAGCGGGGGAAGTTCATCTTCGCTCGCTGCCGGCCTTTCAGCAATGGGCGAGTGGGGTTGGAACACGCGGGGATTTTCCGATGGTCTCTATGAACTCAGGGCGGTTTTCAGGAACGCCTCATCAGAAATCACAGGAGAGATCACAAAAAATGTTTTGGTCAATAACTCCGTCATCTGGCATTCGGGGCGAATATCGGCAAGCGAAACCTGGGTGGCCAATCGTGTGCACGTGGTAGAGGATCATGTCGTCATTTCTTCGGGAGTGTGTGTAACGGTTGAACCCGGCGCTATCGTCAAGTTTGCGGAAGGGACAAAGATCATCATCGAGGACGGTGGAAGCCTGGTTGCTCTGGCCACGCCCGATCGTCCGATTCTATTTACTTCCTTGACCGACGATACCGTCGGAGGCGACACCAACCTGGACGGAACAGCGACCCGACCTCAACCGGGCTACTGGGATGGATTTGTTACTCAGGGGACGGGCACCGTCAACAAGACCTATTTCGTTTCAATACTCTACATCAAAGCCGCTCATGCTGGTTCTCTTGCAGCGGATGAGCGATGGTTAGGAACTTACCGACACTGGGTTACCAATGATGTGACGATTCCCAACGGCGTGACGCTTACGATTGAGCCTGGTGCCGCCGTCAAGTTTGATGCTTTCAAGGGCATTGTTGTTCAGTCAGGGGGCCGTCTCGTTGCCGAGGGCACCGTCGCATTGCCCATCTACTTTACGTCGATCAAAGACGATTCCGTAGGTGGCGATACTAATGGGGACGGGAACAGCACAACGCCTGCGGCCGGGGACTGGCGGTGGATTCATGTGGACGGTGGACAGGCCTCCATTGATCACGCTATTTTGAGCTACGGCGGCGGAACGAGCAGTGGAAGCGGCGATGACACCGGGATGATCCGTACCAGCGGGAGTTCCAGCCTCACCGTATCCAATAGTATCATCAGGGAGTCGTTCTACGAGGGGGTCCTTATATTCGGTGGTGGGGTGACCATTAAGAACAGCGTGGTGACAGGGACTCAGAGGGCAATTAACGCAATGTCCGGTACGGTTGTGAATATTGTCAATTGCACTATTGATGACAACAACATTGGCGCGCTCTATCATGGCGGGACCATCAATCTATCGAACACCCTCGTCACGAACAGCCTCACAGCAGGTATTGCCTACTGTTGCGGGGGTCCATCCCCGTCTATCAGGTACAGTAATGTTTGGTCTTCTTCGGGCGTAAACTATGGTAGCACGCCTGATCTCACGGGGACAAACGGCAATGTCACAGTCGATCCTCTCTACAGGAACCGGGAACAGGGAAATTACAGACTGGATTTTCGTTCCCCCTGCATCGATGCCGCGGACGGAACGGTTGCGCCTGCAACAGATTTCATGGGCGCACCACGCTACACCGATCCGCGGACCTCTCCGAAAAAAGGAATTCCCAATGGGAGCGGAGTTTATGCCGACATAGGTGCCTTTGAATTTGTGGAGACAGCGGATGCGGATGTAGATCTCGTAGTGAACTGGGTGAGGGGGCCGGCGGAGATTCTCGCCGGAGAAGAAGTGTTCGTGGAGTGGCAGATTACGAACATTGGGACCGGATTAGCCGTGGGTCCATGGCACGACCAAATTAGCCTGGCGGCAGATATTCCAACTCGGGGCGTGGCGGAACTGATCGCGGGAGAAAGCCTTTCCCATGCTACGTTAGGCACTGGAGACTCTGCTGTTTTCAGCGCCAAGGTGAGAATTCCCGGCGGCACCGAAGGGACATGGCACTGGCAGGTTCGCGCCAATTGGCGAGGTGAGGTGTTTGAAGGGAAGAACTGGACAAACAATATCAGTCCTCTCGGTTCTGCCGTTCGGCTCTCCCTTCCGGGTCTGGTCGCAGGTGTTCCTGGAGAGGGGGCGTTTGCAGGGGTAGGCGCTCCGGACTATTGGAAGATCGCTCAGGGAGCCGGGCAGCAACTCCTCATCTCGGTAGATTCAGCCGCTTCGACAGGCCGTGTCCGTATCTATGTCGGGAACGGGTCTGCGCCGACAAAGACAGACTTCGATCTTCGAAGCCTGGACACTGAAACCCCGGATCCGAGGCTGGCCATTCCTGCTCCCGGGGAGGCAAGGACAGTTTATGTCATGGTCGACCCGGAGTCTCTCCCGGGAACGGACCTTGGATACTCCATCATCGCAACCGTTGCCGGGTTCGATCTTACTGCAATCGGTCTAACACGAGGAGGGAATGCAGGCGAAGTCACAATTCCTCTTATCGGGAGCGGGTTTGGTGCGAGTCTTGAAGCATCGCTCCGTCCTTCCTCCGGTGCGGAGATCAACGCAGGATCAGTCCTTGTAAGAGATTCAGGGTATGCTCTGGCAAGATTTGATCTCTCCGGCGCGTTGCCCGGCACCTATGATGTAATAGCCAGGCAGGGAAGCGCGGTAAAAACACTGGCCCATGCGTTTACGGTTGTCGAGGGAGTGGGTTCAAAGCTGGGGACCAAAGTGATTCTGCCGGAGCATGTCAGGGTCGGGCGGCCATTCAAGGGGATCGTCGAAGTTGCTAATACGGGCGATGCGGACATGCCTGTGCCATTAATGATTCTGCAGGGCACAACCGATCATCCGGTCTGGGCCGTAGGAGAGCCTCAGAGCTATGCAAGGGAGATACTGCAATTCCTCCCGATTGCCTCTGATGAGTTAAGTGGCGGCGTTTTCCGTCCCGGACAGAGTTATGCCATGACCTTCTTCTCGATGACTTCCACCGCAGGAACGATCAGCTACCAGGTATTCTACGAACCCGGCGACTCCTCGGAATCTGTTGATTGGACTGCATTTAAGGCAGAGGTAAGGCCTGCAGTTCCCCCGGCTCACTGGGATGAGGCATGGACCGCCCTGGTTGGAAGGATCGGGACGACTTACGGCGATTACATCACGGCCCTGGTTTCTGCTCATGACGAAGCGACGTCCTGTGGTCTTGACCTCCAGAACCTCCGCAGCCTTATCGGTTATATGATTACGAAGGAGATAACCCTGCTTTCAGGCGCAGATGTGAGCGGTAAGGTTTACCTCGGAGACACGAACCATCCGCTAAAAATGGCCGCGGTGACGCTCGTAGATGAGGACTTGAATAACGCATTCTCAACGAAATCTCTGTGCGACGGGTCCTTCGCCTTGCGAGATGTTCTCTCCGGTAAATATGCCCTGAGTATTCGTGATTACATCCCGAATCCATGGGACGAAGTAACGGTGGCGACAGGGAGTCCTGTCACCAATCTGGAAGTCGTGGTAACCCCTGGCAGCCAGTTAGCCGGTCGAATTGTGGATTCCGAGGATGGGCAGCCCATCGCAGGAGCTATTGTATCTGCTACGGACGATGAGGGTGCGTTCTATGATACTCAGAGTGGCAGTGATGGCCGCTACATTTTATCGGGGCTCCCTTCGGGGATGCTCTACGTCGACGTGCTGGCCGAAAGGTTCATTTCGCCATTGACACAACAAGTCACCCTGGAGACAGGACAGACGACTCCCCTGAGCTTCGCTCTATCACCGGGAGGGACGATCACGGGTCGAATCACAGCGTCAGGTGGAAGTCCGGTGAGCGGAGCTACTGTGGAGGCGATTCCCACTACCGGAACGGAGTCGAGGGAAGCCGTAAGCGGCAGTGATGGAACCTATGAGATTCCTGGCTTGGTTGCCGGGACCTACAAGGTTGTCGCATCGGCGACAGGGTACGGGTCCGCGGTCCGGGAGGATGTCGTCGCTTGGGAGAAGGCGGTAACATCGGGGGTGGATATTATACTTGCTTCATCAGGACAGATTACGGGAGCCGTTACCGATACCTCGACGGCGAAGGCCATAGAGGGCGTTTCTGTGACGATTGAGACCCCGGGAGTGAACGATGAACTGAGCCGTACAGACAAAGACGGAAAGTTCGCCTTGACGGGAGTTCCCCCCGGATCGCACAAGCTTCACTTCACAGCAGACGGGTACGTCGATGAGGCCGTGACGGTGGATATTGGGGTTGGGGAAAACAAGAACCTTACGGTCGCCCTCAGGCTTCTTGGGTCGGTCAGTGGTTACGTTAAGGATGGGGCCGGGAATGCTATCCCTGGGGTACTCGTTGTCCTTGTTACCCCTCTCGGCATAGAGCTCACGGTCTCCACATCGAGCGATGGATTCTTCTCTTTCACGGGACTTCCTGACGGGGAATACCGGATCTACATAACGGGTCTTGACGGTCTCTACATCGAGGGACAGTCTTTCGCCCTTGGCGCGACTCAGAACGTTTTCACAATCACGACAACACTCCATGCGGCGGAATTAGACGGAAGGGTCCTTCGAAGTGGAGGAGAAGGAGCAGGTCAAACCGGGATCTTCCTGGTCCGCGAGGGACAGATCGTCGGGAGAACTTCCACGGATGATCAGGGACGCTATAGCTTTGTCGTTTTCCAAGAAGGGGCCCTGGATGTGATCGCCATGGGCACGAGCGTCGGGATCCAGCGATCCGAAGGGGTCAACATCCCATCAGGCAGCCACGTCTCCGCGCCCGACATCACGGGCGGAGACGCATCCCTTTCCGTTTCGGTCAGCTCGTCGGCCCTTGGCCAACCAGCCGTCAAAGACGCGATGGTCGTGGTCCGTCCCTCTTGGAGCGGATCCCCGGACGTGGGGCTTACCCGTTTTACGGAAGAATCGGGCACCGCTTTGATTGGCAGCCTGACCCCCGACGGCGCCGAATACGTCGTAGAGGTCTCTGCAAGCGGCGCCGCGCCGGCTCGTAAGATGATTCTTCTCACTGATCCAAACGGCGCGATCTCGTTTGACCTTGAGAAAGGACGGACCATCCATGGGAGCATCCTGAACGAGGAGAGGCAGCCCGTTCAGGGGGCACAGATCAGTTTCATTGACAGGGCGGGCGGAGAAGCCTTCGTTGCCCTGGCAGACGAAGAGGGGGCTTATTCCATATCATCTCTTCCCCGGAGTACGTTCGATCTCTGGGTCACAAGCGAGGCCCACCGGCCTCTTCTTATTCCCGATGTAAGCACGGTCGATCAGGAAACTCGGATCTTCGATGTGACCCTCCGGCCCCTGGGCGCAACCTTGAAGGGCATCGTTAAGGGAGCGGATGGAGAACCGGTCATTGGAGCCCGTGTGAACGTTATTAATGGCGCGGGGGTGCCTTTGAAGTCAACCTCCTCCGGGCAGGACGGCTCTTACAGCATAGGAATGCTTCCCGGAGGTCTGAATCGGATCCGCGTCGAGGCGCCCGGAATCCCGGATACCCTTCAGGAAGTCGACCTTCCGGAAAACGGGGAACGGATAGCGGACTTGACGGTTGAAGCGGTCTATGCCATGGCCAAAGAGCCGGAGGCGGGGCGGGTTTTAAAAGAAGCTGCCAGAGATGCTTCTGTCGACTACAGGAGCATCGTCAAAGACGCATGGGCAGCTCTCTGGAATGAACCGCAGCGCGAGGGCTATGATACGGACTCGTGGCGCGATCAGTGGATGCATGTTGATTCTTGCAAGATGGAAAAATGCAGTGAAGTCTCAAACGCTTATCTCGCCTGTGCTGATTCAGGTCGTAAATTGGATCAGGCCTTCCATGACTGGTGGAATGCCTGGAGCAACATGAAGGGGCAGGCCTTCGTTGAATCCGGGTTGGCCGTAAGTCAGGCAGCGCTCCTCTATTTCAAGACCATTATGTTTATCGAGGGTGCCGCGTCGCGACTGGATAAAATCGTTTCCATTGCGAATCAAGTCCAGGGGGTCAGCGGCGAGGTCATCTCGATCGTCCAATCGCTCATTTCTCTCGGTGGGAACATCAACACCGATATTCTTACGGGTAATTTCGACCAAGTCGGAGCGCGGTTGGATACGGTTGGCATCCTCCTGAGCACCCTCCAGAGGCACGTTGCCAACGGAAACGTCTACAGCCAATTGGGCCTTGTCGGCAACGCCCTCGGCGTGATCAGCTTGGCCAATGATTACAAGAATGCGATCAGTGATTTCATGACGACGATGCCAAACAATTTTAAGGTCTATGCCGAGATCTATAAGAATATGCAAAGGGACTACCATTATCGGCTCCGACAACACAGAGCGAACTTACTAAAGCTGCAAAGCGCGTTGGCCAGTTGTAACCCGTGCTGTAAGCCTCCCTGTTGCGATCATCCTCCTTGTTGTGAGAAGCCTCCCTGTGATCCACCGCCGCCCCCTGATCCACCGCCGGGGGGCGGTGGTGGCACTCAAGGCTCAAACAGTAGTGACCCCAATGCGAAGATTACGGTTGGGTTTGGCATCCAGGGCTTCATTTCCGGGGAGACCCCCATCATTTACACAATCGACTTCGAGAATAAGGCAACAGCCACGGCCCCGGCTCAGCAAGTTGTCGTAACGGATCAGTTGAGCTCCAACCTCGATTGGTCGACGGTCGAGTTGGTATCCATCGGATTCAACAAAGTGGATCTTTCGATTCCTTCCAGCTTGAACCAGTATGAAGCGAAAGCCTCCGTGGCTACGGACCCCAACCCGGTCCTTGTCCAGGCGGGCCTGGATCCGGATACGGGACTTATGACCTGGTCGATGGAGTCTGTGGATCAGGTGACCGGAGGGCTGCCTGAAGACCCGATCGCCGGGTTCCTTCCGCCTAATACAGACGGTTGTGGCCATTGTGGAGAAGGGTATGTCGTTTTTTCCGTGATGCCAAAAAAAGGACTGTCTCCTGGGACTTTGATTACGAACCAGGCAAGGATCGTCTTTGATGTGAATCCACCCATCGACACGAACACCGTGACGAACACCATCTTGTTGGTGGAACCTGAAGAGGGAACCCTCGGAACGACGATAACGCTGGCAGGCGCCAATTTTGGCTCAAAGAAAGGGAAGGTCTTGATCGGGGGCATGGCCCTGAAGGTGACGTCATGGACCCCGGGAACGATTGACGGAGTGTTGAGTAAGGTCCCGGCGCCCGGAGCGCAATCCATTGTAGTTCAGCCGAAGGACCCAAAAGGAGCCACGGCCTTGGGACTGGGGACCTTCGAGGTGAAGACCCCGGAGATTGTGCGGCTGGATAAGAATCATGGAGCAGCAGGAACTGTAGTTACGCTCACCGGTAATTTCCTCGGGACGAAGAAAGGAAAGATCTTGCTTGGAACGGGCGAGAAACCGAAGTCCTGTAAGGTGGTGAGTTGGAAGATGGAACCAACAAATGGCCACAGTGAAGTGGTGTTTGTCGTGCCGAAGGGACTTGCGAAGGGAGCGAAGGATCTGACGATATCGAACTCGGTGGGTTCAGTGAAGATGACAGGAGGATTCACGATCGATACACCATAGAATTGCGGATTCCGCATTGCGAATTGGGGAGTGAAAAGGGGCCATCCTGCTTCTTCGTGAACCATCCATGGACCTCAGGGAGACCCCGTCCGTGTCAAAAAGTTGAATGTCCCTTTTTTACATTCTCGTATTTTCCTTCCCTTTAAACCAGCGTTTCAGGCGGCCCCACAGAGTCTCCTTCTGAAACACATAGAGGCCCTCTCGGGTACTCAGGTGGACCTTTTTGCCTATCTCCAGTTGATCCGGAGACCGGTAATCGGGGTTGCAGGCCATCACGATCTCTCCACTCTTCGTTTTCACAAAGCCGAGGGTCAGGGGAGAGAGGAAGCCTTCCGGCGGGGTATGGAGAATGGTAAAGGTTTCCAGAGTTCCGGGTCCCTCCTCTACCGGAGGAGCCGAAATCTTCTTCGAGACCTTGAGATCCGGATGATAGCCAAGTTTCCATCCTGTTCCCGTCGTCCTCTTTCGGTCGCTTCGCTCGAGGATAGTGACAAGATTATTGTTGCCCAGCCCGCCAATGCTGTGGGCCAGCCCAATCTCCGCCTTCTTCAGTTGACGCTCTTCGCCCGCCTCGCCCCTAAGCTGCCACACGATCTCCACAAGCTGGG
>Ga0209777_10001416_pt1 | contig 34703 bp, 24 predicted proteins | sample FrelakmetHBP12HB_FD_187147 | JGI IMG/M metagenome (GOLD analysis project Ga0209777, IMG submission 187147) | Freshwater lake sediment microbial communities from the University of Notre Dame, USA, for methane emissions studies -HBP12 HB (SPAdes)... | ecosystem: Environmental > Aquatic >...
TTCTAACGGCATTGTGCACGTGGGTATCATTAATTTTAGGTTACAAGGTTTGGGCTTTAGTTATCGGAAGCATTGTGGGGTTAGTAACAATGTCTGTTTTTTTGTTAATTAAAACGAACAGATTCTGGATACAGTTTTTTAAACATAAGGTAACTCATGTCTTTGATTGGTTCAAAGAGATTGCCTTTTTGCAAGGGCGGTACGCTGTGAGTTGGGCAGGGGGTTTTTTTATAGGTAACTTTATAACGCCTATTGTTATGTGTTTTAACGGTCCCTTAGATGCAGGAAAGGTTGGAATGACTCTGTCTATTACGGGATCATTAGTGAATATATCTAGTGCATGGGGGATGGTAAATATCCCTCAATTCAATATACTGGTCGCACAGCATAATGCCGGTCTTTTAGATAAGCTATTCACAAAAATTCAAAGACAAAGTTCTATCGTATACTTAATCGGAGCATTTTTTTTAATTATGATTTTGATTCTAATTTTTCCGGTGCTCCGATGGGGCGAAAGGGTATTGTCCCTGTTGGATTTCCTGATACTTTTAGCGGCAGGGTTTGCAGGCGTTCGTACTGCCAACATGGCATTTTATTTACGGGCCCATAAAGAAGAGCCGTATATGTGGCTGTCGATAATAAATGGATTAATGACTAGCAGTTTAGTAGTGATCGGGCTTTATTTTTTTAAATCCGTATCAATGGCTGTTGGCGGATATGTTTTAACACAGTTTGTCAGTTTTTATATTGCGCACTTTATATTTACAGGAAAGAAAAGAGAGTACAATTCTCGCATAAGATTGGTGGATTTGAATTATGAATGAGCCGTTACTGTCAATCTGTATCCCAACATACAACAGAGCCATTTTCCTAAAAAGAATGTTTGATTCTATTTTTACGGAACTTGACAAAGAGGCAATCAATCGGCTAGAGATTTGCATATCAGACAATGCCTCAACGGATAATACGGGTAAAGTGGTTAGTGACCTTATGACTAAATACCCAAACAACGTTACGTATGAAAGAAATGATAAGAACTATGGTCTTGCATATAATGTATTTGAAGTACTCAAAATGGCCAAAGGGGAGTTCTTATTGTGTATTGGTGATGATGATGTCTTTATGGGTGGCGCAATAACATATTTATTAAGGATAATCGCACAAATAAAAAAAAATGCAGAAATTAAGATAGTATTTACGAAATTTAGTTCGAATCCAGGAAAGAAGTTCGTATTTAAGGCATTTAAAAAGCTGCAATCAGAAAAAATGTATCATATCAGAGAAATAGAGGCGTATTTCATAAAAGATAAATTATGGAGTAATGGATTTTTAGGAGCGCAAATATTCCATAGGGATATAATGAGGGGTTATTTTGATGATCTAGCTGGGCAGGACAACTGTAATATTTGGCCGCATTTGAGTATATTATTACATAGTTTTAAATCGCTGAAGAAGATCTTCGTCTCTAAGCCGGTTATATGTCAAACAGGAGACGGATTATACTGGCTACGCGCGAACTGGATTTTAGCATTGTTTAATAAAGTTGAAGTTATCGATACCGCTCTTTCCAGGGAGGAAATCACGGAATATATGGCAAAAAGAATTTGCTCAAGAATATTGCTTTCCTTTGTCATGTTGCGCCTGGTAATTGCAGCAAAGATTGAAGACGCAGTACAATTCTTAGCAGTGGTTAAAAGAATTTCTGCATATAAATCCAGCAATAGCAATATGCAATTGCGGATAAATTATTTTAAAACAATGCTAAATGTTATTAATTTAATTCCTTCTTTACCACTGGAAGTAGTGTATTCATTTTATGTAAAGGGGTTAAATTTGCGTGATATTCGAATGAAAAAAAACGGCTCAATGTTTAGATTAGGGAATAAGCGAGAGGGTATATCAATAAATGAACAATAAAATATTAGTGATTAAACCGCCCTTTGATGCTTTCCCCATTGGATTTGCATATGTTCTTTCATGTTTAGTGGCCCACAAAGTCCCTTTTGACTTTATTGATACCGAATTTGGGCATAACTATAGAAAGCTCCTGAAAAAGAACGATTATTTTGCCGTAGCTACTGGGGGGTTAATCGGTCAATTTAATTTTTTTCGCGAGGTCGCCTGCGCCGTTCGTAAAATTAACCCCGAATTGCCGATCATTATAGGCGGGAATATCACTAAAGACATCAGACCTGATTTTTTAATTGATAAAATAGGCGCTACTTTTGGAATTGTCGGGGAGGCAGAGACGTCGCTTCCTTATTTAATAGACGCCCTCATTAAAAGAAATGATAATTTTGATGATCTACCCGGATTAATTTTTAAAGATCAAATCACCGGTGCAATTAAAAGGAATCTGGAACGTCGATTAGATTTATCAATTAATATTTTGCCTGCATGGCATCATATTAATGTAGATTATTATTCCAAGGTTAGCCTTGTACCGGGCCGTAGATCGACTATGCCGGTATTGAGTGGCAGAGGGTGTGTTGGACGATGTTCATTTTGTTCCCCATCTATTGGTTCTTTCAAAGTCCGTCCCCTAGAGCACATTATCCGGGAGGTTGAATGGCTTAATTCTAAATACAGTTTTGAATGGATAGTTTTTATGAACGAAATGTTTTATAGGACAAAAGAAGAGATAGGAATATTTTGCGATGCTTACAAAATCCTTAATCCTAGGAAAAAATGGGCATGTACCATGCGGGTAGATGTAGATATTGATGTTGACACCTTCCTTTTAATGAAAGATACCGGATGCGTTAGTGTTTCCGCTGGTATCGAAAGCGGTTCAAGTAAGACCTTAAAATTGATGAATAAGAAAACAACGCCTGAGCAAATTAAAAAGTTTTTCCGAGACGCAAAAACAGCGGGTTTACCAAGTAGTGGGACTTTTTTGGTAGGCAATGAAGGCGAAACTGAAGCGGATTTAAAAGAAACAATTGATATGGTGATAAATGAGGAAATGACCGGAAATGAGAGTTTAACAAATGCCTATCCGGGGACGCTGATATTTAAAAACGCCATAAGACGCGGATTAATTAATGACGAATGGGATTACCTGCTGCAACTAAAATTTGGGTGTGAAATATGGGATTATAAGTGGGTAAATAGACGGCACGTGAATATTAGTGAAATCCCCGATGGATATTTCTGGGAAGTAATTGTCAAGGAGTTGAGGCGTTACAATACATTTTTATTAAATCGTTTTAAAGCGAAGGACATTAGATATACATCGCCTTTTGGATTACTCATTAAAGCGACAGGGTCCTGTCCCAGCTGTGGGGCTAGTGCATCTGTGGTGTCTCGCCGTAGCTTATTGGGGTTAAAATCATTTTGTCCAAATTGTTTTCAAGCGGTGATCTTTAATCTATATGAATTAAATGATTTTAATGGCCATTTTGAATTTCTGCGTAAAGAACTGCAAAAAACAAAGGTCTTAGTTATTCTGGGCGCGATGAAAGAAGCGGTTAGTATTTTACGGTATGATTACTTTGGACTGGATTACGATAAAATTACAGGCTTTATCGAGCCAGATGATAACAAACCTCCATCTCCCGATTTTATTTATAAACCAAAACTTCGCATGATAGATCTTCTTAAGGTTATGCCTGATACTGTTTTAATTGTCGATGACCATATTCAAGACGCCGAATTTCTCATCAGGCATTTTTATCTTAAAAGAGATTTACCTCCTCCCCAGATAATACATCTATGGCCTGATTCTAAACGGTGGAATATAAGAGTAGTTCGTTTAATCCAAAAATATAAAGTAGGGGGCGTAATAAATAAAATATTTTTTTCTTTGATCATCCAATGGATGATCCTCTGTTCCAATGCAAAAAGTAGGTTTTTCAATTTTCTGATTTCGACCTACCCCAAATTATTAAGATTAAAACAATTAAATTGGATTAGGTCAACATTGGCTAAGTTGCGATGATGCGATATGAGGAGTAAAAATTATGAAGCCAGACCTGCTTAATTTTATCTGTTGTCCTCAATGCGAAGGATCAGTTAACCTTAAAAATGAAATTTACGAAAAAGGTGAAATAAAGGAAGGGGTATTGTTTTGTAATAACGGGCATATTTATAAAATCGCTAATTTTATACCCCGGTTTGTTAAAGACGATGCTTACTCTTCAAGTTTTAGTTATGAATGGACGCGTTTCCGTGAAACGCAGTTAGATAGTAAGAATGGAATAAATCTATCCGAAAGGCAATTTCAAGAACGGATAGATTTTCCCTTGAATGAATTGAGGAATAAATTTGTTTTAGATGCGGGTTGTGGAATGGGTAGGTATGCAGAAATTGTAAATAAATATGGCGGGGTGGTTGTTGGGATGGATTTAAGCTATGCCGTTGACTCCGCACTTAAAAATATAGGTTTTGAAAAAAATGTTCACCTGATACAGGGAGATATCCTAAACTCCCCGCTTAAAAAAGAAATTTTCGATTTTATTTATAGCTACGGAGTATTACACCATACGCCAAATGCTAAGATGGGATTTAAATCCCTGAGTAAATTTCTAAAAAAGGAAGGGAAGTTCTCTTTGTTTGTATATGATTCATATGAAAAAGCCATTGTTTATAGTTCTGATTTTTGGCGCAAGATAACCGTTAGGCTGCCTAAGAGAGTATTATATTATTTTTGTTTTATCGCGGTTCCTTTGTATTATATATATCGGCTTCCAGTCGTAGGGCATTTTTTAAAAGCCGTTTTTGTAATTTCAATGTGGCCCTGGTGGAGAATGAGATGGCTGGATACTTTTGATTGGTATTCTCCGAAATACCAATCAAAACATACTCATGCAGAAGTATTCCAGTGGTTTGATCAATCGGGGTTCAAAGATATCAAAATATTCAATTTCGGAGTAACCATGCAAGGCACAAAAAATTAAACTTTTAAATTTAACATGAGGTATCTAGATGTTGTTTATTAATCTTTTCTATCTAGGTGTATTTTGTTTAGTCGCCTTGTTTATTTTTAACTTATTTTTATTTAAAAATAAACTATTGTTAAAAACGATATGTATTTTTTTATTACTCCATGTAGCTTTAGTTGCATTTATTTCGATCGAACAACACCGGTTTAAGATTAACCTTTCAAAATCAATTTTTATGGATGACGGAGAATCATATTCTGGCAATGGATGGCAGATCTCTACCGCTTTAACCAATGCCATACCCGATCTATCGTCAATTGCACAAATGAGGGGTATACACGTAGTGGATAGATGTTTGGGGCTAAAACAGTATTATGACAAATACATAAGCAAGAAAGTAATACTGTCAGCCCGAGAGTATGAGGTAGGGTATATCTCATACTTCTATGCAATAATATATGCCGCATACGGATTTAAACCGGTGCTTATAAATTTTCTAAATATCATGCTGCATCTTTTTACCGCCATCATAATATACCAAAGCGTTAATGTTATTTTTAATAAAAGGGCAGCTTACTTAGCTGCTTTATTTTTTCTGTTAAATCCGGTAGCTTTTTATTATGCGAGCACAAAATTACAGGAATCATTATTTATATTTATAGTATATCTATCTATATATTGTTTCCTTATGATAATTAAAAAGAAGAACTACGGGTATATTTTTCTAATCCCGCCTTTATTTTATGTTATTTACGCTTTTATTAAGACGCAATATTTTTTTCCGCTTGTGATAACTTTTACGCTTTCATCAGTAATCATCCTTTTTCAAAAGAATAAAATAATTCTTTTCATCTTAAGTTTATTTATTCTCTTCGCTATATCTACTAAGTATACCGATGCACCGGAAAAAATAAAGAATTTTACAGGGAACATGTTGATCAAAAGCGTGGAACGCCAAAGAGCATTTTATAATTCGGAGGGGATTAATTATCAGCTTTACCTTTCGGACAAAAATCCCAAGGATTATACGCTTACAGATTGGGTCAGTTATGTTTCAAGTGGATGGTATCATATGCTAAACGAACCAATATTATCTGATAAGCTATCTCTCAAATTGTTATTGTTGTATCCATATAAATTAATTTTTTTATTTTTGTGTATACTAGCCGTAGCTGGTATTTTGATGGCGCTAAGATACGGCTACATAGATGCAATAATTTTCGTTTGTTTGCTCGTTGTTGTTGGTAGCAGTATCGCTATATTTTCGGGCAATATCGGATCCGTGCTAAGGCACAGGAATTTAGTCGTACCGGTAATATTCATTTTTTCATCTTTTTATATTAGCAAGCTTTTACCCGATAATGGCCCGACAAGCAAATGTTGATGAAAGCCTAAAATTGTACAATGTATAAATCTCGGCATGTAATTGTTAAAATATTATGTGTGGAATAGCCGGAAAAATTAATTGGAAAGAACCTGTAGATCAGGATATTGTCGTAAGAATGTGCGCCAGGATTTCGCATCGGGGCCCCGATGATAGCGGGATAATTAATCTTGGGAATGTTATTTTGGGCCACAAGCGGCTTTCAATTATGGATCTTTCAACAAAGGCGAAACAACCAATGGTGTCTGGTGATAATAGGTATTTTATTGTTTATAACGGAGAAGTTTATAATTTTAAAGAGTTAAAGGAAGAGCTTCAACAAAGCGGGGTCATATTTAAGACCACTTCCGATACCGAGGTGGTTATGTATGCCTATGTTAAGTGGGGCGTAAAATCCGTAGAAAAGTTCAACGGAATGTTTGCATTTGCAATATGGGATAACCTTAATAAAGAATTATTCCTGGCGCGAGATCGTTTTGGCAAGAAGCCCCTTTATTATTATCTTGATCACCTAAAAGGGATAATATTCGCCTCGGAATTAACTGCAATTTTAGAAGATAAAGGAGTACCCACGAAAATTTCTTATGAGGCGGTTAACTGTTATCTTGCATTGGGATATATTCTTTCCCCAAAAACACTATATAAAGATATATTTAAGCTTGAGCCGGCAAGCTACATGTTAATTTCTGATTCCGGTAAGAATATTCGCAAGGTGCGGTATTGGAACTACGCCGAAAAATTCAACACCAAGACAGCTGCAAAGGAACCAGAGATAGAAGAAAATATCATATCTCTTTTCGAGGCATCAGTTAGAAGAAGGATGATAAGCGATGTCCCTGTTGGAGCTTTTTTAAGTGGAGGCATAGATTCAAGCTCTGTTGCGGCTTTAGCAAAGAGAAATCATCAGGGAGAATTACATACTTTTAGCATGGGTTTTGAACATAAGAATTACAGTGAATTGAGCGACGCAAAAAGGTCGGCCGAATGGATAGGGACAGTTCACCATGAAACAATTTGTTCTGTAAAAAACAATCTTGGCTTGGTCAATAATGCGATAGATGCCTATGATGAGCCGTTTGCTGATAATTCCCTTATCCCAATGTATGAACTAGCCAAGTTTACGTCTTCTTATGTAAAGGTCGTCCTTTCTGGTGATGGCGCCGATGAAATGTTTGCCGGATATATTACATATAAAGCAGACAAATACTATAATTACGCAAGGATTATGCCTAAAGTTATTAAAAGATTTTTAATGCATTCTATGGATTTTTTGCCCGTTAGTAAATACAAAAAAATAGATTGGCGGTATAAACAAAAGCAGTTTTTCTATGGTAGTCTTTATTCTCCGGAAAAAGCACACTATCTATGGCGGCTTATGTTTACTCCGGAAGACAGGATAAACATATTGGGGGAAAAATACAGGGAGCTCGTTTATGATACAGATCCTTTTTTTGTCTTTGAAAAATATTATCGCGAAGCTAGCGGTTTACATTGGCTAGATAAGAATCTTTATGTGGATGCCATGACCTGGTTGCCCGATGATATCCTTGTGAAAGTTGATAGAGCTACGATGTCTCATGGAATTGAGGCGCGCTGTCCGTATCTCGATGTTGACTTTGCAAGTTACGTAGCTTCCGTACCGGCAAATTTAAAATTAAATAAATTTAATTCAAAGTACATCTTAAAAAAAGCTTTAAAAAATATACTTCCAGAATTTATATTACAGAAGCCCAAAAGCGGCTTCAATGCCCCAATTGGTTCATGGATTAACACGGATGGGCTTGATGAATTTAAGGCCTTTACAAAATATGTCTTTGAAAGAAAGGTCACGGAATATGCAGCAGCATAAAGAGATGTCTAGAATAATTTTAGTAAATCCGGCATATTACGAAGAGATTTTTTCTAAATCTAAAGTTCGTTCTGCTATTTCTAGGGGGACTACGCAATTAGGTCTTGCATGTATTGCTGCGCCCCTTTTAGGCAAAGGGCATGCGGTTAAGATTCTTGATCTAAATCTTGTAGATGATCCTGATAGTTCTTTGCGTAAGTGTATTCTGGAATTCAAGCCGCATTTTATGGGTGTAACCGCTACTACCCCTTTAATAATGAAGGCCTACCAAATTGCTGCGATGGCTAAGGATATTGATAAGTCGGTAATAGTTGTTGCAGGCGGCGCCCATGCTTCTGCTCTTGCTGAAGATGTTCTCGAAGAAAGCCAGATAGATTGTGTTGTAAGCGGGGAAGGAGATTTTATACTTAATACAATTATTGAAAATGGTTTTTCTGATACGATCCCCAATATTCATTATAAGATAAATAACCAAATTGTGCATTCAAAGGTTCAAAATTATTTCACGCAAGATTTAGACACCCTTCCATATCCGGCCTATGAACTTTTCGATATAAAAAAATATTCGCAGCCGCTTATAGCTAGCCGCAAGGCCCCCCTAGGCTATATGGAAACCTCACGAGGCTGTTATGCCAAATGCGTATTTTGTAATAAGAATATACACGGTTTTAAGGTACGCATGAAGTCTCCATTGAGGGTTGTGGATGAAATGGAAAGGATGCTAAAACTTGGTTTCCGAGAAGTGCATATTATAGACGATATATTTACGTCAGATATGGGTAGGGCATACAATATATGCGAGGAAATTTTAAGAAGAGGACTTAAGTTCCCATGGTATCCGCGTGGAGGCATAAGAGTTGAAAAGGTGAATTTAGAGCTTTTAAAAATTATGAAAAAAGCCGGGTGTTATAGAATTCCATTCGGAATCGAATCAGGCAGCCAGAGGGTTATAGATGTTATTAACAAAAAGATCACCCTTGAACGCGCTGAAGAAGCGGTAAGTTTAGCCAAAAGGGCTGGCCTTGAAACAGAGTGTTATTTTATGCTAGGTCATCCAACAGAGACCGAGGAAGATATTAAGAAATCCATTAATTTCGCTATTAAGTTAGATCCCGATTATGTTAAATTTGCCATGACGATTCCTCTACCCGGTACACCCATGTTTGATGATATGTCGGCAAGAGGGCAAATAAAGACCAATGATTGGAGTAAATATAATTTTTCAACTTCTCCCAAAGAGCTTTATGAGCACGATACATTATCATGGGAGACATTAGATAGGTATAGCGATATTTCTTATAGGAGATTTTATTTTCGTCCAAAATATATTTTAAGAATGCTGTATAGGACCGTTTTAAAAGGGACATTTTTTGCCCATGTTAAGGCATTTTTTAAAACAAGATGGTAGCCAAGGAGATTTAGAATTAATATACTGCTTGTATGCCCAACCTGGACCGAAGATTTAGGCAGATTTGCTAAATTAGCCAAAAAAAGGAATTCTCAGCCCCCGCTTGGTATTTTGTATCTTGCCGCTATTGCTGAGAAAAAAGGGCATAAGGTGAGAGTGATTGACTCCGATGTGGAAAATTTCACAATGGCTGCCCTTGTAGATGAAATCATATCTAATCATTATGATTTAGTGGGGATTACGGCTACTTCGCCCATATTCCATAAGGCGCTCGCCCTTGCTAAGGGAATAAAGGAAAAAGATGCCAAAATTCCGTTATTAATCGGAGGGGAACACATCAATATTTTTAAAGAGAAGGCCTTTTTCGATTCTTTTGATTTTGCTTTTTACGGGGAAAGCGATTATTCTTTCCAGGAATTCTTAGATTGTTATGAAAACGGCTCTGGGGATTACGATAAAATAACCGGCCTAATTTTTAGGAAAAATGGAAAAGTAATTGTAAACGGTCCGAGAACAAGAATCGCTAATTTGGACGAGCTTATGTTTCCGTCTATGCATCTGCTTAAGCGCGATGTTTATATTATGACTTTTGCGAAATACAAGAAGAGAGAATACCTTCCTATAATGGCAACGCGAGGGTGTCCTTTTAAGTGTGTTTTTTGTAGTGAGCCACTCACAAATCCCCAGGTAAGGTATCGGTCAGCGGAAAATATTGTTGATGAAATGGAGCGGTGGAATAAAAAAATAAAAATCTCTCACTTTTTCTTTATGGATTCAAATATTACCTTGAATAGAAAGCAGATAGAGGGAGTTTGTAATGAAATTATAAATCGTAACCTCAAAGTTACCTGGGAGGGCTGGACCAGGGCGAATCTTGTCGATAAAGATATTCTTGAGCTAATGAAGAAGGCGGGGATGATCCGAATCAGTTACGGTATAGAAAGCGGTGATCCGCGAGTACTTAAAATAATCAGGAAAGAGGTCGCTCTTGAAGATATGCTTAATGCTTTTAAGATAACCGAAGAGACAGGTATTGAACCTGCATGTTCGGTAATGCTTGGGCTTCCCGGAGACACGCGGGATTCGGTTATGAGAACTATAAATTTTGTAAAATCTATTCCGCAGGTCCGCTATTCCAACTTTTCTATTGCAAATCCTTACCCGGGAACGGAGATGTATTCTTGGGCGCTTGAAGGAAAGCATGGAATGCGTATTTTGATAAAAGATTTTTCTGAATACAAAAGGTACGATGATAGCCCGGTTTCGGTAAATGATTTGACAAGGGATGATCTGGTCAAGCTTCAAAAAATAGGGCTTCTCAAGATTCACTTGGCCCCAAAAAGGATCTTGGCTGCGATCCGCATGATAGGTTTTTGGCAGCTGCTTCCCTTGGTTTTAAGCTTTATAGAAGCTGCATTAAAGCCGCAAATTAATAAAAAATGCCCAACATGCAATAATCTAATACGATGATAATTAACAGGAAGAATATCCAATCCGTAGTTTTTCTATACATAGGCATTTTTGCCATATCAATATTTTATAGATTTTATAACCTTGATAAACGGGGATATTTTCCCCGGAGCGATGCCCCGGCTTATGCTGGTATAATAAAAACCTATCGCGCTTCGCTCGACTACATTATAAATGGTGTGGTTTTAAAACGCGCTATCGGAAGTATGAATGATTATCTTTATGAAAATGGCGGACAATTCGGTTCTATTGCAAAAGATGGCCTCATCCCGATTGGATTGATTGGAAGTATTATTTTTGGTAATAAAATAAATACAATGCTATATATTTCTGCTTTTTTTGGCGTACTTACAGTTATGTTGATTTTTTATATGCTTTCCAAAAATCTTAACCTTTTTTTATCTTTTATAATAGCTTTAATGTTTGCGGTTTCTCCATACCATATTGGATTTTCCAGAGAAGGGCTAACGGTCACTTTAGCTAGTTTTTTCCTTCTCGCCGGTATTTATTTATACATCAGATCACTACAATGCAGTAGCTTCGGGTATCTTTATTTTTGTGGTATAGCATTAGGGTTTGGCTTTTTGTGTCATTACAATATAGTTCCTTTTATTTTCGTTCTCTTTGTTTCTGAGGTATGGCATTTCCTTGTAAAGCGTAGCAATTTCAAAAGAATACCGGTTTTATTTTTTTCCACTTTATTGCCCCTGCTGCTTGCAGATATATTTACAAGAATAATGAAATTCTATGGCGTAATGCAGCATATTAAAATGATAGAGAAGTTTCAACCGTTTTTTAATACATTACGCATTCAGTTGATGGAGGTTCAGAGCGGTGGTAGCGATATTAATCAAGGATTTTTTTATTATTTTAAAAATTTATTTTATCATGAGGGCATAATTGTATGTATTTTATTCATTGCGGCTATTTTAATTATCCTGCGCAGGGGCGTAAAGTTCGATTCCGGCATTGGTTATTTTTTAGTATCTATGTTTATATTGCCGTTTTTTTATTTTTTAAAGCTACAACATAATATTGCTGATAGGGCTATACTTAGCTTCATCCCATTAGGTTATTTTATTATCGGGTACGGCTTCAAGAATTTAAATAAAAATAAAATTCTAGTTGTGTTAGCCATTATAACCGCAGTATCTATAAATTCAGTAAGGTCTTTGGATTATTTTAACTATCGGTCAAATTTTGAGCAACCGGTTAACTATATGAGGCAAAACAAGGGGGCTAAGCTTGTTACGGTTGCTAGTACGTGGTCCCTGGCAAGATTGTACGTGGGGAGAAAAAATGTAGCCGAATGTTCTGAGCCGCCCTTTGTAGAAAAATTTACTCCATTAGGCAAGGTTTCATATCAGGTAAATCCTGTCTCGATTGATAAATTGGAATCTTTATATCGCGATGAAGGATACAATTATTTATTGCTGAATATTCCGCTTTCAATTTCTAACGAATTGACTGAGGCGGCAATGAAGATTAAGCCCGAATATTCTTCAGATACGATGGTTTGTAATGATAGAGGGTATGGCTATGATTATGCGCTTCTTCGGGATAAAAAAGCTAAATATGTCTTTCATTTTAATGTGTATGATTTAGGCAAAGTTTTGAATGCGATGCAGGGAAAAAATTGAAACTTTTAATAGAAATATGAATAGGAATAATATAGCCATTATAATATTTTGTATTTTATCTATAGTTTTATCATTATTTTTTAGATATGTATACGAACGCCCTATAGCATGCGATGAGCTTACATTTTATGCGTACGGGTCAAATCTATATCAAGGCAACGGCTATAGCCACAGTGAATTCCCTCCTTATGTGCAATCAAATTTTAGAGAACCGGCATACCCGGTATTTATATTTTTGTTATTTAAAATATTTGGCGCATCTAAAAACGTTATTTTCATCGCGCAATCGTTTTTAAATGGTTTAATAGTTGTTGTAACCTATTACATCGCAAACCTTATAACAAATAATAAAAAAATCGCTTTAATCGCAGCATTTTTAACTGCCATATCACCTACAATTACAGGTTATGCAGGATTTGTTTTAAGCGAAACATTTGCCTGCTTGTTTTCGGTTTTACTTGCGCTTTTTTTCCTGTTGCTCTTTAAAGCAAGAGAAAAGAAAAAGATATTTATTTTCTCGGTTCTCACCGGTTTTTTCGCTGGATGCTTAATATTGGCTAAAATGACTTATTTTTTCTACCCTATTCTAATATATCTAGTTTTACTTATGATGCCTATCAATAGATTTTTTAAGCAAATGGCGATATTGTGTATATCTGTTGTCCTCATAAGCATTTTATTACCTTGGTTTTCTTTCAATAATAAAAATTACGGTAATCCGTTCTTTTTGACGAATCGCGGCGGCCTTGCGTTATCAATAAAAGCAGAGCGTTTAGATTGGGAGCCCAAAGATATTGCAGCTTCATTTGCTTTCTCATTCTCTAAAACATTATTAGAGCGATATTTTCCCAAAGAGTATGAAAGAGTAGCAGAAGTGCCTGTAGAAAAAAAGGTCTTTGATAAATATGCGTCATTTATTAATCGCGGCTATGGTGAATTGGCTTCGGATAAGCAGTTACGCGTTGATGCCCTGAATAAAATAAAAGGCAATGTGTTTAAGTATATTATTTTATCCGTAGTCGATTTTCAATATATGTTCTATTTTGAAGGTTTGCCGTTATCGCAGTTCACTTATTTTTTTAAGCCGGCAATCAGCGGGGCAATAAATTTGTTTTTTAAAATTTACTCCCTCATCGTTATCTTTTTGTTCTTTAAAGGTGTTTTTATAATGTTAAAAAACAAAGATAATTACTTTTTAAAGATGGTATTTTTGTTACCGGTTTTTTACACATTCTTTATGTATTCTGCCATTTTTGCGGTGCCGAGATTCATATTTCCGGCGATTCCTTTTATATATATCCTTTCATCAATTGGTATTTGTGAAATAAGCAGGAAGAGGGCGGCTCTGTGAAGATATCATTGATATATCCTCTTTTATCAAGATCTAGGAGCTTAGTTGATGAAAATAAGCAGTATTGGCCTCCGCTTGGTCTGGCTTACATAGCGGCGGTGCTCAGAAAAAACGGGCATGCGGTCCAGATTTTAGATAGGGATTTGATCTTACGTAAAAATAAACTCGATTTTAACAAAACTGATGCAATCGTCCTTGAATTAATTAATAATTTTGGTACGCAAATAACGGGCTTTAGCGCAACTACCCCTAATGTATCTGATGTGAATACGTTTTCAAGAAAAGTTAAAAAATTAGATAAAAATATTATTACTGTAATCGGCGGTCCCCACTGCGCCGGAGAGCCTGTTGCTACTTTGGAAATATGTAGCGGAATAGACATGCTTGTGAGGGGAGAGGGCGAAGCTGCTATGCTAGATATAGCAAATGGTATGCCTATCGAATCTATAGGGGGCCTTACTTACAGAAAAGTAGACGGATCAATTGTATCTAATCCCGACAGGCAATTGATAGAATCTTTGGATAGTTTGCCGCTTCCTGCGCGAGATTTGCTTGATATGGATTACTACACGCGTCCAAGCAGGTTTATAAGCAGAAATCTTTCATTTCGCGCAACCCATATTTTTACTGCTAGAGGCTGTCCATACAATTGTCATTATTGCGCCGGTCCTTTAATAGGACAGCACAGGGTACGGTATCATTCTGCACAGAGGGTTATTTCTGAAATTGAAGAATTGATCAATAAATATTCTATCGAAGCAATCTATTTTGCGGAAGATATGTTTTTAAGCAGCAAAAAACGCGCGCAGGAAATGGTTACGATGTTTATAGAACATGATATCCATAAAAAGATTGTTTGGATGGCGCAAATAAGCCCTGCCGTAGTAGATTCTGACCTTTTATCTATAATGAAAAAAGCGGGCTGCGTACATGTAGAATACGGTTTTGAATCAGGTTCACAGCGCATCCTTGACTTAATGAACAAAAGGACAAATGTAGAGCGCAATAAGGAAGTCGCTTTGCTCACAAAGAAAAGCGGGCTGCGTTTTCAGGGAAATTTTATAGTTGGCTATCCACAGGAGACAGAGGAGGACTTTGGGAAAACCGTGTTTTTTATTAAACAAACTCGTCCGAATAACATCGCCCTTAATCTTTTTATGCCGCTTCCCGGAACAGAAATATACAAGAAGCTTAAACAGGAAGGAAAGTTGTTTTCCGGATGGGACGATATAGGCAATCCGGAAGCCCCCCAGATTAATTATGCAGATATGCCCAGTTCGCATTTTGAAAAATTATACATTGATACAAAATTAAAAGTTATACTTCCCTTAAATCTTCTTGAGTTTATCAAGGACAATATCCGCCATCCATTAAGATTGTTTTATGTCTGCGTTACTCAGTTTAAGGGCGTAATAACAAAATCAATTAAGGAGTTAGGTAGGTTGCGAAAGATGGAAAAGGGAATCGGTAGCCCCCTGAATGTACTATTTATAACTTATCAGGCTGTTTCTTGTCCGGTAATGGTATCACAGGGGTTAGCTTATATAAGGGGGTTATCAAAAAAAGAAATAAAATATTCTATTTTAAGTTTTGAAACAGAAGAGAGCATGAAGAATTCTCAAGCGTATATCTCTGGGTTGCCTATGCCGCCTACCTGGAGACACCTGAATTATCATCGTAAACCCCGGCTTCCCGCAACATTGTTTGATATAATCTCGGGAATATTTAGCGCGTCGCTTATGATTAAACAAAAAAAAATTAAAATTATACATGCCAGAGGTTTTATCGCCGCATTGATTTCAATTTTTCCCGCGAAATTATTCGGAGCAAAGCTTTTCTTTGATACAAGAGGGCTTTTAGCCGATAAGTATGTTTGCGGCGGATTGCTTAAGAAAGACAGCCTTGTTTATAAGCTTATACGGTGGACTGAGGACCAGTTGATTAGAAAATCAGATTATTTTACGGTGGAAACCTATAAACATGCAGAGGTAATTAGGGATTCTCATCTTAACATATCATCTAAGATGGAGGTGGTCCCTTGTTGTGTAGATATGCATAGGTTTGATTATCGCACATACGCTGCAGGATCGAATAATGGCAGCAATCTTATTTACATGGGGAAAGTGGGTACGTGGTATCTTCTAGACGAAATGCTTGATTTTTTTAATATGTTATCTTCGGCGATTCCCGGATCGCATTTTACCATCCTCTCTGAAACCGAAGCCCCGTATTGTTATTCGGCTGTAAAGAAAAAGAAAATTGATGAATCAAAAATAACGGTAAAAATGGCTGAAGCAAAAGAGGTTCCAGGCATATTGGCAGGCGCAAAGGCAGGCATATTCTTTATAAATTCTTATAAACAATACAGTTTTTGTCCGATTAAATTTGCAGAGTATCTTGCTTGCGGGTTACCCGTTATTACAAATACCGGCATCAGAGATTGCGAAGATATTATTTTAAAAGAGAAGGTTGGGGTAGTTATTAATAATTTTTCTCGGAAGGAGTATGAAAGAGCAATATCCGAATTAAAGGATCTATTGGGAGAAGGTGAGGTCTTGCGAAGAAGATGCAGGGCTGCGGCAGAAAGATATTTTTCGCTTGTTATAGGAGTAGAAAAATATCAGAATATTTATAATAAATTAATAGATAATAATTTAAATCAAAGATGAAAATTTTATTCTGGGTTCCCTATCCAAGTGAGGGAGCAAGTAATAGATATAGGGTGGAACAATATTTACCTTATTTAAAAAAAGAAACAATAAGGTATTCTCTTCGTCCCTTTTGGAGTAGGCAAGCGTATAAAATATTATACCTTAAGGGATGTTATTTTCGAAAGGCGATTTTCTTTATTTGTGGGACATTATCCCGTATTCTTGATCTTTTAGTGATTTTTAGGTACGACATAGTTTTTATACATCGTGAGGCGTATCCGATCGGTTGGGCTTTTTTTGATTCTGTGTTATCGCTAATAGGAAAACCCATAATTTTTGATTTTGACGATGCCATATTTCTTCCAGCGAGCAGCCAATCTAATTACTTTATTAAAAGATTTAAAAAACCCGAAAAAGTAGACGATGCTATTAAAAAAAGTAAATATGTAATTGCAGGTAATTCTTATTTAGCGGATTTTGCTTTACGTTTTAATCGTTCTGTAACTATCATTCCTACTCCCATTGATACGGATAAATATTATCCTGTTGTTAAGGGCCCAAGCGAGAAAATTATTATTGGTTGGATTGGCAGCTTTACAACTTTGTATTTTTTAGATCCTATGAGAGAGGTTTTTATCTTTCTGTCTAAAAAATTTCCTGATGTCAGATTTAAAGTAGTGGGAGGGAATTTTTCCATTAATGGTCTTTCCTGTGTTATTAGCAAGCCATGGTCGCCAGATCAGGAGTTAGACGACTTGAGTACTTTTGATATCGGCATTATGCCTATGCCGGATAATGATTGGACTAAGGGTAAGTGCGGATTTAAGGCCATTCTTTATATGAGCATGGGTATTCCATGTGTTTGTTCTCCGGTGGGGATGAACAATGAGATCATTAGAGACGGCGTTAATGGATTTTTGGCGGATAACCAAGAAGAATGGGTTAGCAAGCTCTCTTTTCTTATTGGGGACTTTAAATTACGTAGAAAAATTGGTGAGGAAGCAAGAAGAACTGTTGAAGAAAAATATTCTCTCAAAGTTAATGCGCCGAAATATCTTAAGGTGATTAAGAATGTCTACGGATAACAATTTCAAGAATTTGATACAGGGGGATCTGGTTTATGAATCCGGTAAAGCTTGAGTACGAAAGAGGCGGATTACAAAAAGATATTTATAAAGAATCGGAGGTTATACATGCCATATGCCCTCTCTGCGGAAAAAATGAATATAAAGATATTTATAAAGAAAGAGGGAGCATAGGCATAGTTCGATGCAAAGCTTGCGATCTTATATATGTAAATCCTAGAATAAAAAATCCCGAAGGTGTTTATTGGGGAGACGCAGAGGAATATTTTAAAGAAGCCAAGCTTATATTTGAAGGTAAGGCCGCCCATCACAGAGATCCTAATTATCGGGAGGATCTAGAATTAATTTATCAATATAAACCTACGGGAAATTTTTTAGATGTAGGGACTAATATGGGATTTTTCTTAAGGAGTGCTTTGGGATGGGGTGGATGGCGCCTGTATGGCGTTGAGCCATCTCCGTCACTTTCTGAAATGGCAAGGAAATATTTTAAATTAAATGTAAAAACAGCTTTTTTAGAGACCGCCGGATTTGAAAATACTTTTTTTGATATAGTTACAATGACAGATGTTTTCGAACATATAACCAATCCTGGGGGAACTTTAGAAGAGATACACAGGATTTTAAAGCCCGACGGAGTTTTATTTATTAAGGTTCCTAACGCGTTGTTTAATGTTTTTAAATTGAAAATGGCAGGATTGTTTAGAAGATTAAATAATTATGATATTTTTGATTCGTACGAACACGTGGTTCATTATTCCGCTAATACCCTTAAGAAGATGCTGGAAAAATACGGATTCAAAGTAATTAGAACTAAAATAGGAAGACCGATTCAGCTTCCTGTGTGGCATAAGTATGTCGGCCAGTATTATCAATACCCAAGTCCCCGGTCATTAGACTGGAAAACTCAGACGGCGCGTACCCTTTTATACTTTTTGTCTAAGATAGAATTCTATTTGCGTGGTAAGAATGCAGGGTATTTGGCCCCAAACATTATTGTTGTCGCGCAAAAAGAAGCAGGGAGAGGATAAGATAATTTTATGTGCGGGATTTGCGGGATTTTAGATTATAAAGAGGCAAGTATAAAAGAAGATATGCTGCTACGCATGTCAGGCGCAATGAATCATCGCGGACCTGACGGCGGAGGGGTCTTTATAGATAATCCAAACATTAGCCCTCATGTCGGGTTGGGGCATAGGAGATTAAAGATAATTGATTTATCCGAGGCCGGACATCAACCGATGTCCAATGAAGACGGCACGGTATGGATCGTCTTTAACGGAGAGATATATAACTTTAAAGAGCTAAGAGCTGATTTAGAAAAGATGAGCCATAGATTTAAATCTAATACCGACACGGAGTGCATTATCCATCTTTATGAAGAGTATGGTGAGGATTGCGTAAAGTACCTGCGGGGGATGTTTGCTTTTGCTATTTGGGACGGAAGAAGAAAAATCCTTATGCTTTCCCGGGATAGGGTTGGGAAGAAACCTTTACTTTATTATCATAAACATAATAGATTATGTTTTGCTTCCGAATTCTGCGCGTTGTTGGCGAGCGGCTATATCGATAAAGAGATAAATTCAGAGGCGGTTGATTATTATCTTACTTTCGGGTATATCCCTGCTCCGTTAACGATTTATAGCGGCGTTTTTAAACTTCCGCCAGCGCATACACTCATAGTTAAGGATAATAAGCTTACTATTAAAAAATATTGGGAGCTGGATTACAAAAATAAAATCAGGATATCCGAGCAGGAAGCGGCTGATGAAGTTTTAAAAATGCTTAGAGAGGCGGTGAAGATAAGGTTGTATAGCGATGTTCCATTGGGGGCCTTTTTAAGCGGCGGGATAGATTCAAGCACCGTGGTCGCACTGATGAGCCAGTTATCTGCTAATAAGGTAAAAACCTTTTCTATCGGTTTTGAAGATGGTGATTATAATGAGCTCGCTTATGCAAAAAACATCGCGCAGAGGTTTGGGACAGAGCACTCTGAGTTTATTGTAAAGCCAAAGGCCTTAGAAATACTACCGTTATTAGTGGAGCGGTATGGTGAACCCTACGCGGATTCATCGTGTATTCCCACTTATTATGTCTCTCAGCAGACAAGGCAGCACGTTACCGTAGCGTTAAACGGAGACGGCGGGGATGAAGTATTTGCCGGTTACGAAAGGTACCAGGCAATGATAGCTGCTGAAAGAATTCCTGGTATGGCTAAAAATATATTCGCAGGCCTTGCGGAAATATTACCCGATTCTACAAACCCCAAGAACAGAATAAGAAGATTGAAGAGGTTCCTTAATGGGGCAGCATTGCCTTTTGAATCAAGATACATTAAATGGATAGGCATATTTGATAATTGCTTGAAAGAGGCATTATATTCGCAAGATTTTAAGAAAATAATTTTTGGTAATGATGTATCAGGGTTGATAAGACCATTTTTAAGCGTCTCTAGAGGGATATCCACGATAGATTCGTTGCTTTTGACCGATACAATGACTTATTTGCCTTACGATTTATTAGTCAAAGTTGATATTACGAGTATGGCTAATTCCTTGGAAGCCCGTTCTCCATTTTTAGACCATACACTTATGGAATTCGTCGCGAGGTTACCGTCAGAATATAAGATGAAGAATTTTGTTAAAAAGAATATATTGAAAAAGGCAATCAAGGGTTTGGTTCCGAAAGAGAATATACATAGAAGAAAAATGGGTTTTGGCATGCCTGTTGGGAGCTGGTTTAGGGGCGAATTAATGGATTTTTTATCGGAGACCCTTCTTTCGAAGAAATCTTTCAGCAGGGGATATTTCAGACCTGAGGCGGTTAGTGCAATGGTAGATGCGCACAGGGAAATGAAGGCGGATTATTCATCTCAACTCTGGGCTCTTTTGTGTTTAGAGCTTTGGCATCAAAAGTTTATGAGCTAAATGAAAAGAAAATTATTAAAATCATTTTTGTGGATAGCGGGGCTCATTGTTATTTTCGTTATACTTAATGCTAAAGTAAGCACTAGGCAGGGGGTCAATTATATAGTCCATACCAAGAGGATCCCTTTATACCTTAAGATAACGGATTTTTTTGATAGGCACTATAATTATGGGGTGCTAACAAAATCTATAATTAAAGGCGCAAAAAATGATGAAGAGCGAGTGATGAGGATATTTACCTGGACTTATGGAAATATGCGAAGGACGACCGAAGGTACACCGATTATAGATGATCATGTTTGGTATACTATTGTCAGGGGTTATGGAGTAGATGATCAATTTTCGGATGTATTTACTGTTCTTTGTAATTATGCTGGGATAGATGCCTTTTATAGTTTAATATATGCAGAAGATCATGGACGACGCCTCGTTTTATCTTTTGTGAAGATAGGGGGAGAATGGCGCGTGCTTGATCCGTATAATGGAGTTTATTTTAAGAATAACTCTGCTAGTATTGCTACGGTTGATGATATACAAAAAGGAAAATGGGTCGTTGTAAACGTTCAAGGAGAGCCAAAGAATAGGTCTGATTACGAAGAATTCATTAAAAAATTACCTAATGAAAAAGAAATCGATTTAAATAGGGCTAATATTCAATCGCCTTTTAAACGGGCTATTTTTGAATTGAAAAAATTAACAAGACACTAAGAAAGCGCTAATGAGAAAACTTTGTATATTATTAACCGATACCATGAATGTATTGCACAAAAAGGGGGAAATAAAAGAGCGTTATTATAATCCCGGTAATCTATTTTCTGAAGTTCATATGGTTTCTTTCTCCAATGATGATATAGAGGCAGAAAAAGTTAAGATTGTCGTTGGTAATGCTCGTTTATTTATTCATAGCGTAGGAAGGCCTAACTTTTTTAATTTAATATTTTATCCTTGGCGCCTTCTATTTTTGATACGCAAAATTGGTCCTGATATAATAAGGGCTTATGACATATCGTTAAGGGGGGCTTTTGCTTGTTTTATCGGTAAAAGACTAAGGATTCCGGTAATCATATCATTACACATTAATTATGATGAACAAAGAAAGTATGATAAGAGAGCGATCTTGATAATTAGGAAGGTGTTTGAATATTATTCACTTACCAATAGCGATATTATAATTTGCGTATCAGAATATGTTAAAAATTTCGTGCTTCATTATAGAAGGAATGGTATAGAACTCCTTTATAATAGGGTCGAAGTAGATCGTTTCCTTTGTAAAGATAGGGTAACCGATCCGTCATCTGCCTTTCGACTTCTTTGCGTATCGCGGATGGAGAAACAAAAAAATCAAGAGTGTATTATTGCAGCAATAAAAGATTTAAACGTTATTTTGACTTTAGTAGGAGATGGGAAATTGTATTCCTACTTAAATAGCTTTGCAGAGAGCTTGGACATAAAGGATAAAATCATTTTTATTAAATCCGTTCCTAACTCTGAAATTCACGATTATTATCAGAGGGCAGATATATTTGTTTTATCCAGTCATTATGAAGGATTTTGTATTCCAATAATCGAGGCAATGGCTGCTGGTTTGCCGATAGTGGCTTCGAATTTACCTGTTATAGCGGAGTTAATCGGTGATTGTGGTTTGCTGTGCGAAAATACAGTGTCTGATTTTAAGGAGAAGATTAATCTGCTTTTGAATGACAATGATTTAAGATCAAAATTAGGTCAAAAAGCAAGAGAACGGGTAAAGATGTTTGATTCTGAAGGACTTGAAAAGCAGGAAAAAGATATTTACGAAAAATTAATGACAAATGCTTAAAAATAATAAGAAGATTTTATTAATAAATCCTAAGCCGGGGATCGATTGGAGATATCGAAAGGATGATCCTGTGGTAGGCCCGCCCTTGGGATTGCTTTTAATCGGTAGCTCTTTAAAAAATGCCGGGTATGATGTAAAAATAGTTGACGGCGCCGCTGAAGTAGATTATCTCGCTACGATAAATAACGAATTAAATCAAAGTCCGCTTTGGGTCGGTGTATCGGTTATGACGCCGCAAATTCAATCTGCGATCTTAATAAGCGATTTAATAAAGAAAGTGGATGAAACCATTCCTATAGTTTGGGGAGGAGTTCACCCAACATTGTATCCTAGGCAAACCTTAAGTGATAATTCTGTAGATATTCTAGTAGTCGGTCAAGGAGAGCATTCAGCAGTTGAGATTAGTAATTCGATAGCTAATGCTGGTTTATTATCCTTCGTTAAAGGTATTGGTTTCAAGAGCGATAGAGAGCTCATTTTTACCCAAGAAAGAGAATTTAATCAGGATTTAGATTCGCTACCTCCACTTGATTACGATCTTCTAAATGTAGAAAGATATATTAACAGATCATTCGCAGAATGGGGCAAGGATAAAGTTAGAACACTTATGGTATTTAGTGGAGCGGGCTGTCCATATAAATGTAAGTTCTGCATAAACTCAATAATTTATAATTCCCATTATGCTTTTAAGTCGGCAGAGAAAATACTTAATGAGATAGAATATCTTATTAAAAGACATGGTGTTACGCACATTGATTTTAGGGATGAGAACTTTTTTGCAAACAAGAAAAGGATTGAGGAGCTAGTGGAAGGGATAGCGGAAAGAGGGCTCAAGTTTACTTGGGAGGCAAATTGTAGGGCTAATTATTTCAATAATACATATATAACAGATGCCCTTTTAGGGCAAATAGAGGCCTCTGGATGCGTACGAATCGGAATAGGCGCGGAGAGCGGGGCAGATAGAGTGCTGCAAATGATCGAGAAGGGTATTTCTACCAAAGATATATTACGTTCTGCCGCGATGAGTAGAAAAGTTAAAATAACATTTGGTTATTCCTTTATGATGGGGATCCCAGGAGAATCTACTGAAGAAATGCTTGCTACTGCTAAATTTATATTATCTATGATAAAAATCAACAGGAGGAATTATTTTATAGGTCCTCAGATTTTTAGGCCCTATCCTGGTTCGCAGCTATATGCTGAATGCCTTAAATATGGCTTAGTTGAACCCGATAACTTAAGGGATTGGAAATGCGGTTACTTTAGATCTGATGTGATCTATGATACAGATATCATTGCAAAGATACCGTGGATAGAAAATATTGGATTTGTCAGGAAGCTACACTTTTACTCAAAACTGGCTTCGTTATTTACTAGAAAAGGTAATTTGCTAGATAAGTATATGCGGATGTTTATTTCTCAGATTGCCGCTTTGAGAATAAAGTATAAATTTTTCAAGATGCCATTAGAATTCTATCTCTTTTCTTCCTTTTATAAATTAAGCTTAACCCGTAGTTCTGATAAAGAGGTGTAACGAGAATGTGTGGGATATGCGGAGTTATTAATAAGAAAAGTACTAATATAGATAAGGACGCCTTATTAAGGATGGTCCATATTTTAGCGCACAGGGGGCCTGATGGTGAAGGTATTTTTATAGACAGAAATGTAGGATTAGGACATCGTCGTCTTGCGGTTATAGATTTAACTCAAAACGCTACGCAACCCATGTCGAATGAAGATGGTAGAATCTGGGTTGTTTTTAACGGCATGATTTATAATTACAGGGATCTAAGGAAAGATCTTTTGGCTAAAGGGCATCAATTCAAGAGTCATACTGATACGGAAGTAATAATTCATCTTTATGAGGAGATGGGTGTTGATTGTGTTAATCTACTTAGAGGGATGTTTGCTTTTGCAATTTGGGATTCGGTTAAGCGTGAGTTGGTCTTAGCCAGAGATAGGATTGGTCAGAAACCGTTGGCTTACGCTGAAAACGAAGATTTCTTTGTCTTTGCGTCTGAGACGAAGGCCATATTTGCAAGTAATATAATCGATAAAAATATAGATATGAACGGCGTGCACCATTGTTTTTCTTACATGAATGCCCCTTGGCCGTATACTATGTATAAAGATGTTAAACAGTTGCCTCCGGCAAGCGTACTAATGTTAGATCTTAAAAATATGTCTTTTAGGATAAATAATTACTGGAGGTTAGAATTTTCTAAAGAAAACAAAATTACCCCCGATGATGCGGTTACCGGATTAACCTCTATTTTGGAGGAAACAGTAAAATTGCTTTTGATTAGCGATGTTCCATCAGGAGCCTTACTGTCTGGCGGCCTTGACTCAAGCACGGTTGTAGCAATTGCCAGCCGTTTTTCCGGCAAGCCGGTTGAAACTTTTTCCGTAGGATTCCAGACCTCACAGATAAAAGATCCTGAATTCAATTTTTCTAGGGAGGTCTCTTTAAAATTCGGCACACATCACCACGAAATTCCAGTGGGCAGCGATATAATAAATATTCTGCCCGAAGTTCTTTGGCATTATGATGAGCCATATGCCAACCCTATAGCTCTGCCTAATTTTTTATTGTGCCGGCTGATGAAGAAAAAAGTGACGGTAGCTCTTTCCGGTGACGGAGGAGACGAGGTCTTTGCCGGTTATCCTGGTTACCGGATCTGGAAGGCGATTGGTTTACTTAATCGGGTTTTTCCTTTTGTCTCTAATTCTAGGAAGACAGATGTTCTATCTGGGCCTGTTAATAACGGTGTCTTAAGGACTATTTTTGCCCTTCCTGAAAATAAAAGGTCAATACGTAAAGATATTTTTAGTCATTGGTTTTACGATAATTTATATGCCCCTGAAGCTAAAAAGCAAATCCGGGAAGTGAGTACCGGAAAGATCCTTGAAGATTTTTATTTAACAAATAATTCCAAGGATCTCTTAGATGGTATACTCTTTATGGATCTTGTTCTTTATAATTCCCATGGTGTAAGTTTGATTTCTGATATTTCAGGGATGGCTAGCGGCCTAGAAATACGTTCGCCTTTCTTGGACCATAAATTAGTTGAATTTGCCTTTTCTTTGCCCGTAAGCAGTAAAATCAGGGGGTTCTCTCAAACAAAGTATATTTTAAGACAAGCGATGAATGGTGTATTACCGAAACAAATTCTGGCAAGAAAAAAGGTCAGTTACGGAGAAGGGATTCCTTTTAAAAGCTGGTTTCTTAATGAATGGCATGATACGGTAAAACAATTTCTTTTTGACGGCGGGCTAAGAAAGAGTGGATTTTTTGACATGAGTAATATAGAAAAGGTATTCGCGGACCATCTAAATTTAAAGCGGGATAATTTTAGCCTCTTATGGTCATTGGTTTGTTTCTCGGTGTGGTTTGATCATGTTTTTACTAAGAGCGAAATATGAGTAAAACAGCTTGGAAGTATTCGATATCGGTATTAATAACCATTATTTTTATAGAGACGATTTCCTGGGCTTTTTTAAATTTATATATTCATTTGTCAAAAAAAGTAAGCAATGATGTTAAGCTAATTGAATATTGGGAGTTTGATCCCTATTTAATATGGATTCCGAAAAAAAATACAGAAGGATATGACAAGTATAGCAGATTTAAAATGAACAACTACGGTTTTAGAAACGACTATGATATAGATCAGAAAAAACCAAATAATGTTTTTAGGGTAATAGTCTTAGGGGGTTCGGTGGCCTGGGGCACAGGGGCTTCTTCAAATCGAACTGTATGGACTAAGGTCCTTGAAGATTTAATGGAAGGCGCATTAGGCCGCAAGGTCGAGGTCTTAAATGCCGGATGCGCTGGTTATGTTTCATTTCAGGAATTAGTTTATCTTGAATTTAGGCTGTTGCAATTCTCTCCCGACTTGGTCATTGTTTTTGATGGCTATAATGATTTATATAGATCTTCGTTGTATTCCGACAATGAGTATCAAGATAATGTAATCCCTAATTATGTAATAGAAAAAAGTTTCTTCGACAGCCCGCTAATTATACAAATTATTGGGTTGATTAAAGAAAAATCATATTTTTTCAAGTTAACTAAGCGAATATATGAAAAGATTATTTATGAAAGCGGTAGGCCGATTTATAATGTCAAGTATTTAAATAAGCGCGGTATAGCCAACTATTTAAATAATATTAAGAGTATTTCTGACATACTTAAGGGGCGGGGGATCAAGAGCATTTTTTTATTACAACCATATCTTGCTGAGTCAGGTAAGCCTCTTTCTTCGGAAGAAAGGAAAGTGCTCTCTAACGCCGGCCAAGAGGTCGCTGTTATTAAAAAGGCAATGGATATATTACGCGGAGAGTATAAAAGCTTTTCTTCTAAGAATGACTTGGTATTCTATGACTTGAATGATGTATTCGATAGTTTTTCTGTTAATCAAACATTCTGGTATGATCATGTGCATCTTAATGATGAAGGTCATAGGGTTATCGGAGAAAAAGTCAAAGAAATAGCGATTAAATATTTTCCTTAAATTCAATATAAAATAGAAAGTTTTTAATGCTCGATATTGAGATTACCGAAAAAGTTGATGCGCAAGTATGGAACAATTTAGTCAGGAGTGTTCCTGAGGGGACCATCTTCCAGACTACTTATTGGGCTGATTATTTAGTCAATACCGGTTATTGTAAGCCACTATTTTTGATCGCCAGAGAAAACCAAAAATATAAAGGGATACTCTTATTTTGGATAGAACTACTAAATACTCGAACTAGATGTTATAGAAAATCGTTTCGGATTTTAGAATTTTTTTCTAAGAAGTTAAAAATAAAGATTGGAAATTGGATGTTTGGTCCTTTAATGTTGGATAAAAAAGAAAGCGTTTTAGTTTTAAAAAAAATTTTAATAGAAGTTAATAAATTTGCAAAAGAAAACAATTTAGTAGTTATTAGAAATTTAGCTGAACCGTTGGATTATACTCTACGGCCACCTGATAAGAACGTTAACGAAGCATATTTTTCATCTGAGTATAAAGAAAAGCTTAAGGCCACGGTTTTTTTAAACTTATCTAGGGACATAGATTCTATGTGGGGTGGATTAAAGAAAAAGGTTAGGGAAGATGTAAATAAGGCAAAGAAGCATCATATTACGATCGGGTTTATAGAAAAAGAAGAATTAGATACCTATAAAAAATTAATTATAGAAAATACAGAAAGGGTTGCTACAGAATTTCCTCCTTATTATCCAGATGACAATATGTGGTCTGCTTTAAAAAAAGAAGAAAATTGTCTTGAGGTTATCGCGATTAAGCAAGAAAATAAAATAATAGGAGCAAAGGGTATTTTAGAGTTTAATGGGATAATCTTTCAAATTGCTTCTTGTCAATCTAACGGTAGTTATTTAAATAAAATGAATGTAAATGATTTAATGACTTGGGAAGTGATAAGATGGGGGTGCAATAATAATAAAAGAATCTACGATCTTACAGGAATACCCGAATCGCCTAAAAATACGAAAGAAAAGAACTTACGTCATTACAAAAAAAAATGGAGTGATAATGTTATTATTTATAATGGTTATGAAAGAATCTGCAGAAAAAATACCGGAGCCGTTATTAACTTATTAAAAAAACTTATATAGTAATAATTGGCGATCTAATGGGGTTTAGAAAATTTGTTTAACAAGTAAAGAAGAAAGTTAAATCATCGAGTTCTTCTTTAGAGTGGAGAATAAATTGAAAAAGATAATATTGGTAGCTCCATATTTGACAATGTATAAGTCCGATACATTGAATTTACATTCTATAAAAAGGATGATGTGGGTTCCGCCTTTGGGTATAGGGTACATATCGTCATTTTTGAAACTTCACGGCTATAATCCTAAAATTCTCGATTGCGTATCAAGCCCCGATGGCAGCATCGATGACCTCGGTAAATATATCAGATTTGGGTTATCCCCCGATAAGGTTAAGGAATATTTTAAGAAAGAGCAACCAGAAGTTGTTGGCATAAGCTGTAATTTTACTTCTTTTTCCATGGATGCCTTAGAAATAGCAGCCATAGCAAAACAGGCAAATAAAGATACTATTGTTATAATGGGCGGTGCCCATGCAACTATGGATTATTTAAATATTATTCAGGATCCAAATGTAGATATGGTCATTAGGGGAGAGGGCGAATATACGCTTTTAGAATTCTTAAATAATCCGGATAGGTTGGATATAGAAAGTACGGTTATAAAGAATAATGGCAAGATTATTGAAAATAATCCACGCCCCGTTATAGAAAATTTAGACCTTTTACCTTTTCCAGATTATGAATCAATCAATATGGATTTTTATCTGGGAGGGGAAAAGAAAGGATTTGCTGAGAAATTATTAAATCAGAAGATAGGGTTTATGGTATCAAGCAGGGGTTGTCCTTACAACTGTATATTTTGTTCTACTTGTAAAGTATTCAAAAAATTTAGAGGTAGATCACCCATTAATATAGCAAAGGAACTCGAATTATTGATAAATAAATATAAGGTCAAAGAAATACTTTTTATGGATGATTGTTTTATTGCTTCCAAGAAAAGAGTTGAGGATTTCTGTCAAGAGCTCTTGAAGAGGAAGATAAAAATACGATGGTCTGTTCCCCCTGGCTTTAATGTGTGGTTAGCGGATAAAGAATTATTAAATACTATGGCAAAAAGTGGGCTTTTTCGTGTTAATTTTCCCATAGAGACCGGTTCTCCGGCTACGCTACATTTTATAAGGAAACCGGTAAATTTAAAAAGAGCAAACGAAATTATTAAAGAATGTAATGATTTGGGTATTTGGACCACGGGGAACTTTTTGATTGGTTTTCCCTATGAAACAATGGAAGATATAGAATTAACCGCAAAATATATTTATAACTCTGAACTCGACGCTGTTACAGTGTTAATTTGTCAACCGCAGATCGGTTCTGATTTGATAGAAATTTATCAAAAAGAAGGATTGTTAACCCATACCCCTGAAAGAGGTAGCAGTGTTTTAACTACTAAGTATGATACAAAATATTTTAAGGCCAAAGAACTTAACCGGATAAGAAGTGAAATAATGGTTAATTTTAATAACCTTCGTTTAAAATCGTTCTTTACTCCTCAGGGGTTTTACAGGCATATATTTAAAAAAATTAACAGCCCTAAAAAATTTAAATATTTCTTGGGTAAAGTGTTAAGAGCGTTTTACCGGTATAATATATTTCGTATTCTGATAAAGAAGGGCGACGGGTAAATTTATTTAAAAACATGGTAAAGAAATATAAAAAATTTGCCGAGGATATCGGATTAGTTGGCATAGCTAATCTACTGAGTAATTTCAAGAATTTGTTATTGGTCCCTTTACTTACCAAGTGTATTGGATTAAATGACTACGGAGCTTGGTCTCAGTTTAAAACCACATTGTTGCTCTTGGTGCCATTTGTAACATTCGGTGTCCATAATTCCTTGGTTAGATTTCTGGCGGGTCAGGAAAATAAACGCGATATTAGTAGAGATTTTTATAGCTCTCTTTTCCTGTCTTTAATTAACGGTCTTATTTTTGCCATAATATTTTTTGTTCTATCAGGTTTATTATCGCAATGGATCTTTAGGAGTAATAATTATATAACCATGGTAAAGTTGTTAGGTGTAATTTTAATTCCCGAGTCCTTAAGTTTATTGTTGCTAGAGTATTTAAAGACCTTTCGCCACATGCGCCTATATTTTATAACCATATTTATGGAGATTACTAGTGAATTGCTGCTTATTCTTTTTGCTATTGCCAAGGGGTACGGCATAATAGGAGTGATAATAAGTATTTTAATAATTAGGGTATTGTTTGTTTTGATTAGATATAAACGTCTATATAGCGAAATAGGTTTTGATTTACCTGCAGTTAAGTTCATTAAGAGGAATATTATTTATGGTCTGCCTTTAACCATATCTTATATTTTCTTCTTTGTTTTAAATTCTGGAGATAGATATGTTATCAATTATTATTTAGGCCTACATTATGTCAGTATTTATTCTGTTGCGTATTCCCTCGCTTACATAGTAGTTTTAGTTACGGCGCCTATTGGATACATACTTTATCCTACCCTATCCGCTATGTATAATAACGGTAATTACAAAGAGGCATCGGCATATATTAAATACTGTTCAAAATATATCATAATTATTGGGATGTTTTTCGTCTGGATGATTTTAGGGTCATCAAGGCAACTTATATTGATGCTGTCTACTCAAGAATTTTTACCCGCGACAATAATAATGCCTTTACTTTTGGCAGGTATGTTTATTTTTCAGATAGCTATTATAAACGAATACAGCATAATTTTATTTAACCGTACAGGGTTGGTGATGATATTGCATTTGATACTAGCTATTATAAATATCGGGCTAAACATAATAATCGTTCCTTATATGGGGATGATGGGGGCAGCGGTAGTCACGTTGCTGACTTTTATAATTTTTGCGTTTTTTACCATTATATATTCGCAGAGGTTCATTAAGTTTGAATTTGATTTCGTGGCGACCGGAAAAAGCATCATTGCAGCGATTGTTATCTTCGCTATATTTTTGTTTTTAAACCCTCAATCAGTTATAAAAATATTTTCTTTGATGATAGCGACAGCCGTTGTTTACCTCGTGTTGCTTTTTGTCTTGCGTACTTTCGAAGATAAGGAAATCTTATTGTTTAAGAATATAATTAAATCGGTGTATGAAAATATTAGACCGCATAAAGTATGAGTGCATATTGTACTAGTTTTTTAACCAGGGGCAGTGATGATAGAAAAAAAGTATAAGATAGGTTATAAAAATATCTCCTTAACCTTAGAGGAGGTGAGGGTTTATTTAGCTAAAAAAAATTATGGTAAAATAAGCCGGAGTGCAATTGAGATAATTCAAGGAAGAAAGATTTTAGACGTAGGGTGTAATCTTGGCGTTATTACTTATGAGATAGCTAATAAAAATTATGATTCAGAGGTAATAGGGATAGACAGCGCCCATTATTTAATCGAGGCCGCTAAGGACCTGTATAAATCTTGCTCAAATCTACGTTATGAGGCGATGGATGTCTATAACTTATCTTTTAAAAATGATGAATTTGATTGTGTTTCACTCCTTGAGGTTATTGAGCATCTAAACGATCCCCTTAAGGCAATCAGAGAGATACGCAGGGTTTTAAAACCCGAAGGGGTTATCGTTTTATCGACTAACAACGTATATTATTCAAGGTTTTTTATTAGGCAGGTAGTTTACGATTTGCTAAAAAGAAAACCCAAGTTAATGATACACGATTCTTCCGAATCGTGGAATAGGCATATTTTCGCCTGGGACGTTTCTACTCTAGCAACGTTACTTAAAATATGCGGTTTTGATTATATTGACCATTTTTATGCTGGTTCATCAGGATTTTATATCAATGGTTCTGTAATGAATGTAGCTGTGGATGGTTTTTTCGCAAAGATATTTCCTTTTTTTAGGGCAACAGTAGTTATAAAGGCACGTAAGGCTAAATAATAAATTTTATGAATAAAGTTAAAAAAACGCTTAATCAGAAATCAATTAACTTTTTAATCTACGTATGAACCGGAATAAGATATTGCTTATTTACCCTAAGCTGGGAATGTCAGGTGCGCTAGTGCAGCATATCCCATTGAGCATACTTTATTCAGCAATAGATTCTCTAAAGTCCGGTTTTGAGGTTGATATTGTGGATGTCCGGCTTTGTCCCCAAACATGGAAAAAAGAAATTGCATCTAAGGTATCCCCCACTGAGACCATACTGCTCGGTATCAGTGTTATGACTGGCACCCCCATTAAAAATGCACTAGAAATCTCGCGTTGGATGAAATCAGAATATCCCGGTGTCCGCATTGTCTGGGGAGGGCCGCATGCAACTTTTAACGAAAAAGAAATCTTGTCAGAGCCAAGTGTAGACTTTGCTATATCCGGATACGGCTCTATGCCTTTATTACGCTTGGCTAAGCTTATACGCGGTGATGCGGATGCTATGCCAGCTCATGATATACCAGGGTTTTTATATAGGGAAGGAAGTAATATTATAGCGGTCGAGCCTGAAAATAAGTTTGAATTAACCGACTACAGGGATATTCCATATTATTTAATTGAAAAAGATATAGATAGATATGGCCAATTCGATACCAAAGGCCGTTTTTTTTCCATATATAGCGTTATGGGTTGTCCGTACAATTGCGCTTTTTGTTCTTCTCCGGCCCAATATAAGAACATTAAAACAAAGTATGTGTTTTTCCCCCCCAACGATGTAGCCGATCATATTGAGTACGTTCAAAAAAAATACGGTGCCACCTATATTTATTTTATAGATGATGATTCATTCGTTGATCTTTCGCACGTAGAGGCCATTATCGACGAAATAAACAGGCGCAAACTGAAAATACGGCTTGGGTTTAGGGGGGCAAGAATTAATGAAATTAAAAAGATGAGCGACAAATATTTGACCAAGCTTGCAGATGCCGGAACCAATATAATGCACATAGGGGCTGAATCCGGATCTCAAAGAATGCTTGAGTTGATGAATAAAAATTGTACTGTAGAAGATATTATTGAGGTGAATAGCAAGATGGCGCGACATCCGGAGATCAAAACAGCTTACAATTGGATAGCCGGGTTGCCTGGGGAAGGACTTGAAGATCTGCGTAAAACGCAAAAATTAATGATGAGGTTAACAAAAGACAATCCGGGCGCAATTATCATTATACCTAATAAATACCGCCCTCTCCCCGGAACGGTATTGTATGAAGTCGCTTTAAAGTACGGTTATGCTAAGCCACTTCGGTTGGAAGATTGGATTAATGTAGAGTGCGAAGGGGATTATAGTCCGCCATGGTATACCAAGAAGCTGGTTAATATGATAAATATGATGCAAGTAGCTTCATTTTTTATAGATGATAAGTTTTTTAAAGTTAATACAGGAAATACTTTTAAATATAGAATAATCCGTTTGCTTGCTAGATTATACGCCCCAGTGGCAAAATTCAGGCTTAAGTACGGCATTGCGAATTTATTAATTGAAAATAAATTACTCCATTGGGCTTCGGTATTACTGTATAGAATATAATTAGTATTCTGGGTAAGAACCGATAGCATGGAAATCATGAGGTTAATAAAACGGAGCTTTAAGTTAGGGAAATGACAGATAAACCTTTGAATGGTAACAGTGCATTTTATGATACCAAGTGGACAGAATGGAATGAGATGGTACGTTATTCTCCTGCTGCGCGACTAAGAAGATCTAAGATCATTTCTTGGATGAAACGGCTTGATTTGAGTTCTTTATTAGATCTTGGGTGTGGTAACGGAGAATTCTTAAAAGAAGTATGTGCTCTTATGCCGGATATAAAGCTTACGGGTGCTGATATATCGGTATCGGTGATCGAAAGTAATCGCTCTAGCATGCCCGGAGTATCATTTTATACGCTTGATTTGAATAGGGATGCTCTTCCTGGGCGTTTTGAGGCAGTTGTGTGTATGGAGGTAGTGGAACACTGTGAAAATTATCGGGAAACAATAAAAAAATTATCTGCGATGTCTAAAAAGTGGTTGTTTATAACGGTACCTTGCGGCCCGCTATTTGAAATTGACCGCCGCGCAGGGCATGTACGGCATTTCACGGCGCAAGAGATCAAAAGCGCTCTTGAAGATTGTGGTTTTATGCCGGTAAAGCTTGAATGCTGGGGTTTCCCATTTTTTAATTTATATAAACACGCAATAAATATTTCACCTGATAAAATAAGCAATATATTTCTTTCAACGCAGAAGTATAGAATATGGCAAAGAATATTTGTTGCTATTACCTATTTTTTGTTTAAATTAAGCCAGCCGTGGTTAGGGTATCAGTTATTCGTTATGGCTTCGCGTTGCAATAATAAGCCATAAGGATCTTTATTGGCCATGGCATCTAAGAAAATAATTAACGGCGGTAAAAGCAGAGATTACCATATCAATATTACTATAGAAGGGTAGCATTAAAATGCGCATCGAAGATATCGATCTTTTGGAGTGTATTGAATGCCGCGGTGATCTAACCGCATTGCCGTATGATGCCGAAAACGGCGAAATACGTGCCGGTATTTTAAAGTGCAGCACGTGCGGCATAAGTTATCCGGTTATTGATGGGGTTGGGGTTTTTTTTCGTAAGGCCATTCTGCCATATTATTTGAGTGAATGGGAAAAGATGTATATGGAAAGAAATGGGATAAAATTA
>Ga0209777_10001417_pt1 | contig 34679 bp, 30 predicted proteins | sample FrelakmetHBP12HB_FD_187147 | JGI IMG/M metagenome (GOLD analysis project Ga0209777, IMG submission 187147) | Freshwater lake sediment microbial communities from the University of Notre Dame, USA, for methane emissions studies -HBP12 HB (SPAdes)... | ecosystem: Environmental > Aquatic >...
TAGAAGATGGAAGCCTCGTCATCCACAGTCTGCTTATCAGGGATTATCCGTTGATCATTCGCCTGAGTGACTGAAACGAAGTGTCAGCGAGATATTCAATCTCTAGGTTAGTGTGCTCAAAACCGAGTGGTTTTGGAGAACAGTTCAGCCAACATTGACGTCACTGATTCAGACCATTCTTGAACGTACTGCAGCTTCAGTGGTCTACCATTTGACGAACATAGGGATGTCTGATTTGCTTATACTATAACCATTCTACCGGCAAGGAGTCACTGAGAATTCTACCGCAAGAGCAGCCACAACCCACAATATCTTAGAGAGCAGTAGATATAGCTGTAGGTGTGAGCATTGGTAATAAAGTAGCTATGCGGATTGGGGTCGCTGGTTTCTTGCACTCATTAACATATCACAGTATAATGGCCAAAGTGTCAGCCAGCAAGCTACAAGGGGAGGAAAATGAGAAAGATTCTGAGGAGTGGCCTTTCCGCAGCGCTACTACTTGGCTTGCTATTATCTGGAATATCGTGCACACAAACAAGCTCCGTGACTCCGACACCATCTGCTCCTCTACCTTCAGAACCTATCCCAACACCAGCGCTGACTGCGACTCCTGTTCCTAGCGTCTCACCCAGCCTGGCTCCAACGACCGGTGTAACCCTTCAGGAGGGAAACAACTTTCTTGAGACGGCGCTACAGCCCAAAGACTCACGAGAAATTGAAGACAATCGTATAGGCACGAGCTTAGGAAGCTATGAACCGGGCTATGCTAACACACAAGTCGTGTACCCTATTGGATTTAAATGGATTCATATATCTTTTAGTACAGACCCCCTAAACTGGCAATATGTGGAAACAAAGCTGGGTGAGTACACAATTGACCCTGCTTGCGATCGCGCAATCACGGAATATGCCGGAAACGGGACTAAAATCGTTCTCAACCTAGGTGTTGGCTCGTGGGAAAATCGCCTTGACGTGACAAGATTCAAGAGTCAGGAAGATGTTGACCGCTACTGCGGGTTTGCACGTTTTATGGTGGGTCACTTCAAGGATCGCATAGAATACTACGAGATATGGAATGAACCGGGGGATATCGATGTACAAGACTACGCTAATCTCATTAAGCACGTTGTACCAGTTATTCGAGAAGAATATCCCGGCGCCAAGATAGTAATAGGAGCTACTCACGGAGACTGGGCAACTGGATACCCTGGATACGGAGATTCCGGACGTTTTACTCTTGCCATTGACTATTTGAAAACGCTTCTCAGGTCTGGAGTCGCACCCATTGTAGACGGGATATCATGGCATCCATTCTATGGCAACAGGCCCGACGACCCTTACTACCGAAACTATCCACAGATGGTACAACAAATTAAAGAACTGGCGACCTCCGAAGGTTTCCGAGGAGATTACTTCGCCGATGAGATCGTCTGGCGGACAGCAGGCGACAACTTGGATCCGCAAATACAAAGAGTCAGTGAAATAGTGGCTGCAAAATATTTTCTCAGGTCAATAGTTATGCACCGCGGTCTTGCGACCAATATAACTATCGGCCTCCCGGGAGCGCATGACCCGACTCTTCAGAAAGTCCAAGCGATACATAACCTCTGTGACCTAATGGCTGGAGCAGAGCCGACAGACTTGCCTGTAGAAATACAAGGTGAGATAGAGAACATAAGGACTTACAGTTTTTCCTTGCCCAACGGCGATAAGTTGGTCGCGTTGTGGACAGACGATGTAGCTGTTGATAACGATCCTGGCATTGAGGCTACTGTCACATTGCCAGATTTCTCAGCTGAGAAGGTGACCGGTATTGATGTTCTGCACGGCTTCGAGCAAGAACTGGCAACAAGCATAGAAGATGGAAGTCTGGTCATCCACAATCTGCTAATCAAGGATTATCCAGTGATCATTCGCCTGAGTGACTGAGGCGAACTATCAGCGAAATCTCAATCCCTGGGATAGTAAGCTGAAAACCGAGTATTCAGGGGTACAGTTCAGCCACTATTGCGGTTACCACTTCGGATGGTTCTTGAACCTATCGCAGCTTCAGAGGTCACCAAGTCCCTAACATAGGGATGTTTGTGCCGACTTAAAAAGCCATTTTGTGTAGATCCAGCCGCCATCACAAAGCCTTCCTCAGCTGACCAGCTCGGAAACCACTCCTTTTTATTGAACCTCGTCGGGGCCAGGAGCAAGCCCCAAAGTGTCCATTCGCTCTTGTTCTAAATTTGTCCAATTGAAGCTGACGATTTACGCGGTTAAAACCTGAGTCTCTTTTTGGCTGCCTTTAGAAGGTCATCTCTGAACTTGGGATGCGCAACCTTGATAAGAGCGAGGGCACGCTCTCTCTCATTCAAAGGTGCAAGGTTGGCTATACCCCACTCCGTCACTATATACTGCGCGTAGTGCCTGGGCACGGTCACCCTTGCTCCCTGCGTCAGATAGGGCACGATGCGCGATTTCTTACCACCGTCGTAGGTGCTGGGCAGGATGTTGATCGCCTTGCCCCCTTCAGACCAGTAAGCCCCTATCACGAAGTCAAGCTGGCCACCCGGCCCAGACCGCATCGAATCGCCAAAAGACTCTGAGGCAATTGTCCCCACAAGGTCAACCTCGGCAGAGCCGTTTATGGCCACCAGGTTTTTCTCCTGGCACAGCAAGGGAATAGAGTTGGAATATGAAGCGCAATAAAACTCGACCATGGGATTGTTGCCCAGAAAGTCGTAAAGCTCTTTGTCGCCAACGGTGAAGGACGTGATAATCTTATTCGGATGAGTAGTTTTATATTTACAATTGACAAGGCCCTTCTCCACAAGCAGGTGGGTGCCCTGGGGAGCCATCTCTGTATGAATCCCCAGGTCTTTAAGATCACTGTCTGCAAGAAGCTTGGATATCTGTCCCGGGACAGCGCCTATCCCTACCTGAAGACAATCCCTGTCCCTTAGCAGGCTTACCACGTTCGCTGCAATCTTTTTGTGCACCTCCGACGGCTCAGGAAGTGGAGGTGAAAACAGCGGCTCGTCTATCTCAACGAATTTCTCGAACCGGCTAATGTGATAATGCGAATTGCCATAGGTATGCGGCATGTTCGGGTTGACCTCGCCGATAACCACAGCGCCTTGATCAATGATATCCGGTGTAAAGAACAGATCGAGCCCCAGCGACAAATAGCCGTGGTCGTCTGGAGGGCTTACCTGGGTGATGATGACCATCCTGCGGGGGTCAATCGCCTGTCGCTTTTTCGACACATTGCCTACAGTGGAGCTTTGAATCGGAATGAAGGTCGTAATGCCCTCTTCCCACTGCCACATGGTAAGCTGATTATAGAAGCCGCACATCATGTCAAAGGTTTTCATGTACTCGGGAGCAAAAATTTTATAGGGATGAAATACAAGTGCATTGATGTACTGAATGTCCTTGAGTTCATCCTTCCGGTCCGCGACTGCGTCCATCGCAGCGGTGGACGGCTCACCCAAGCCAATGGGAGTTAACAGCCGGTCGCCCGATTTAACGACCTTCGCTGCCTTTTTATGACTGCACAGCTTCGACCTGTATTCCTCTCTCCAACTCATCTTGAAGCTCCTTTCCTCAGAAGCTAATTCACATAGGAGGTACCGACCACCGAGATTCAATGATCGCACCTTCTACACGATTTCCTCCCTTATCCGACGAGCCAGCAATGGCAAGCTTTCCCACTCATTCTTGAAGAAGCAGTCTGCTCTCAGTAAAGGCACAGCGAAAGTTAAACGTAATAGTAAATCCAGAGGGAGCTTGGCAGCCGTTTTATACCACTGGTAGGCATACTTGTCAATAAAGCATGGAGGATGCGGTTCCTGCGGATCTCAGGGCACCGACAACGACACCAGAAGTTGGGTGAGCAGTATCTTGAATCTGCGACAACGTCTAAACTGTGGTTTCAAAACCATGAAGTTTCAGAAAGTAGTGGTTTTGGAGCACCTCTCAATACCCTCAAATCTGCTACAACTTCTAACGGGGACTACCGCCCTCGTCAAGACCCTCCCTCTCACGACCCGATGGTCGATATAGTGTACTGGCTGACAAGGCTCTTGGTTTTGTGACTATTTAATAATCTGAAGCCACCACTATCCAAATTTCGCGATGTTCATCTCAAAATCTAATGATAAACCGTTTCCACGCGATGAAAATCGCTGAACAGCAAATCCTGACATTTTCCCTGGACAACAACAAGAAAGGTTTGGGGTCTGTAGGCACGCTACTGCTTTTAACTCACCGCCAAGCTGAAGCTAAAATATAAGTATGTATTACTTTCCCACAGACAAGACCGCTGAGTCTTATCTAATGAAATTACTCTGAAGATTATCTTGAATGACAGACTTCATTTAGAGTATAATTAACGCACTTAAAGGACTGGTTGGCAAGTTGATATGAGTTTTTGTTTATATGATGCGTATGGTTATATCGGTGACTTAGCTTCGAATTACGGGTTAGAGCTAATGTCTACCTATGCGATAAATGTTACTTCAGAACCGCAGGTCAAGAAGTTCTTTGAAGAAGGAGAGGCTCCTGTCACCCAAGAACTTATTACCGGTTTAAAAGCAATTAACTGCCCTGATAAGGACATAGCAGATACGATTGACAATTTGGTGAATTTACTTGCCAAGTGCGACACAGTTGCCATCATTTCCGATGGAACGGATGTTGTCTCTCCCGAACTGACCATTCACCGTGGCACCCATGAAATAGGCGGCAGCTGCGTCGAACTATGTTCCAACTCCGGCAATACCCGCTTAATTATCGATCTTGGCCTGCCTCTGGTGAATACCGATAAATCCCCCTTCGACTGGGGCATTCATCGCAAATCCACATTGCCTCAATTGCTCTATGATAAAATTCTGCCCTCAGTTGATGGGCTATACGAAAATGATAAGCCAGCGATTACAGCAGTGCTGTTATCTCATGCACACCTGGACCACTACGGCCTTTTGCAGTTCGTACATTCTGATATTCCCCTCTATATGAGTACAGGGACGAAAAGCCTGACTGAGGTCTCAAACGTCTTTCTTAATACCAGTGTTAAACTTGATAGAGTTCAAACCTTTGAGATGTGGCAACCTTTCGAAGTAGGTGAGTTCAAGATAACTCCATATCTAATGGACCACTCGGCTCCCGATGCCGCTGCTTTTCTTATTGAAGCTGATGGACAGCGAATCTTCTATTCCGGTGACTTTCGCGGTCACGGTCGTAAGGGTATACTGCTGGAAAGACTAACCAAAGATCCTCCACCCCACATAACCTACCTCATAATGGAGGGCTCAATGCTTGGCAGAGACGAAGGTCTGTACCCAGACGAGAACTCGGTTGAGCAGGCACTACATGACCATATCCTCTCTCATAAAGGACTTAGCTATATCTTCACCTCTTCCCAGAACTTGGATCGCCTGGTATCTATCTATCGCGCTGCAAGGCACAGTGGCAGGATTCTAGTCATTGACCTCTACACCGCATTCGTTCTGGACAAGCTCAGTGTCATATCCCCAATTATTCCTCAGTTTGACTGGAAAGGCGTCCGAGTGCTGTACTCTTACTACCACGCACAAAAACTGGCAGATTTGGACAAAGCTCTCCTATATAAATACAAAAGTGCCAAGATCGAGCTTGAAGAAATCCGCGATGCACCTAACGACAAAGTACTCCTGGCCAAAGATAGCCGCTATTTCCGCGGCATAATCACAAAACTGAAGGACAGCAGTAAGGCAATAGCTATTTTTTCAATGTGGCATGGCTACCTTGAACGGAATAACCTTGGATAATTTCTTGACTCGAATGGTATTCCGCTAACAGAAATACACACCAGCGGACACGCCTATGTGAGCCAGTTGAAAAGCCTGGTTGATGCTTTGAAGCCACGATGGATTATCCCCATTCACACTTTCTATCCTGAAAAGTTCCAAGAAATGTTCCCCAATGTAATTCAGTTAAATGATGGCGAGACTATTAGTCTTTGAATAAGGATGGTCTTCAATTAAGGTTGTAAATAATAAGGAGAGGAATATGACTAATAAACCAGTAATTCAACGATACTTGAGCACTGAGCATCTTAACAGAGCCATTCAAGACATGAAACCTGTTATAAAACTGCTGAATAGCTCGTACGGTGAGTTCAGCCTTCAACTCCGCGAAGACTACTTCAATATCTACTATCAAGGGAACTCTGCTGCAAAGGTACAGTTCAATGCAGGCGGGACTTATTCAGCCATTATCCATTACAAGTTCGTTGAAGAGATTTTAGAAAGTTTAAATAAGTATTCCGATATCAAACAAACTCTCGAGAATCGCAATTCTAACGGATATTGCAGATTCAAAATTCAACCTAAAAACCTGCATGGCTTTTTTCAAAGAGCCCATCTACAGCGTCTAAGCGGAAAAATCAGGAAGGTACATAACGGCGAAGAAATAACGATGGAACAGGTGATTGTCACAGACAATCCTCCCAATCGGAATTTCATTATCATCGACCGTCAAGTAGCTGACCATGAAAATTTCGCAAGAGTGGATCTCTTAGGCCTTAAACGTGATTCGAATAATAAATATCATTTTGTAGCCATCGAACTAAAACTAGGACGGAACCCAGAATTAAAAGAAGCAGCCGGTGCACAGGTCAGCGGATATATAGAACATATCAGGGAACATATCGCTGCTTACTCTGAGTGTTATGAAATCAATTATTCTCAGAAGAAGAAGTTGGGATTGTTCGATGAAGAATTACCTAGATTATTACCAGATTCCATTGAGATAAATAAAGATATGGGTAGTGTTAAGGGTATTGTCATTTCTAGTGGCTATTCACGTTTAGCGAAAGATAGCATTAAGAGCTTAGAAGATGCGATTAAAAACAATGGCTGGCACATTAGAGCACACCAAATGCAGCCGATGAATCTCGAACATACAGTTGATTAAGGCCTGAATTTGTATTGATAAATACATCATAGTGTACTGGCTGACCAAGGGTCTTGGTTTTGTGCCTATTTAATAATCTGAAGCCACCATTATCGTACTCTCGACATGGCTATCTCAAAGTCTAATGATGCAGGGTTTCCACGCGATGAAGATGGTTGGAAAGTAGTTTACCACTGGTTTTTAGCTTCGATTTGGCGGTAGGTCAGAGGTAGCATCCCTTCAAACCCAAAAACTTCAGGCAAAGTGCTCCGAAAACACTTGTTTTTAGAGTGTGTCTGTTGTCGATGGTCTACAAAGAGAAGGTCGGAGGTTCGAGATTTCTATCGCCACCATTCAAATGCTAAAAAGTTGGGCACAAACTGGGCATGTTACATTTTAGATGCCTCTGGCTGATATGCTAGAGGGATTCTTTATGCCGCTTAGTTCGTTAGGGAAAATGCCATATCCTGACTGATTGTATTCCACAAGCCATCTAATTGACACACAGGACTTCATAGTTTAAATTAATGCAGAGCGAATTTCCTGTAGTACACAACCTAAAATGTTTGCATAACAATTTTATCAATCAGTGAGAAATAAACAATGAGCAATACACTTAAGAAATTCTGTCTCATCGCTTTGATTGTCACCCTTGGCGGTTTAGCAGTTATTCCTAGTTCGATCGCTGAAGGAGCTCCAGGAGGGTGTTACTTTAGGGAAGACTCACATTTCTTGTATGCCGGCAATGATTATCTCGAAATTGTATTTAACAGTGACAAAGGTGGTGTTTATTCAATCTTAGACAAGGCTACCGGGACGGATTTCATTAAGGATAAAGAGGCTTGGTGGAGCCTATATGATTTTTATTTCTCAAGCAATGATGAACCTCAGTATGTCGGTGGTGCCCAAGCTTCAAATTTCAGCTATCAATCGAACGATATTGAAAATGGTCTAACGCTGAATCTAACCTGGACTGATTTTTATCTCGACAGGCCATTGAACTTCGAGGTCAAGGTTTCAATTACAATATACAAAGATTCGCCCCTAACGGACTGGACAATAGGCATAGATAACCATGAAGATTTGGCGATTGAAGGTGTATATTTCCCAGCAATCAACGGAGTCGGGCAGATAAGCCAAGATCCTTCAAATGATTATTTGGTATATCCAAGTATGTCAGGGCTTCTTTTCCAAGATCCGGTTCACAATTTCAAAAAGAACACGGGGTGGGGTTGGGAAATGTATTATCCTTCCGGTTGGGCTAATATGCAATTCATCGCTTACTACAGTTCAGAGAATCATGCTGGCCTTTATTTGGCCGCTTCCGATACTCAGGGTTACGACAAGTTCTTTAGTGTCGGCAGACCGGAAGATTGGATTAATTTCAGTATTAGATACACTCCAACCTTCTCTTCGGGGAGCAGTGTGCATGTACCTTATTCTTTGGTCGTAGGTATCTTCTCAGGCGATTGGTACTCAGCAGCTCAGATTTACAGGAAATGGGCCGTTAATCAATGGTGGTGCAATCAAGGCACCATATATAGGAGAGCTGATACGCCTTCGTTATATAAGAAGATGGCATCACTGCTAACGACATCAACCCATTTGAGGACTGTGAATGTAGTAAACAATGGGACAGTCCCTGAGATCGTAAAGGAAGCCACTGACTATCTGGACATGCCCGTTATGGTATCTTGGTGGGGATGGGAAAAAGACGGTTGGTATGAGAATTACCCAGAGGTTTTGCCTCCCTATAAGGGATGGGAGTTCTTCGACACGACAGTTAATGGACTGAATCAGAATCAGGGCTACTTTCTCGCTTGTATATGCACTGACTTTTACTCTATGGATATTCCATCATGGGATACCGCCAAACAATATGCGATCAAGAATAAGGATGGGTCCTATGTAGTAATCAAACTGGGCTCACCACTGGTTACAACATATGCCCTCATGGATCCAAGTACAGAGTTCTTTCAGGATACTATTTCGAGTTTGAGCATGGCTTTGATAGATCATGGGGTCAATTTCTTATGGATGGATGGATTCCCCCTGACATCACCTCATCTACGTTACGATTCAGATGGTTCGCATCCCATCGGCGGTGGTAATTGGTGGTTCTTAGGTTACAAACAAATGTTCGAGAATATAAGAGAAAAAGCAAAGGAAGCAAATCCTAATTTCGCCATGACTGGCGAAGGTATGGCTGAGGTATATATTCCCTATTTTGATAGCTTCAACGATCCAACTATCACAGGAATTTCTCCATTCAGTTTTGATACATGTTTAAACGATACAAGTAAGGTGAACTTTGTTCCTCTTTGGGACGTAGTTTATCACGACTATATCACCACATATTCCACTCATGTTTTCATTGTTCCGCAGGAATATAAAGCCTACAGAGATTTCTACACTTGGGGGTTGGGGACAAACTTGATAAGGGGGAAAATTCTTAACGTTTGGGCTGATCTTAAGGATTTCACACAATACGATGCAAATATGGCTGATTATTATAGACGGGCTGTACAGGCAAGATTTTCTTACGCTAGCCAGTTCTTGATCTATGGACAGATGCTGCGGTCTTCCTCGATCAAAGTTCCAGAGTTCTTGATCCAAGGGGCTAAGGAAATCCCATATACGCTGAATGACTATCCACCTTTCATCAGCCCCTCAGTTTTGACAAGCACGTGGAAAGCGCCATCGGGGGATGTGGGATATATCTTCACTAACATTAGCCCTGATCAGGTTTCGTTCCGGCTTGAAATTTCTCCATCCGAGATACTGTTACCGCCTAAAGGGCCCTATACTATCATTGAAAATCGAAATGGTTCTCCAACCACATTGCAGACTGATGTCAATTTGCCTCAAACACTTGATATTCAAATCGAACCCAGCGATTTGTTACTCATCAAGATTGTTCCATCCGATGAAGTAATGCCACCAACTGCAGTTACGGACAATGCTGCAAATATAACCACAGCCTCGGTCACCTTGAATGGTACACTTAGTGATTTGGGCACGGCCGGGGCCGCCCGAGTCTACTTTGAGTGGGGACTTGATAACGGTTATGCTAACAATACCACCCCCGAGGTCTTAATTCATACGGGGACATTCAGTTTCAACATCAGTGGGCTCCACCCTGACACTACCTACTATTTCAGGGTAAAAGCAATGGGAGACAATGTTGACTACGGCAATAATTCGACATTCAAGACCTCGGCTGTGGAAGTGCCAACGCCTACACCGACTCCTACACATACACCAACGCCAACGCCGACGCCAACTCCGGCGGCGGGCAACAAGACTAACATAGGGATAATTGTTGCTCCCATCATTGCGCTGATAGTGATTGCGCTGGTGGTATACTGGTTCTTGAGAAGAAGGAGCAAGCCAAGGACAGGCCCTACTCAAGGCCCAAAAGGTGAAGGCAAAGTCTAAAGACTGGTTACACTCGTCCCATTATACCCCGCTCAATATACAAGTCATTTTCGAGCACATCCCCACTTAAGTGCGTCCTGGCCGCTGCTGCCCGCAGGTAGTCCAAAACCACTCGGTTTTGAGCACACTAACTCAGTGATTGAACATTTCGCTATGTTGTGCAATGAGATGCTGAACTGCTTCGGATTGAAGACTTGACCAACAACGCGTCACACACTACCATTTTGTCAATCATCTCTTAAGCCGCTTTGCCCACTGTTTGCGGAATTTGTTTACCTTGGGCGAAATCACCATCTGGCAGTACCCCTGCTCCGGATGCCGTGAGAAGTATTCCCGGTGGTAGTCCTCTGCAGGATAGAACTTGTTTATAGGGACAATCTGTGTCACGATGGGTTTCTTCCACAGGCTAGCTTTATTGAGTTTCCCGATGAGTTCTTCGGCAATGTCTCTTTGGCGCTCGTTGTGATAGAAAATGGCAGAACGGTACTGAGTGCCCGTATCCGCACCCTGCTGGTTCAGTGTCGTTGGGTCATGGATCGAGAAGAAAATCTCCAGGATTTCTCGGTATGAAATCTTAGCGGGATCGAAGGTCACCTGAACCACCTCCGCATGGCCTGTCTTATCGCTACAGACCTGCTGGTAGGTAGGATCTACGGTGGTGCCGCCTGTGTAGCCGGAGACTACGCCCTCTACGCCGTCAACCTCCTGGAAGACCGCCTCAATGCACCAGAAACAGCCACCTGCAAGAGTCGCAACTTCCGATAGGGCAATCTGGTTCACAGCTGGCCCTCGGGCGCGAATTTGAGCGCAAAGCCGTTCATACAGTAGCGTTTACCGGTTGGCGGCGGGCCGTCATCGAAAACATGGCCGAGATGGGAGCGACACCGGGCACAGAGCACTTCAGTCCGCACCATTCCAAGACTAGTGTCGGGCTGCTCGACCACGTTCAGAGGCGAGATTGGTTCATAATAACTGGGCCAGCCCGTCCCTGATTCGAACTTGGCGGAACTGCGAAAAAGGTCTGTGCCACAGCGCACACACTGGAAAATACCCGGTTCGTGGACTTGGTCAAAGGGGCAGGTGCCAGGAGCTTCCGTTCCCTTCCTGGTGGTGATTTCGTACTGCTTCTTGGTAAGCAGCTTCTTCCATTCGGCGTCCGGCTTCTGGATTTTCTCTACAGTCAGCACACTGTTCTGCCTGGCATCATAAATCTGGACAGTTGTCATGCGTGCGCCTCTCGCTAAGTCTTCCAAATTCATTATAGCACGATGGCCAGCGTGGCAAACGCAAAAATGCAGAGGGAGCAACACTACCGCGACTCGGTGAGCTGGCTTCGCAAGCAGGTTTCACATTGCGAGTATTTGTGACCGGAGTTTGTTTTACTGCAGTCTTAGATGCATGACCTTACTTGACTCCTCTTTTTTTGGTATTAGAATTTAACCAAGAATAGGGTTAGCTTAGAAATAATGTTGTAGAGAGGCGAATTGAAGGTAGTCCAAGCTACAAATAGTGTATTCAATTCATTGATATATAAGGCCAGTTTCCTCGGATGAGTCCATTTTTAAACTGTCGCCGCGAATTACTAATAGTTGCATCACAACCCAGGGAAACCTTGCTCGATGAGAAAAGGAGGTCAAGGTGAAAGCAGTCAGGGTATCAGGCAAGGCTTGCATTGTAGATCTGCCAGTTGAGCTAGACACCAGCGATGAGACGCCCATCATGCTGGATTGCAGGGAAAAGAGCGCGGGCGGTATTCAGCAGATCGTTCTTAACTTCAGCGCCGTGGAAATCATGAACGGCATGGGAGCCAGCATGTTGGTCAAACTTGGTGTTAAGGTAAAAAGAAACGGCCAGAAGCTGAGTGCTTATGGGGTCAGTGAGCATTATCGAGATATCCTGAGATTGACTGCTCTTGATAAATTGATACGCATTTACGATGCAGAGGCCGAACCAAATACAGCGGCTGGGGATGCTTCCGGTAGCTCGATTTCTGATAGCAGTGCCCGGAGCCCCGCCTTATCCAAAGCTCGCGATGAGAAGTACTGGGTCAAGCCGATTTCAAAAATAATGGTACCTAGGATGCCACCGGATTCGATCAACCTGAACGTGGATGGTCGTAGGGTTGTCGGGCCGATTGAAGGCTTCGGCCCAATGTGGCAGAAGACCTACCGTCTAAGCCTTAGCGGTATTAAGATCACGCCCACTGAAGCCATGAGCATATTGAAGAATAACTTCCCTCAGTTTCAACCACCCGAGAATCGTTTTTACCCTTCGGGAGCCGGCATCCAGCCTGGCGAGATCGTGCTTATTAATTCTTCTACACCCGGGGGGCCGGTATACACCGGGGTCATAGTTCTGTATGCCGATGATCACTCGTTTGCTTTCATCACTCCCCAGGGCCACCCGGAGTCGGGTTGGGTTACGTTCAGCGCATTCGATGAGCATGGGACCACAGTAGTCCAGATCCAAGGACTGGCTCGCGCTAACGACCCATTTTATGAAATAGGATTTCGACTGGTAGGTTCAAAGGTGCAGGAGAAAATATGGAGATATCTGCTCACTTCGATGGCTAAGCACTTAGGAGTAACCTCAGAGGTGAATATTCAGAAGATACGTGTCGATGCGAGACTACAATGGCCACAAGCAAAGAATGTCTGGTATAATGCCCAGGCTAGAAGCATAATATATGCAATGGCTGCGCCCTTTCGTCGGATCCGCGACCTTTTCAAGCGGTGAGGTTCTCTTGGGTCGAATTCCAGCTAGGAATGAATATGACGCGATAGTTGTGGGGTCAGGACCAAATGGACTGGCCGCTTCGATAACCATAGCACAAACGGGCCGAACGGTGCTACTCATAGAGCAGAAAGAGACCATAGGTGGTGGCACTCGCACAACCGAGCTTACCCTACCAGGCTTTCTGCACGATATTTGCTCAGCCATTCACCCAATGGCAGCCGCTTCGCCTTTTTTCCGAATGCTGGACTTGGCCAAGTATGGTTTAGAGTGGGTTTACCCACCAGCCTCTGTTGCACACCCTTTGGATGACGGTACGGCAATTTTGCTGGAACGTTCAGTGGAGGCGACGGCTGAGAATCTGGGTGTTGACAAAGCAGCCTACCAGAAGCTTATGCTTCCTCTTATCAACGACTGGGATAGGTTAGCTAGCGACTTGTTGGGTCCATTGCGATTGCCGCGTCACCCGCTAGCCTTGTTACACTTCGGCAAATGCGCCATGCGCTCAGTTCGGGGTCTCGCGCAGAGCTCTTTCAGGGGGAAACGGGCCAGGGCACTCTTTGCCGGACTAGGAGCTCATTCAATACTACCGCTCGAACAGTCATCAAGCGCAGCTGTAGGGCTTGTACTGGGCATCCTTGGACATACAGTTGGTTGGCCAGTTGCCAAGGGTGGCTCACAGAAGATCGCAGACGCTCTAGCGGAGTACCTCCTTTCTCAGGGAGGGGAGATAGTAACTGGAGTTAGAGTCGAATCCCTCGATGGCTTACCGCAAGCACGGGTTGTGTTGATGGACCTGACTCCTCGCCAGTTACTGCGTGTAGCTGGCAATAGCCTACCATCGCGGTATCGCCAAATGCTTGAAGACCACCCATACGGTCCTGGTGTTTTCAAAATGGACTGGGCTCTTGATGGTCCCATTCCTTGGGAGGCAAAAGAATGTGCACGCGTTGCCACAGTGCACATTGGAGGCACACTAGAAGAGATTGCAGCCTCAGAAAGCGCCGTTTGGAAGGGAAAACACCCCGAGAGACCGTTCCTTTTGCTGGCACAGCAAAGCCTGTTCGACCCTACACGTGCGCCTAAAGGGAAGCATACGGCCTGGGGGTACTGCCACGTACCCAACGGTTCCGGATTCGACATGACGGAACGTATTGAATCTCAGATCGAACGCTTCGCCCCAGGATTCAGAGGTCTAGTAATTGCGAGAAAGGTAATGTCACCGGCTAATCTAGAGGAGTATAATCCCAACTACTCTGGCGGCGATATAGCTGGCGGCGTACAGAGCTTCTGGAGGATATTTGTGCAGCCTGCTCTGCGCAGGAAAGAATACACTACACCTGTTAAAGGACTCTATGTCTGCTCTTCTTCCACACCCCCAGGTGCCGGGGTGCATGGCATGTGTGGCTATCAGGCTGCGCGGAGAGCATTGCACGAAATGTTCTAGTGCAGTAGCTTTTCTCAAGTGAGTTCAAAGTGTGGCCTCTCCTATCATACACTCATAGGTTTATTCGAACGCTCGTCTCCTCGCACTAACGCCACCACTTTGAGCGCGCTGTGTTCCTTATCCTTTATCTCCAGCATAATATCGAAGTCGTAAGGCCTCGTTTCCTCCAGAAATCTTCTAAAAAGCTTCATATCGATTGACTCTGCGTGGCTCCCTTTTCGTCCATCTAAGCGTGGGGAGCTATAATCTACCATAGGTATCCCATCTTTCCGCCTCCAGGTTCTAGGGAACATAAGGTTACCCTGCACTGTTTCCATTAAACGCTCTTCAGAGTAAGACTTCAGACGAAATGTTCGGTCGCTTTTGCATCCTATAGTCAAGTTTATGCAAGGATAACCGATCCTCATTTTGTCCGCTCTATCATATTGGTATCCCGGGGCTCAGCGCGGCTTAAATATCCTGACATTGTGAAAAGTAGCGATCTCATAATTCGCTATTTCTACCTTGACTAAGGCATTCTCAGACACGTTTGCGAAACCTGCCAATTGGGGGTGTTTAGCAAGATAGATACCCAACAAGCGATCCCTTTCTTTGCCTTTTGCCTCTTTTGCTCTGCCCGTAGCCGCAACTGCTATAGCTTTGCTGAAATCAGAATCTTGGTTTGACCTACTATCCACCAGTATAGCCACTCGAGATTCGGTCACAATATTACGGTACTTGCTGGTATTACGTGATGTCGTAAATAGTAAATGCCTGAGATCATCCGTTGCCGCGAAAGCCACCAGGCAATTGTGGGGCTTTCCACCATCTTCCGTGGCGAGAGCAGCGAATTTTTGGGAGGCGAAAAGCTGTGTTAGAATACCGTGTAACTCTGTAATACCTGCATTTTGACCCCTATCCTTATTACTCATAACGTGCCTCGCTAGAATCTCAAGATCTCTCTAATAGCTCTTACATACTGAATATGTATAGATTCTGGAATGACTATTTTCAAACACAATAGTAGCCCTTCCCCTTGATGCACTTACCTGTCACCTGTTTTCTGCGCTTCAAGTCATCGAGAATGGCCCAGACTTCTAATTGTCTCCCGCCCACAGCCTCTGCCAGTTCTTCAATCTCAAACGCTTCGTCTGGATGTGACTTCAAGAATTTGAGCACTTTTACTGACAAAGTGTCTATGCTCTTGTCAAATTGTTTCCTCGGTATAGGCATGATATTCTCCCTTCTTCAGCTGCCATGGCAGCCTTACATTACTCTATAGATCGCAAAATGCTATCAAAATAGTAAGCAAGCCCACTTCACGCTACCAAAATATTAGTATTATAGCCTCATTTCGCCTCACTCATGACTAGATACTCCATCTTTATGCCCTGCTAGCTCGTTCTCGTTTCCTCTTGTGCAGTAGTAGACGTACTTATAACGCATCTTTTCCTGGACTGGACACCCAGAACACACGCATCCTCTCTCCAGTTTTATGCACTTGCTTTTACCGCCTTGCGGCATGCAGAAGGCCAACTTTTCGCCACAATTAACATACGAGGGGCACATGCGGCAAACACACATTTTCTCGGCCACATCTTTTTCCATCGCAAACCTCCAAGTGAAATTAGAGTTTCATGACTCTAAGAATCCCCAAACGTTTACCGATCTCTTCCGTCTATTACGAACCTTAGCCTTTGAAATTAGACTTCAACTGATCTTCCTGCAGATATGTCGTGCCACCTATTGCCACTCTCATGAACGCAGGTAGTTGACGATCTCTTCATTTCAACAATCTCCTTGATGGCTATGACCTGCCCACCTAGACTCGAAAGAAGGTGGACCAGACGATGCCATCTAGCGCCGCCGTTTGAATGCAGAAAAAGACACTACCGGCGACTGCGAGCCAGTATGTGGGTGATGATTCGCTGGAATGCAACGATAGCAACACGCCTAGCAACCCCAATGAAGCCAGCCCCACGACGGCTAACGTGATGCGGACTGCCCAATAATACAGGCTGCTATCCGGGTGACCCAGTGCGGCGTAAGTCAGGGGCATCCACAGCGCTGAAGGCAAAAGTATCAGGGCATATATTATATAGAATACCTTGTAGCCTGAAAGGTTCGCCAGCTGCGCATTGTCTGGATGCAAACGGAACAGGGCGAAATATGTGAAAGCTAGATAGCCTGCCGCTGCAAACAGCATGTTTGCTGTATAGAGCGGCTTGATTGTTTCGGGCACACCGCCCCAAATAGCATCACGATTAGCAGGGTGCGTGATAAGCCCGTGAGCGTAGCTCCCTAGAACCAGGATACCGCCTGCCACATTGATCAAACCGAGTGTCAGCTGCTGGTTGTGCACCGAAGACCTCCTTAGCTATTTCTCTTTCCAGATTACTGAAACACCGACGGCACCAGGTCCCACATAGGTTCCCATAGATGGGCCGATGCTGGCGCGGTACATTCGCTCCGGGGGGAAAAGAGTGGACAGGCGTTGGGCCAGGGCCTCCGCCTCCTCAGGCTCCGTGGTGCTCATCACTGACATCTCTTGAGGCACGCCCGAATCTCGCAAGATCTCACACAAGCGCTCTATAGCCTTGGTGCGGGTACGTACTCTCGCAATGGGCAAGATCTCGCCGGCCCGTATCGCTAAGATGGGATTCAGCTTGAGAATGCTACCCAGGAAAGCCTGCGCCCTGCCGATACGCCCGCCTTTGTAAAGATACTCCAATGTGCCGAATACTCCGAATGTGACAGTACGGGGAACGGCAGCGCGTACCAGCGAGTCTATGTCTGAAAAAGACGCCCCCTCCTTGGCTGCTCTGGCAGCCAAAATAACGAGGAGGCCGCATGCCATAGATGCTGTTTGTGAGTCAACAATCGAGATAGGACATTTCAGATCCGTCGAACCTACTCGCGCAGCATCGCAAGTGACGCTCATCTTGGCTGAGACGTGGATGGAGACAATAGCCTCAGCTTCCTGAGCGAGTCGGCTATAGACCTCCCTAAAGGTGCCTGGGGAGGGCGCTGAGGTTCTGGGCAGGACCGAGTTTATTTGGAGCTTACGGTAGAATTCTTCGGTGGAGAGGTCTACGCCATCTCGGTAGACCCTGTCTCCGATCTGAACCAGCGCGGGAACCACGGTTATGCCTAACTCGCGGACTACCTCAGCGGGCAAGTCAGAGGTACTGTCGGTTACTACCCTAATTTTCATTTGCATTCTCCCCAGCATGTTGCCACAAGTGACATCCGGGGCTACAGTAGTACAAGAATAACGCTGGTTTGTCAAGGGTTTACGGTTTATTCATCATCGCTAAAGGCGCGTCTCAGTCTATTGCCCCGCTACCCGGTTGCGAAGCTTTCAGCTGCTATCAGGCTGCACTCTTCATGCAATTTGCCGATAACGTCTAACCGCCAGTAGCAGAAAAACTATCAGTATCCCACCTATCCAGGCCATAGATTTCCACAACGGCGTTGCAATATCCCCACCTAGAGAGAGGGCTCTCACTGTGTCGGCAGTAACTGTGACCGGGTTTATTTTGGCAAAGGCCTGCAACCAGCCTGGCATTGTCGCTATGGGGACGAACATTGAACTGGCAAAGACTAGAGGGAAGATCCAGACAAATCCAGCCACTTGGGCTGTCTCCACATCTTTGACTGACATACCGATGAAAGCCGAGAGCCACGTGAATGCAAATCCAAAAAGAACAGCAAGCAACGCGGCAGCGATTGCAAATGCCGCGCTGTTCTGAAATCTGAAGCCGATGATATACCCCACGCCTATCATGAGCAGCACTAGAAATGCATAGCGTAACGTATCAGCTAGAGTCCTTCCGGCAAGCACCGCAGGGCGTGCCATAGGCAGAGAACGAAATCGGTCGATCATACCGCGTGAGAGGTCTTCTGCCAGGCCAACGCTTGTCTGAGATGAGCCAAAGACTACGATCTGCACCAGGAACCCTGGTAGCAAGTATTGAATGTATTTGGAGCCACCGGAACTGATGGCTCCTCCGAAGACATAATTAAATAGCAATAGCAACATAACTGGCTGGATAGTGGAGAAGATCAGTAGTTGTGGAAGTCGTACGAACCGTAGAATATTGCGCCACGCTATTACTAAAGTATCTGTGATGGTCCAGGTCAACTTATACGCCGGAGCCATGGTCTTCTGACTAATCATGCTATCGCCCCTTCTTGCGTTTGCCACTACGAACGCCAGTTTCAGCTTGTGCGGTGTCCTCTCCAGATGATTCTGCAGTGTGTCCTGTCAACGATAAGAATACGTCATCCAAAGTGGGCTGTCGCAGTTGGAGGTCGGCGATTGTCACACCACCCGTATCCAGTCGTCGTACCACCTCTGCTAAAATCGATGTACCACCAATGATCGGGAAGCTAATTTCACCTGTTTCAGGAACACTCCGAAGCTTACCATCACCCAGAGTACCTAACAAATCTGCTGCCAGCACGGTTTGCGTACGGTCAGCCACTCGTAACTTGATAAGGACATCGCCACCACAACATTCTTTAAGATATTGAGCGGTACCCTGCTCGAGTATTCGGCCATTGTCAAGTACCGCAATATTGTCAGCAAGGCGATCTGCCTCTTCAAGATACTGCGTGGTTAGAAATACGGTAGTACCCTCTTTTACTAGCTTCTCTATGACTTCCCAGAGTCCTAGCCGACTCCGAGGATCGAGGCCAGCTGTCGGTTCATCGAGGAACAGCACCGGCGGCTTGGCAACCAAGCTCGCGGCCAGGTCAAGACGTCTTCGCATACCCCCCGAGTATGTCTTGACCCTCCTTTTTGAGGCATCAGTTAGCCCAAAGCTTTCCAGAAGCTCACCAGTGCGGCGCCTCGACTCTGGCCCGCCAAGGTGGTACAATCGGCCAACCATTTCAAGGTTCTCACGTCCCGTTAGGTTTTCATCAACAGCGGGATATTGCCCCGCCAGCCCAATAAGGGTGCGCACGGCCTGGGCGTCTCTTACAACATCATGCCCTAACACGCTAGCTTGTCCAGCATCAGGTGATAATAGCGTTGTGAGGATACGAACAAAGGTGGTTTTCCCTGCTCCGTTAGGACCCAGAAAGGCCATCACTGTGCCAGATGGTACCATCAAGTTTATGCCATCCAGAGCCCTAATCTTGCCGTAAACCTTGCGTAGACCGTGGGCACTAATGGCAGTATTTTCCCCCTTGCCTGTTGATTCCGCAGCACCGGTTCTTTCAGCCATAGATCAATACTCCACCTCAATATCGCCAGCGAAAATGTAAATTCGACAACGCAAGCCCCCGGATATCCCTGGAACTAAATGGTGCATATATTATAGATATTTCATATTAAACCATTTCCGAATCAAGAAGTCATAAAATGAAGAGCAAAAAGGTTAAAAAGTTGTGACATTCTGTGAATCATAAATCGCCTGACCTCGGCATACTTGTCTTAACCATATAAACGAGGGCAGAGTCTTGACAGAATCCTCGGAATAGTATATTACAAGCACGGGCTATAGGCATCCTAATATGGAAGGAGGTGAGGGCTATGAGGGAGGAATTGAGGGAAAAAGAGGCCAGGCTGTTCCAGAGCTTGAAAGAGGCTCTGGAGAAGAATAAAGCCTTGGCCAGGAACTGCCTCGCCTGAAAGTCCTGAAAGGGTAAGTAAGTTGCCAGTTAGGCAACAACGCAGTTTCAATGCAGAGCACGCCCCGCGATTTCTCTGTTTAGTGGCATCTGAGAGAGTAATATAATCTGAGTGTAGTAATTGCCAGCAGTGCGGAGCGATTCCGGAGAGTAGCCATGAGGAAATCTATGGGGCAATCGATACTGTAATAGCAGCCATCCGAAGCTGGGTGACATAATTATGGAGTACGAATGTCACCCAGCCTTTATTTTGCCAGCGGCGTGTTTGCGGAGCGCATATTGTGTGAGAGATGCGCCCACGGCATCTGCGTAATAGTCATTGCAGATTCTTATGAAGGGAGTGAAGAAAGAAATCACGTATTTGGGATTTGCAGCTACTAGCGACCCCACTGGGGATTAAACCAGCGACACCCAGATTAAGAGGCAAGGAGTCGCCCTTCCGAATCTACGACGACTCCGTGATTCGTGTTTCGACTCCTTAATTGAGTCGAATCCTGAGGGTAAGAAGCAGATTTAACCCAACAAATCGCTATGTTAGTTGGCCGGAGGTAACAAAAGCGAGTTTTGTTACCCCGAATTCTGAGTGATTTGGCTTTTGCCTAGCATGCGCCGAGGCTCAACAAAATGAGGTAGTGAGTTCGTTAAGCCCTTGCCGATCTCTTGCCTCCGCTTTTCAACCGCCTCTCAAACTCATAATCCAGCCCCGGCCTAAAGCCGGCCTGTACTTCTTTCTGACAGCACTCCTTGAACTTCTGGGGCCACTTTTCACTCTGGTGGAGGGTGCTATCTGCTCCTCCCAATCCCTGCCCCATAGATTGCTCTCATGTACTGACAGGCTACTCTTATAAACGAGGAAAAATCGCCTTCTGCTCCCATAGCCCTGACATCACGGTACTGGTCGTAGGCATCGTCAATGTCAACGCGATATAGCATTATCATCTCATTGCCCAGAACGAAGGTGTGGAGAGGTTGTTCTTTTGTGCTACCAAGAAGCGCTTGAGTCTGCATGCCGGACGGCTTAAAGCTGCCGCCGTTCTTCTTGAAGCGCTGAAAGTAGTCATAGAGGGTTCTGTTCCCCAGACCAAGCGCCTTGAGCTCCGGGTCACTGGGACGTTTACCCTGGGCGAATAACTCAAAAGCCTGCTGTTTCTTACTCATAGAGTCCACTCTGATGTACTACAGCACTGTACTACAGCATTTTACTATAGCACTGTACTACAGTACTGCATACAGTTGCTGTAGTCAAACCCGCAGGGCTCACTCCCTATTTTACCACAAGCTTGCAAGATATGATTTGACACGTGATATGAGCAGAGTCACCCTGCTGCGCCTTCCAGTCTTTCAAAAGACGTTTACGACCTGTTGAAGCAACGCCTTGAGGACTTGGGAGGAGTGTCATTTGCCGACTTCGTTAAGGACTCGCTGGGTCTCCCAGAGCTTAGAATGCCGAATATCGAGGAGATAAGAGAGAGGGCTTGGGACGAAGGCTACAACTAGGCCGTGGGGGACTGCCAAATCTGGTATTTCTGTGTTGTGTGTCAAGAACGAATAGACACGGAGCCTAATAGTAATTCTCATAAGGCAATGATAGGCTATACGAAAGAACATGGGTGGGGACACGCAAGCTGTCAGCGAAGGTAGCGCGATGCTCTCGGAATATTGAATTGAAAGCCTGCACTAAATGTACAAAGACGGCATGAAAGGTAAAGCGAGCGCATCCACGGGTGCCATACCAAGCCGCATTGGGATAGGATAGCTACCCTATACGCAGTACTAACTCTTGATGGTTGAATCTTGCCGAGGAAGCCGAGCCATTCTATCAGCGGTTAAATGAATTACACCAAACGATGAAATGTTTACAAAGCCTATTGACTGACAATGCTCCATGTGATAGGGTCGGTTTAGAATCTTACAAACGAGGAGGTGAAAATGCAGGCATATTGCATGAAGTGCAAAAAAAAGGTTGAGATCAAGAATCCGAAGGCTATCGCAATGAAGAACAAACGCCCTGCTACTCAAGGTGTTTGCCCAAGCTGTGGAACCAAAGTCTTCCGCATAGGTAAGTCCTAAGCCCGAAAAAAGGGGATTAGGGGCCACATCAAGCGGCCCCTAATTATATTAATGCAGAACTACCTGCTAGTCGACTGAACATTCTGGACAATTGTTCAATAAAAACGTATAGCCTTGCTCTCTAGGGTGCCCATCTTCTTGCCAGGCCCAATTGTCCCACTTCCCCTGACCACATTAAACATCCGCGTTGTCACCTAACTGCGCTCATGCTAGCCTAGCTATTTGAAAGATTACGATAGCGAGCGACAAAGAGAGTATCAGTTGCAAGCCTACGGAAAAGGCCACCCAGCGCCAGCCTCCGGTCTCCTGGCGAATCGCTGACACCGTAGCGACACAAGGCACGAAAAGAACCTGCGCCACGAGGAAGGCTATCGCTGCCGCGGGCGTGAGCATCCCCTTCAGAGCCTGACTCAGCCCGGCCTTTTCCCTGCCCAGTAATACGCCAAGGGTTGCTATTGTGTTCTCCTTGGCTACGAAGCTGGTCAATAGAGCTACCATTAGCTGCCAGTTCAGCCCCATAAGCCTGCCAACCGGCTGAAGCCCTCTGCCAATGTGGCCAAGGACACTCCCTTCGATACTGCCTGAGGGGAAATAGGATAGGACCCAGATGATGATAGACACGACCAGTATGATTGTTCCAGCGCGTTTGATGAATGCTATGGTCCGCTGCCAGGAAACCAGCCCAATGGTTCGTGGATTAGGCTCGTGGTAGAGCGGCAGTTCCATCATCAGGACGGCCCTCTCGCCTTCGAGGATGAAGCGTTTCATCAGTAACCCTGAAACCACCAACACCACCAAGCTAAAGGCGATGATTCCCGCCGTTACTAGTATGGCTTGGCCCCCGAAGATCGCTGCTGCGATCACCCCGATTACTGCCATTCTGCCTGCACAAGGGATAAGAGGCGCCAACAGCACGGTCAAAAGACGAGCCCGTTTCGACTCGATGATGCGCGTCCCCATCACTGCGGGGACGTTGCACCCGAAACCCAGAAGGAGGGGCAAGGACGACTTGCCGTGTAATCCCAACAGGTGCATGAACCTGTCTGTGACGAAAGCCACCCGTGCCGTGTACCCAACATCTTCCAAAAGACCCCAGGCTATGAAGAAGAGAAACAGTATCGGAAGAAATGTGAGAACTGTTCCCACCCCACCCAATAGGCCGTTGCCAAGGAAGCTTTGCAGCCACCCTGGCATGAAATGAGCGTGGTCAAATACCAGTGTCTGCACTCTTTCAATTAAGCTGACCTGCAGGAAATGCTGCACGGGAACGCCTATCCCATAAACGATGAGGAAGACGAGGATCATGACCGCTGCTAGAACTGCCAAGCCCCAGATCGGATGGGTTGCAGCACGGTCGAGTCTCTCGGTAACAGAGCCTCGGCCTATGGCGGGCCTTTCTTGAGCCGACGATAGCACATTCTTGACCCAATCGAAGCGGAGCCCAGCTAAGGTTATTGCGGCAGACTCCTTGTCGCTGAGAAAGGAGTCCAGTTCCGCTTGTCGATCCTGTGATAGGCGGTCGTGCAGCAACTTGTTGATCTGGCTATCACCTTCCAATACCTTCATAGCTGCCCAGTGCCTCGGGTAGGGACTCGTGTCCGCATCTGTCAAGAGACCTTCGATATGAGCTATGTCACCCGAGATCTTGCTGCCATACTCCACATGTCCCACTGCCGGGGAATCCACCGCTTGAGTGCATTTCTGTGCAATGACTTCCACCAGCTCCTTCAAACCCCGGTTCTTGCTGGCCACCATGGGGACAACTGGCATATGCAGCGCTGACTCCAGAGCCTTAACGTCGATATTCATGCCTTCCTGCCGGGCTACATCCACCATGTTCAGGGCAACTATCAAACGCGGTGTCAGCTCCATGAGCTCAGTTACCAGATACAGGTGGCGGTCCAGGCTGGCCGCATTGAGCAGGGCGACAACCACATCGGGCTTTTCCGTTACCAGGTAGTCCCGGGCAATCTGCTCCTCCATTGAGTTGGCGGTGAGGCTGTATGTGCCTGGCAGGTCGACCAGTTGGAGAGTCAAACCATTATGGCGGGCTATCCCGGTCTTCTGTTCCACTGTCTTACCCGGCCAGTTACCCACGTGCTGGGAGAGACCTGTAAGAATATTGAAAACTGTGCTCTTGCCTACATTAGGTGCTCCGGCCAGCGCCACGACGACAGTTTTCTTGTCAGGTTTCTCAGGTTGCTCTAGCATTGGGGGTTCATTCTAGTCACGATTATCCTGGCAGCCATTCCTTGACCGAGAGCCACTTCCACATCGTGCACCTTGGCCAAGACCGGGCCGCGCCCGAAGTTCTCGACCATTTTCACTGTGCTCCCTGGAGTGAATCCCATCGAGAGGCATCGTCCCAACATTTCCTTGCCGCCCGTGTACGACTTCAGAACGCCAAATTCTCCAGTCTGGAGCTTGCTCATGGGGATCTCCTCGTCAGCCGCTTCTTCACCGGGGGAGACGCAAATTGCCATAAGATAATCCGCAGTTGTTTTATCCAGCAGCAATTTTTGCCCGTCTAGTTTGAGCTCCAGGGTTCCGTCATCGTCTTTCCTTTTGATCTTTACGATTGCCTTCGGCTTCAACCCCCACTTTTCTATTTTCCTCAACAGCCGGCCGTCCTCCTTCACCACCGCAGAGATGCGCACTTTTTGCCCCACCTCAAACTCCGAAAGCGGCCTGACGTCCTGATCCTTGACATGTCCATTCTTGTCTGGAATTGGGTTGCCATGAGGGCAGGTGTCGGTGTAACTTAAAAGTGAGGCTAAACTCTCCTCCATATCTGGAGAAATGGCGTGTTCCAGACGACAGGCTGCATCATGAACCTTGTCCCATCGGAGACCAAGGATATCTGTCAGAAACCTCTCCCACAGGCGATGCCGTCTGATTGTGGTCAATGCTGCTCGGCTGCCTTCAGCGGTGAGCGAAACCCCTCTGTTGGGTTCGTAGTTTATCAGCCCTTCAGCCTCCAGCCTTCGTATCATATCGGTGACAGCTGGTAGAGAAACTCCTAGATCGGCCGCAAGAGATGACGTGGAAACAGGCATTTCAGTCTTCTGCCTCTTGGAAATCGCCTCCAGATACTCTTCCACCCGTTCGCTTCTCATTGGTGTTAGCCTCCGATGATGATTTAAGTCGGCTTAACTTAAGCCGACTTAATTGTAGCACATTGCACAAGTGAAGAGCAAGACCTGCATGCGTTGGGGTGTTGTAGTTAACTGCTTGAGTGTAGAGTGTGGGGTTTGGCTTATTCTTAAGAAGGGATTATAATAGAACCGCCAAGGAGCAGGGGCATGGCCTCTAAAGTGTCCGCTATTTCCGAAGGCCTATTTGTCCCACTTTCGCTGGGGCTGTTGCTGAACCCCATGTCCAAAGCCAGCACCCGGCCTTTGGCGTCTGCAGAACTGAATCTACGCTGACGGTCCTTAACGACTTGGGCAACAGTACCCGCTGACTACATACACCAACAGTCACAATGCAAGCAGCAAAGTGAAACCGGTAGTAAGTACCTAAGGGGGGAGGATACGATGGAGGAAAAGTATCTTACGACGAATCAAGGTGTGCCAATAAAGGACGATCAGAACTCTGAGACCATTGGTGAGCGCGGACCTGTCCTGCTACAAGACGTGCATCTGATTGAGAAGCTTGCGCACTTCGACCGCGAGCGTATTCCAGAGCGCGTAGTACACGCCAAGGGTGCCGGGGCCCACGGCTACTTCCAGGTGTACAAGAGCATGGCTAAGTATACTTGTGCCAAATTTCTTCAAGACCCGAAGAAGAAGACGCCGGTCTTCGTCCGTTTCTCTACGGTGGTAGGTGCGCGAGGGTCTGCAGATACGGCTCGCGATCCCAGAGGCTTTGCCGTGAAATTCTACACCGAACAGGGGAACTACGATTTGGTAGGGAACAATCTCCCGGTCTTCTTCATCCGGGACGCTATTAAGTTCCCCGACATGGTACATGCTTTTAAGCCTGCGCCGGACACGAACATCCCCACTAGCTCGTCAGCTAACAGCCGTTTCTGGGATTTCATCTCGCTGACTCCCGAATCGACCCACATGATCATTTGGGTCTTTTCTGACCGGGGCACAGTCAAAAGCTACAGGAAAATGGAGGGATTCGGTGTAAATACCTTCAAGTGGGCGAACGCGAAAGGCAGGGCCGTCTATGTTAAGTACCACTGGAAGCCCATGGCAGGGGTAGAAACGATTGACCGCCAAGAGGCTACTCGCCTTGCGGGGGAAGATCCCGACATTGCGACGCGTGACCTGTATGATACTTTGGCCTTCGGCAAGACAGTAGAATATGAATTGAATGTCCAGATCATGGAGATCGCAGATGAGTTGAAGCAGAATTTCGACCCATTGGATCCCACAAAGACATGGCCCGAGGACAAATTCCCGCTTATCCCCGTGGGCAAGATGGTGCTGAATCGCAATCCCGATAACTACTTTGCTGAGGTGGAGCAGGCTGCTTTCTGCCCGGCTACCCTCGTACCAGGAATTGAATTTTCCGCAGATAAGTTACTCCAGGGGAGGACGTTTTCTTATAACGATACGCAGCGGCACAGGTTGGGGCCCAATTATATCCAGCTTCCCGTTAACCGCCCTGTGGTTCCGGTCAATAATAATCAACGTGATGGTTCCATGCAGATTGGCTCGTTCAGCGGGACAGTCAACTATGAGCCGAATACAATCGGTGGCGGTATGCCACAAGAGTCGCCAACCATTCCTACCAGTGTGTACCGTCTTGAAGGTGAGGTGAGTCGTAAAAAGATTCGCCTGATCAATGACTTCGAACAGGCAGGCAAGAAATACAGATCGATGAGCAAGGTAGAGCAGAGCCACCTCATTGATAACATAGTTGACTCTCTGGGAAAAGCAAGCAAACCGATACAGAAGAGAATGGTGGGCAACTTCAGCAAGGCTGATCCTGAGCTTGGCAAGCGCATTGCCAAAGGACTGAAGATCAAATAGGTCCCCGGCGATAGGCCCCCACAGCGCCAGACACAGGATCGGCGGATCATTTTGCCGCATGTAGGTGATGGAGAACGGCCCCGATCTCGAAGGAGACATATGCCCGAGAGAATACGATGGCCCTTCAGCAGGTTCTACGATAGGTATCCCAATCGTATTTTCACCAAGTGGTTCAGATTGATCGCGAAGCACATCGAAGATAGACAGATATATGGCGTCATCCTTGACATAGGCACAGGGCCTGGACGCCTACCCATCGAGATAGCGAAGCAAGTAGTCAATGCTCAGGTGGTTGGAATAGACCTCTCCGAGGATATGGTGAAGATTGCGAAGAGGCATGCAGAGAAAGCGGGGCTTGCGGATAGGGTTAAATTCAAAGTCGCGAGTGTATATGACACCGGTTTTGCTGACGGTTCAGTAGACCTGGTTACTAGCACAGGGATGCTTCACCATCTAAAAGAACCCATTAATGCGTTCAACGAGGTATATAGAATCCTCAAGGCCGGGGGCGAAGCTTGGATTTATGATGGGCGCAAGGATGTTACAAAAGCTGAGTTTGAAGAAACGGTTCGCAGTCTAGGCATAGAAAGTGACCTTCCATTACCCTTATGGATCATAGAGAGAGTGTGGCCTCATTGGCACGTCGGATGTAAGACAGAGGTCTACGTTTCAGGGAAGATAGGAAGAGCTCTGAAGGAAAGCCTATTCAAAGACTACAGTGTCAAGAATGAGGGTGCCTACGTTAGAATTGTGCTAAAGAAGTGACGCAGGTCCTGGCCGTCCGCAGTGCCGTAGCTATTATGCTTGCCGGTGGCGGTTCCCCCTTTTCTCTATCGCGTCCACATCAACATGATGAGTAAATGTTGTATCCAAGCTAGTTGCACAAAAGTCAGAATTGTTGGACGGATTGCACAAACTGGCTTCTTAGTTAAGTCGGTACAAACATCCCTATGTTCGTGACTTGGTAGGTATTGCACGGCCCTGTGGCTTTTTACCGCTTTGAATGAGCGGCCCCGATGGGATTTGCGTTATGGTTTGGTGAGTTTTTCGGCGGAAATTCGCCATGTGGTATAATTGCTGCAGACTTTTAGCCTAGACCGCAAGAAAGGAGAGAAAGGAAATGCTAAAGGATTTCAAAGAGTTCATTATGCGCGGCAACGTGGTGGACATGGCAGTCGGCATCATAATTGGTGCAGCCTTCGGCACCATAGTTTCGTCACTGGTAAAAGACATAATCATGCCACCCATAAGCCTGGCCCTGGGCAAAGTTGATTTCAGCAACCTCTTCGCGCTTCTAAAGGCAGGCCCTAAAGCTGCACCACCATATTTTAGTCTTTCTGAAGCCCAGGCAGCCGGCGCTGTAACAGAGAATTATGGCAACTTTGTCAACGTTGTATTCACCTTCCTCATAATAGCTTTCGTGATTTTCCTGCTCATCAGGGCGATTAATAACATGCGTCGCCGGGCAGAAGCCCCAAAGGTTGCAGGCCCCCCGACAACGAAGGATTGCCCATTTTGCGTCTCTAAGATACCGGTGAAGGCAACACGCTGCCCGAACTGTACTTCAGCATTACCGGCGGCATAACCGCACTCCAAAGAGTGCATCTTGCATCATCGTAGTAGATGCTAAGAAGCATGGAACGGGTCGAGTGGTCTTCTGCATGAATATGTTTTGTGTTCAAGGGTCATCGGCCACTGCGATTTATGCGCAGAATGGAGTACTCTTATATACACAGACAATTTGCATTACAGAGTAATAGCATAGGAGGTTGATTGTGAATACAACAAACCAGAATCTAGATGATGCTTTTTCAGGGGAAAGCCAGGCGAATCGTAAGTACATCTTCTTTGCCGAGAAGGCGGATACTGAAGGGCACAAACAAATAGCCCGCCTGTTTCGTGCAACAGCAGAAGCTGAGACTGTCCATGCCCGCAATCATCTGAAGGTTATGAATGGGATCAAGTCCACCAAGGACAACCTTTCAACAGCTATAAGCGGTGAAAATCACGAGTTTACGGAAATGTACCCTGGGTTTATTAAGGAGGCTGGAGTAGATGGTAATGAGAAGGCGAAGAACAGCTTTGATTTGGCGAACAAGGTTGAGCAAATTCACCATGGATTATTTAAAGGTGCGCTAGGAATGCTCGAAAACGGGCAGACTATGACTGAGAAGCCGTTCTTCGTTTGCCAGTATTGTGGTAATACGGTGGAGGGCGAGGCTCCAGAGAAGTGCCCTGTTTGCGGGGCACCGAAGAGAATGTTCAAGCGCATAGACTAGATTAGGGATACAAATCTAACACTGGTGTTAGAAGGCTTCTCGTTTTATCGTAACGGCGCACCTCTTTCAATACACAAGATAGGAAAGCACTAAAGGAGATTCCTTAAGTCTCTTCATACTTCTTCCATGCTCACTCCCAATGCATTGTGTGTATTGTGTGCTTGGGCCACTATCAGGATCGCCTACAAATCAGTGGAGATCTAACTTGATTGTGGCCCAAATCGGAGTGGTTTGGGCGAACCTGATATAGCAAGTCCCATTAGAATAATTACCGACTTGGCAAAGAGGTTTATGCTGGTAGAATACTCAATGACTCCTTACGGGTCGCATTGTCATAGGACAAACAAATCAAACATCCCCCATTTTGACATGCAATCTGCACTACGCTATTATCTTATTCAATTCGCTAGGCCTTTTTATGTAAGCATGGAAGGGCAGACATCCCTATGTTCGTGCAATGGTGACCTCTGAAACGCTTCATAGCTTTGTAGCTGTTTGCATGAGCAAACCCCATGGAATTTAGGTTGTCCACAGCAGCTTCTTCCTTTTTGATAATCTATAGATTAGACTCACTTTGCTGACACCATTGGAAGAAGTATTGTGATAGTAATTCATGACAAGTATACTATCACAGGAAATCCATAGGATGACATAGATACGATGGTGTATGGTATAGGAAGGAGGAGGAGGAGATGCCTAAAGCGAGAGTGAATGGGATCAGCCTCAACTACAATGTAAAGGGGCAGGGAGAACCCTTAATCTTGATAATGGGCTGTGGGGGCCCAGGTTGGATGTGGTTTTTCCAAACCCGTGTTTTCAAAAAGCATTACAAGGTTGTTACCTTTGATGCCAGAGATGCTGCATTAGGAAAAACAGATAATCCAAGCGAACCTTATACTATGAACACGCTGGCGGATGACACGATCGGTTTGATGGATCATCTTGGCATTGATCGAGCTCATATACTGGGATTCTCTATGGGAGGTATGATTGCGGAGGAGCTTGCCATCAATTATCCCGAACGGGTACAAAAGCTTGTCTTGGCGTCGACGGTATCGTCGGCAAGTCAAATTGCTCCGGAGTTGCTGAGACTTTTTGGTCTCGATGAGGATTTTTCTGAGGGGGACTGGGCAAGTGTAGATGTTAGGCAGGGCTTTGGCTCGGCAACTGCCCTAGCTTTCAACAGCGGGCTGTACAGGATGCTTGTGGGGCTACTATTCCCTATCTGCGATAGATTGGGTTGGTTTGAGCGTCTTAAGGGGCAACGTGGGGCAGTTGCAGGTTGCGATACCCTCGACAGGCTGCACACCATTAGAGCTCCAACCTTGGTGATTGTGGGAACTGAAGAAAGGTGTGTGCAACTTCACGCCTCAGAGGTGATGGCAAGCAGGATACCGAATGCTAAGCTGGTCAAAGTTGATGGCGGGGCACATGCACAAGTTTTTGAAATGAGGAGTAGATTTAACAAGGAGGTCTTGGATTTCTTGCGCAGTGGCTGATTGTGATCCAACTACCAAGGGCTATTTTGTAGATGCTCTTGAGGTAGAATTCTTAATGACTGTTTGTGCGTTGCACTATTATAGTACAAGCAAATCAAACATCCCTATGTTGGTGATTGGGTGGCGGCCTTGCGGTTAACAATCTGGCCTTTAGTTAAGCAAGTCGTCTACATTGAGTCCCAGAAGTCCCAAAAGTTGCCGTAGTAGCCACATGGGCAGGGGTTCATAACGTAACATTCTGACGGTTTACTATACCACTGCGTTTAACCCCCGTCTACGTTGTCATGCTATAATAACCCCCGAGAGATGGTGTCTGATAGCAATGTGCAACCCGGCCAGCGGATTTGGAGAGTGAGCAAGTGAGCTTTGACTCCAAACCATTTAGCGAATACGTTAGCACTGTTGAGAAGACCCTCGCCACCGGTCATGCTAGCGAAGGCTCCCATTACCCAACACTGAAAGACCTGCTGGAGTCGGTCGGCGAGGGAGTGGTAGCTACAATTTTACCCAGCCGCATAGAGTGTGGTGCCCCCGACTTCCTAGTTACCAAAGGGCCTTCCCAGGTTGGCTACGTAGAGGCTAAAGATGTTGGCAAGAGCCTTGACGAGGCTGAAAAGTCAGAGCAGTTGAAACGCTATCGTGATTCACTGAGTAATCTTATTCTGACTGACTATCTTGAATTTCGCTGGTATAGGGACGGTAAATGTGAGCTTGAGGCGAAGTTAGCAACGGTGGATAGCGCAGGTAAGATAAAACGCGAAAAGAAGGGTATTGAAGAAGTAGCCAAACTTCTAATCGAATTCTTCAGTTCTGAAGCACCGGGAGTTGGAACGCCTAAGGAGCTTGCCGTGCGTATGGCGCGTCTTGCTCACCGCATACGGGAAGGGGCGGAAGAAGCACTGAACAAAGGCATAGCTTCCGACTTATTGAGCGGGCTGCATAAGGCGTTCCAGGCAACACTTATCCCGGGTCTTGAGATAAAAGTATTTGCCGATATGTATGCCCAGACAATCGCCTATGGGCTTTTTGCCGCCAGGTGCGAGACGGATGATGCCAGCAAATTCACTTTGAAGGATGCAACTGACCTCATACCTAAAACAAACCCGTTCTTAAAAGACCTCTTCTACCAAATCACCGGCCCACATATCAATGACGAGCCTTATAAGTGGGCAGTTGATGAACTGGTGCAAGTGCTTAAGAAAGCGGACATGACCGAGATAGTGAAAGGTCTCAGCAAGGGCACAGGCAAGAGCGACCCCGTAGTCTATTTCTACGAGGACTTTTTGCGTGAATACGATAAGAAAATAAGTGAGATGCGAGGAGTCTATTACACTCCAATACCAGTGGTTTCTTACATCGTAAGTTCAATAGCCTATCTGCTCAAAAATAGGTTTAACCGCCCCCAGGGGCTAGCGGATGAGAACACGTATATCCTTGACCCGGCAACAGGCACAGGTACTTTCCTCTACGCCGTGATAAACGAAACTTATGAGTCTATGTCAAAGCAAGGACAGATGGGAAAGTGGGACGGTTATGTTGCTGGCCATCTCTTACCCCGCATCTTTGGCTTTGAGTTACTAATGGCTCCTTATGTTATAGCTCACCTGAAATTGGGATTACAGCTAAGAAATACTGGCTATACATTCCATTCCAAAGAGAGATTAGGTGTTTATCTGACAAATACGCTTGAAGAAGCTGTAAAAAGCTCAGAAATGCTTATGGCGCAGTATATCGTGAAGGAGGCAAACGCTGCGGCTGAAATCAAGAAAGAAAAGCCAATCATGGTGGTGCTGGGCAACCCGCCATATTCGGGAACGTCGGCAAATGCCAGTACGTGTGAATTCCCCGATCCCAAAACGGGCAAGAGGCGGCGTAAATTGACCTGGATTGGCGAACTAATAGAAGGCGTTTTCGACAAGGACGGAAATGAGATAATAATGGGATATAAGCGCGTGGACGGCAAGCCGCTGGATGAGAAAAACCCCAAATGGCTCCAGGATGACTATGTTAAGTTCATCCGCTTCGGCCAGTGGCGAATCCAACAGACTGGTCAGGGCATTTTGGGCTTCATCACCAACCACTCCTATCTTGACAACCCGACCTTCCGGGGCATGCGCCAATCCTTGCTCAACACCTTCAATGAAATCTACATCCTTGACCTTCATGGCAACGCCAAGAAACGCGAGACTGCCCCTGATGGCGGGAAGGACGAAAATGTATTCGACATCCAGCAGGGCGTAGCTATTGGCATCTTTGTCAAGGGAGCGGGTAAGACAGGGCCTGCTGAAGTCTACCATAGTGATCTTTGGGGACTTCGTGAAAGGAAGTATCATGCCTTATTTGAAACAGACATCACTGATACAGATTGGTCTGAGCTCAAACCGAGCAGCCCATTCTATTTGTTCGTTCCAAGACATGAGGAACTGCTTTCAGAGTACAACCGGGGATGGAAAATAACTGATGTATTCCCTGTTAACAGTGTAGCGCCTGTAACTGCTCGAGACTCGCTAGTTATCGATTTTAGCGAGGCAATGCTACGGGATAGAATAACTGCTTTACGCAGTGAGAGTATCCAGGATGATGCAATCAAGCAGAGGTTTCAGGTAAATGAACGCAAAGGTTGGATTCTGGGGCACGCTCGTAAATTATTGCGGGATGATGGCGATTGGGAGGAAAAGTACGTCCGCTGTACCTACAAGCCCTTTGACCAACGGTATTTCTATTATCATCGGGCACTGCTTGAGCGGCCCAGAATAGGAGTGGCTGGGCATCTGTTCGCACACAAGAATGTGGCTCTGATTGCCACTCGGACCGCCTCTGCAAGCAATCCATTTTCACATATATTCGCAACGTATCACATTCCGATAGGCCGTACTTTTCCTGACTTGGCCGCCATTACATATCTGTTTCCTCTCTACCTTTATCTTTCAGATGGGGAGCTACAGGGTAAGCTAGAAGCTGAAGAAGCTTGCCGTCCTAACTTGAACCCCGAGTTCATCAAAGCTGTGTCGGAAAAATTGGGGCTGAAGTTTGTTGATGATGGTAAGGGCGACCTTGCAGAGACGTTCGGGCCGGAGGACATCTTCAACTACGCTTATGCACTTTTTCACTCGCCTATGTACCGTAGCCGCTACGCCGAGTTTCTCAAGATAGACTTCCCTCGCTTGCCTCTTACCTCTAACAAAGAGCTTTTCAAGGCGCTGGTTGGTAAAGGCGCTGAGCTTGTAGATCTGCATCTTATGGAATCACCCACACTGAACAACCTCATCACCAAGTACCCCATTTCTGGCTCCAGCACGGTGGAGAAGGTTAGCTACGATGAAACGACCAAGCGAGTTTACATCAATAAGAGCCAGTATTTCGAGGGCGTAGAGCCTGAGGTTTGGAACTTCCAAATCGGAGGCTATCAGGCATGCGAGAAATGGCTGAAAGACCGTAAAGGTAGGACTCTGACCTATGACGACCTCACCCACTACCAGAAAGTCATAGCCGCGCTGAAGGAGACTATCCAGCTTATGAAGGAGGTCGATGCCTTAATCCCAAGTTGGCCACTCCAGTAGGAAGTGTTTTTGGAGCTACTACTTCGTATGCTGAGCCAGCCATGCCCATATTGTCATCGCTGATTGAATTGGAAAAATTCTGTTGACAGATGCGCCTTCCAGTGGTATAAGACGGCTGCCAAGCTCCC
>Ga0209777_10001418_pt1 | contig 34643 bp, 38 predicted proteins | sample FrelakmetHBP12HB_FD_187147 | JGI IMG/M metagenome (GOLD analysis project Ga0209777, IMG submission 187147) | Freshwater lake sediment microbial communities from the University of Notre Dame, USA, for methane emissions studies -HBP12 HB (SPAdes)... | ecosystem: Environmental > Aquatic >...
CTGGGCCACAAGCTTTTCGCAGCGGCTGGGCGCCGAGGCCGAGTACCGCATGTGGCCGACGGGGCTGCTTCTTGCCGCGTTCCTCGGCCTGGTGCGGGTGGCCACAGGGGGCGGGTTCATTTTTGCCGCGCCGGGCGCCGTCTACTTTTCCCCCGTGGTCCGCGGGCCCTTCGCCTTCGCGGTGCACAGGTTCACCGACAAGGACGTGGGAATCGTATCCCTGGCGGGGCCGGCTGTTAATATTGCGCTCGGCGCCGCGTTCTTCGGGCTCTCGCTGTTCGCGCTTCCTAGCCTGTTCGGCTATGCGGCCGGCATCTCCTTTTTCCTTGCGTTCTTCAATCTCATTCCGTTCCCGCCGCTGGACGGCCACAAAGTATTCAAGTGGAGCAAGCCTGTCTGGCTGGCCGCGATAGCGGCCGCATTTGCGGGCATGGTGCTGATGAATATCGGCCTGTAAGAGCGGAAACGGACTCGCTACCTGTACGGGTTAATATTTGGCTGTGAACGCTGGAAACGGACTCGCTATCTGTTTAGCGCTTGCGTTGAACTGCGGTCGGATTGCCCAAGAGTTCCCTATTCCATGTTAATCTTCCCTTCAGGGGTTACTGTAACGCTTAAATCCTTTTCCTTTGTAAGTTAATAACAGGTAAGTGATAAAATGAAGTGCCCTTCGTGCCTCAACCAATCATGGAAGAACGGCTACCGCAAGGCCGAAGTCGACGGACGGCTAGTAACCCAGCAGGTCTACAAGTGCAAGTACTGCCAGAAGCAGTTCACGTCGCGCTCATTATCGATGTTCTCAAGGATGCGCTTTCCGGCCAAGACCGTGCGGTTTGCCGTCAAATTGCACTTCAACCACGACCTTTCCTGCTACGCCATAGCAGCGCTGCTTTCCAGCAGGGGAGAGCCGGTCTCCCACGTCACGGTTTACAAGTGGCTGAAGAAATACGGCCCCGTGCACAAGCAGATGCAGGAGGCGCGGCAGCTCAAGGCCGTCAAAAGGCAGCTCATAGAGGGCGGGGCCCAGTGAATTTTCGGAATTTCCCGCACGAAATTAACGTTTTTCACTTTACGGACCGAGTAAACCCTATTAACTGGAATTCAGTCCTTTTTTAAGCTAATAGGGAGGTTTTAAATCCTTTTGTGTTGTATTCATTAGATAGTAGTTAATGATACTGAGGTGGTCGTATGAATGGAAAAAACAATCAACAGACAAGTTCGGCTGAGTTTGCCAAGCATGATGCCAAGACAATAAAGTACAAAGCAGCCAAGCAGGCTAAGGCCGCGGTCAGGGACAAGATGAAACACGACGACCTCTTCACGTACGTGATGAGAAATGATGCCGGAACAGCTGCCTGGTACGAAGGCAATGCGGGCATAAACGAGACTGATCACATATTGCGCGGCTTCGGAAGGTACGAACACCGCACTCCGACAGGACGCTTCTCGCGCGATACCGCAGGTAGCATGTCCGCTAAGGGCGCTACCGTTCTCACAGGCGCTCTTTTCTTAACCAGCCTTATCGGGGCCGGATATTTCAAGAACGCTAGCGACAACGCCGCCAAGGAAATAAAGGCGCTCAACGACAAGAACAACGCGCAGAACAAGACAATCAACAGCCTCAACGAGAACCTGACCGTCTACAAGAACAACGCGCAGCCCGAGCAGAACTACACGAAAAAGAACGGGAAGCTTTACGACAGGAACGGGCAGGAGCTCAACCTGAGCAAGGCGCCAAAGAAATACCTCTACACGGCAAACCAGATGAGGAACCCCGTGGTCAAGGACAATACACCCACGGTCAAAGTCAATGACGACAACTCCGTGCTTTCGGAAGTCGGCCAGAAGGACGGCAGCGGCTCCACGAACGCGAGCAACATCGTGGATTCGAACGTTCTCATGAAGAACATACTGCCCAGCATGGTTCCGAATCCCGGAGTCAACTTCGGAGTTTACCAGCCCCTAGGCGAGAAGGACACGCAGGTGGTCTACAAGCTTGATGAGGCGGCAAAGGCCTCAATCAGGTCCAACGGGAACATCAACGTACCCGAAAACGCGACCGGCTTCAAGTTCGGTTACGACAAGGACCTCAAGCCCATAAGCCAATGGGTCATGAAAGACGGAAGGAACATAACGATAGACAGCACCAGCGGCAAGATAGTCAGGAACTATCTGGCGGACAACGATGCCGACGAGAACGCCGGCATAATGGTGCAGGACGCGCAGTTGTACGACCACCAGGTCAAGGAAATAAGGAAGGACTATGACAGCTACGTGGCCAAGGAAAACTCGTTCCTTGGACAATACCACTTCAAGGACCTTAGCGACGCAGGCAAGGTGCTGAACAAGACAAGGGACCTGCTCGTCAAGTACAAGCAGGGCGGCCTGAGCGAGGCCAACCTGTCCAAGCTCGGCGACATGATAGAAAGCCTCAGGATGACCGAGAAGGAGAAGAACGACTTCTGGCACAACCTGACGGTCGAGTACAACATAACCAACGAAAGCCAGCTCAACAGCATGTTTGCCAACTTCAGCAAACTTTCGAACAAGTGGAACGCGCTCTGGCAGAACATGACAAAGAAATATGGCGCTTCGGACGAGCCGACGCTTGTCGGCGTGATAGACGGCATGAACGCCACGAAGAACAAGTGGAACGCGTTCTGGGGCAACGTGAGCAGGGACTACAATGTCACTAACGAAAGCCAGCTCTACAATCTCGTGGCCGCAAAAGACAACGAAATAGCCAACGATGAGGCCATAATGGCCGCGCTCGAGAACCAGATAGAAATGCTCGGCAGGCCGTACACGACCGAGAAAATAACAAAGGACTGCGACACCACGGGCCACTGCGAGCAGAAGGAAACTGACGCGGGAGAAGCCGGACTGCCCGTATACCATCTGAACCTGACGGACAGCGCACAGGACGCGATTGTGCAGGGGATGTTCGACAGCAACCTGACGGACATATGGGACCTCAAGAACGTGACCGAACTTCACCTGGTCGACGCAATCGACGTTGACAACGAAAGCGCCACAGTGGAAGCCTACGACGTGAACGGCACGCTGAGGGGCGTCTACACCATAGACAAGGACACCTGGCATGCCAACGAAGCAAAGCTCAAACCGTACAGGGTCAAGTTCGACTGATAAGGTCGCAATGGGGGATCAAATATGAACAAGAAACTGATAGTCGCTCTCGCGCTGATGGCCGTGTTTTTCCTGGCTGTGCCGGTCTTCGCACTTGACATATCCAATCCGGTTGTTGACCCCGGCAGCATAACGCCCGGCGGACACGGCAGTTCCCCGAGCGGACGCGACAATCCGCCCATAACCTACAAGCTCACGATAAACGCGAAGGACGGCTCCTCTTACGACGCCGACAAGGGCGACTATGCGGCCGTGACGGCCGACAAGATGACCCTGAGTTTGTCGGACAAGTACATCGATTCCTGCACCGACTGCAAGACTTACACTTTTTCCAACCTTAACAAGGGGAACTACAAGGTCGAGATAATCGCCAAGGGCTACGTGCCCAAGAACTTTTCGGAATGGGTGGCAGGCAATTCCCAGATATCCGAGCTGCTCACGCCCGACAACAGCAAGCCCGTAACGACCATATCGTTCAGCCCTGACGCCAACGCGAACGGCTGGTACAATGCGGATGTTACTGTCACGCTCACAGCGACGGACAGCGGCTCCGGCGTGAAGACCACTTATTACAGCACCGACAACGGCGCCAACTTCAAGGTCTACAACGCGGCCTTCAAGATAAACGTGGAGGGCACGACCTCTCTTAAATATTATTCCGTTGACAAGGCGCAGAACACCGAGAACACCAATTCAGCTACTGTCAAACTGGACAAGACCGCGCCGGTCGTTTCCGTAAACGGCGCGCCCGCCAACTGGCAGAGCACCGATGCGACCGCCTCGGCAAGCGCCAATGACGCGACGAGCGGAATCGACGCGTCGAGCCAGAAACTTTACATTTCAGACAGCAAGATAAACGCCTGCCCGGCCGATTACAGCAAGTACACGTCGGCGGACAACACGGCGATATCCTCGGACATGTGGGTCTGCGCAGCGGCAAAGGACCTCGCGGGCAACGCGGGCTTCTCGGCTGCCGTTGAGTTCAAGGTGGACGAAGTCGTTCCGCAGATGGGCGACATAACCGCTTACACTGCTTCCAACAAGAACACAGAGATACCGAGCGGCGTGTGGCAGACCATAGGCGCTCCTTACTTCACGTGGAACGATGACAATTCTGGAACGGTTTCGGGCACGTCTTTCTATTATACTGAGGACGGCAGCGAGCCGAACCTGAACAGCGCGGTCACGAACAACAAGAACGTTTACGACAGGACCGCGAACGCCTACAACGAAGGGACAATGACGCTCAAGATAAAGCCCTACAGCGCATCCGGCATGTGGGGAGAAACGAAGACTTTTGTTTTGAAATATGACGCGACCGCGCCAGTCACAACCATCGCGCTCAATCCGGCGCTCCCCAACCCCACGGGCTGGTACGCGAACGACATAACCGTGACGCTGACATGCAACGACGTCCTTTCGGGCTGCGCTGCGACCAAATACAGCCTTGACAGCGGAACGACCTGGACGGCCTATATTGCGCCGTTCACGCTGGCATCCGACAGCGGAAGCATTACTGTGCAGTATTACACTGTCGACAACGCGGGCAACGTCGAGAACACCCTGACCAGCGCCACGCTCAAGCTCGACAAGACCGCGCCGGTCGGAACGAACGCGCAGGACCCCGGAGCAAAGACCTACGCGAGCGGCGCGGACTACGCGTTCAGCATGGACTGGAGCGACGCCACCTCGGGAATGAACAATGTAATGTTCAATTTTGACGGACAGAACATGCCGACCAACCAGAACGGCAACACCTACACGGTTACCGTTTCGGACATTTCGGCGGGCAACCACAATTACTATTGGACGGCAATGGACAACGCGAACAACGTCAAGACGACAGAGACGAGCGTTTACACCGTTGCGAGGGCGACGCCTGCGACAAGCATAGCGTTCACTCCGTCCGCAACTGAAACCTTTAACACGCAAACAACTGCTACGTGCACCATAACCAAGGGCGACGCGGGCAACACACTGAAACTTTTCAGGGACAACAGCCAGGTGGACATAGCGCCCGGCTCCGCATCTGAAACCGCAAAACTTGACGCGGGTGTGCACAATTATTATTGCGAATATGTGGAGAGCATGAATTACAGCGCTTTCCAATCGGCCGTTTCGACGCTCACAATAAGCAAGGCCGACCCGACGCTTACGCTGAACTTCAACGGGGCGCAGGGCGACAACACCTTTGAGCGCGGAACCACGGTGACGATAAGCGGCGCCTCGAGCGACGGCGGCACCGTAACACTTTACATCGATGATGTTGCGACGGGCGCGAACCCGTACGACTACGCGACAGGATCCGTTTCGCTTACGGCGCACAAAGTGACTGCCAAGTACGCCGAAACGGCGAATTACAACAGCGCGGAGAAGAGCTATTTCCTGACCGTTCAGGACACGACCGCACCCGTGATAACGGTCACGGCTCCGGTGAACAACTCCGTCATCGAGCAGAACTGGTACACGGTCACCATGACCTCCAACGAGGACCTGAACGGCGCGACCGTCAGCCTTGACGGCGCAACGGCCATACCGATGAGCGGCTCCGGAATGAGCTGGTCGTATGAGCTGACCAACATGGGCCAGGACGCGCAGCACTACATCACTGTCAAGGGCACGGACAAGGGCGGACTGAGCACGACCTCTGACAAGGTCTACTTCACGATACCGAAGCTGAGCCACATAGTGAACACCAAAATCGACGGCGTTTCCTATGCGGACGCTTACCTGAACATACACGGAACCAGCACGATAGTCAACGCGATAATAACCGATTCAACCGTTGACGCGTCGACCATAATCGACTCCACGGTGAGCGGCAAGCACATCAGCCACATGACAATAAAGGGCTCGAACGTCGACCCCGCGGACTTCACGGGCTCTGACATAGAATATTCCACTGTTACGGAGGACGACGCGAACTTCATCACGTACAGCAACGCGACGAACTCCACAATAAGCTACACGGACATGGACAATTGCGCCGCCTGGTTCAGCACGATAGAATACTCCAGCCTCAAGAACATGAAGATATGGAACGCGAACATCAGCCACAACCGCCTGTACACGGGCATAGTGGAATACAACGGAATAAACTACACGATGCCCACGGACCTCGCGAACCTGCAGGCGGGCGCGGACACGGTTGCGCCTATCATAGACCCGCTGACGGTGAGCAACAGCACGCCCGCACCGGGCGAGACGGTTACATTCACGGCGATCGCGTACGATAGCGTCGCGGTCCGTGATGTCACGTTCGACGGGCTGGCAATGACGTTCGTGAGCGGAGCGTTTGCGAACGGCTACGTCTACACCGCCTGGACTCACGACCTTGCCATACCGGCCGCGAACGGCACCTACGTTTACATTGTCAAGGCGACAGACTTCGCGGGCAACAGCAGGGACAGGCTGGTGACGGTCAAGATAGACACCACAGCGACACCGCAAGTGACAATAACGATAGACCCGGTGCCCTGCGAAGTGCTCGGCAACTGCCCGGTCACGCCACCCGCAAGCGGAGGCGGCGGAGGCGGAAGCGGAGGGAGCGGAAGCGGGCCTTCAGTGATAACCCCGCTCACGCAAGACCTCGTGATCGATGCGCCCAATGAGATAGTCATAGTGCCCGGCCAGACCGCGCAACTGCAGGTCGCGCTCAAGAACGCGGGAACGGCCGACCTGACGGACATACGCATGGACATAATGGGTCTGCCCGTGAGCTGGTTCATAGTGAACTCCAAGGTGACAAAGCTCGCCGCGGACTCGACGCTGACGGACGTAATAAGCATATCAGTGCCGTCGACCGAGGAGATAGGCTCCAAGACTGTCACGATATCGGCCACGAGCAAGGAAGGCGTAACGGCCACGAAGACGGTCACGCTGAAAATAACGCTGCCCGTCAAGCCCACGCAGAACCAGACAGGCACAGGTAACCAGACCAGCACGAGCATAACCGGTGCCTTCCTCGGCATGATAAACAGCCCGTCCGCAATGGCGCTTGTAGTGGCGTCCGTGATAGTGGGCGGCGCAATCGTATGGACAAGGAAGTATGCCCCGGCGAAGGCCGCCGCCAAGGCGGAAAAGACCGACCGCAAGTTTATTTAAGCCTGCGGCCGCATTCTTTTTTCTTATGCGCAGACAGAGGAACGCAGAGGAATATCTTTCAAAAGTGCGCCTGCTCAACGAGAAAGGCGATTATGACGGGGCACTGAAGCTCGCGCAGGAAGGGCTGTTCTACTGGATGGAAAAGGCGAGCGAATTCTACCTGGAAATGGAGAAGACCTACATAGCGCTCGGCGACCATGTGATGGTCAGCAAAATGGACCTGGAGGCCATGAGGGCGCTCTATTGGAAAAATAGCAAGGTCACGGACAAGCAGCGTGCCGAGGCCAATCCGCCGGAGCGCAAGCCGACCGATACGCGCGAACCCTAATAATTGCCGAGCTTCTTCTGCTTGCTTTTTCCCTTGAGCTCCTGGACTGTCGTCCACGAGTGACGCAAGTATTCAAGATGCGTCTTTTCCTTCAGGCACTTCTTAATGAACTCGATGGACCGCGCGTCGTGCGAATAGCCGACCCCGAAGTTGAAGCCGACCTCTTTTTTTATCCGCTCGACCTCGGCGTCACGGTCGACCTTAGCGATTATCGAGGCGGCAGAAACGGTCTTGTAGGTCTTGTCCGCGTAGTTTTCAGCTACGATCTGGGTGTGGTTCTTCGCCAGCGCCAGCAGGACGTTCTTGAACTTCTCGGTTGATACCTGCGGGGCGTCAACGTAGGCCTTGTCGGCCTTCATGAGCTTGATTATCTCGGCCATCTTCTCGGCCTCGATTATGTTGAGGTTCTTCTTTTTCCGCATCTCATCGATTTCCTGAGCAGTCACTCTTACGGTGACCCAGTCCTTCGCGACCGCTTTTATCTGCTTGGCCATCTTTTCGCGCTGGGCCGGGCTCAATTCCTTGCTGTCGCGCACGCCTATTTTCGCAAGAAGATGTTCGTCCGCCTCGTCAATCATCACGCCGCCCACCACGAGCGGGCCGATGACCGAACCCCTTCCAGCTTCATCAATCCCGAGAATCGTTGGCATAATCCATTCTTGTCCGTCATGTTAATAAAGAAAACGCGCATCATTCTTCGAAAAGCTCTATCCCGAGCGCCTTAGTGTAGAGCTTGTAGGTGTTCCGTATGGTGACTTCCGTCGTGTCCGACACCTCAGCGATCTCCCTTTGCGTCCTTACCTCCTTTGCCAGTATGCCCCCGACGTAAACGGCCGCCGCCGCCAGCGTCACCGGGCTTTTTCCGCTGCCTTCCGTCATCCCCTTCTCGCGGCCCGCGCTGAGGACCTTCGTTATCTCGTGCTGCGCGTTGACAGACAGCTTGAGCTCGGAGCACAAATATGGAATGAACTTCTCGGGCTGGGGCGGAGGTATCTGGAACTCCTTTGCCAGCTCCCTGTTTTCCATCCTCTGCAGCCACATCACGGTCCTGCCGACCGAACGCCTGGTCCGGCCGCAGCCCTCCGCTATCCTGTCCAGCGTGCGAGGTATGCCGTGCTTCCTGCACATAAGGTAATACAGGCCGGCTATCACGTCGTCGTAATCGCGCCCCCTCAGCATGCCGCCGTTCCTTACCTGCTTCAGGAAATATCCCACCGCTTCCTTCGTGTCCTTCGGGACGCCGATGTCGGTCCCGTACTTGCTGAGCCTTATGAGCGCCCCCGCGTACAGCTTATCATTGGAGTCGAACATCGCCCTGTTCTGCGTCTTCCTAAGGCGCCCGGCGCTCCTCCGATCTATGCTGCCGCCGTGGTTGTCCCTTTTATCAAGGCCGATGTAGGTGGACTGTCCCTGGTCGTGCCTGAGGAACGTTTTCTTGGGCCCGTGCTGCGCCTTCTGCTCCGCGCCGTCGCCGATGACGGACATGCCAGTGCCCTCGGCAAAAAGGTTTTCCTCGTAGACCTGCCCGCATTCCTCGCAATAGGTCTCCCCGCGGATGTCGTCCGTCTTTATGTGGCCGCCGCATTCCGCGCACCTGTTTCCGCCTTCCCTCTTTTCCGCTCCGCTCATAAGCTATGTCTGAAAGAATCAGGCTATTAAAACGTATTGCCGCCGTTCGGCAATCGTCTAGCTACTTCTCTTTCGGCGCCTTTCCCTTCTGTATGGCGTAGAGCGCCTCGACGCGCTCCTTTGTGTCCGCTTCGTCCGGCCCCTTGTCGAACCTCATCCTTATCAGGCGGGGAAAACGCAGCGCGTAGCCGCTGGCGTACGTGGGGCTCTTCTGTATCTCCTCGTACGCGACCTCTATTACTATCTTCGGCTTTATGGTGACCGCTCCGCCGTTCGTGCCGGTTATGAGCGGTTTCAGCATCCGCGTCAACTTATCCAGAGTTATTTTTTCGTTCCCCTCCTCGCCCTCCTTTTCCAATAGGCCCGAGCCGAGCATTCCGCACTCGAGGAACTTTCCGGTGTCCGGGTCGCGGCAGCCGAGGACAACCGAACCCAGCGTGCCCGCCCTCTTGCCCGTTCCCCACAGGCCGCCGACTATCGCAAGGTCCAAATTCTCCATCGTCGGCTTGACCTTCAGCCAGCCGCCCGCCACGCGGCGGCCCGCGACGTATTTTGCGTCAAGGTTCTTGACAATCAGGCCTTCCTGCCCTTCGCTTAGCGCCTCCTTGTAAAACGCCTCGGCCTTCTTCAGGTCGCCCGTACGGAGCTCCTCGGCGAAGCGTATCCTGCCCTTTATCGGCGTGACAATCTTGCGGAGCTCGGCGCTTCTTTCCTCCAGAGTGCTGTCAAAGAACTCCTTCCCGTTCGCGTAAATGACGTCAAAGAGGTGGAGCTCTGCCGGAATCTCCTTCACGGTCTCCTCGATTCCGTACTTTCGTTTTATCCGCTGCGACAGCCTCTGGAACGGCGCGGGCTTTCCCGTTTTCGCATGTATTGCGAGCGTTTCGCCGTCCAGTATGCAGTCCTTCGCCTTCACCGCCTTCTTTACGGCCGCCACCACGTCCGGGAACGCCGCGGTCACGTTTTCCAGCCTTCTTGTGAAGAGCCATATCCTGTCGCCCTTCTTCTCGACAAGCGTGCGCATGCCGTCGTACTTGTACTGCAATGCCGTCCGCTTGAACGCCTTCATGGCCTCTTCGAGCGACGGCGCTTTCTCGGCGAGCTGGACCATCAGCGGCATCCCCATTTCCAGCCTGACCCTGGAGAGCCCGGCCTCGCCCTTTTCCTTGGCTATTTCGGCTATCTCGCCGTAATGCGGCCTCAGGTACCACGCGCCCTCAACGGCATCAGCGTCAACGCCGTAGGCCGAAGCTATCGCGTCGCGGACTATCCCTTCGGCCACGCCTATCCTGAGCTGGCCCAGCGCGGTCCGTATTATGTAGCGCGCCTCCTTCGGGCTCGAGTGCGAGATGAGTTCGGTCAGAAGCATGAGCTTGCGGTCCTGCGAGCCGGTACCGGACGTTTCGGCAAGCTTCGCAAGGTTCCTGTGCACGTCCTCCACGTCAAGCGTCTTTCCCTTCAGGGTGCGCTGGCTCTTCCTGACGACAAGCTCTTCCACGACCTTGCCGAGGTCGCCGAGCTTTGAGAACATCCTTACGACTTCCGCATCGGAGGCGCCGGTGGCCTTCGATATGGCCTTCATGGCGGTCTTGTCGGCGATGCCCATCTCGGTCTCCGCCCAGTCCGGAAGGACCCTGCCCCCGAGCATGAGGACGAGGTCGGGAAGCAGTTTCGGCTGCGCCTTCTTCAGGATGCGGGAGATTATTTCCGCTTTTTTCAGCTTGGACGGCGTGTTTTCCAGCTCCTCGTAGACGTCGGCGAGCTCCGAGTACTTCATATTTCTCATTTGCCGCGCCTACTAATAAACTTAATAAGCCTGTCGTGGGAATAATCTGTATGGCAATTAAAAATCCGTTCGGCGGCAAAAAGGGGGAGGCAAATGCCCCCGCCAAGAAGAATGTCTTCGAGACCGTTATGGAGAACATCATGACGCGCCGCTCAATAAGGAAATACAAGAAGCACGACGTGTCCGACGAGGAAATATTCGACCTTCTCGACGCCGCGCGGCACGCCCCGTCCGCGAGCAACAAGCAGGCGTGGGAGTTCATAATCGTGCGCGACCCCAAGATGAAGAAACAGCTCGCCGAGGACGCCGAAGGGAGCGGATGGATGGACGAAGCCCCCGTGATAATAGTCGCCTGCGAGAACGTGAAGATAGCGGGCTCGCGCTTCGGAGAGCGCGGCACGAAGCTTTACGGCATACAGGAGGTCGCGGCAGCCGTTGAGAACCTGATGCTGGCGGCGAACGCCAAGGGGCTCGGCACCTGCTGGGTGGGGGCGTTCAGCGAGATCAAGGTAGCCAGTCAGCTGCGCTGCCCCGAACATGTCAGACCGTGCGCGCTGATAGCATTGGGCTGGCCGGACGAGGCGCCAGAGCAGCCCGCCCGCCACGAGCTTTCTGAATTCGTGCATCTCGGTGTGTACGGGAACACGCCGCGCGCGCAGTTCGCCTGGGGCCACGCGCACGCCTCCGATTAACAGGCCCCCGTGACAACGGTTTAAAAGCTTTTCATTACTAATTAATAGGTATGGAAAACATCCTGCGGATGTTTAACTTCAGACAAAACCGGAGGTTTTGCTGATGGAAGTAGAGTTCGAACGCAAGCTCATAACACTTGAAAATTCTGTCAGGGACATCGACGAGCGCCTGGCGGAACTCTACCGCGAGACCGCAGGCCTGTCGCTGCAGAAGTCGGTCGTTCTCCAGAAGGTCCTCAAGGACACGGCCGCGTCGAAAAGGCACGCCGAAGAGGTAAGGCGCGCACGTTCCGAACTCAAGACCGACCTGGAGGACGTCTCAGGAAAGCTCGCGCGCATCGATGACGTCATAGAAAAGCTGGGCGCCATGCGCAGGAGCGCGCGCACGGAGAAGGCGAAGGAATTCGCGGAACTTTCCGCTTCGGTTCTCAATCTCAACAAGAAGGTCAACAAGCTGGCAAAGGATGCGGAGGAGGCCGGCGGGCCGAAAAACGCGCCCGACCCGCGGGTTGACGCGTTCCATTCGGAGCTGCGTTCCGCCATGGACTCCATCAAGAGCCTGGAAAAAAAGCTGGAATCGCTCCAGCAGTCCGTTTCCGCGGCCGCGAAGCCGAGGGACCTGCCGAAGCCGGACCTTTCGCGCGTGGATGCAGCCGAGAAAAAGATAGAGGACGTTCGCCTGCGCGCGAACACCGTCCTGAAGGAAATGTACGATAACGTCGATTCGCTCAAATCCGCAAACGCCGAAATGACGAACAAGCTCGGCGTCATGGAAAGGAAGATGACCGAAATGCCGAAGGTTTCCGCGGACGGCAAGACGGACGTGTCCGGAATACTTGACGGGATGGAAGAGCTGCGCGGCGACGTTTCCACGCTTTCAAAGGGCATAGAGATAAGCCGAATGATAGCCGAGGAGCTGAAGAAGACGCAGACGACGCTGTCCGCCGTGGAATCCTGGAAAAGCAGGACCGAGGAGCTGCCGCGCGAGCTCGAGAGGCTGGCCGAACGGCTTGCCGCGGTCGAGCAGGCGAAAGGCGGAGCAAGGGACGACATCGACATGAAGAACCTGAAGCTTGCCGTCGCCGAACTGTCCAACAAGAACAGGCTCATCAACGAGCTGGCGCTCGAGAACGTGAAAATCGGCAGCCGGCTGCTTGTAATCGAAGAGAGGCTTAAATCCCTTTCGAAATAAATATGGAAGTGATGACATGTCGCAACTTATAGCACAGGTAATCTCGCTGTTCGCCCTGCTGATAGGCATACTGGCGGGAGAAATAGCGGCCTTCAGGGCCTTCGGAAAGCCGAAGCCCAAGCTGCTGCTCATAGACATGGCAATTTTCGTAGTCGTGATATCGCTCATCTACAGCTTCGTCTCCTTCACGGAAGTGGGATACGTCTTTTACGCCGCGAACTTCCTGATAGGAATAATCTCCATAGTTTCGGTGCGCGGCCTGGAGTCGCTCTTCCGCATGACCGAGGCGCCGAAAAGCGAGGACAAGCTCGTGGTGAACATAATCAGGGCGCTGAGCCGCTACGGGCTGGACGAGGAGGAAATAAAGGGCGTGCTGAAGCGCTCGGGCATCTCGCCCAAGACGGTTGACCGCCTGTCGGGAATGATAGAGCAGAACGTGCCCGCCTACGTGCCGAAGCTGGTAAAACTGGAAACGGAGATAGCGGACATAAAGGCGGGCGTGGCAGGTTTGGCCGCGACCCTGCAGCAGATACGCACGAACGACCTGAAGCACATTGGAAACACCGGAAAAAAGGCGGCGCCCAGAAAGGAACATAAAAGAAAAATCGCAAAGAAACGCCGATGAGTTGAGTGCCTGTGCGCGTGCCAAAAAGCGCTTTGTTAATCGTGGCCGCGATATTCTTTCTGACATTTTTGCCCGCGGTTTTGGCGGCGGGATCATATCCCTTATGGTCTAATAATCAGTCAAGCACACCCGTTACTTACAGTCCGTCTACAGCTTCTACTTTCAATATTACATGGACGGCTATGAACAGCACGGCAAAACAAACGAATTTTACAGCTATCGGTAATTTAGGATGGACAACTAACGGGGGATTATCATACGATGGCCAGCCACCTTATCCCGGAAACATATCGTCCTATGCTTACGTAGCAGGAAATGGCGTAGCGAGCAAAAGAGGGTATACTAACTACACCGGAATTACGGGAGGCTATATCATCATAAATTACAGCCAGGAGCTGGGCAGTAATGCGGGTGGAGGAATTTATTGTTACAACGGAACTAATTTTATCGCTCTTAAGTCATTTGACAATGGTGCCGAGTATGGTGTCATTCTCAATGTATCTGTTCCTTCGACATGCCACGGTAATATTTCAATCATGTACGAAGCCGCACACACAGGAACAGTTGACTGTTGGATAAAATCTTATGATGAATATATTTACAATTTGACTAACGTTACTCCCACCGCGCTTGATACGGTCCTCATAGAAGGCAATTGGAGCGGGGCGCCGACGAACTACACGATAGCACAGCAGAACATCATTTCCGGGAACTCCTCCTGGCTGGGCGATTTCTTTTTGGACCACAATGGCGCCAATCAGGGTACACCACACTATCTTTCGTTCGACAACGATTGGTCCACGTTTTCAGGCGACCAAGCTAACGGAGGCGACAGCTGCGATTGGCTCGGCGACACGGTTCCCGTCCAACTCATAAATTACAGCATACCGAGAAGTTTCCCTAACGGGAGCATATATTGGAAAGTCAAAGCGGTGGGCAAAAACTATGACGCTTCGCCCGCCATAAAATGCTGGAATTCTTCAGGCTGGCAAGTGCTCGGCGTTCCGGACCTATCGGGGACGAATACCTCTTATGCCATTCCAAATTCGTGCTTGCTAAATCTGGATTCGTCCCATTATTTGTTCAAGGCGAGCTTGAACGTGGTGGGCACAAACAGCCCTTTCTGTTACGTCGCATTGTACGATACGGAAATCATATCCAATGCAACATACAGCTATTCCTCGGTACTTCCCGCGGGAACGTTCTACTGGAAGTCGTACGCAAGCGACTCGGCCGGCGGACAGAACGCGACTGACACGTGGTATTTCACGATAAATTCGATACCACCCGACGGCCCGCATTGGTCGGGCAATCAAATCTTTATACCAGCCGCTTATGACCCTTCAATCAATTCCGTTTTCAGTATAATATGGGCGGCAAACCAGATGCTTGATACGATTATTATAGAAGGAAACTGGGATGGAGTGCCCGTGAATTATACGTTCGATACGAAAACCACTACGAATATTACGGTGAATGCCAGTTATAACGCCACGGTCGCTTCAAACGCGGATTGGAATGCCAGCGCAGGAAAGAATTACGACGGGCAGCCCCCGTACCCCGGGAATGTCGTTACGGGTTCAACAGTTTACAATCGTACGGTCGGTTACGTAAATTATACGTTCGTTACCGATAACAAAAGCAGCATAAAATGGCATTACAACTTAACGTGGAAAATAACCGACAGCGGCAACACCAATCTTTTTGTCGATTGCCTTGGAGCCGGCGGCGGACACCTTCTTGATTCGTATTATCTCAACGGTCTAAACAGCCTCAGTGTCGGTACTTATAGTTTTTCCGGAACGACACCTGCAACGGGTGCTTCGACCACGATAGCAAATTGTTACAATACGACAGGCGAGAATAAAATAATGCTTGCGTACCAGTCCGGCGGTTGGCCAACCCAGTGCGATAGCGGCGGTATTCGCAATTGCACCACAACAGGTTGGGACGAGTATATCACGTATACCAGTGCCAGCACGGTTCTGGTTCCAGCGTGGACGGTAAATAACATAACAGTAAATTACAGTGACGTCCTTTCGGCAGGCACGTTCTACTGGAAGTCCTATGCGGATACATCCGGCGGAATATGGAACGCAACGGACGCCTTTACTTTTAGCATCGGCAAGGCGGCGAACCCGGCCGACCTTTACCTGAGCGACAGCGGCGGCGAACATGAAAATCAGGACATGACGGCCGTTTACGGCACGCAAACGAACGCCACGGCCGTTGCGGCCGTGGGCACGCCGATGTTGTACAGGGACGGTGTCTACAAGGGCATGCAGGAAACGGCGACCCTTGGCGCGGGAACATACGCCTACGTTGCCAACTCGAGCGGCAACGCCAACTATTCGGGCAACAGCACGACCGATTACCTTACGGTAAGCAAGGCAGATGCCGCACTCAATCTTTCCCTCAACGGCGCGTACGGCAGCGTCACGGTCGCGTCCGGAACGACCGTCAACGTTTCCGCAACGTCCGCAAACACGGAATCCAACATCACGATATGGAACGGCACTTCTGTTCTTGCGTACGGACAATCACCGCTGGCGATATCCGCCGCTTTCAATATCGACAGCAACATAACCGCGGAACAGGCTTCCAGCGGCAATTATTCGGCAGCAGCGCCGCTTACGCTGTGGATAACGATGATTGTCGACCAGACGCCAACGCCGCCCTGCCAGGATTGTTCGGGCGGCGGTGGCGGAGGAGCGGCGGCTCCGGCCAACGCGACCAAAAAGGCCAACAGCACAAACACAATCAGCAACGCCACCAACGGCACGGCAAATGCGGTTGACCAGACGCCAGCGCCCACAATAACGCCCGGCCCGCAGGGTTCGCCCAGTGCAAAGAACAACACCGTCCCGCCCTCCAACGCGCCGAACGGCCCGTCAGGACTTTTTAGCTTCAACGTCCCGTCTTTCTCGCTGCCCGCGATGACGGAAGACACGACCATGCTCGCATTTCTCGCCCTGGTCGCGCTGATACTGTTCGGTGCGTTCGCGATAATGATGAAGAAAGGGGACATGCTCTCTGAGGACGACTATTTGTAGGATATTGTTTCCTGGACCTGGATGGTTTTGTTCAGGGACGCGTCTATCAGCGTGCCGCTCTCGTACGGAAGGCTGTAGGAGGCGGTCAGACCGCTGCTATCGTTGACGAGCGTGACTTCTCTTCCCGCGCATTCCCCTATCTTGCTTTTCAGGGTGGCGTCATCCGAGTAGTATTTCATGCAGAAACCCATGCAGAAGCGGAGCTGCGTCCTGCTGTCAGTCTCGTTCTTCAGGGCGTCGGCCTGCAATTTGCGCAGTCGCGCCTCGCCGCCCACCCCTTCCGCCACCTGCTTGTCTATGTTCATGAAATGGAGGAACAGCACTGCGGTTATGATGAACACCGCGATGAATATTATCGGAGTGGCTGCAAAACCTTTCATATACTATCCCGTTTCAAATTAACGTAGAACATATAAGCTTTTAACCTTTTTCACACTAACCAGTAGTATGGAACAGCGCGGTTGTCCCTACAAGACAGAAGTAACAAACGGCAAGAAAACGCTCCTTTTTGACTGCCGCGACTGCCCGTCCAACGCCTCCCTTACGAACCCGCAATGCCGCGCGGCCGTGGCGGAGGCGCAGAAGACCGAGAACGCCGACGGCGCCGTCCTGAGGAAGGGCTTCCAGCGCGTGTACGGACGCAAGGAGCTGGAAACCACGCTGGAGCTGGCAGGGCTTTCCGAGTTTTCGCAGAAAAGCCTGGACGGCGTTTCGGAATGCTTCTGCGAAAAATGCCGGCCCGCGTACAAGAAGCTGCTCCGCTTCGCGGACGACCCGATAAAGTTCTATTACATGCTGCGCGCGACCAAGCTGTGCGGCACCTGCGAGAAAATTTGCGGGCCGAAGCTCAGCGAGATCGCGAAGCAGCTGGAAAACTCCGCCGCGATAGCGCAGGCGATGAAGACGGGCGACGTCGAGGTGACGTACCACAGGCTGCTCAGGCCGCTGCTCATACCAGAGCTGGTGACGTCGAAGATAGAGCTGGAGCCGCCCGACGCGCAGGAACTGACCAACTACGCCATAGGGAACGTCAAGGTCTCCATATTCACGCTGTCCGAGCGCCCGGACCGCTACTACTTTGTCAGCTATCCGGAGTTCACGCTCAACAACGCCCAGCTCAAGGCGCTGCAATTAACGTTCAAGAAGGTGACGGAGGTCCAGCCGCACATGGACATGACGCCGTCGGCGATGAGGAAGAACTTCGCCCGCATAGCCGACGAGACGCTGAAGGGCTTCGAGAACAAGGAACTGCTCAAGGAAATAATGCTCCGCCACACCGCGGGCTACGGGCTCATAGAGCCGCTCCTCATGGACGAAAAGCTCACGGACGTTTACGTCGATTCAGGTTCAAGACTAATACACGTTGTCCACTCGAAATACGGCGAGTGCATCACCAACATACACCTCAGCGCGGATGATTTGGAGAAACTGTCAACGCGTTTGCGTGCGGTGTCGGGGCGGCCGTTCGACGCCTCTTCTCCTGTCCTTCACGCGGAGCTGGAAGAGTTCGGAGTGCGAGTGGCGGGAATAAGGGAGCCGTCCACCTATTCGGGAACGGGCTTCGCGTTCCGGCGCAGGAAAACGATGCCGTGGACGCTGCCCGAGTTCGTGAAGGCGGACATGCTCAGCGCCGAGGCGGCGGGGCTGCTCAGTTTCCTGATGGACGGGAACGCCTCGATACTGGTCGTAGGCCCGAGGAGCTCCGGAAAAAGCTCGCTGCTCACGTCACTCCTACTGGAAATCAACCAGAACAACCGCATCATTGTCATAGAGGACACGCCTGAGATACCGATACCCTACATGAGGAGCCTGGGCTTCAAGGTGGAGCACCTCAAGATAGAGGCTTTCTCCAAGGGGTACGAGCTGAGCGCCGAAGACGCCTTGCGCACGTCGCTGCGTCTGGGCGAATCCATACTGGTGCTGGGAGAGGTGCGCGGGCCCGAGGCAAAGGCGCTGTTCGAGGCCATGAGGATAGGCGCGGTCGGGAACGTCGTTATCGGCACCATACACGGCTCGGGCCCTTACGACGTGTGGGACAGGATAACCAACGATCTAGGTGTTCCGTCGACGTCGTTCAAGGCGACGGACATAATTTTGAGCACGGGCATAATCAGGAAGGGCGAGTCGACGGAACGGCATCGCCGCCTGTTCGGGATAACGGAAGTCAAGAAGAACTGGCACGACGAGCCCGTCTTCGCGGACCTGATGACGTACAGCCGCGGCAGCGACAAGCTCAAGACTACTGATTTCTGGAAGTCCGATACCGTGCGCAAGGTCGCCGCAATCAAGGGGCTCAGCAAGACGCAGGCGCTGGCCAACATAAAGTTCAGGATAAGGATGCGCAAGGCGCTCGTGGAGGCAGCCAAGCGGAAAAAGGACCTGCTGTCGGCCGAGTGGGTGATAGCCGCGAACAACAAGTGCATAGACCTGATGCGGAACGCGAAGCGGCCCGATTACGACAGGCTGTTCAAGGACTGGAGCGCGTGGCTGAAGACGGCCGCGAAGTGATGCAATGGACAAATACTACCTGGGCCTTGTAGGGAGCCTGGGCGGCCATTTCAAGACGGACACGCCGCCCAGCGAAGAACTCAAACGTGCTGTCAAAAGTTTGGGCTGGAAGATATTGCCGGAAAAGATAGTCAACGCCGCGCGCACGTCCATGGTGATATCGGCAGCGTTCTTTGCCATGCTGGCGGTTCTTGCGCTGTTCGCAAGGATGAATTTCACGGTCTTCCTGATGGCCGCGTTCATTTTCCCGTTCATAACGAACCAGCTGATAACCGACTATCCGAAAACGACGGCCAAGCAGCGGGCGCTGACGTCGCTCGGTGCGGCGCCGAACATAATCGCGCAACTGTCAATCTCGCTCAAGCGGAACCCGAACCTGGAGAGCGCGCTCGCCTTCACGGCCAAGTATGGCGAGGGCGAGATAGCGCGCGACATACACAAGCTGCTGTGGCGCGTGTGGGCCGGAAAAATACCGTCCGCGCTGGATGCGCTCCCCAAATTGGCCGACAAGTGGGGCAAATGGTCGGAAGGCTTCCAGCGCTCGATGTACCTGATAATCTCCAGCTTCCACGAGCGCAACCTGAAGATGAAGCACGGCTCGCTGGACCGCGCCGTGGAAGCGATGCTCAACGACATACTGGCGAAGATGCGCGAATACACGCTCGCACTCCATATTCCGACGCTGGTTCTGTTCAGCTTCGGGATAATCATGCCGCTCATGGTGATAGCGCTCTTCCCGCTGCTCGGCTTCTTCGGGATACCTATGGGGCTCGAGTCAATAACGCTTTTCCTGTTCGCCTCGCTGCTCGGCGTTTACCTTTACTCGAACTCGATACTTGCGCGACGCCCCATCACGTTCATACTTCCGGAGATAGAGACGGACGTCCCTAAGGGCCATCTCAAGATAGGAAAAACGGTGGCCCCGGCGCTGCCGTTCTGCGTCGCGCTGGCCCTGATAGCGAGCGGGCCAAGCATTTTTTACCTGCTTTCGCTTTCCAAGGTCGTGCAGCTCAGCGGGGCTTTCGGCTGGGCAATCAAGACGGTCAATACGCTGCCGCTGATATGGGGCGTGGGCGGAGCCATGATACTGTTTTACTGGGGGACCAATTGGTTCAAGACGGCCGAAAGAAAGCGTATCAAACAGATAGACGCGCAGATACCGGATGCCCTATATTATATACGGAATGTGCTGGCCGAGGGACGGCCGATGGAGGAGGCGCTCGACTTCGCGGGGGGCATGCTGGGCAGCACGCCTCTAGCCCAGCAGATGCGGGAGGCGTCCACGCTGATAAAGAGGCGGCACATCACCACGGAAGAGGCGCTGACAGGCAGGGAGAGCCCGTTCGAAAAGAAGTCGAAGCAGTTGCAATCTGTCCTGTCGATGATAACGGCAAGCCTTCAGGGCGGCATAAGGTCGGCCGCGGAAACCTGCCACGTGATGCACAATTACATGAGAAAGACCAGCAAGATAGAGCGCTCCCTGCAGGACATGCTCAGCCGCAACCTTTCCATGATGAAGCTGACGGCGATGATATTCGCGCCGCTCGTGGGCTCCATCATTGTTGTTTTGTTTGCGCTCATAGTCAAGGGGATGAGCGGCGCAACGCAGCAGACGAACATACTCGGCTTCGGCGCGATGTCCGCAATGACCACGCCGCAGATTCCAACGCCGGTACTCCAGCTCATACTCGGGCTTTACGTGCTCGGTCTGAACTTCGTGCTCGTACGCTACGTTACGACCGTCGAGAGCGGAACGGACTCCGTCAAGATGGGCATGGACCTCTCGACGTCGCTCGCGTCGTCGCTCGTGATATTCACCGCAACGTTAATAGCCTTGGGGAGCCTACTGGTTGGTGGCGCATAACATGGCAAAACTTAAGGGAATCGAGGGGCTGCCGCTCAAGTACATGCTGACGCTGATAGTGGCGGCGATAATCATGGCGGCTTTCTTCATCGTGCTGAACCAATTTTCCACGACGGCGATGGCCCTGACGCAGAGCACCAACAACACGCTCCATGACGTGCTGGCGAATTCGCTGAGCCGCGCGCTTAAGTGAACCGCCCCTTTAAATCTTTGAGCAGGATAAACTTCCTGTTGTGGTTGCATGGCGTGGAATCCTGACATAAAACGCGTGGACGAATACGTTCACAAGGAGTTCTTGCGTATGGCCTATTCGCAGGCCTGGTCGAGCCCAGATCCCGTTACAAGGACGGGTGCCGTCATAGTCGATTCCAAGCTTACCGATATACTGGGATTCGGAGCGAACCACCTGCCGCGCGGAGTGGAAAGCGACAAGGCCAAGCTGGACGACCGCAAGTGGAAATACGAACACATGATACATGCTGAGCCTGCCGCGCTCCTGCGCGCCGCGAAGTACGGGAAGCCAGTTGACGGGGCGGTGATGTACGTGCCCTGGGTACCGTGCACGCCATGCTCAACTACGATAATAGATTCCGGCATAAGCAAGGTCATCTGCCACAAGAACCTGATAGCCAAGACGCCGGAACGGTGGTGGAAGAGCACGGGCTACGCGCTCGAGCTGCTGGAAAAATGCGGCGTGAAGGTCTGCGCGTACGAGGGCGAAATAGGCGGCGTGGAGAACCTTTTCGACGGATTGCTTTGGCGTCCCTAGTTTTATTTAATCGTGCGGCGCGATATTTCTATCCATGGAAATGATGGACGTCGTAAACGAAAAGGACGAAGTGGTCGGAGTCGTGTCCAAAAAGGAAATTTACGAGAAGTCGCTTCCGCACCGCATAGTCCACGTCTTTGTCTTCAACAAGAAGGGCGAGCTGGCGCTGCAGTTGCAGGGCCGTGAAAAGAAGTATTGCCCGTTGCATTGGATGTGCACGGCGGGCGGCCACGTCCAGGCCGGAGAGACTTACGAGCAGGCCGCGGTGCGCGAGTTCAAGGAAGAGGTCGGAGCAGAAGTTCCGATAACTTTCCTCGGCAAGGACCTGTTCATCGGGCCGAAGGGGATAAGGAAGACACTGGCCTCGTTCATGGCATCATACGAAGGTCCGTTCAGCCCGAACCCGCACGAGGTGGAAAAGGTCGAGTTCTTCACGTTCGACCGCATAAAAGAAATGATAAAGGGCGGCGAGAAGTTCCATCCCGAGCTGCTCTTTCTACTGAGGAAGCACTTCAACGTTTACTAGTTTTGCGAGCCTTCCCTTTCGGCCTCATCGCAAAATACAGCACGGCGTACGCGACGTTGAATGCAGCGAGCGTTATTGCAGCGGACGTTGCGATTTCATCCCATTGTATGTCGCAGCCGCCTACCATGTATATTGCGCCCGAGTCCCATGCTCTGGGGCAGAACGATTCGTTGGCGGCGGTCTTGTTCCAGAACTCCTGTTCCGTGACGCCGCAGACATTATTGAGAAGCGTTTCGTTCACCCCGGTGCCGTCCCAGCACAGCATATGCCTGCCGGACGTAAGAAGGAAATACGCGATTATTATCGCCGTTGCGGCGACGTACCACTTGTTCAGGAACCTCATTCTATCGTTTTGTTCCGTCAGCTTAAGAATGTTCCCTAACGTTCTGACGAACCTTTTTAAACCTACGGACAGAACTAACGTCAGGTGAAATGATGAAAGGACTCGAGGGGCTTCCCCTCAAATACATCCTGATAGTGCTTGTCGCGGCACTGATAATAGCGGCCGTAGTGGCCGTCGTATCGGGCTGGACAGACCTGCTCAAGACGCAGGGCGAAAAGACCACAAGCACCGTGGCAGAAGGCACAAGCAAGCAGCTGTGTGACACCAGGGAAAGCATGGGAACGTGCTACGCGGGAACGACCGCGAGCGTGAACAGCACCTGGACGTGCAACAGCACCGCAACAAACAAGCTCATCGCCTGCTGAATGCGCAACCCTTTTAACCCTTCCTTCTCTTATTTATTCTATGATAGCTCTCAAGCTCAAGGGTCTTGAGGCCATGCCCATAAGGATGATGGCCAGCATGGTTCTCATCGCGATCGTCGTGTCGGTCAGCTTCTACGAACTGAACTCCTTCCTTCAGTTCCAGAAGGAAAAGCAGTTCAAGGAGGAGCTCGTGAACGTAAGGCAAGCCATGCGCACGTTGCAGAGCCTTGGCGACAAGGGTTCCTTCACGTCCATAACGCTGAACGTTCCGGGCGGCTATTCGGTTTTCCTGGACAACACAAGCAGCCCGAACCGCGTGGTAGGGAACCTGGGCGGCGAGACGTTCATAGTGAACATGACCGCAAGCTTCACGAGGCTCAATTTCCCGGACAACTGCAACTCCACGGGCTGCACGCTCGTGCCGGCCGACTACGAGATACGCCTGATCTACGGCAACCAGGACGTTCCGAAGCCGTTTTCGATGGTGTTCGAGTGATAGACTGGTTCGCCTCCAAGATAGGAATGCTCCTTTTTGTCACGGTCGTACTGTCGGTTCTGCTGGGCTTCATAACCGTGGAGACGGGCGCGTTCCAGTACGAGCAGAAGGCGCGCATGGCCGAGGACGTCTCAAGGCTCATCGACGCGGCGGGGAACGGCGGGTCGATAACCTACGAGCCGCCAATCAACAATTATGTCCTGGTGGTAAGCCCGAACACGGTTACGGTGGACGGGATAAGCAGGAACTTTTTGGCAACGGCAAACAGCACGACCATATCGAATTCACCTTCGTTGACGATAAAAAACATTAATGGTGTTGTCTATGTCAACAAAGCTTAAGGGAGAAGCCGGCGAAGAGCTCTTCGCCACTTTTTTCGTGATAGCGCTCGTCTTCGTTTTCATATTTTCCGTCATCGGCGTATACTCGAACTTCATGGGCGGCCAGGCGCAGCTCTATGCGGAGCGCGCGGCGAGCGGAATCGCGGAAAGGATATACTTCGACAGCGGCGGCTACCTTACGGTTCCGGCATGCCAGGCGCTCGGACAGTCGTACAACGCGATGAACAACACCGCCGTGAAAATAACCTACCGGGAGGGCGGAACGGAAAAGAACTGCGCGTTTGGTTCGCTCGACACGCGCTCGGTCTCCGTCGCCTCGATGCCGATAATCATAATTTCTAGCGGTAACATGCGCGCTGGAAGGATTGATGCGATGGTGGGCGTATGAAATTAAAGGGCCAGGCTTCAATGATTGACATTCTGCTGCTCGGGTTGTTTATCTCCATAGTCCTTGTTGGCGGCTCCGTTTTCATCGGGCAAGAAGAACTGCGCGCGCAAAACGGCCGAGAAGAAGCCGTATACGCGCAGGCGCAGCTGATAACGGCTATGAACTACCGTCTGGCAGACTGGCAGAACAGGACGGCCGCCGAGATGATAGCGGCCAAGTTCTGCGATAGGAGCATAAGGACGGTGGGCAATACGAGCTGCTCCCTTGATGACGCGTTCTACAACGAGATGAGGAACATGACGGACGGGACGGGCCGCACAGGCTACAACTACATCTTCTGGGCGGAGGCGCAGGAGAACGTGTCGGGCAACGTGACAACGGTAGGCAGCTTCACGGTATGCAACCACCAGCCGACCGTCTGCGCGAAGCACGTGCCAGCGATTGCGACAACGATAATTCCTGTCCGCTGCCCGAACGGCGAGGCGATGGCCATAACTTACCTGAACGGCATGTGGCCGAGCTGGCAGGAGTTGCCGCTGGCGTGTGACTAGCGTTTTTAAGCTTTGCCCTTCTAATGATTTTTATGTTTGCCTCAAGCGGTGACGTCGACGACATAAAGCAGCTCGTGAAGAGCCTTTCGCATTCCGTAGAAGACCTCACTACCGAAGTAAAGCTGATGCGACGCGAACTTGACGAGATGAAACGCTAGTTTTTCGTCAGGAAGCCTTCGTGCAGGTCACGTGCTGGTTCTTGCTAACAATATTGGGCCAGTCGTTCAAGCTTATTGCGAAATACATGTCCAAGCTGGAGCCATAAGTAGAAATTGTGTGCTCCTCTTCCTGCGCCGTCCAGGTAATCTGTTCGGGCCCGCTGCCGCGTATGCAGCCGTAACCGTGGGTTTCCCACGAGCCGCAGGACGTTATGGTTGCCGGTTGCGCTCCGAGCGTGGCATCGGAGCGCGAGGCGCTTGCGGTGCCTGTGGCTTCCAGCAGATAGAACGTATCGCCGTATTCGTTGACGTTCGTTATCTTGCAGGACACCGAAGTGATTTCCACGGCTGATGCGGCCGGTTCTGGAGCCGGTGGCGGTGAAGGTGTCTGCGCGGGCTGGACCGTGATTGTTACCGCGACGCAGCCTTCCTCGCCGAAGCCGTCCCTTGCGCAAACGGTGAACGGATACGTTCCTTCTTTTGTCGGCGTGCCCGTCAGCCAGCCGTCAAGGTTCAAAGCGATTCCCGGAGGCAGGAACCCGCCGCCCAATTTGACCGACATCGAATAGGGCGGCTTTCCTCCTGTCGGATTCGTGGCAGGCCTCAGTCCGCCGCACGTGGCGTCTATCGGGGGAGGCGGCTGGCAGAGAGAAAAGGTGAACGGCTGGTTGACTGTTGCCGTGAGCGGAGGCGGACCCGCAAAAGTAATTCCGTTTCCCGGAGCATTGCTGCCGGAATTGTTGAGCACCATTCCGGTGCAGCCCGTGAGGAGATTGAGCTGATATGTGGTGAGCGGGCCCCGTATTCTTGTGCCGTTCTTCAGCTCCCACACAGGGACGCCCGGCAGGCCCGCCTGTGTGCATATCTGGTTGAACGTTTCGTTCTCTCCGGGCACTCCGCAATCCACCTTATTGACGTATTCCCAGCCCTCGCCGAACAGCTGCTTCTGATTCTGGCAGGACTCGCACCACGATGCCGTATACATCTTGACGCCGCTCTGCGAAAGGCATTTCGCGAAATCCGTGCCGGAAAATACCATGTTGTTGGCCGGAGCCTGCCCGGCGCAGCCCGCTATGAGAACGACAATAATTAATGCTGCAAACCAGGTGCGCATAAGAAAGGTTCCAGCCGCCTGTTTTTATGCCTTTGCCCGCAATTATTATCATGCCAAAACCACAATACAAAGGAAAGGTATTTCATTCCATAGACGAGGTCTGGCGCACCTACTTCCCGAAGGACTATGAAAAAAGGCAGGAAGAGGAGAGGATGAAAAGGATGACGCCCGAGGAACAGGCAAGATATCTGGGACACAAGTGGGCGCAGGAGATACTGAAGGAAGTGGAGAAGGACCTGGAAAAGCTGAACAGTTAACGTTCCGTCCATATCTCTTTTTATGTTTATTCTTTCTATTCACAGCCATGTCAAAGGTTGCTGACAATTCTCTTGCCGAGCAGGGCCGCCTGAAGATTGAATGGGCGGAAAGCAGGATGCCCGTGATGATGGAACTCAAGCGATTATATTCTGAAAGCCAGCCGCTCAAGGGGATGAGAATAGCCGGCTGCCTTCACGTAACGAAGGAAACCGCCGTGCTCATCAAGACGCTCGTTGCTGCGGGAGCCGAGGTGGCCTGGTCCGGCTGCAATCCGCTCAGCACGCAGGACGAAATAGCGGCTGCGTTGGCCGCTGAAGGAATTTCGATTTTCGCCTGGCACGGAATGAACCGCGACGAGTTCTACTGGGCGATTGAAGAGACGCTGAAGATAAAACCCACCATTACATTGGACGACGGAGCCGACCTGATATTTACGGTGCACAACAAGCACCCCGAAATGGCGTCGGGAATAATCGGCGGAACGGAAGAAACGACGACCGGAGTCCACCGCCTGAGGGCGATGGCGGCGGACGGCAAGATGCTCTATCCCGTGATAGCCGTTAATGACGCGGAGACGAAATGGGACTTTGACAACATCTACGGGACCGGACAATCTTCCTTGGACGGCATCTTGAGAGCTACGTCAGTTTTACTGGCGGGCAAAAACTTCGTTGTTTGCGGCTACGGCCACTGCGGGAAGGGCGTTGCAACGAGGGCGCGCGGCATGGGGGCAAACGTAATAATAACGGAAGTCCAGCCGATAAACGCGCTTAAGGCGAGGATGGACGGGTTCACGGTCATGCCGATGTACGACGCTTCCGCAACGGGCGACATCTTCATAACCGCCACGGGAATGAAGGACATAATAACCAAGGAGCATTTTTTGCGAATGAAGGACGGCGCCATACTCTGCAACACGGGCCATTACAACTGCGAAATCAACATAGACGACCTTGAAATGCTGTCCGTCGGCAAGCGGACGGTACGCAAAGACAATGAAGAGTACAGGCTCGTGAACGGAAAGCGAATCTATCTTCTGGCGCAGGGGCGGCTGGTAAACCTCGCCGCGGCGGAAGGGCATCCGTCAGAAGTGATGGACATGTCGTTCGCGAACCAGTTCCTGAGCATGATAAACCTGGCGCAGAACGGCCGCGGGCTGAAGCCCATTGTTTACGACATTCCGAAGTCGCAGGACGAAACGGTCGCTTCCATCAAGCTCAGGACGATGGGCATCTCCATAGACGCGCTGTCCGGCGAGCAGGAAAAGTACAAGACGGCCTATTCTGAAGGGACGTAATGCCGTAAATGCTTTAAGAACGGCGGTAGCAATATTTCTCAGGCCAAGGTTAGGGGTTGTTGGAATTGCGAACTGAAATAAGGGCTCTTGCACTGGTTGCCGTCGTGCTCTTGGTTGCCGGCTGCGCGTCACAGCCTTCGTTCGATCAGGCCGCCGCCGGGATAGTGCCGGATTTCCACAATCCGCAGCAGATCTGCGTCCTGCCGATAATCTTCATTCCGTCCGACGTCTCTTTGCCTGATTCAGAGATTGCGTCGAGCAAGCAGCTGTTCCTGGAGTACCTGGCGAAAGGGCAGGCACTATATCAGGGACTCATGGGGACCACTTTCTGCGTAAAGAACGAGGTGCTGGTGTACAATTCCCCGCACAACAATGCTTACTATGCCACCGACGGCGGGAGCAAGATGGTGAACGAGATTTTCGCCGTCGAGAACGAGGACCGTTACAACTCCAGCCAGGTTTACCTGATGCTTTTCGCGCGCCCTGACGGTTACAAGGGCGAGCTGTTCGGCGGCGGCAGGACGTTCAACGGTCCGCCCAACACCGGAGGGGGCTTCGTGCAGATGGAGTACACCTCGCTCACCAAAGAGTACCCGTACCACTTCCTCTCCACGGTCGTCCACGAACTGGGCCATTCCTTCGGCCTCACGCACGTGACTTGCTTCGGCAACGACCTGAACTCGGGCGATTCGATAATGTCCTACAGCGCTGCGCACGGCTCCAAGGGGCTCGAATGGACGGGCAAGCCGAGCAACTTCAATCCCGAAGAGTATTACGAGCTGTCGCTCAACAAACGCGCGTTCCCCGGCTTCAATTACTCGAGCGAGAAGTACGACCCCAACAACAAGATGCCGAGCCTGGACCGGATCCAAAGCTGCTTTTTGGGGAACGTCGGCGAGGAAATAGGGAAATACACCCACTTTGCCGGTGTCGGCTACGAACTGTTCTTCGACGGAAAGCTGGTGAGCGGGGCCGGGACGGAGATGTTCTCCCTGAAGCAGGCGCAGGACAACTGCAAGTGGAACCAGGACAACCACTCGGGCATCCTTATAGAATGCCGCTACAACGGCCAGACGTTCTTCAAGTCGTGAAGGGGCGGTTAAATAGTTTTCCGGAGAAGACTTTGCATGCCTTGCGAATACCTGCCGCCTGCTGCTGTCGTGAAATGCCCGTCCATTGAAAGGATGGACAATCTCGGCCTGAATGTTTCTTTCATAAGGAAGGCGTATTGCGACAGCGGAAGGCACGCTGCCTGCCTCATTTACAGGGATATCAAGCTCAGGGAGCAGACGGAAAAGGACCTGGCGCAGTGCAGTCGAAGGCCTTTCTGAGGGATATTTTATGTCACACACGTCCGACGAGATAGGTCATGCGGGCCGCGGGCTGATGGCAGGATTTGCCGGCGCGGAGTTCCTGTGCGCGCTGGGGGAATGCGCCGAAAAGAACTACGCCGAAGCTTCGAAGTACGCGATGCTAGGATTCTATTTCGGGCTGCCGCTATTTTTTGACGGGCTGATGAGGGCGGACCTGTGGGGCAAAAGGCAATATTTTAAATAGCGCGCAACCCAAATCCACGCATGATGATAGGATTTCCGAACCACCCGCGCAAGGACATCTGCAAGGAAATAACGTGGATAGGACGCCATGGTTTTGACTTCGTGGACATTTTCATGGAGGAGGACAGGGCGGTCCCCGAAAAGATCAATCCCGCCAAAGTCAGGGCACTGCTGAAGAAGTACGGTTTGCACGCGACAGGGCATACGGCCTGGTATCTTCCCACAGGCAGTCCCCTCAAGATACTCAGGGACGCGGCCGTGACCGAAGCCGTGCGCTATTTCAAGGTCTTTTCAAAAATCGGCGTCAAGTACGTCACGATTCACGCCAACTGGCCATACGGGATGTTCTCGGAACAGGAAGGCATAAATTTCCAGGTGGAAACGCTGAGAAGGCTGGTAAAGGAGGCGGCGAAGCTCGGTCTGACGGTAATGTACGAGCCCATCGACGGCAGCAAGGACAATCCCAAGAACATCGCAAAGATCCTGAAGGCCGTGCCGAAACTGATGCTGCACCTTGACATGGGCCATTCCAACCTTTACGGCAGGAAGCCGCACAGGATGATAGAACGTTTTCATGGCCGCCTTGTCCATGTTCACCTGCACGACAACGACGGGACGGCAGACCAGCACCGCGCCATGGGCGGCGGGAACATAAACTGGAAGAAGACGGTCAGCACGCTGAAGAAATACTACGACGGCACGATAACCCTTGAGATATTCGCTGACGGGAAAAGCAAGGTGCTGCAGAGCCAGAGAAGGCTTAGAAAGCTCTGGGACCGGCTTTAACTTACGGCCGGGGCGCTGTAGTATATGGATGCCGTTGAGTCACCGACGTACCTGTAGCAGCCCGTGTTCGGATTGTCTATATAGACGCTTATTCTGTACACGCTTATCGGGCTGGCGAAAGCCTTTGAGCCGGACGTGGTGCCTGTGGTCGCATAGACGGTCGGCAGATCGAAATTTCCAGTTCCCATTGAGCCTGAATTGATCAATGATACTTTGGGGGTAATCTTGCAGTTCTGGGCGCCCCCGACATCTGTTGTGATGTCAATTCCGATGACAGAATAATCGCGCCCCAGATTTGTGTCGCCTGCGCTTTTAATGGAATCCTTATAAAGCACCCCATAGACCTTGTAGCTCCCCGAAGAAGTTGATTTGCCGCCGTCGCTGTCTACCGCTTCAACGGAATAGCTTCTCGTTTTTCCTATGTTGGCGACCGGTTCCGTGAACTGGTAAGTGCAGGACGCGGCATTACTGCAGGTCTTGGTAACGGTCCCGTCAATCTTCACCGTTATCGTGGAAAGCTTCGAACCGTCCTTAGAGGAGGCTGACATGGAGGCGCTCTGCCCCGCCAGGACGTTGGGGCTGGAGCCGTAATTCGTTTTGGGGAACGAGACGGAATAATCCATTGCGGGCTTGTGGTAGTCCACCCAGACTTTCAGTTCGTCAAGATAGCCGCATGCAGGCCAGCCGCCCTTGACCTTTCCCTTGACGGTTTTTACGCGCACGTCGCTCAGGGTCTTTGAGCCCTGGCTGTGTTTGTGTGTTATCACGCTGTTCGTGCTGAACTTGGCCACCTGGTTACCGTTAAAGTCATACGCGGTTATTTCCGTGGCCGCGCTGCAGGCCGTCCCGCCGGGAATGGCATCGACCGCAATGCTGTAGACGCCGTAATACTCCTTGCCCAGATCCGCGGTGAGCGAACTTACGTAGGACCCGCTTACATCCACATATTTTTCTTTCGTGTCCCCGATGACCGCGAAACCGCTCGGCGTGCCCGCCATCAGCGAAAGAAGGAACACGGCAAGGACTATGTCAACGGCAACCAGCAACTCCCTGTTCATATGAGAAAATGGTGCTTTTAGGTATTTAAATCGTTCCGTCGTTGAGGCTGGTCATCATCCCTATCGCGTACTCTTCCGCATACTTCAGCATTTCCTTCTCCGGCATTTTCTCGTTGTGCGGATGGCTCATGAAGTCCCGCATGTAAAGCGCGATTATCATTTCCTCCTTTCGTGCGGGGTCTATCTTCCTGCTCCTGTATATCATCTTGGCCCTCTTGCAGAAATCCATATCGGGCTTTTCCTCGGGCAGCTTCAGCCAGCCGTTGTTTATTTTTACGTATGCGGCGCCGCTCATTCAGATCCTCCCGCCTTGAGGCTCCGCGCCATTTCCGCCGCATATTCCGTGGCCAGCACGAACATATGTGACCAATCGAGGTCCAGGTTGTGTTCGTGGCTGCAGAACTCCTGGACGTAGAGCGTGAACATCTTGCCCTCCTTCTCCTCGGGGGTGTATTTCTCGCTATTGAAAACGGTCTTTGCCATTTCGTAATAAGGTATTACGGGCTGCTGCGGCGCTTCCACCAGATGAAATCCTTTCCTCGGCTTTTGCATCGGCTGGTAGGAGATGCCCATGAAAACGCCTCAGATGTTCAAATCCCTTCTGAATATGCGCCAGCTCTTGAACGCGGGCTTCGGTTCGGCGGGCCTGGTCGGCAGATGGCATTCCTTGCACTCGAATACCGCCTCGCCCTTTGACGTGCTGATGTAGCCGATGTTGTCGTCTTTCATCATGGTCCCGCAGACCCTGCATTCCACCTTGTGCTCGAACATATGATCACCTAGTTCTCCTTCTGCTCCCCCAGCAACAGGAAGTACGGCGGAGCCGTCTTCCCGTCCCAGACCTCAATTTCTTGCATTTTTTCACCACATTTCAAAATGCAGGATGTGTTTGCGCATTTATGCAAAGGCAAACTTCATCTTGCATTTTTGTCCACCTCGACGCCGAAATACTTGTTGAACGTCTCCAGCAGCTTCTTGTTGTCAGTCACTTTCATCGCCTCTTTTTGATTATGATTGATGGGCGTCGGGCGGCCGCTTTAGGCCGCCCTTGCCCTTGGGACCCGTTATTGGGCCCCTATCTCCATTTTCTAACACTGGTTCTTACCGATGCCCGCTTTACCTCATCAGGACGGGTATTCCCAGTTCGTTCTCGGCGCTCCTTGCGGCTTCCCGTCGTTCCATTGGACCGAGCAGGTAGGGGGACTTCACGCCTGTTATTACGGCGATTACCTGCACTTTCCCTGCGTATTCGGGTACCACACGCGCACCCCAGATTACCTGGGCTTCAGGAGACAGTCTCTTGCTTATCATTTCTCCTGCCTCGTTGATTTCAGCCAAAGTCACGTCGGGTCCGGCTATCACGTGCACGAGAGCTCCAAGCGCTCCCTGGTAGTCCACTTCCAAGAGCGGGTGGTTTATTGCTTTCAAAACCGCGTCTTTAATCCTGCTGCTGCTGTCGGATTCTCCGACGCAGATTGCGGACACGCCGCCGCAGCTCATTATGGTCTTCACGTCAGCGAAGTCCAGGTTGACGAGCGAGGGCACGGTTATTGTCTCGGTTATGCCCTTGATCATCATCGAGATCAGCTCGTCCGCAAGCGCGAACGCCTGAGCCAGAGGCATTGAGCCCGCGTATTCGAGCAGCTTCTGGTTCTCTATGACGACCACGGTGTCGGTCACCTGCCTCAATTTGGCAAGCCCGTCCTCCGCCTTGTTTATCCTGGTCCCTTCCATCTTGAACGGCATTGTCACCGCTCCGACCACTATCGCGCCCATGCTCTTGGCTATCTCAGCCACTACGGGCGCTGAGCCTGTTCCTGTTCCACCGCCGAGGCCAGCCGTCACGAAGACCAGGTCGACGCCTTCCAGCGCCTGCTTTATCTGCGTCCTGTTCTCTGTTGCCGCCTTTTCCCCGACCTGCGGGTAACCGCCCGCTCCGAGGCCGCGCGTGGTGTCCTTTCCTATCAATATCTTCTTGTGGGCCTTCGTTATCGAAAGGTGCTTCGCGTCGGTGTTAAGGGCCAATATGTCCGCACCGGCGACGCCCATTTCCGTCAGCCTTGTCACCGTGTTCGAGCCGCCACCGCCGCACCCGACGACCATTATCTTCGCCTTGTGCATCTGGATGTCGAACTCCTCGGAAGCCTTGGCTTCCCAGTCCACGTTTTCCATGTTCTCTATCCTTCCCTGTATGCCAGGGCTTCCTGCCTTGGCTCCGGCTCCTGCTCCGAACGCCTTGTCGAAGGCAGACTGTATTACACTTTGCATTTCCATTACCCCCTTTCTAAGTTGCCTAGTCAGCAACACCTACACGGGACATTATCCCGCGCTAAAAGCAGTGCGTGAAACTCACGCGTTTACTCGTTGATGCGAAATCAGGAAGTTTCTGCGCTTATGTGACACCTGCCGCGTTTTGGGCGGCGATTTGGAACCAACGGCCCGTTCATATGGTGTCACGCCGGGTCATCGGCCGTGAGGCCTCACCGGGCGCCAGTTGGTTCGGAAGTTTGAACTGTGCACTGTGTTTGATTATGGATTGTGATGTGTGTTTCGGAATAGCGAAATGCTTTTAAGGCATCCCTGCCAATCCTACTTAGAACAAGTCGACTTTGAGACGCCAATCTTGGAGCCGAGCATTAACACTGTCCATGTGAAATCGAGGTTCGAATCGAACGCGGTTTGCGCCAACAAATCGTGTTCAACGTTCATCCGCTGCGCCAACAGAGGGTGAACAAAACCGTTTAGTGTACTAGTTCCTTTGTTCTGCCTATTTAAAGCGTTTTAGGGTGTTCGAAGTATATTCCCCACCATATAAATTATAAGCAAAAAAAGAAGATTTTCGCGAAAAATAGGACCTTCGCTTCCTCTGGAAGGCATTTCTTTATTAACTGGTTCGCCGAACCAGTTGTATGCCAAAAAAGGCGGCAAAAAAGCAGCAAAAAAAGCGGAGCGGCTTCACGCCCAAGCGCATAGCACTAATTTTGATCGCAATCGTTCTGTTTGTTCTGCTCGCGGCCGCCATCTGGGCGCGCATACCGGCAGCGATTTCGCCGCCGACCGACCTGGGAGGCTTCTGCGGAACGTCGACATACGCAGCCTGTTCAGCTGACAGCGATTGCATGACAGGAGGCTGCTCCAATCAGGTCTGCCAGGGGAAGAACGAGGAGTCCAAAATCACAATCTGCATTTACAGCCAGTGCTTTGACGCCGCGAACTTCAGCGTGAGCTGCGGCTGCGTTGCGCAAAAATGCGCGTGGAAGAAATAGCTGCTTTCTAGAACGTTCTCCGTTTGAAAGACTCCGTCATCTGCGCCCTGTTTCTAATGCAGCATCGACAGGAGGTCGACCATGTTGAATGCCCACATGCCCAACAGCGCCAGGTTCGCCAGCGCGCCGATGCCGCAAACGGCCACGTTTGCTTTCGAAAAGACATCGAGGTTATCGGTTGCCTTGGTAAGGGCGCTGTAGCCCAGGATCAGCCCCACACCCCAGCATATTGGCGGGAAGAAGCCGACCAGACCGACGATGCAAAGTATCCATGCGGTGGACGACTGCCCCAGAACGCTGTTTCTCATCGCGGCGGCTGACGCCTTATTGGCCGCGGGTGCCGCTTGAACCGTAGTGACGACGGTAGTCACGGGAGCCGCCTTCTGCTCACCGAACACCTTGTTCGCGTCGTCCTTGCAGTAAAGCTTTTTTCAAATCTCGAC
>Ga0209777_10001419_pt1 | contig 34630 bp, 23 predicted proteins | sample FrelakmetHBP12HB_FD_187147 | JGI IMG/M metagenome (GOLD analysis project Ga0209777, IMG submission 187147) | Freshwater lake sediment microbial communities from the University of Notre Dame, USA, for methane emissions studies -HBP12 HB (SPAdes)... | ecosystem: Environmental > Aquatic >...
AAACCGATCATCTCCAACTGTGCATTACAGATATTATTGAAACAATCCACGACATCGATCAAAGCATTGAATTCGCTTCTCGGGCTTTCAGAAGCCGAACAGAGAAGACTTGTCTCATCAGGTATCGGAGAAGGTCTTATCTTTGCCGGTCAACAGCATATCGCCGTCAAAATCCTTGCTTCACCGGAAGAAAAAGCGTTTATCACGACTGATGTAATAACAACGAAATAGCATTTTAGCATATCATGTTTTATTTATGGAAGAAACGAAAGTACAAGACACCAACACCAAGACCCAGCTTTCGCTCGCAGCAGCGCTGTTTTTTTCTCCATTGGTACAGAATATGCTCAAAAAGAATACGTGGGATATTACAGATAAGGATAAGGATTTCATTCGTGGATATATCAAATTCGGCTATATCACGCTATTATTTTGAATCATCGTCATCGCAGCAGGAGTTTTGAATTATCTGTTTGCTTTGAATATCCTGAGTATCGTGTATACGGTCAGTATTTTCATTCTGATCTTTTTATTGCTTATCAGTATCGTCAGCATCCTCTCAGATATCAGTCTTTTGAGATGAGGAGACCGTACAATTCAGACCTATACTATCGAAGGAAATAAAAAAGACATCATTTTCAAATATCTGCCGATTTACAACATCTATTTGTGGTACAATGCGCATAGTTTCGAGAAACCGAATTGGCGGATCAAAGAATCAATCTTATTGTGGATGATATTTATGATGGTAAGTTTGAGTGGAAGCATCTTGGTCAGCAGCAGTATCCTGATCTTGATCATTTTGAGGATCGCCGCACTTATGTCTGATATAGATTTTCTCAACACCAAAATCAAACAACAGCTCAATAAACTATTTTTCAAAAATCCTGAAGAAATCATAGGATACATTACGGGATTCATCGTATATCTCGGAAAATCATTCGTTCATATATTTACAAAAATGCAGCCATACAGCCTGGAAGAAGAAATAGCGAAAGAAAAGGAATCATATGGTCACATCATAGATATCAAAGACAATGCAAGTATTATCATAGAATATATTCTCTGAATCCTTTTGACGATTTGACTCGTCTATATCACCAAACTCGATTTCACTGTTCGGACATATTATGCATGACTGGGATTACTTGTTACAAGATATTTGGTCATGGCGTTCCAGTTGAAACATCTTCCGCATCTTCCGGTTGCAAGAGAAATCATACTTTTCGTAAAAGGAATCGGATCATTCTTTACCAAAAAATCTTTTATACAGAATAAATAAAACAATGAATCGCACAATCAAACTCACTACAAGAATAAGCAAAATCATCTGATCGTTCATAACGGTAACATTTGCGCTTGTAGCATTTGCTCATGGGCAAAATTGCACATGATGGGGTTGAGTCACACTCATTGACGGACAACCACCAGTAACTGGGTATTCAACCACCTGAGCAGAATTTCCGAAAAATTGTGATGATGATTATTCTACGACACTCACCTGTATAAGCGGAGTCATCAATGGAAACCGACAAACGTATCAATATACTGCATTAGAATGTGTAAATCTCGATCAGCTTGTCACGGGTGTGGATCTTGCTATCAACGAATCACCTGTTTACAGCGGCTATTTGATCGCTCAATGATCCAGTCCTGAAATCAGCATCGTATTTAAAAATAAATGAAATATATGAGTCGATTGAGCTATCAGCTCTCCATGATTCCTTTCATGTAAACGAACCGAACAGAATATCAACGTCTATAGCTCCAACTCTATCACGAGTTTCGTAGTCAATCCAGGAACCAAGGTAGGAGTAAACATAATAATCAAATCCATCTTTACGCAAGCATTGGGAACCAAAACGATAGCATGTACTATCAATCCTAGTCTTTTGAATGGTGTTAATGATGTAAACGGAGGCAATAATACATGGTCAGGAACTTTTGAAGTCGTGAAAGCGGATAGGTTTGATCTCGCACTTAACAGAAGCATCGAGCCGATCAGCAAAAATCTGGAAGCGGCTGAAGGAGCGACAGGGACACAAGGCGTACAAAATTTTCTCTATGATAAGATCATGAATGTGCTTGTACCGCTTGTTATCATCATTGGAATACTTTCAGCGATCCTTGGATTCTATAAGATCATGTTTTCTACCGAAGATACCGCTACCAAAGAATGAACCAATTATATTATCTACTGAATAATAGGCATCATCATCATCATGAGCGCTAAGTTTATCGGACAGAACGTCTTCGATATGCTTAATCCTTCGACTGGTGCGATTAACTGATCTGAAATAGCGAGCGGACTCTATAACAATATTTTATATCCGTTCATCAAATTCGCTATCTATATCGTTCTCGGTGCAATGTTTGTAATCTTGGTATCGCGCGTGATCACCTTCTTGTTTGGCAGTGATACTGACGCCCAGAAAAAAGCAGGAACATTGATAGGATGGAATGTCATTTCCATGCTTGTCATCATCGGAGCTAAACAGATTGTAGAAGCGATTTATGGTAAACAAGCAGCAGTCACGAGTGCAAACGCTACCAACCTAGGCGAAATATGATCTGGAATCTTAGCAAACAAAAATATCCCGATTCTCTATCAGATCATTAATTATGCCCTTGGAATAGCTTCACTGGTCATCTTGGTAATCATCATTATCCAGACAGTGAAATTACTTATGAAGCCTGATGATCCTGCACAGATCAAAAGCATCAAAAATTCATTGCTCTATATGTTCATAGGAATTTTGGTGATCGGAGCCGGATATCTTATCGTCAACTTTGCAATCATCAACTAATATATCTATAAAAAATCACCATATTTTTCGGTCCCGCGCCTTCCTGCGGGGCCTTGTCCCACACTCGTGTGGGGCTTTTTCATCTAGTATTGATTTTTTCAAGCATATTTGTATAGTAGCAGAACCTTTATTTTTTGTTATGGTTAAAAAATGCGTACTCTCTTGATTATCGTAATTATCCTTGCATGAATAGCATTTATCGGATCTGTTTTGCTGATGTCGCCAAAAGGTTGACTAGGATTGGGAATCGGCGGAATGGCCGGAGGAAATGAATATGGAAGCAAAAAAACTCTCGAAAATAAACTCAAAAAGTTTGCTCTCGTGACTGGCCTTCTTTTTCTCCTTGCATCGCTTATTTTACCGTATACTAAGTAAATAATGATACCTATCAAAAAGAAACTCGTAAGAGATATTCTCAGATATACGTTTTTTCTATCCTTATTTTTTTGGGTACTGATCAGTATCTATATAGGATATCAATATGTCTGGATTTCTTCCACTCAAATAAACACCAAATGAGGAACATTTGTAGAAGGTATTTTTGGCAATACGTCATATTTACCGTATCTTCGCAATGACACCCAAAGCAATTTTTATCAAGGGCTCCTGTTCAACGCTTGTCTCAAACCATCTTATGATACAGGTGCTTCGGCATATGTTCCGGATCTTTGTACGGTTACCACAAAGGATAACAAAAATTATACTATAAGCCTCAATAAATGATTCATCCGGTCGGATGGAACACCGGTTTCGCTTGAAGACGTCTATTTCACGTATAATGAGATTTTGATTGGAAATATGCGGAAACTTCCGTCATTGACTCAATACAACGATATCACTATCGTCAAGGACGTAAACAATACCTTGAAGGTTACGTTTACGAATAAATCCTCGGACAATATCTTATTTTTCACGAACTACATTCTTCCAAGGCATATGTTATTGAATTCTGAACTTAATGATTATAAATCCTTATTCGCATTTAAACCGGTGTATACCAATTGTGCGAATCTTGTCTCCCAATCCAATGATGAATATTCACTCGTCTTCAATCTCGTCAACTGCAATCAGAGCAATCTGAATTTCTATCAGGTGAAAAACACCACCTCATTTGACGCCTTCAAAAAGTCTATTGAGAACTGAAGTAAATCAATCATAGATGCCTATATCGGCGATGAAGCGGTGAATGGATATGTGACCAAAAAATTAGCGACGAACCAACTGATCACGATATTCTTCAATACCCGTTCGGATAAGCTCCGTGTAAGAGGAAGAAGAGCGCTCTGAGGATTGATCAAACATAATTTTTACGGCAGCGGGTACGAAGACTATTTCAAAAAAAATGACGATGGACTGTTCGATGTATTCCAATCTACATGATCTGATATCAAGGATTTGCTTAACCGCGAATATAGCCAAAATATCATCACCAAACAAGATTTATTGGATATCAATGTTCAAACATTACCGAAATCAATCGCTATCAAATGAGAAAACCAGAAATCAGTATATTTTATAGAAACCTGAGTGTCTCAATCTTTTGAACTTGCTTTTGATCAATGATATGACAAAGTCACTATCGAATACCAAGGCAAGACCTATTCGCCACAACATTATACCAAAACAGGGAAAACAGGATGGTATACTATCGGATCTACGGAGAAGAATTTCTGATCATGATTGAACAAATATAGTATCTATGGATATGTCGCAACCAAAAAAATACTTATTGCTTCTCTGGATATCTACAATGTCATCCCTGAAGTGCAGCCTGCAGAAGTAGTAGGAGCACCGGTTAAATTTACTGTAATCTATTATAGCAATTATATCAATGATTTCGTGGTGGCGAGATTGCAGCGCATCTTCAATGAAGCGAATATCGGTGAAAACTTTGTCTTTGAAAAAATAACCACTCCGGAACAGCTGCAAGGCAAACTCATGGCAGGCGATTATGATCTCTTAATCAATACCGTAGATATGGGACTCAAAAAAGATCTTACGAAGCTCTTCAGTACGGATAAATCCGAGATCAATCCTTCGCAATATCAGAACCAAAAGCTTACCGATCTACTAACGCAATATATTGCAGCAGATGATAATGGCAAGAAAAAACCGCTGATTGAGATCAATAACATCTATTCCAAGGATATGCCGTTTGTCATTCTCGGAAAAGAATATCTCAACATCAATATGAAACCGAATATTATGGAAAGGCTCTTTAGTACCTGAACGAAGGTAGATATCGACGAATACAATCGGAGGAATTATATCTACAAGAACCTCAAACTCGTGACGAATATCCATATCGATGGAAAGAAAGTATGGAACTTTGATAACTTCTCGAACTTTTTAACCAATGCGATAAAATAGATTATGTCGATTTTTGAAATCATTCAACTGGCCATTATTCTAGCCGTATCCATCTGAATGCATGAATATGCACATGCATATGTTTCCTATCGTCTTGGCGATCCGACACCCAAGCTACAATGAAGATTAACTCCTAATCCGCTGAAGCATATCGATCCCATAGGATTTCTTATGGTCTTTATCGCACATTTCGGACGAGGAAAACCCGTACAGATCAATCCGCTCTATTATAAGAATCCTCGCAAATGAGAGCTGATGGTAGCCCTTGCAGGACCGGCAACGAATTTCATTTTGGCAATCATAGGAATTCTCATAATTCTGATTTACGCGAAAATCATGTGATGAACACCGAATGATATCTTCCTCAATAATACAGACCTGATGATCAGTTTTCGGATAAATTTCAGTTTCTTGAATATCGCTCTCGCTATTTTCAACCTCATTCCTATCGCACCTTTAGACGGGTACAGATTGATAAAAATCCGATGGCATAAGGGAGCGGAATTTATGGAGAGATATGCACGTTTTTCAGTGATTTTCGTGATATTGCTCGTATTCTTGGCAAGCCCTATTTTCGTAAAAGTCGTCACTTTCGTATTCAACTTTTTGTTCACCATAATTTGACAAGTTTTCTATTAGCTAAACATTAAACGAACATCGTTTCATCGCTTTGGCGTTTTATCGTTTAATCGTTTGTAATGTTAGACAAGTTAGCAAACATAGAAAAAAAATATCTAGACCTCAGAGATCAGATGATGGACCCTGAGATTATTTCTGATACCAAAAAATCTATCCAACTCAGCAAAGAATTATCAAGTCTCCAGGAGATTTACGACCTCTATCAAGAATATAAGAAAGCTTATCAGCAGAAAAAGGAAGCACAAGAGATGATAGACACGGAGCAGGATTCTGAGATGCTTGAGATGGCAAAAGAACAACTCAAGGAATCTGAAACCATCATCAACGATCTGGATCAGAAAATCAAGGTCGCGCTCCTTCCCAAAGATCCGAATGACGACAAGAATATATTCTTGGAAATCAGGCCAGCAGCCGGCGGTGATGAAGCGGGATTATTCGCTGCTGAATTATTGAAGATGTATCTCGGCTATGCGATGAAAAAATGATGGAAAGCGGAAATCGTTGAAGAACAGCTCTCCGATATCGGAGGAATCAAATTCGTGATGGTCAAAATCAGTTGAAATAGCGTGTATTCGATAATGAAGTTTGAAAGCGGAGTCCATAGAGTGCAGAGAATTCCCGCTACAGAATCACAGGGAAGAGTCCATACGTCAACCGTAACCGTTGCTATCATGCCGGAAGCGGAAGATATCGATTTCAAAATAGATCCGAAAGAGGTGGAGATGGATACATATGCGGCATCAAGCAGCGGAGGCCAGAATGCGAACAAGAATCAGACAGGAGTAAGGTTGCGTCATATTCCAAGTTGATTGATAGTGAATATCTGAGACAGCAAATCACAATTACAAAATAAGGATAAAGCTTGGTCTGTTTTGAAGGCAAGACTCTATCAGATAGAGATGGATAAGAAAACCGCTGAAACAAAGTCGCTCAGAGGCGATCAGATCGGTAACGGCGACAGATCGGAAAAAATCAGGACGTATAATTATCCGCAGGATAGGATTACCGATCATCGTATTCACCAATCATGGTCGAATCTTCCCGTCTTTATGACCGGAGAAATAGAAGATATGATTAATGCTTTGGTCCTAGAGAACCAAACTAGATTGTTGCAAGAAAGCATGAAATAGTTTTTTTATGTTGCAAAACATACTGTCTTCGCCCGCCTAATGATTAATTTTATATGTTGAACTAATTTTATTATGAATATGATAGAAAAAATCAGACAACTTGTGAAAAATGAAGCCGATGAGGATGATTGGAAATATCATATTGTTCCAGTCGCTAATTATGCAAAAAAACTGGCAAAACTTTTAAAAGCAGATGAAGAAGTCGCCGAACTTGCTGCTTTACTTCATGATATTGGAAGATTGAAGTTTGGCGGTGAAGATCATGATATTACTGGCGTTCCAGAGGCAGAAAAGATATTAAAAGAACATGGATATCCAAAAGAAATTATTGATGAAATAAAACATTGCGTAGAATCTCATCGTGGAAGTAAAAATATTTCACCCAAAACCACCATTGCTAAAATTATCGCTAATGCTGATGCAATGGCACATTTTGATGTTTTGCCAATTTTTTTCTATTGGCGTTGCAAGAAAAGTAGCTTTGAAGAAGCATTCAAGTGGGTAGATGAAAAAATCGAACGCGACTGGAACAAAAAATTAACACTTCCCGAAGCTAAAACAATGATGGAAGAAAAATACAAAGCAATAAAATTAATTCTTGATTCAAATAGAAAATACATGTAACCGGGGCTGCCATTCGAACCACGTTATAAAACCTTTATTTATCTTCCTTTTCTCTATGAAAAAATTTCTCTTCACATTTCTCGCCATCATTATCGTAGCAGCTGGATATTTTCTGATTAACAGAAATATAGTCAAAGTAAATACAGTCCCTGCTGGTTGGCTGACCTATACGGGTAATGGAATCGAATTCCAATATCCTGGAACTTTCGGCGCTAATGTCTGGAGAGCTGTCACGTGGCCTCCTACAGTCACCGCGGTTCCTGCTGACAAAGATCCTGTTGCATTTGGTTGTCCGAAGTTGAAAGATAGTGCAATGATAACTGAATCATGACTATGAAAAAGCAACAATATTCACTATACATTTTACCAATGAGAAGATGTAGGCGCTGGTCAACGCTATACGAGCTCTTGTTATATTTTTTCATGAACTGCCGTGAATTATGTCGTGGATTTTGAAATCCGATCGCACCTTGGCTGTCAGAATAGCTGATGCTGAGCATATTGCGGCACACCGTTTGAACAGGAATGCAGAAATTTTGATTTAACAAGAGATGTAGAAACGACTATTGTAAATATTATACGTTCACTAAAAGAAATTAAGTCCAATTAAATTTCAGTTTGCCGCAAAAAATCATTTGTAAATCCAAAAACAATATTTATTATCCATCCTATCTTAGACTAAAAAAAAACGCCTCATTTTTGGCCGCTACCACGAAAACACAGGTAGTACCAGTTGTTTTATTTAGTCTTTTTTTATTTTTAAGAAACCATCATGAAACTGATTTTCGTCACGGGAGGAGTGATTTCCGGTCTAGGAAAATGAATAACGGCGGCTTCCATAGGAAAGCTGCTCAAAGCTTGCGGATACAAAATAGGTATCGTAAAAATGGATCCGTATCTTCAGATAGACGCATGAACGATGTCTCCCTTTGAACACGGAGAGACGTTTGTGACCACCGATGGATTTGAGACTGACCTGGACCTCTGACATTATGAGAGATTCATCGACGAAAGCATGACCAGCAAAAGCAGCATCACGTCATGACAAATCTATCTGTCCGTCATAGAAAAAGAAAGGAGAGGCGATTATTTATGAAAAACCGTACAAGTTATCCCACATATCACGAATGAAATCAAGGACAGGATAAAAGCCATTGCCGCACATAATGAAATCACCATAGTAGAAATATGAGGTACGATATGAGATATCGAAGGATTGCATTTCATTGAAGCGGTGAGACAGCTTCGTCAGGAATTAGGCAGGGAAAATGTTATGATGGTGCATGTGGCGCCTATGATCAGTGTTTCCACTTCAGGAGAAATGAAATCCAAAGCTATTCAGCATTCGGTCATCAAACTCAGGGAATTAGGCATACACCCAAGCATACTCGTCTGCAGGACACGTGAATCAATGGATAAAGATCTCAAAAATAAATTATCTATGTTTACTGATATAGATCCTGATCATATCATAGAAGCACTGGATCAAAAATCCATCTATAACGTACCTCTCGCATTCCAAGAGCAGAAGCTTCATCTACTCATACAAGAAAGGCTGCTCTGAGAAAAAAGGGAACCTGATATGGAAAATTGGAAAAAATTGGTATATAAAATTATGAATCCTCAAAAAACTATTCATATCGCATTGGCGGGAAAATACACGCATCTCACCGATAGTTATATGAGCGTCATTGAAGCATTGCAGCATGCAGGAGTCTCATTTGATTGTGCGGTCAAAATACATCTGCTGGATATGGAATCCTTCGAAGGGAAAAATCGGGAAGAAAAATTATCTGAGTATATCAAAGAGCATGAAATCAAAGGGATTGTAGTTCCTGGCGGTTTCGGCTCAAGAGGTACAGAATGAAAGATAAATATAGCGAATTATTGCAGAGTGAATGATATCCCATATCTTTGATTGTGTCTATGATTGCAGATTGCCGTCATCTCGTTTGCGAGAAATATCTGCGGAATAGCTCAAGCAAACTCTACGGAATTTGATGAACAGACAATAGATCCTATCATAGATATCATGGAAGATCAAAAAAACATTGCGAATAAATGATGAACCATGCGTCTTGGATTATACGAAGCGGTATTGAAGAAAGGAAGCAAGATACAGAAGATGTATGGTCAAGATACTATCCAGGAAAGGCATCGTCACAGATATGAAGTCAATCCTGCGTATCATGAAATCCTTGAAAAAAAAGGCATGGTTATCAGCGGAATGTCGCCAGATGGAAAATTAGTGGAATATATAGAATTGCCAAACCATATCTATTATACTGCCACCCAATCACATCCGGAATTCAATTCCAGGTTGGATAAACCTCATCCCCTCTTTGTATGACTCATCAAGGCTTGCTTATAATTTATAGGTATGCGCCGAACATAGTTCGGCATAATTTCGACATCATGAAAACTCTCAGAAATATTTCAAGTTTTCATTGTGTCTCAATTAAAAAAAGCTAAGTGAACACACTTAGCATATAGTTATTTGGTCCAACGTAATAGCTCCTTGAATGCGTTTTTTATGTCGCAATTACGATTCCTGTATTTAGGCACAGTTTTATCGAAAATATTATTATTTTCAATATAATAGCGAATCTTATCTACATACGGTTCCACTTCATCTTTCATGGGTTCATACGCAAAGATATGATCTTTTTTAGAGGAAACTATACCTTCGTATGGTTTTTTTCTGATCCTAACTGAAGATAAGAATACTTTTGTTGCAGGAATGATAGCCCACGGATGATCAATAAGATCATCAAGATACGCACCATGAATCATAACTAAATCTTCATAGTGGGGCGACTCAAATTGTTTGATATAGAATATTCGACCTGTTCTCCAATTATGTGCTATCAAAACCAAACGATGTTTATTCACATCTGACGGTAAGAAAGAAGGACGTTGAAGATCATTTCCACGTTCAATATGAAAACGATTTTTTTTCTTTTCATTACCCTTAGCAGGAACCTTTGAAAGCTCAGCAATAGCATTCGTTCTTGCTTCATCATAAGTTTCTCCTGTAGCGATAATTTCATTATTATCATCCAATGCTACTAACGAATTTTCTGGTGCATTCCAATAGGGAGGATATTTTTTTATTAGCATAGTTGTATTTTTTTATATGTTTGACATTTTTGTTTTTTTATGTGTATATAAAAATATATCAGTAAATCAATAGATTATCAAAAAAAAGCTAGGTGAAAACACCCAGCGTTATTATGTCTTTTTTTCTGTTTCCCGTATCTGGCCGTTAAGGATTTTGAACATATTTTGGATTTTAATGTTCTGTGCCTTATGATTTTGGATAGCGGAAGAAATGGCGTTCACCTGTATGTACTTGCGGATTTTTTGCACATACGGTTTCACTTCTACGATTACCGGCTCATAGACGAAATACCGTTTACCATCATCATAATAAGATTCTTCGATGGTCGTAGAGAAGAGATATGCGTCGGTAAGCATAAGCCAGGGCATCGCAAGCAGATCATCCAGATAGAGTCCTCTAACCAAGACCTTTTCTTGTAGATTTCCTTTGGTCTTTCGAACGTTCTTGATCCAGAATAATTTGCCTTTTTTCCAATCTCGATTCTGATCCGCCATCAACACCAAGGAATGTTGGCTGATATCTTTCAATTCGATTATGGGTCGCCAGAGTTGCTGCCTAGTAAGTATATACGGAGAACGTTCTCCGGCGATGATAGCATGGCTTTCGGCTTTATCGGGCGTATCGCCATGAGCAATTTCCTTCCATGCATTGTTTAATGCTGTATACGGGTGTGACGTACTCCATAAAGGATCATGTGTTTTTAGCATAGTTGTATTTTTTTGTATAGATTTGACATTTTTATATTTTTATGTGTATATAAAAATCTATCAGTAAATCAATAGATAAAAAAAAACTGAATGGAAAGCCTTTGGTCTGTGGAAATAGGAAAAATCATCTCTTTTTTTATTACTTGACTTTCTTATAAAAATTTATATATTATAAAAAATAAAAACATATAAAACCAAAAAAATAAAATACTATGAAAACATTTGAAACACAAGTAAAAAAAGCTAGGACAAGATCGTTCGGTTACTTGTTCTTAGCACTATTTATGGTGGAATCCTTTATTTACATCGTAAGCAAAGGACCTGTCATTTATAATCATTATCTCTTCTTGGCGCTCCTCATTACGATTGTGTGTTTTATCTTAGAAATCATGCATTTCTACTGTGCATATTACTATTTTCCCAAGAAGTACGGAAAGATGAAAGAAAAAACACAGGTGATTGATTGGGGCGATTCCGTCGATTGGTCTCATTTGAGAGGTATTATCGCAATGTTGATATTCCCAATTCCTTTTATTCTCTCCTCTTGCGCAAAACAAGGAAGTACGGATTGGTTTTGGTTGATCGGTATAAGTATTTTGACCATCATTCTTCATCTTATACTCAGATCTACTACTCAATCGTCTCGCTATGTATTGGAGAAGCAGATTACGATTGATCTCAAATATTTTCTCCCACAATATTATATTTCCAGCAAAAACATAACCGTTATGTATTGTGTACCAATAGATGGTGATAATATAGAATACCGCAATATTGCCATCAAAGCAGCAGTCCAAAAGGAGGAAGAAATGAAGAAATCGAAAGAAGAAATGGACCAGAAGATTAAAAACACAAGCAAATCCATTAGCGAAGAAATTTTCGGAAAAAATTAATGAAACTATTATCTATCATAGCCGGCTGTATGTAGCCGGTTTTTTTTATTTATAAAAAAACTCCGTACACACAGGACTGCGGTACGGAGCTCTTTTATATATGAAGTCTAAGGTCTATCGGCTAACAACTAAAGTCTATTCTGCGTCCATAGCTTTGATCTTGCCTGATCTTTCTTCTATGATTTTCTTAGCGACATTATCAGGCACTTTTTCGTATGATGAGAAGTGCATAGATGATTGTGCTCTTCCTTGGGTATTTGATCTCAAGTCAGTCGTATATCCGAACATCTCAGACAAAGGGACTTTCGCTTTGATGACGGCAGCATTTCCTCTCTTATCTTGTCCTTGGATCATTCCTCTTCTTGATGAAAGGTCTCCCATCACTTCTCCCACATAATCTTCCGGCGTCACCACTTCTATGTCCATGATCGGTTCGAGAATAATTGGACCTGCTTTGGCAAAAGCGTCTTTGAACGCTCTATAGGTAGCGATTTTGAACGCGATTTCTGATGAATCCACATCATGATAAGATCCGTCATAAGGAACAACTCTTACATTGATGATAGGATATCCAGCTAATACTCCTTGAGCTACGGTTTCTTTCGCTCCTTTATCGATTGCAGGGATAAATTCTTTCGGGATATTACCTCCTGTCACTTCGTCTTTGAATTCATAATCCTTCTCCATATTTTTTTCGAGTCTGAGCAATACGTGACCGAATTGTCCTCTACCTCCTGTCTGTCTCTTGAAGATTCCTTCTCCCTTAGCATTTTGAGTAATCGTTTCTCTGTAGGCAACTTGCGGTTTACCCGTATTCACTTCTACTTTATGTTCTCTCTTGAGTCTATCTACGATGATTTCCAGATGAAGCTCTCCCATTCCTGCAATGATGGTCTGATTGCTTTCCGGATCAGTATAATATTTGAATGAAGGATCTTCGTAGGCAAGCTTAGAAAGTGCGATACCCATCCTTTCCTGATCAGCTTTGGATTTCGGTTCGATAGCGATATCAATGACCGGTGCAGGGAACGTCATTTTTTCAAGGATGATAGGATGTTTGATATCACAGAGGGTGTGTCCCGTCCTCGTATCTTTGAGTCCGAGGAACGCACAGATATGACCTGCGTGGATTTCTTGTATTTCTTCTCTCTTGTTTGCGTGCATAAGCAATAACCTTCCTACTCTCTCTTTCTGTCTGGTGAGTGGATTGAGCAATGCGTCTCCTGATTTGATGATACCTGAATATACTCTTACGAAGGTAAGCGTACCAACGAATGGATCGGTTGCGATCTTGAACGCGATAGCTGATACCGGTTCGCTGTCGTTAGGTTTCCTTTCAAGAACTTTGGTTTCGTCATCGGGATCAAGCCCTTTCATAGCTCCTCTATCTAGCGGATTCGGCAAGAAATCAATCACAGCGTCTAATACCAATTGCACTCCTTTGTTTCCAAGCGCTGATCCACAAAGTATAGGATAGAGATTATTATGAATAGTTCCGTGTCTGATCGCTTTCTTGATAAGCTCGATGGACGGTTCTTCTCCTGCGAGGAATTTTTCTGCTAATTCGTCATCAAACATAGAAACTTTATCGATCATTTCTTCTCTATATTTTTTTGCTTTTTCAAGCATATCAGCTGGTATCTCATGTTCGATAGCATCAATACCATGTTCTCCTTCGAACGTATACATCTTCATCGTAAGCAATGAGACGACAGCTTTGAATTCGTCCGCTTGCCCTACAGGAAGCTGGATAACAACTCCTTTATCCGTGATCCTTGATTTGATGGAATCTACCGACATATAAAAATCAGCTCCAAGCTTATCCATCTTGTTGGCGAAGATGATTCTTGGTACATCATATTTGTCAGCTTGTCTTCGAACGGTTTCTGTCTGAGGTTCTACTCCTTGAGAACTATCGAGCAATGTTACTGCTCCATCAAGCACTCTCAAAGATCTTTCCACTTCTACGGTAAAATCCACATGTCCCGGAGTGTCGATGATATTGATCTGGCAATCGTGCCAAAAACAAGTAGTCGCAGCAGAGGTGATGGTGATTCCTCTTTCCTTTTCCTGTTCCATCCAATCCATTTCTGCAGCACCATTATGTACTTCTCAGATTTTGTGTTTCTTTCACGTATAAAACAATACTCTTTCCGTGGTGGTGGTCTTACCTGCATCAATGTGAGCCATGATTCCGATGTTTCTCACGTGCGACAGGTCTTTTCGCTCGGCCATAATAAACTATAAAATGATAAAATGATTTTTTGTATAAAAAAAAATTTCTTTCGAAAATGTATATAGAGAATCGCTGGTTTATTTCAAGGGGAACTATGATAATACTGATTTTATGACGATGGAATTGTTTGCCATCTCATGTTTGACGTTTTTCAGGAGTTTCTTGCTATCCGGATCTTGTTTCATTCCTTTGATTGTCCTTAAGGTAAGCTTGTCTTTTGCCGCATTGGATCAGGATTTTCCTTTGGTTTCCGGGAGCTTTCCGAGGAATCCGATAATATCGGTGAGCTGTTTTCAGAGTTTTTTCTCTTCTTCAGGAGAAAGCGCTATACATGATAGCTTCTGGAGACGTTGTATTTCTTGCTTGAAATCAGTCATAGATTTTGTAAGTTCTAAACAAGAAGAATATATGGAAGCTAAAAATAGTTTCAAGAAGAAAAAATTCTCTAAAATTTGACAAATAATAAAAAGTATATATAATTAATTGTTTTTACCCTTTTTATTTTTTATCACCTACAAAAATGTGAACAAAAAAACCTTTTACTTTCAAAAACTTCCTGTTCCATAAAACCACACTCATAGTGACAGGAATCGTTGCCCTAGGTATTGTTGGTATCAGTATATGGACCAAAGCAATGCCTACAGAACCTGTACCAACAGCTATAACATCAATACAAACAACGTATCCAGAAGGTTGTTTAAAGCTTGCTGAGTGGACTATTGCATTTGATGCACCTATTAGTGCAGTAACAAGAGTTAATCAAATTGTTGTCGTCGATCCATTAAACATTGGCAAGGAAAACCCAGCAATGGCTGCTACTGTTAATGCCGATGGAACATTAAATGTTATTTTTAACCAAAACCTTGTTCTTTGAACAACCTATGAAGTAATAGTAAAACCAAGTACTTTAATTCCAAATAACACCAATGACATCATCTATTCATTTACAGCAACTTGCGGTACTACTCCGCCTGTATGTACAGACAATGTTACGCTGACTAAAGCCAATCCTTCTTATACATTATCTCTAGGAGGAACATTCACCTTTGATGGTAGTGCTAAATTGAATTCAACAGAATTGGAATTTTCTTCTGATAATATCACTTGGACAAATTATATAGATTTATCTAGACTTCCTAACCCAACTAATTTGTATGTAAGGAGTAAATCCGGTATCATTACTTTATCTAATGTAGTATGGACTAACACCACTGCAGGATATACAGTAAGTTTTGACGTCGAAAAAGATTGTTCTCCTACATGTACTACAAGTAATGTAATACTCAATAAAGATATGTCTTATTATACTTTTGATAATGGTGGAATTTTGAAATACAATCTAGAAGCGCGTATCTATGCGAGTAATGGTATCGAAATTTCCGCAGATTGAGGAAAAACTCGAGTATTAACTTATAGTAGTGTAGCTTGGCCTACAACACTTCTTATAAGAGATAGTAAAACACTTATCGTTACTGAACTTACTAAAGTAGCCATTGATCCTAAAGTATGAACATTTTCTTTCTCAATCTCTAAGGGAAATTGTGATGCTGATAAAGACGGTGTGGAAGATACACTTGATCTCTGTGCTGATACTAAAACAAGCGACAGTATGACATCTCTTAATCCAAATCATTTTATGGTACAAAATTTTGTTTGGGTAACTAATGCTGGTAGCAACAATGCACCAGTAATTCAACCAGCAACCTTCACTATAAAAGATACTTTAGGATGTTCTTGTGAACAAATCCTTGCAGGTAAACCTGGAAATAATTGATGAGAACTAAAATTTGGATGTACTAAAGGAACCATGGATAATTTCATCCAAAATAGAGGACGAGCAAAATAAATAATTATACCATTTCATACTATACTAAAAAACCCCCGCAAAAATCGGGGTTTTTTAGTATCCAAAAAAGTCCTCAAATATTTGCACATTCTCCTTGGAAAATATGTTTTAGTATTTTCCATTGAAGAATGGGTAAATTAAGTCCAAATAAAAGTCCTCTAAAATTTGATACATTTTCCTTTAAAAATATGTTTCAGTGTTTTTGATTGAAAAATGAATGAAATATTTGATACATCAAATATTTGACAAAAATTACATTTCCGAGTATACTTAGATACGCTAAGAAAGCGAGAAGTGATATTTAACAGTATATACCCCTTTGATATATAGTATAGTCTAGGAAACTTACTAAATTAAAAAATAAAATTTTATTTTTTTTATTACAAACAAAAATGAAACATCTCAAACTTATCGGTGTACTCAGTACACTTATCGTAGCTGCAGTCGCTATCCTTAATCTCGGACAGACGTTTGCATCTACCGCTAACACTAACACGACTCTCGGTATCAGAACTGGAGTGCTTAGCTTCTATAAAGATACCACAACTGCTATGGATTCCTATTTTAGTCACTCAGGAAACCAATCAGCAAGCATTGATATCGGTACCTATGATGCATCATTAGCTCCTATTTCTGCACAATCAAGCGGAGATCATAGATTCACCGTCAGCGATATGGCTGGTAAATCATTTACGGTAACATTAGCAAGTTCTGACCTAACTGCCACTGGAGGTCTTTCTATCTCTTCTGGATTGGTAACCTATACCGGTACTACACGATATGGTACAGGAAAAGCACTCACTGCTACAGGAACATTCAATACAGCATTAAGTTCTCCTGTAACATTTGTAGCAAGAAGCAACGCTTCTGGAATCTCAAAATTCGCTCAGGAAATCACTCTCAAAGTAGCTGTTCCAGCTGCTCAAGGTCCTGAAAGCTATACTGGTCTTCTAACCTTTACATACTAGACATAAAGTCTAGGAACCTTGTCCCGATTATATCGGGGTGACCTTCCTAGACTACACTATCTACCAGAACGGGGGACGTACGCGTACGATAGACGAAGAACTACCTTTTAGGTAGTTTTTTCGGTTTGTTAAAATTTCTGAAAAATAACAACAATAATATAATACCTATAAATCATCAGATGACTTTCGACTTTCGACTTTCGACTTTCGACTTAATTTGGACATCGATGAATTTCGCTTTGCGCATCAAGACCGAAAAATTGAGATTTCCTCACATTTCTACGCTTTTGGTATAGAAAACGAGACATCAATTAACGATTCATGTAGCTAATTTTGGTAAAATAAATTTTGCGTGTTGATACACAAAATCATTTGCTGGGATAATAAATGAAGATTCAAATCAGGTCACATATTGTCAGAAATTCTTGTCTTCTCCTTGTTGCATGCATGCCTTATTTTTTCGCTGATCATTGGTGACGGTTCCGTCTACAAATCATATAGTTACTTCGATATCCTTATTGGAAGCATTATTAGCCTTTAAGCAAATATCCTGATTTCACCCGGGTGCAAGTGTATACGCAATCTCCTTTTCACCTGGCTTATCACAAAAATCAATTTCCACCTGAGAAAGATCAGCATTAGCTTCACTAAGCTTATTAGCATCAAGTTGAGCGTCTATGTATTTCACTCCGCTCTGTGCATTGCATGTGACAAATAAAAACAACGAAAAAATCATGGCTGCAAAAAATTTTTTCATATATTTCCAGAGATAAATAAATTATTTTCTTTTTTTTGTATGCTTGTGAACAGCATGATGTACAACTGTTCTTCTTTTTACTTTTCTTCTTTTGATATCTTGGATAAGAAGGATGATTATGCCTGCGAGAAGAAGGATTCATACGATGGTGATGAAGGTTATCGCATTCCAAATCCAGATAGTGGTCTTTTCTTTGAGCGTTCAGATGACAGGTGTCTGGCCTCCGAACGTATACGGTGTATTCGTGATATTGAGCTTCACCTTGAGGTCGTATGATGGGATAGCATCAAGTTTCTGTACAATCAATAAGGATTCTCCATTAAGGATTTTACGTTCTTCTGTAAAAGTGTTTTTGTACATTAAAATATTGGAAGCGACTCCGGTGATCACTACATCCTGCTCTACCGGTGAAACATTTTTTACCTTGATCTGAATAACGTATTTATCGTCCGAATCGTCCTTATAAATCCTTATTCTAGGATTATGGGAAAGATTTATTCCATCTACAGCAGTAAAAGTATCTAAGACAATCCCTCTGTCCTTCGCATTTTCAGGGTTACCGACAATCACATCGATGAATTTCGCTCTGCGCATAAGGATAGTGAAACTGCTTGCGGTTGTAGCTGTGGAATCTTTTGGCGCTTCTACTATAGAATATACTACACATCCATGATAGAGTCCATCCATGCCTGTAGGATACAGAAGTTTAGCAGTCTTTTTGATAGTTTCTCCTGGCTTTAGCGTAACAAGTTGATCATACTCCGTCACATATTTTCAGAAATTTTCTATGTTAGTATCACTAAGACATGCCTTATTCTGCCGTTGATCATTGGTAAATGTCCCGTCGACAAACGAAAGTTTGACCGTCACCGAAGTCTTGGCACCATTGGAAAGCGTGTAGCAGATACCGGTTTCCACGCCTGGATCTATCTGGTATTGAAGAATATTTTCTGGAGTATCACAGTAATTTAGCGATACATTTGCTAGATCGTCTGCATGTGTTTGTCATATAAAAACAAACAATAGAGGAAGAATTCGTAGAAGTCTTTTCATATAAAAGAAAAATAAATAAAAGCATACTAGTGCTTTTATAAAAATCTGGACCATATAATCAAGAAAAATATTGCTTCTTAATAAAGCGTATATGTTATCACTCACGTATAATTACCTATATTTTGTAATGCTGGAATATCTACTTTCCAAACCGTCTGGAGTCCATAGGTTCCTGTCACTCCTCCATTAGAGGCGGTATCCCTCTTGATGAAGGTCAGCGGTGACGCGGTGAAATATTGATATGTTCAGGTGATGGCTGAATATACTCTCGGATTAGTCGTTCCGCTCAACGTCACGATGCCCGTCAACGCTTTGATTGCGACAGCGGTGTATGGTACAATATCGCCGCTTCCATTATTCATATCACTTATGGAAATCGTAGTATAGTATCCTGTATTTTGTCAGAGAGTATCAATAACCTGGAAGTAATCATTCGTTCAGCTAAATGTTTTGGTTATGGTTTGGATTTGTTCACTTGCATCTCGGATACCGAAATCAAAACTTATCGGTCAGCTCAAAGAAAGAGAACCAATAGGCGTTGGTGAAAGCTGATTATAAAGAGCTGCTATCTCTCAAGTAGAGAGAACCTGATCAAAGATACGGAAATCATCTATGCATCATTTATAATATAATCAAGTCGTATTACTTACCCTACCAAGTACAAGATTATTCACCGGTAAATAGGTACTGGTATTCAATGAAGAATCTATTAATTGATATAACCCGTCGACATAGACTACTATATTGTATTTACCAGGGACAGCGCCGTTATTATCTATACTTATCGTATAATAATGCCAGTTTCCATCAATTAGTTTATTATAAACACCACTATATAAAATGAATAAGGACTGATTACCATTCACATATGTTCTGAGTGTTTGGGTTGCATGATCCAATACTACATTGATAGAACTACTATCAGTATCTCAACCATGAGAGAAAATATGCATATTATCACCGGTAGAAGTGGTTTCAAACCGGAATCCTATCGTATAACGAGAACCATAGTTGAAGTTGACGATATTTACATCATCATTTACTGCATCATAACAGAACGCTCTGCCGTCAACTCATGTTTGATTCATTGTCGGATTACCGAAAAGGATTCCATCATGATATGATCATTCAGCAAAATCATATGCGACAGTTCATACGGTTTCTTCAAATTTTAGCCAAGCGACAGGAGTCGGATAATAGGTCGTAGTGACTCATGTCGTATCAGATGTCTGTCATTCTCATCACAAATTCACCGCGGACATCTTATAATAGTATGTCGTCGTTGCATTCAGATTTATTGCTTTATATGAAGTCCCGGTCAATCACGTCAGTGGAGCATATCACGTAACATAGGTAGAAAATCATGAATCCGTAGAAATGTACAGATTATAGGTAGTTGCTCAAGTTACGGCATTCCAGTGTGCAAGAAATGAATCATTATCCACTTTAGTTGGAGAATTTACAGTAATTTTAGCTGGTCTGGTAAGGAATCATGTTTCTGTGGTATAGGCCATTCCATTTACATTCACTGCTATCGCTTTAAAGTATACTTGTGTTCCTGCTGGCAATCAACTGATAGGAAGCGTGAATACTCACGTTGCAAAAGAAGCTCATGTTTCTGAAACTTTCGTTCCTGCACAATCATTAAATCCTTGGATAGTACTCCAGCAGAATCCACGTTCAGTAATAGCTGATCCTCAACTACTCGTAATAGTTGCACCGAATATTCATGTTGTCGCAAATATTCATGTAAAATATGCTCAAGTAATAGTCGGCAACAGAGAATTATCCACGGTTGTGAATTTCCATGTGCCAGATCACGTGAATCCAGGATATACATTTCCTGCCTTATCTCTGAAAGCGCCGCTCGCCACTTCTATGTAATATCACGTATTGCTTACAAATCAGGTAGTAGGAGTGATTCTGACTTGAGTATTGGTGATAAGTATTTTACCTGTATTAGCCGCATTGATAGCTTCCACAAGTGATCAGTCAACAAGTTTTCTGATAGAAATATTATAGCCTGATGTTGCGTACACATTTTCTGAAAAATTCATAAACAGATTGCTATTCACTGCAACACCTGTCGTATTATTTGCAGGATCTGTAGAGCTCAAAGAAGGAGGTGTAACATCTATATAATAGGTGACAGACAAACGTGGTCGCTGACCGCTAGTAGCCGCTTCCTTGGAACTTATACAAAGCCGGTGTTCGACAGTAGTAGGGATTTCATCCATCATCAATCACTGATTTTCTGCTCCGCCAGCCCGACTTTGAAGCAAGGCGATTCCATCACTATTGAAAGGGAAATCCTGAGAATAAGAACCACTATTAGAACCCGTAAATCATGCACTCGAAATCAGATTTGTCGTCGCATAGTCAAGTCATGCCTCCATACCTGGACTTCCATTGTACCGATATGTCTGTTGCCATTGACGTTGGATATAGTTTGGTTCACCGGTCAAAGCCGTAGCAGCGCTTTGCGTTCCTTCTATCCATGATGGATTATTGATGATTTGCTTGACGGTAAATCCTGTATCATCAGTAGCTCCAGCGATTTGATATCTATACAAGGTAAGTTTTGCAGAGGTAATGGTAGATCCTGTAGGCAAACTCGCAAGATTGAATCTGAACAATATTTTGGATCAGAAATCTGAAGCGCAGATATACGTCATCGCACCATAGTTCATTCTCTGACATTTTCCATCAGCACAGTTACCTACTCCGCCTGGATTGGTATCTGCATCGATCATCGTATCATCGGTTGGAGTCAGTCATCAACTAGGATTAGGATCATAGAAGGTAACTCGAACTCATGTCTGTGTTGATGATACCATATCGCTAGGATTGTATCATGAAAATGCTCAGGTCAAAAATGTTATAATCAAATTACCTGTACTATTAGCAGCTGCATGACTAGTAGCGTTTCCGCTCAAGGTTATGATAAGTTTATTGGTTCCGCTCAAAGTGAATACTCATGTAAGTCCTGCAGGCACATTAGTCAATGTTGTATAATTTGCTACAGCACCGCTGAATGCTCACGTTCACAAAGTAACGATAATATTTCAACTAATACTTCCATCATTAAGCACCTGATTTTCAAACCGTCATGTATTTGAATAGCTTAATCGATTTCTGATCCACGTCACCGTACCGGTCACGTTTCCCGTCAGACCCTCTAAATCCAAGAGATTGAATACAAAACTTCCATTCCATCCGAACGTGTATGATGTTGATCAACTATTATTAGTAACTGTGACGCCTGTCTTATTGAATCACGTCAATGTAGCGACGACCGTACCTGTAGTTATAGTTCATGATGTAGGAACATATGCTACACTTGCTGTAGGCGGTGTCTTATCTATCGTAAATATAGCTCAAGTACTATTTCACGCCTTATCATATACGGTAAATATATATCTTCCTGTTCAACTCACGATTGATCAGCTCTGGAAGTTTCAACTATAATATGAATTATCCAATCACGACAATATCGCTCATGAAAGATTTGCATCAGCAAAGGTAATGGTCACATTTCATGTATAGGTCGTTCATGAAGCCACTCATGCAAAGATAGGTGATACCTTATCCATAGTAAATCACTTGTTTGTTGCTGTAGTAGAATTTCATACCGTATCGGTTACCGTTACCGTCCAGCTGTATATTCCGCTTCAGGTATCAAAATTTATTCACGTCATAATCAGTCATGACGAATATATTTGTGTTCATGTGCTATCAAATACTTTGAATACATATCCTGAGATTCATTGAGCATCATATCCTGATCGAGTAAATAATGTACTTCAACTGATATATACTCAACTTGTCGGCGCGATAAGCGTCACTGAAGGCGCTGTCGCATCAATAACAAATCCTCTATTTATTCCTGTTGTTGAATTGCCTGCTGTATCAGTAACGATTACTGTCCACGTATAATTTCCATCTCACGTAGTAAAATTTATTCACGTTGTCGTTAATCATGAAGAATATATCTGTGTTCATCAACTGTAGACTTTGAATACATATCACGATACTGCTACATTATCTGAGCCTGTCCGAGTAAATAATGTATTTCAACTCAACATTACTCAGCTTGTAGGCGTGATAAGCGTCACTGATGGTGCTGTCTTATCCATCGTAAATCATCTATTCGTTCCTGTGGTGCTATTTCCTGCAGTATCGGTGACTATGACCGTCCATGTATATATTCCATTTCATGTATCAAAATTTATTCCCGTGAAACTCGAATTTCCTCATGACGAATAGATTTGTGTTCATCAACTATAGACTATAAATGTATATCACGATACTGCTACATTATCTGAACCTGTCCGTGTGAACAACGTATTTCCGCTGAGGTATGCTCAGCTCATAGGTGCTCCTAATGTTACTGATGGCGGTGTAGTATCTCAAGCAACCACATTGAACGTCGAGCTTGCAAGACCGGTCAAAGTACCATCAGTCGCTGTGATAGTCACAGCAGTTCCTGTAGTCCGTAATGTTGTCGTGAGTGTTATGGTTGATTGTCCAGCGGTAAATGAAACGCCGGTGGTATATGTTCATGAACTAGGTCCAGAATAAGAAATGGTTTTGCTTCATGCATAAGAAGTGATAATGTTTTTGAATTGATCCACTGCTGTCAGTTTTACAAGTGCAAAAGAAACACCCGCCGTCTGATTAAGTGCAGTTCAATTATTTCCGCTACCGGCGACAAAAGTCTGACCCGTTAAGGTTGTTATCATATTCTTTGCCCCGCCTGCTATCTGCAAAAGCGATCAGAAACTCGTTGAATCATTGGTTATTCATGGTATTGCTGCTGCAGTTCAAGGATTCGCTGCTGTCCTGTAAATATATCCTGTAACTCAGATATTTACATTACCCGTAATAGCCTGTACTCGTATATTACTTATCGTGATAGTGTCTGATCTATTTGCAAAACCATCAGTTGAAAAGGTCACCGTGATAGTAGAAGCAGCGACAACTATAGATGCTGCAGTGATATCCATTGACGTAGTATATGATACCGATCCAGACCCTGCTCTAAATCTCCAGTTGGCCGGAGCAGTCAAAATCAACGTTTTACTGGTTTGACTGGCGGATATATCTCCATTAGATCATTCTGCAATCACAATATTACCCAAAGCGGTATACGCTGCTCCACTTGTAGAGTTACCAGCTTTATCTGCGGATATATTAGTACCATTCGTTGCAACAGTAATGATCACACTGAAGTGATCGGTAAAAAAGACCACATATGAATCTCCTTGGATATCTTGAACGGTCGCTCTTGTAAGATAGTTGAAATTCACTCCATCCTCTGAAGAATAGATATCTATCTGATCGCCTGGATTTTTCCCCGATACCGGCATCATCACGGTCGCATACACATCGTTTCCGCTTCCGTCTTCAAGCTGGATATGTTCGTCCTGGTTTCCTACCTCGATCATGGAAAGGACATCCTTATCGATATTTTTTTCTACGGCCGATGAATCTTCAAATTCCGGCGGTGCCATCTCTCCGGTAAATTGATCTCATTCCGAAGTTTTGAACATCGCTCATTCCGGGATCTGTACCTCAGCAGTCTGTCAGTCTAATTCATTCGTTGATTGAAGCACAACCGGTACAAGCAAGCTTCCACTCAAATTAGAAAAATCCAATACTTGATTTCCGATCAGTGTTTCACTCGTTACCGGAGTTAAGGTATCACTTCCTGTGTCATATCATTGATCAGCAAAATATTGCATGGTTTTCGCTCTTGCATTGGCAGTCAATTCTATTGGTTGTAATTCTATTGGTTGTTCCAATGAAATCTCGTAGTGCTGATACTCTATATACGATTGGTTCAAGTATTTTCTGGTTGTGGGTCCGAGATATCATCGCACCGCTTTATTATCTTCTTCTCCTTTAAGCAATCCATTCTGCTCTTGATATGTATATACCGCAGTGATCGTATCTTCTGAATACACACCATCTAGTTTGCCTTCATACACCTGTAATCGAGTGAGAAGATTTTGGAGTTCAATGATCTTTTCATCATACGATCATTTGTCATATGCACGATCAAAATAATCAGTTACGATTTTTTCTTCATCAGTCACTACGTCTATAGCAGCAGAAAAATCGTTTGATGACTGGAGTGCTGCTTCACCTCCTAAGGCTGGAGTTTTTTGTGATATTTGTGGTGTTTCAATAACAGGTTCTGGAATAACCTCTTCTTCGGTAGCGACTTCCGCTGTTCATGTTTCTAAGACTCCCGTCAATTCATCGATAGTGAGAATTGGCTCTTCTGGAATTTCTTGGAACACCTGTGTAATATCCTTATAGCTCGTGAATTCTTTTTTGATTTCTAAAGGAGAATATGCCTGCCCTACATATCGATGTACATCAGTTTCATCATTATAATATGCAAGATAGTCCGAGATTTTTTGTGGTGCTATTATCTTTGCTCCACGTAAAGGATCTAATATATACCGCTGTCCATCATCTGCATATATTACAGCAATCCTATGATACACTTTTATTTCGTTTACCACAAATGTAATATATACATCATATACGGAACCATATACGGTAGCTTTGCTGCCAGTAAACAATATTGCTATCTGTCCTCATGTTAATTCAAGCAAGCTATAATCCGTAAGTCCTTGATTGACTAGCTGATCTGTATCGCCTTGCAGGACATAATCATTGGTTTCTCTGTATGTCCATATTCATGCCTTGAGTATACTGGAAATATTTTCATAGGTAACACGAGAACAATAGGTCGCTCATGCTTCTCATCATGTCGTCATGACAGATTCCAAACCATCCAACAAAACATATCATGATAAATTTATCTGAATATCTTTTTCCGGATAGATGACTGACAACGGTTGCGTAATCAACGATGCACCGCTCATATCTACAGGAGTAATTTCACCTGATTGAATTTGGACTTCTCCTATGATATCACCAGAAATATTATACAGTGATTCTCAGCTCAACCCAGCTAGCACTCATGAAAACAATTCTTCATCACCCGATATGAATGCTTCTCACGTCAGCATTTCTCAGGTTAATGTTTCTCAGGTTAATGTTTCTCAGGTTAATGTTTCTACTGGCAATTGTTCTATCTGTTCTCACGTCATAACAACTTCTTCTTGTGGCTGATCAGGAACTATCTGCGGTTCGTTCTGTATCACAATAGCTGTCTCATCTACGGGTATAGTGATGTCGTCCGCCTTCTGGAATGTGGTAATGTTATAAAGATAAAACACGACCAACAAAAGGATGATATGAATATAACTCAATCAATGGATTTTTCTGTAATGGGGGATATTCGTTATTCTTCTGTGAATATGATTTGCATGTTTTTTGGCGATACAAAAAATCCTCTGAACAAAGTCCAGAAATTTATTGGAATTATTTTTTTTATTGCATACTTTCAACATATACCTCGCTTTGCGTGTAAACTAAATATATTTTGTACACTACTATTATATAGAGGAATATTCATAGCACAAAAAAAAGAGCATTTTTTCTTCATAAATACTTGCGTTTTCATTAAAAAATGAGATAATATCTTTATTGAGAAACATCCAATTAACTCTGGAATTTTTTCACCAAAACGATACATTGAACACGTAAGAATTTTATTCACAAACATATTGCTGTTTGATGATGAATAAAAAAAGCCTCAAATATAGTATTTTCCGAGTCCTTGGTACGATTTTTTGCGCTACAGGACTAATTTTTTCGTATTTTGAGGTAAACACTACACTTGGAATTTTACCGCCACCGTATGATGTAACCTATACCCCACCGTATGTCACGGGAATGTATACCAGCTGACCGGTCTATGTTGAAATTGTATGAACCGGTATCAAACCAAATAGTACGTGAATCTATCACAACGGAACCTCTACGTTTGATTTTTGGCGGGGAACCGGACCGTTCACCACTTGAGCAGGATATTCCAGCGGAAATACCCGAACCTTTATGCAAACGACAAGAACAATTGACCGAATAGACGATATCCGACCGACCTTTGCCGGAGTAGCTGCTGGAGTTACGTATGATACGTGAGTAACGATTACCTTCACTGATGATCGTCCCGGAGTCACCGCCACCATCAATTGAAACCCATTTACCAACGGAAGTTCTATAAGTACTAATTGAACATATCAGCTTATCGTTACTGATGCTGTAGGACATAGCACCTGAGCTACATTTATCATCTATCTGAGCAGCACCTCTCCTGGCTGAGGATGAGGTTGATGATGAGAACCAGGTATCGGTGTTCGAGAACTGATACAAAAACAATGTGAAACGAGAAGCTGTTATAGTTATTATTATGACGATCTCTGCGGATCCTGCACTCCACCAGAAAAAGAAAAACCACCTATCCCGTGAGATTGGCCGCCTTATCACTACACTAATCCCATACCACCGAGCATAGAAGATTCTCCGTATCCCAAAGAATGGAATGATGCCTATCTTCGAGCATATCATTTAGGAATCACTACGGTTCCAAACATCGAGGATTCAGAAATGGATGCGCCGTTGCTCAGGAAATTCGCAGCGAAGATGTCATCAGAATTCGCCATCAAAGTTGTAGGACTTACTCCTGACGAAAGCAGAAAATGTAATTTCAAAGATATCGACAAAGAAATCCCAGAGCTCCAATATTATATGAGACTTTCATGCAAACTCGGAATCATGGGACTCGATTACTACGGAGACCCTGACACTATCTTCAATCCGAATTACGTCGTCACGAGAGATCAATTCGTCACTATTCTTTCGAGAATTCTATTCAGGGACGAATACAACATCAAACACGGTGAACTCACTATCTACGACAGAGCGAAAAATTTCGTCGTTCATAGTCTATCCAATATCAGCAAAGCGTTGTGAATAAATCTGAATATCAGTACACCGCTTGATTGGTATACGAAACATTTGGAAGCAATCAAAAAATTATGAGTCATGACGAATTATACGCTCACCATCAAGGAATTCAGAGGCTATGTCATGATCATCATGTATAGATTGGATCAGATGTGAATCACTAAAATCAAAAATCTTTCTGAAGCAGTTACAAATTCATTGAAATAATATGCTCATGACCACATTACGCAAAAAGAACAGATTAGGTAAATGGTTGTATAATACATGATGATTTTTTGTGACTATATGTACACAAAATAAAAATTCATATTTTTGAGATGTAGGGGCGGATAGTATCCGCCTCAATTTATATTGAAAAATTATCGAACAATGCCGATTAAATATTTCATCGATATATGAAAATATTACATTAGCAGATTTCGTTATTATGCCAAATCATATTCATGCAATAATTTTTATTGATGAAGGAAAAAATGAGGCGATTGATAATCGCCCCTACGGACAACTTTCGAAAATTATTAAATGATTTAAACAAGTTACTACTAAACAATTACATCAAGCAAGTCTGGAAAATTTTAAATGGCAAAAATCATTTTACGATCATGTTATTCGTAACGAAAAAGATCTTTTAAGAATCCAGGAATATATAGAATTAAATCCATACAAACGGAAAAATGATGAATATTATATTGGATAAAAGAAAATCCCCCGGTATACCGGAGGTAATATTTTTTTGTATTAAGGAATTTAATTGAGTAATGCAACATTTTGCTTCTGATGACTTTCCCAATACTGAATCATCTGACCGAATGATTTGAACAAAAGTATTTTTGTCTGTCCTTTATCATCTACGATTTCATTATTTTCGATGACTTTGATGATTTTGTTTTGATCTAAATAACACGCAAGGAACGTTACTCCTAGGTCAAAATGAGAACCATAAGAAGTGGAAACAAAGAAGATGTGAATTTCATGTGCTTCCAAAATCTTTTTCATGTTTTGAAGACAGATTTCATGTCCGCTTGCGTCTTGATTGGTATCCAGATGCGGCAGATGGACTTTATATCCTTGAGCTTCTAAACTGCGTTTATATGCTTCAAGTTTTTTTCTTGTAGCATTATCTGCATCCCGTACTGAGCAGATAATAAATACTGATTTTTGTTTTTCCATAGATATATTTGTTGGTTTTATTTTACTTATTGATTTATTTTGAGCGTAATTGTTCCGTCGATGGTCGGTTGATTTTCGTAGGAAACAGCAGCTCTTATAAGATATGTTCCTGGTGCTGCATAGACATGTGTTGTTGTCCCGCATTCTTGTCTCGTATTGCAGGTCAATGTCTTTCCGTCACCGAAATCCCGACGGATATCTGATGGCAAGCCATTGAATTCGATAGAGAAACCGACTCTATCACCGACATTCGCCACTTGTGCAGGATAATCAGGAATAGTAATATTTAATTTTTGATTTGCTCTTTTGACGATAATATCATTTTCTGGTGACACGCTCACTTCACGACCCTTTTTGGTTTTGATGGTTATGATAGGATGGAAAGTACCGTTTTCTTTCGCAGTATCGTATCTGTAGGTATGCGTGATGATGGATTCAGAGAAATTCTTTTGGATAGGAGATCCGTCTCAAAAATCCCGAGTAAATGAAACGATTTCATCGCCGGTATCATTGAGCACACTTGTAGATGCATCGAATGTTACATTGAACGGATCAGTTCCGACGGTTCCCGGAGTGACTATAATCTTGCCTATGACATCAGCCCTATTCACTTGTATGGGAATAGCGATTTCTGTCTTTGCACCGCTGGGTTTGTCTTCTACGACAAGCGTCGCCTGATGATCATTACTGTCATCGATGGTGAATTCAAAATTATCCGGAGTCGCAGAGATCACCTGTTTGCCATCAAGTAAAACTTTTTTGGTGGCGGTCGGCGTATTTGGAGAAATCTGATTGACCTGGATCTTGAGGATAGTAGGTATTTCTGTCAGGATGAGTTCTCAACCGCTCAATGAGACGATACCTTCAGTACTTACTTTTTTGAACTGCGGCGATTGCGGTGACTTGAAGTAGGTATCGTAATTCACCTGAAAATCGCTTACGCCGACCTGGATATCATCGCTTTCGCATTGCCCTTGCTTATCATCTTCAGTGAGGAAGGTGTTTTGGATAGCATAGAGTCAAGCGCCTTGAAATTGATAACTGAACATACCGTTATTATTTTTGATCGTATCAATCACGGTATCCTTATTATTCCTATCCAGGACATCAAATTGGTAGTTGGTGATATTAACGGTCTTATCAAAGAAGTTCGTAACAACGGTATAATTTTTTCCTTCACCTTTGGTGACGACAATTTCACAGACAGGGACATCGGATTGTTCTACCCTGATAGGGAACGTATAGATATAATTATTGAGATTCGGAAATCTCACGTATACATTGTAGAGTTTCGCTTCATTATAGACGAAGGTAGTAGAAACGACATCTTGTTTATCTGCCTGACCGTCGCCATTGAAGTCCCAGAGAATCTTATAATCAGTGAGTCCAAGATCCTTGAAGACTTCACTCGCATCAAACATCACTTTACTTGGTGCCTTTCCTACAATCATCTCGGTATTGGCGTCATTGAACGTAAGATCTGCCTTAGTAGGAGTTACGGTAATCTCTGAATCGAAAATAATTGATCATCCGGAAAATGTTTGTTGTAATTTTTCAGATGTCGGAACATTGATGTATGCTATATTCACACTAAGAAAATATTCACCCTTTTTGAAGTAAATGCACGATCCGTCGAATTGATTGGTGGTAAGATTTAACGTAAGCGTTTGTCCGTTTCAGCAATCAAGATCTACCTTTTGCGGAGTAACCTGACCCAATGACGATAAAAGCTTTGAACTGTACGCCGCATTGATTTCATAAAACATAGTGGCAGGCGCAATAAGTTTTAGATCAGTAGTGGTGTGAACATTTTTTACTCCGTCTTTTAGTTGGAGATATGGCATGATCAGATTATTACTATCGAGAATGCTATCTACAGAAAAATTATTTACCATCGTGATTATTCTCGCTCCGATCACGATAGCAAAAATAAAGAGTATGAATCCGAAAAACGCACCGAAAATATATCCTGTCTTTTTTTTATTTTTGACGGTGATCAATCTATAGAGATTGACCACGAGAAGCCCGATACCGAGGAAGGTCAAGAGACCGAAGAAAATGACGGAAAAGGTCTGTAATAATGTTTTGGTAGTAGTTGGATCCAATCCTACGCTAGAAAGCTGAGTCGGATTATTGATCAGATTATAGAACACCAGTGCCAATCCTCCTATGACGAACATAAAGAGGATTCCGCATCCGATCAATACGGTTTTCATGGAAATCCTGGATGCAGGTTTGGTGATATTTGCGGTCTTCTGAGGACGAACCGGTGCCTGCACAAATCCCCCTTCGTTTCCCCCTTTACCAAGGGGGCCTTGAGTTGGCGGTTGTTGCGGCATTTGTTGTGGTGGTGGTGTATTTGCTTGGGGAACTGGATTAGCCATGAGTACAAATTTTAAATTTAAAATTTGCAATCTGAAAAACCATTACGTAAGTTTTCAAATTGTTACTATAAAGTAAATACAGTTTTCTTGTTGAGTTTCAATGGTTTTGACTCATTCCATATTACATAACTTTTCTATAAAAAAGCAAGTCAAATACACGGTATATATAGTAATATTTGCAAATTTTTTTGGTCGTGGATATAATAGTAGGTAAGTACTTTACGTTATTTACTAAAATATCATGGAAAAACAGACTAAATCATTCTTCCCAAAATTCATGAGCATCCTTTTTGTTGCCATGGGAGTCTTTTTGGGAATCTACGCATTTTTCGCGCATGCGACTACGTGGCCCATAGGAGGATGATGAACGCCTCGAAATAACGAAAACTATCTTAATAGTAATTTTTGGAGTTATGGACCAAGTTCAGGGGATGTCATCAAAGCGCTCTATGGAAGCTGAGATGAAGGAAACTCATATACAAAATGATGGAGTGGATATACTTCTGGCTCATGTTTAGCGAGCGGAATGAATGTAGAATACTTTAGCTGAGGAACTGGTGTACTACCACTATCACTTTCAGGTAACACTATTTATGTGCTTTTATCAGGAACATATATCACTACAGATACAATTTCTTTTGACAACAATTGTACTGCTGTTGTTGGTATAGGGAAAGTATATATGTATAGCACCTGAAGTTTAACAGCATGACTATTATATGTATCATGAACGCAGAATAATATTATTGATAATATTATCATAGACGGTAGTTATGATGGACAAAGTAGTGTTCACACTGCCAACAATTATGGGATTACTATATATTCTGGTGCCAATACTACCATCAATCAATTTCAATCTTTCAATAATGCGCGTTATGGATTATATATGTGAAATTATTCACAGAACATCACCGTAAATAATATTATTCTCTGAAATAACGGACAAGGATGAATCAGAATCAATAACGCTAGTATATTTTCAAACAACATAAGCATAAACAATGCTATCCTTTCCAATAATCAAGGATGATTACTTATTCAAAATGGTCGAGACAATACCATCAACAATATATATATTTTCAATAATTCTGCCAACGGAATATATTTGTCTGCAGCAGGAAATAATATTTTTCAATGAAACAATATATATAACAATAATTGATATGGAATTTACACAGACACTTTATCCACAGGAAACCAATTTTTCGGAAATCTTAATGTCTTTGGAAATCATTGAGGGTTTTCTTTGTCAGATAATTTAGGATGAACAAACTGAAGTGATCAATATCTTACCTGAGGTACGGGAATCTATCTAAGTACCTTATGACGAGGTAATGGTGTTCTAAATACAGCAGGGACGCCTGTATGAGACGAGTTTATCAACCCTATAAATGGAAATGGTGAATATATTTTGAATCGAAATTCTTGATTGAGTGCATATGGTCAACAATCACGAACAGGTATAGCACCAATCTGATATAGTTTCGGTGGTTTATTGAACACTCAAATACAACCGGTGATGTATAGCTGATCTGCATTAATAACTTGATGATCTTACGATGCCACAAAATTTCCATGATCTACTATCACCTATTATTCTTGATCTCTTGCAGTAAGCAATGGCGCGTATACCAATACATATTGAGTGACTATGATCATCACCTGAATTTCTGCTACTAATTACAGACTTTTTGGTGATATTATCGCAGAAAAATCTGGATCAATATCCACTACTATAAGCACGGGTGTTGTACTCACCTGAACTGATGGCAGCAAAAAGATTTTCGTTCAATTACGAAATGGAAGCAATCGGGCTACTCATTATGTAGCATCAATCATTTTGGACACCACATATCCTGTATTTACCTGAACCACTTCTACAGGAACTATTGTCAACAGTTGAAGCTATTATAATACACCAGCTATTACCTTTAGCGTTACAGATGGACATCTTTCTGGAACCATCTTAAGCGGCCTAAATGGAAACACATATTATAGTGGAAATTTTTCAACACGAACCACACCCATAACGGGAGAATGAACATATCAACTAATAGTAAGTGATTTTGCAGGCAATACTACCTGAATGATCTTTACTATAGATAGGACAGCCCCTACACTCACAGGAGTTACTTCTGGTGCGTATTATAATACCAATAAAACAATTACCTGATTGGATAATGCCGCATTTTCTGGATTTCAGTTAAGCGGAACATGGTATCCATGAACATCAATAACTGTAACATGAGATGGTGTTCGAGTCATTACGGGATATGACAAAGCAGGTAATGCTTCTACATGAATAATCTTTACTATAGATAGAACCGCTCCTATACTAATAGGAGCCACTTCTGGTGCTTATTATAATACTGATGTAATTATTACATGAACTGATACTGTCGGCTTCTCTGGTTTTAATCTCAGTGGAACATGGCATTCTGGTAATTCTCTTACCGTTACTTGAGAAGGATTACGATTGCTTACAGGATATGATATTGCAGGTAACACTGCTAACATTACATTCACTATCGATAAGACTAATCCATCAGTTACTGACATCTCTCCTATAAGCGGATTTAATTTTACCACCGGAACGAATGATATCATTTTTACACGAACATGAACAGATACTAATATGTCAGGATATACATTGTATATCACATGAACAGAGATACATACTGGAGCCACAATAGGAACTACATTAACCGTACATCTTATGAACGGAGGTTATACACGGTATGTAATTGCTACCGATCGTGCAGGAAATGTATGAACAGGCCAAATATTATCATTTGCTATCACTACCCCATTTACAGGAAGCATAACGCTCACCTGACCTAATGCTCAATATATCTGAACACAGCGATACACCAAGGATTACGCATGAATCTATATCCAAGCCAATACATCGGCGAATTATATCATCACTGGATCTATCGTTTCTATCATCACAGGAACCGTACCACAAACAGCAAATCCATTACTCACATGATCAGATGGACCAAAAGATATCTTCGTCAGCCTGACTGATAA
>Ga0209777_10001420_pt1 | contig 34620 bp, 88 predicted proteins | sample FrelakmetHBP12HB_FD_187147 | JGI IMG/M metagenome (GOLD analysis project Ga0209777, IMG submission 187147) | Freshwater lake sediment microbial communities from the University of Notre Dame, USA, for methane emissions studies -HBP12 HB (SPAdes)... | ecosystem: Environmental > Aquatic >...
CTACCTTTGCATTAGCTATTTTTCTGAACACGGTTTAGCCTCCTGCGACTGAGTTTCTTGTGTGCATTCACTACACAAGCAACTTCCTTCAACAGCTAATTTGGTTTTGCATTTTTCACAAAGTTTCTTTACACTTATCACTGGTGCATCGCTCGTTTTCGTAAAAGACATAGACCCTCCGGATTCATTCACACTAGTACTATTATAATAATAAACGTTTTCGAAGCGTTAAGTCCCGTTTACAATCATTTTACTTTAACTAAAGCCTTCTCCGCTCTAGTTGCAACATCTGTCTCACCATCATAAGTCTCCATCCACAGAGTATGAAGTTTGCGTGAAGTTGATTTATCCACACCAAGTTCCTCTTGCACATAAGGCGCTGCACCAAACATATTCGTAATCCCACTTTCACGTAAACCATCTAGGAATTCGAACGCTGTCTGTAGTAACACAATATCGATCCCTTGACTTTGTCCCAATACTTCTTTCATAGAAATCTCGTGAGACACCTTTCCCTCCTTTTTGTTTTTTCCAAACCAATTAATTAATGAATTAAGATAGTTGTGAAATTTGTGGATATCTATTCCACTCTCTACTTTCCGCAGATTGGGGACTATAAACTCCCAACTGTGATAAATTAATAGATGCATTCCAATCTGCATCTACCTCATTACCACAATTCAAACACAAGAACTTTTCATCCTTACGGTTGTCCTTATGAATGAATCCACACTTACTACATCGTTGAGAAGTATAAGCTGGTGATCTCCGAGTTAGAAGCACGGCTTCTTCTTCAGAAAGCCTTTCCAACTTACCTACACTCTTAGCATAAACCCAACGTTGAAGTTTACTATTGAATTGTTTTCTTATCTTACCTTTAGTTCCTTGCTTTATACCTTTCAAATCTTCGATAACAATCTCACGAATACCATTTAGGTTTAAATCACGATTTATCACTTGATTAATTTTATGATCTCTCTCGATCAACGATCTTTTAAAAGACTTACTTCCTTGTTTCTTTCTAGTTATCTTTTCGTAAAGTTTCTCTAAATCTTTACCAATAAATACACCATCGGAAGTAACTAGTAACTTCTTATAACCCTGGTCCACACCAATCGTTTTACCGTCCGATTTAATTGAAGGGGTTTCTTTCTTGTAAATTAAAGAAACATAATTCCTTCCCAACTTCACCGAGTCCGCTCTCTGCCAATCAGTGAACTCCAAACTCTGTTTGTGTTCTCGAATAGGCAAAAGGATTTCAATCCGTTCTAATTTCTTTCCTTCCTTAATAAACGGGAGCCTTAATCTAATCCATTTGTCAAATTCCTTCGTCTGAATTGGAGTTTCAATCTTCACCATCCTTCGATCAAAATTAATCGTAAAGTTCTTAACCTCAGGTATAGATTTTTTCTTTCCCTTCTTAACCTTCACTGATCTCACGATCTCGGATGCATGAGTGTAAATTAATTGCCGATACTGGCCACCAACACCATCGAGCCAAGTAATTTCCTTGGAAGAAAGAATCTGCCTAAGTGGAACTTTTCCTTCCCACATCAAGGCAATCGTCTGTTGAAGTGCACAACCATAAATCACAAACAATTGATCAAGCATTAACCTTTTGCTTTGAGTAGCAAATTTCAAAGTAAATTTAGAGGATCTCATCATCTGTCTTGTGGAACATAATTTGGTGTTGAGTATCGTTCTATCACTTCTTTCCTTTTTTCTTCTGGTAAACACTCCAAACAAATTATTCCTGTCCCAGAAACGTGATCAACTCCAACAAGTATACGACTTATCAATATCTTACGACCACACTTGGGACAAGTCTCAATATGTGCGATACAATCCATTATACTTTAGAAAGAAATGCACTTACTGCATTCATTGCTGTATTCCGTACATCAATTAAACCTTGTAGTTCTGCAATCCAAGTTGCATCTTTAGCTTTAAAATCTTTCTTCGGATAAGCAGTCAAACCAGACTTGCCAATGAGCATTTCAATCGTCAAGTGTCCACCCGGATTTTGTTCTTGTATCTGACGAAGGTCTTGTTCATAACGAGCGTAGACATCACGCGTCACACCATAATAATTTGCAGGAGTCTCACGCATTACGACAATATCTTCCAAAACCTCAATAACTGGTGCGTACTGTTGCATGTGTCTAACTCGAACCATCTTCTGTGGAACTTCTTCTTGAGCAAGAACTTCCTTCATAGCGATTTCATGATTCATTTTTGTCTCCTTTTCCTCGTGGGATCTAACGCGTAACCCCAGCGTAGAGTTGTTTTTACTATTACAGGTAACAAATGCTATTGCCAAAATCTTAACATTCGTTTAACTCGGATAAACGACATATTGATTCGCGTGTATACCATGTTCTTCTTCTAAACGATCTATCAATTCATCGAACGCAGTTTCAACTAATTCCAACGTATCTTGGATACTATTTTGCTGTGTTTCCATTTCCTCAGCTATGGAAAGAATATCCTTCATGTACTCAGTAGTAACAGGATCAAACTCAATATCACTATGGAGTGCATCGTTAATAGAATTTAAGAATTGTTGTCTATCTTTACTTCGAGTGTACTCATCAATAATTTTCTCAACCATCCAACGTTGATCCCAACCCTTCAAAACATCCATACGTTGCTCCAACCCAGTTACCTTCGGTAGGAACAAAATATCACGATCCCGCCAAATATAAACGGCTTTCATCAATTGTTCAATAAGTTCACCAAATAATGGATCCAATCTCTTGATCTCATTTCTATCTCTACGTTCTAAAATCAAAATTGTTGGATCTTCCGGAAAACGCTTATACTCTTGAATATTTCGTTCCAGTTCTTTGAGTGGCTCCAATATTTCTGGAGAGATTCCAAATCGTCTCATATTTACTCCTGTGGAAAGATTTCTTCCAAATATGTATTTACTTCATGTGGAGTCATTTCGATGGCAGATGACAATACATCAAGTAACTCTGTTCCATCAGAATGAAGTTCAGCAGCTAACACTATTCGTTTCTCAGGCATAGTCCATTCATCTGTAGGTTCGCCACGAATCTCTTCTGCAGCATCTGATAACTTCTTTACTAACTTAGCATACTCCTCATCTGACTTAACAGTCTCAACGTCATCAAGAAGCTCATCCAGGAAAGCCATAACTCCCCCTTTTTTTTTAATTATTCAGATTCTTCTTCTACGGATTCTTCTTCTACAGATGGTGCAGGACTCAAAGATAATTCTTGTTCTAACGCGTTACTTTGTTCTGCATCGTGTGCGCTAAGCCATGCGGTCAACTTCGCAACGTGTTCCTTACTCACTGTGGAGATACTCGTAAGTACTTCTTTCAGTTCAACATCAGTAGCTAGTTGCGAACGATTTGAGAAATCATCAATTCCCTGCATTACACTAATCATCGCATCTCTAGCAAGTGACAAATCAGTTTCTTCAGCAGTTGGTAATCCTAATTGCGCCAACATCTCGCTAGCACGTTTTAACTCTATAGAAATTCGTCGAAGTGACATTCCAAACCTCCTTGGATTAAAGAACTCATCAATTTCACTCTCAAAAAATTTACCTTCGCCACCAGTACTCCACTGAATAGTATAAATGTGCCCCATAGAATCGACACTCACGATCTTTCCAACACCAAACGTATCACTCTCAACAGGGTCTCCAACTTTGTAGCGAAAATCACTTCGACGTTTCATTATTATTATGGTGCAGGAATAGCGTTAAAAGCTTTCTCAATCAACTCAGCTTCCTCAGTGTAACCTTCACTTTCCAACTTATGAAATAAGGCTTTAAACCACTCCGTTGCACGATCCGAATACTGCTCAACGAACTGCAATGCATCACTCCAAGTCTTGACCTTCGCAATTTCTTGACCCTTTGGAAAATCAGTAAGTGCAATATAACGTCTCCTACCGTATATTCGAGAATCTAACGTATCTGTAGCTAACAATTGTGACGCAACAAATTCAAGTTCACGAGAAACGTTCATACAACCCTCCTTTTGTTTAACGCTATACCCATCTTCTTACCAACCTCAATGCATCATCAAAACTCATTGGTTCATACTCTTGTTTCATTCTCGGATCACTAGATTCAAGATATCGAGAATAATCAATTGCATAAATAGAAAATGAAGAAATAAACGGATCCCATTCTTGCATCAACTCCAACACAGCAACCATATCAGAAGCTTCTTCCATATTTATTTCCAAAGTGATCGTTCCAGGCGAAGTTGCTTTTCGAGTATTGATTTCCACATCAGAAGAAATCTCGTTAAGCAATTCAATAAAACCAGTTAAGTGTTCACCTCCTATATCAATCCAAATGGTCATACTATATCCTGTTGATTCAAATTCCTTAGCTAATATAGCAGCTACACATGATAATTGTTTTGTAAGGTTCATAACTTTTCCTTTTCAGCGTCTACCTCTTCAACAATAAAATCGGTCATTATATCAATCCAACTTTCAACCACAGTATCATCAGGATAAACGAACTCCTCAAGTGGTGCAGGCAAGTATTGATCATAAATATTCAAAAGCTTCTCGTAAATTGTATCATCACTAAGTTGTTTTTCTAACCAATGACGAAATTGATCAGTAGTACGTAGAATAAGTAATTCTCCCATCATTCCAGGTCGCTTAAAACATAACCAAATTTCAGACCAATGTTGTTGAGTAATACTATACAAGAGTGTACGCTTTTCAGCGTACTCCACGTATTCCATTTCTTCTTCTTCCTCGTTCGTAGCAACAACCAAAGTCGTGAGTTTTTTATCAAAACGTTTTTTCAATTCCTCTAATCGCTTTCTCTCATCACCACTGGGGGCAGACCTGATAGCCCAACTCAGTTCGTCAGCAAAAGTACGCGCGTCTAATCTTGTTCCCCAATCCGCTTCCAAGAATTCTTCAATCAAGTCCTCGTATGGTCTACCTACACCAAGTTCACGAATTACTGCGTCCAAACGTAACTGTAAGGCATTTTCATTTAATAAATGCTTCTCTGCTTCTTCCCAATTTGGAATTTGAATAAGGCGTAAATTCTCTGGAGAAATACCTTTATCATTTCTAGCCTGAACAAATATAGGTTTAGTCATTGCAGCACTAGGCAATTCTGTTTCATACTCAGACCATTGCTTTTGATCAAAAACAAATGCAGGTTCGAAATCAATATCAGCACGTTTCCAATGTACTTCCACAATCCTTTGTGGAACAACCCAAATAGTAGATAAGCCTAATTCAGGACCATCTACTTTATTTTGTAAAGCCCAATCCCACCAAGCCTTCCTATCAAAATCTGAAAAACCACTAGCAACTTTTGAAGAGTATCTAAATATACTATCTCTATCCATAAACGCAAGATGCAATGCACCCATCAAATCGGTATTCTCCGCAGACGACTTCTCAACAGCTATCACAACTAAATCAAAAGTCCAAGAGGATTTAATTTTCCAAATAGAACAATCCGACGCAACTCTAATAATAACGCCTTCATTATCGTCATCTAGAACCCAATTATCCCAAACCTGTTCGAGTCGATCTATACCACCAATTGTAAACCTAGTTGGTTTAACAAGAGCAGATCCCTTAAACCACGCATGCAGTTTTTTAAATTTATCAAGGTATTCTGTAGGTTGAGTTTTCACACCATCAAGAGAAAATAAATCAACCGGTACAAACACAAACTGCTCTTCCCCATCCATTAATGTGGTATCAAAACTAACTACGGTTCCCACAATAGAAGCTTGAGAAAATTGCTTCTGTTTCAATCGTTTTGTAATTTCAGTTAACACGGGTAACCCGATACTAATATGACCGTCTAACGTACAAAATCGGGAATCGCTACCATCAAACTCGCACCAGTTCAATTCACCATCAATTTTTTCCGCAATTATTAAACCAACTTCATCATCATTAAATTCAACAAAATCGTCAAGTTCGATTGATTTAATCGCTTGACGTTCCTTCCAATCAACAAGTGCTTGATGAAGTTTATTATTCTTTTCGTATATCGGTTTCATCACTAACTTTTAGAATACCTCGAGAAAGTAGTTCAATCACAAATGCGTTCATGGTTATCTGTACTGATTCAATTGCCACGGGTGGATCACCTATAGGACGTGTATTCAATATCTCACGTAGGGCATCCAAATATCGTGGATCCAACAACAAAGACTCTAGTCCACGTTGTTTAGATTTGCGAATTTCTCTTATATCATTTGCCCAAGTTTGCTCTAGACACATGCAACAGTTCCTCACAAAGTTCACGTACCTTAAACGTAGTCATTACAACATCATCTACTGATTTATCAACACGTTCAAAAAGATCCTCCAACTCTGGATAATGATCTACCAATTCATCAATTCTATCGCTAAGAATACTCCATAGTTCACTTGCAACTGCCTGAAATTCAACAGCCTGAAGTAAGTAAGTTTCCAAAATCGTCTTAACCTGATCCTTTGCATCTACCGATAACTTTTCGAACGCCTTAACTTGTGTCATTTAGCACCTCGACGATTTACACGTTCCACTGTAACCACACATCCAACAATTATTTTTACTTTCTTTTGTTTCGAATGTACCTTGTTCTATATTTTTAACCATCTGGTGTAACGCACATAATAAATCACTTTTCATCTTTTCTGTAATCTCTTTCAGAGCTACTTTCTCATCAGGAATAACAATATACCCAACATCACTAGCCAAACCAAATTTAGGTTCTGTGCCCAAACAGTAAAAAGTCAATTGATCCACATCCAAAAAACCTGAACCAGTTTTTCCATCAAAAATATCAACCTTAGGTTCTTTACGAATCAAGTCAACAATCCCGTGCAAAAGTAATCCATCCACTGGTTGGGTAAACGTATACTCATTTATCACATGTGGTCCCAACAAATTTTCTTTCAATAAAATATGATAATACTTATCAAGGAAAACTAAACCTTTGTCCCAAAATGTCCGCCACTCACCAAGTCTCCAAAAAATACCTTTACATTCCTGTTCAAAAACATCACCGTAGATAGCCAGTAAATCAATTTGTTTGAAGGTCTCGAGTTTCCACCAATGCTCTATAGCCTTATGTACTGTCGAACCTAATAGATAATTCTTTCTATCTTCCCGACGTGGTTGATGTGCAATGTACTGTAGTCTATATGCTTCAGGACACAACTTGTACATCCAATATCGAGAATAGGAAAGTTTAAGTTCGGACATTTACTTCCCCGAATACAGGTTGTGCTAAACCAGAGTCTACTCTTGATTTTTCTCGTTTATAAATCTGGAGGATATTATTATCAATCAATTTACGAAGTTCTCTAGAACAAGGAAGAAAGTGAGGTCGTCTTGTACCATCCTTTAATGTTTTTGATGGGTACACAACTCTCAACCCACCTATAACACGAGTATTAGGTTGGATTGATAAATTATTCAAACGAATAATATCATTAATAATACACGTAGCCCAACCTAGCACTTTACCTTCACCTGAGATAATACGAACCTTGATATCGGTCACCTTCAAACCGTTACCTTGAGGATGCATTGTATCCCCCTATGTATTTCTAATTCCTGACAGCAATTCATTTGCACGTAAACCACTATCAGGATGTCGCTTATGACCATTTTCAACTACTTTAGATACTTCCTCTAACTTCTGCCCGAGTACGCCAGTTTTATCTTGAATGATACCCTCCTGATTCAAGATCGTACGAATTGTTTTTATATCCTTATCAGAGTATCCACGTGCTTGTAATTCCTCATCAACTCGTTCCCACTCAGCATCTACATCAAAATCATAAGGCTTCCCTTCCTCTTTTTCTTGTTTTGTAAGTTCAGGACCATGCAGTAACTGTTCAGCAACATCTTCTACATCTCTGTAATCTACCCCATTATGACGTCCCGTTTTATCCCAAATAGGTAAATGTAAAAGATCGGAAGAAACATGATAACGATAATCAGGATTAACAATCTTGCTTGCACGACGCTTCAGTCTACTAGCAGTTGTTGTTGGTGTTGGATGTTCTTGTTTATACTTAGCTTCCTCCTGTATGTTCTTTCTCTCAACATCGTGATTCAATCCCGCACCTGTAGAAAGTGTGCGGTCACTACAAATTCCCTTTTCGTGTAAATCCTGCCAAATAGATAATAATGAAGCATCCTGTGTAGATTCCAAAGATTTGAACCAGCGCAACTTTGGAACAATCAAATTCTTACTTGTTCGAATTCGATGATCCAACTCTGCTTGCGTGCGATGATACATCTTATTCATCTTTGCTAACGGAATCATAAACTTTGGATACAACCAGTCATTCTCAATTTTTTGACGGAGAGCAAGCAAACGATCAGCAAGAGTTTGTAATCCTGCTACGGCAGCAGCAAATGAACTTTCTCCGGTCAAGAAACTATGCGACATTCCTAGACCAATAAATTTGACACGTTCAATAAATTCCCATTCTCGAGAAACAGACATCAGCTTATCTGACACACCAACATAATCAACTTCAATTGCGTAGTGAGTAACTATTGCTGCAAATGGATCAGTCTCAGCCGCGGCCAAAAGCTGAATGAAGGCCTCCTCATCACTCTTATCAGGCAACCATCCTGTTTCTCTATCACCCAATTTGAACATCCGAAGAGGTGCAGCATTTCGCTGAGCAACAGCCATTGATGCATTAACAAGAAAATCCTCGTACATAATAATTCGAAACAATCTTGTATACAAGGACATACCAATAACATGATAAGGAGAAACTCTGCGAGAAAGATATGTAACATTCGAATTACTAAGTGGAATCGGTGCACCACTTACGATACGTTGGTAAACACCTTTTGGAAGTAACTCTTTATATTTCTGCATCCGTGGATCTGGTGAAGAAACCATCTTTCGCAGTTCTGGTGTAGGAATCAAATCCAAAATAGGTTCTTCACCTACTATTGGTACTCCCTGTACTCGTAGGAAAGATGGATTATGACAAAAGATACGAATCCAGTATCCTTTTGCCTCATTAAAAATAAGGTGGGGTACAGCCTTACCTAGTTTTAGGAACTCTCGAGTAATCTCAGGTAACCAACTAGTTACTCTTGATTCTGAAAAACTATCTTGAAAAATTTGCTTAACCCTTGGATCTGTAACACCAGTTATTTCGAAATCACTCCATGGAAGATCTGCGTAAATATCAGTAGCAACCGCGATCACTGGATCTACTATATAAAGATGCTCCCAAACAGAGTTCGCATGTACTTCTGTCCTAGGAAAGAAAAACTTATCTGGTGAAGAGTATCTCGGGTCATAATACATCGGGGTAGTAGTAACAATCGACCCCGAACCAGATAAACCACCCGGAAAAGTATCACCCATGGGTATTTGTTGATAAGAATTCAACCCACGTTTTTCCATAGCCTTTTTTACAAGATGTTTCCTAGGATCTCTTGAGGCTACACCACCATGTGGCATTGGAACACTAATGCCAGTAGATGCAGGTTCAGCTTTTTCAGCTTGTTTGTGTGGATCTCCGTATTGGTTTCCTTTAATAATAAGTCCCATTATTTACTCTCCAAAAACAAACTCTTCTAAATCAACCATCAACTCAGAAAACTCTTCGTCACTAAATTCTTTCATACCTTCCAACACATCTTCCATAAACACAAGAAAAATATAATATCGATTACCAAATTCTGCAAAGTGGTCTAAGGTAATACGTTTTGAAATTTCAGGATCCGATGTGTGTTCCATCTCAATTTTTATTCCAACTTTTAATTGCGTTGGATCCATATCAGATTCTTTTACACCAGCCTTATTTGCTTCACCATCAACTGTAAAAAACTGAGTGAATTTTGCAGCGGCATCAGGTATTTCTTTCTGTTGTGCACGTAGAAAACGCTCGGAAACAGTAACACGTGTCATATGGAAGTCCCCCCATCAATTTAATAAATAAGGAATCATAGTATCTACTAACAAATCACCTTCAGGAATAAACGGAAACATATCCGTACCATTTTTGAACTCTAGTGTAAAGAAAATTCCATTTTCTTTCTTAACCTTAATAGCAGTTCCAAACACAGTTGCAGAAGCTACATTATTCTCTTCTATAACATCAAAGTTAGTAACTGGAATCAATGGCGGTACAAGTTTACCAATATTCAAAAGTAACCAACGTAAGTAATCACCTGTTTCACCAGTAGCTGGAACTGGATTTTCACCAAATTGCAAAGAGTGAAGAATATATAAAAGGAAGAATTGTCTAAAACGCCTGCAACCTAAAAACTTCTGAACTTTAGGTGAGAGTTTTTTCAACTCAATCCGAAGTGGCGTACCATTATTATCTATTCTTAACGTACGCGCACTTATTTTACCTTCTAGAGCAAAGTACTTCATGAAGATTTTACGGCCGCGAACAAAGGTTCTAGATCCGTCCTCCATGCACCGAAATGCTGTACAACTTCAACAAACTCCTCAATCGTATGCTTCATTAAACTCCATCCGCCTTGAGCATTTTTTGTAATATGCAAAAGTTCGTGCAACAATAGTGCATCACGCTGAGGTTGCGTAGCCTTTTCCCACCACGATTGATTTACTAAAATAACAAAATCAAGATTGGTTAACGTTTTCTCGAGGCAGTTCATTTTTACACATCTACCCCAAAATGGAAGTCTACCGTTGGGTTCAGAAGCAAAGAAAACCTTCAAAACTGCATCCTTTGCTAACAATTTATGTCTTTGTGCAATCTCTAACACTTTCCCTTCCAACTTCGACTCTGAATACAGCATACTGACTCTCCTTTCGTAACTGAACGGCTAAAAAAATTTAAACTAACGAAGCTAACGCCTGACCGAACGCTTGCAACACTTCCTTCAAACCCTCAAACGTTCGTGCGGAATCTATCTTCTCTTCACTCGACATTTTAGAGATATTTGTTTTCAACTGTGCTGCAGTACTCGCAACTTCAGTGCTAAGTGCGGCAACTAGTTTCCCCAATTCAGTCAACGAATTAGCCATAGACTCATCAGACACGTTCTCAGGTTTTACATTTCTATAAGCATCAGTCTTTTCAACTAGAGAAAGTACGTCATTTTGAGTAAGTGCGATCAGTTTGATCGTGGCTAAATCAATATCACGACCATCACCAAATACTGCTTGAAGAACTGCTTCGTGCGCTTGGCTCGTTGTAAGTTGAAATTGATTCTTCAATACCTTTTGAGCAAGTACAATATCCTTCGCCCAAAGTATTCGACCATCATCATCTGTAATCGTAAACGAACGGTCAAGCCTATCATAATTAATATTCACTTTACCACCTCCTGAAATAAGTGAAGAATATCTACCAAAGGGATATCGATTGAAAACTCACCACGCCTAACTTCCAAAACACTCCGTTCGGGAACTTTTCCAACTACCTGTGGAATACCTAAACTAATCTCAATCTCTCCCAACTGTCTCATATGCCCGCTATCATGCAAATTCACAGATGCCAATGTTCGCACGAATCAATCCTAAAATTTTGACAAACGTTTCACAGCTTCAGAAATCATTGCACCACCTTGCCCCCCAAAGAAATCGTGCCAATCATCATCAATACCCTCTTGCTTAGACATCAATCCATCTAACTTATTAATTGTGCTCTTAATTTTATTATACAAACTCTTTGCAAACGAGGTAAGTTTATCCCACGCTTGAGCAGTTAACTTCACATCCGCTGTAGTGGGAGAGTGAGGAGCATAAATCACTGGAGCCAATTCTATAAACTCATCATAACTTGCAGCGAAGTCTTTATATGATTGGTCCAACTCTTTAAAGAACTGGGCTTCTTCTGCTCCATGCAAATCTTTAATAGATTCGATTATTTTTTCAAGGCGTTCTTCAGTTGATGGAGTAAAGGGAATTCGCTTTAAGTTTGCAAGAATCTCAAGAATGATATCGTTAGATTGCCTCATAAATTTTGAACCCTGTTCAATACCACCAGCTAATCCATTTGCAGCTTGCGTCAACGCTGTGACAGCTTTTTCTTGATCTGTCTTCATCGTTTTCACAGCTTCATAATATGGTTTTAGTTCCGCGTATTGATTTTCAATATACTGTCCCATCACCTCAAGCCATTGTGCACGTACACGAATTTCTTCCAATTGACCTTTTAAAATAGTTTCTGCTTGAGGAATCACTTCCTTCTTAAGTTTCTCAGGGGCGGGACCTCTAACTGGTGTAGGGGGTACTTTCACACGAACAGGAGTTTGACTAAACTTGATAAATCCACGAAGCTCTTTTGCTGTCTTTGCTAACTCGCGTGAAAGTTTTATCATCTGTGTCTTTTCATAATCAATTTGGTTTGGAAGAATTTCAACAACTCTTGCAGACAGAGCAACCTCACCATAGTCTGGGGAACTCAAAGCTATACCCTCGCCTATTGGGTCGCTAACTTTAGACGTGCCGGGAGCTACACCCCGTTTAAATCCACAATCAAGACAAACATAAGAATCTCTTTCTTCATACATCGGTGCACCACATTGTGGACAAGTACTAGGTGCTGCACTCTTCAGTAACTCTGCACTCATTGAGTGACCACAATTGTCACAACCTAACTGCCCATCTTCTTCTGTCATTGGTTCACCACATTTAGGACATTCCTTTACCCCGTGCTGATTTCTATAATTAACAATGTAGTCCGATATCCAAGAGCAATCTCCAAACCGTAAACGCCACATAGCCATTTTGCCAATATCAATAACATTAGAACTAGATTTAAAAATCATAGCCAAATCCGTACGTCCACCGGTAGTAGTCAATCTATAGAATGTGTGTTCCCAAAGATCCGCAGGATCGCCAGAGGTAGCAATCTCCTCCTCTTTGAGTTGGCCAGAAACACCTTCGATCCACTGATCGAGATCACCACCTGCACCAAGGAGTACTATACCCTCCTTATTAACTTGTGTCATAACAACAAACTCATTAAATGGAATATCTACAACTTTAAACTTCCCAGCAGCAACCTCAACCAAATATCCTTTTGGAGAGAACCCAACAACCTTCACTTTTCTTTTATTAGCAACAATCCAACTACCTCTTGGAAATTCTTTTTGTTCAATAGACTCTGCAATATATCCTTCCAGGATTTTTAATCCACCGATTACCTCGTCCTCTGTATAACCTTCACGTGTTAACAGATCCTTTACTTCTTCAGGACTACAACCTTGAATCCAATATTCGTGTGCTTCTAATCCTGCAGACTGAGTTCTTTCTTGTGGAACGACCTCCTCAATCTCAGCAGGACCAAACATTTGAATCCCTGGTGGATAAAACAGGTAAACAGAAACGCTATCTTTACCTTGTCCGTAAACTTCACCTAAACCCTTTGGTGTTCTAACCGTACTTCCAACAGTAATCATTTGTACCCTCCTTTAATTTTCAATTCTAGTGTAATTGCCCTGTCACTTCAAATTGTGTATCCAATGTAATTCCATAGTGAACACAAAAACCAGCGTTCACTTCAAGAACAAGGTCAGCTAATCCTGATACGATTTTTTCTGTGTGAGGTTCCAATTGATCAATTTTCTGAACATCAAAATGTTTTTGCGCACGACTACAAAATAAAATATCAATTGGAAAAGTAATTCCACCGGTGTGAAAATCAACACGATGCATAAACGGTTCGGTAAAAACCATACCCTCAAATTCATCTAACCGTTTTGTATCGGATAAACCAATTGCTCGCTCTCTTGCGGTAATCGCAGGAATTACTTCGATGCCAACTGAAGGGAATTGAATAAAGAAGCTTTTTCCAATGCGTGGAATATCACACCGTTTTACTGTATAATGATTATTGCCAGTAACAGTTATCAAACCCCAATTCACCAAATGTTCGATTCCGTCTTGTACGTCTTGTTGCTCTACATCCACGCCACTCAACTCTATTTTTGGTAACTTCTCACGCCAACTAAAAAAATCTGATAGTTCAAAATCCACGAAGTCAAACACTGAATCTTTTGTCATCAACGCACTACGAAGGGCAATCAATGCACGTTTTCTACGTTTTTTAACTTGAAAAAGAGGTTCATCGTAATCAATAAGTTCTTTAACTATTGGCATAATAAAACTATGTTGTGAGACGTTGCTCCACAACATACACTCTCATTAATAATTCCATGAAAATATCATTATTACTTAATTTCCGGAATCCCAGTATACATCTTCTGAAATGTCGCGGAACCAAGAAATCGAATAGCATAAGGAAACTTTCCTAGACTATTTTGTAGTTTGTGCAGTTTACCTTCTACTTTTGCCAAATGTTTCCAATCGGGATCAATAGTTACCAGTAAATATTCCAAACCCTCGTGATCCATCAGTTCAACCGAGGTAACACCCTTTGTACTTTTTATTGATTGAGTCTTATTTAAAATGTCCATCATGTTTTGTCCAATCTTTCTCCGTCTGACCTGCCTCTTCACTTCACGTTTATAGTCATCAGTAATCGGTTGTGATTTCCGTTTTCTTTTAAGAGGCACGACGATACGGATTCCAGAGTTTAGTAACCATTTATTATATTCCACAACAACTCTCGGCGAAGCATCTAAAATGATATCAGAATAATCACTTGGGGTGAGAAAATGTGGCGTGAGTGCACGCATAGTTGACAACATATCAAATGCAGCTTGTTTTTCTTGAGGCATAACTAAAACACCTTGAGACGCAAGACTCATTGCAAACATATCACGTTCTGTTTCAGAGAGTTGTTCTTCCAATTCACTATACACAGTTATGGGAAGAACTCCATCTTGAGCCTGTTCAAGAGCTGTATCCAACGCTTCAGTTAAGTCCATTCTTTTTCTCCAAGGTAAGTACTTCCTCAATGTTTTGAACTTCCGCTAATACAGCACGATCATCAATATAATAATTACAATTATGTACAAATACACCAGCGGAAATAGCAAAGTTATGCGGTCTATTCAAAATCAAATCATAAACAAGATCTGAACCACTATCACAGGAGGAAATTACGGTGTGATTTTGAATTCGTGCGTTCTCAACACGAACACGTTGCCAATAACTAAGCATGTTTATACGTTGTTTTTCTCTATACTCGGGTTTTCGCATCGTTTCTAATCTTCGATGTTGTATTTTCGGATCAGAATTCGACTCCCTTATTCCTTCTAAACGTTTGCGACAAAACTCCGGATCAGAGTTTAACAGTTTTAACCGCTCAATACTTTTGCGAAGAAATTCGGGATCGGAGTTAAGGGTATTAATACGTTCTATACATTGTTGACGAAAATTGGGATCTTGGTGTTGACGTTTCATAGTTTCAGACGAAATTTTCGATCTCATCGCACGAAATTCTGAATTCTGCCACAATGCATTTATTGTCTTACGCATCTGATCAGCAACCTTTTTACGAAATACCGGATCATTACGAAATTTTTCTTGTGCTTTTTGTTTTGCGTAAGGAATATATGATAGAGCAAGTTTCAACAAACGTTCTCGATCAGTCCGCCACTGTTCTTTCAATTGTTTTGAAGATCGAGAAGCAATCAATTGTTTATTTTCTAAATGATACTTACGTACACCAACACGTGCCTTAATTTTTCTACTTTCTGAACCACGATGTAAATCAAAATGTACTCTTGCATCCATCCATTCAAGATTTGTAGGGTTATTATCTAATTGTAAAAAATTCTTATGATGACGTATCCACTCACCTTCTCGACGTTCGTAATACATTGAAATAATATGTGTAGGTATATAAACATTTAACAATGGTACATAAACCTCTTCATACGAATATGGTGAACCATAATTGAATAACCGTCTATACAAGGGCATCAAAGAAATATCTGGAACTAATTCAGATACTTTAATAAATTCTCCACTCCGACGCATAACTAATTGTTCATGAGTAGCACTAAACGATTTTCCATTATCCAACGTAATATTCTTCACGTCCTTAACACCTTGTGAAACAATATTCAAAACTTTATTAGGCACAATCAACCCACCACAAATAGAATAAACCCAAACATCTTCATTATGATTAATACGATCAATCAATTCCAAAATTGTAGATTCACTACCATCCAATGTAGGTATTCTTGTATCACCAGTAAGACAAGGAATTTTCCCAACATCCCCCTGATCAACCCAATCATAAGGAAACGCGATTGAATCCAAAAATTTAATCATTTCAGTAACATAAAAAGTACGTTCTTCTGCACTAGGATTAACTACCTTGCTTGCTCTACTCGAACTTACTACAATCTCAAAACCAAGTTCTTTAAACTGCTTGGCTAAATTAATAATGTCCCAACGTGGTACGCCAATTGCTGGAAATGCAAATTCTACAAGTGTACCATCGAAATCGACAACAACTCTACGCATAGTATTTCTAATGTTTAGTTGCCCCAACTGCGTGCAACTCTTCTACTCTCAAATTATTTTCTGCCAACCATAAATCACAGTAAAATGGATCACCAGTTTGCTGAAAATAATCGTACGCTTCTTGTGCTTCTTCAATAAGCAACTCTAGTTCCAATTCTCGTTCTTCTTCCAATTCAATATCAGAACAAGGTATCATAGATATCCTCCTCTATATATGCGATCCCAGTTGTGGGATCGAAATGCCCCAAAGCTTCTTCTTCATACATACGACCATGTACAATTACCAAAATAGGTCTAATCTTCTTTGCTATGGCAAGACTTGGTAGTTCTTTAACCCACCTATCTGCAGGTAAGTCTACCCAAAATTCTTTAAGTTCATTAATTTCAAATCCATAACTTTTTGCAAACGCTGCAAGAGGTCCAAAACCAGCTTCTTCTGTCCATAGTGGATATTGACTAAGCTTCTTCAATGTAACATATCCGTTAGATTCATATCCCCATTCTTCCTCTTGACCATATTTCATTTTTCTCTCCTTCAACTGTTTGGTCACAGAACTAAGTAATTGATCAATTTCAGGATGTTTAATCTTCCCAGAACGAAAACCACTTCCAGTTAAATAATTTTGAACTCTACGAAGTTTTTCATAACCAGGATTCTCACCCAAATACTCTCGCAACTTTTTTACGTTCGCTGCAGGACTCTCCATCCAAGTACCAACGAAAGCCTCCCGCAAGGCTTGCCAAGTAGGATCACTAACTATCTCTCTAATATCAGATCCAATGAGTTCCTGCGCAACCATTAACAAAGAATTCGAGATTTTCATTTTAAATGAATTGTTTGAGAATAAAGATTGCAGAATTTACGTTGTCCACGGCCTTACGTAACTCTGTTCTAATTTCAGGATCATCTTCCTTGGGAACATACCAATCAAGATTTGAACCTACAGTTTGGAGTCTGTGAATCATTTCCTCGAGTGTTTGTGTAGTAATGTAGCGCTCCATTAATCTAACTTTTCTATAGATTTAAGATACCCGTCGACACCACTAACTAACTTCGCAATCCGAGTAGAAAAGTTCTCAGTTGTTTCTTGTAAAACGGAAGCTAACAACGTGAGTTTCGAAATCTCAAATTGAATAATTTTTTTATCTTCAGAGGTGATTATGGAGTAATTAAGCATCGGGGTAATTAAAGCGAGTGAATCATCAATCAACTGCATACCTTCATCTAGGTTCACACGTAATCCATCAAGAGAAATATCATGCACCTCAAGCGCGTACTCTAGCAATTGTGATTTATCCATTTTTTAATCCTCCATGTTCACTGTTTTGCAAGTCTAATAAATTCACAAATACACCAACAAATCCCTCCAAGGCAAAGGAAGATTCCAAACCAATCATGCATCTACCACGTCCAAAAATCTCTTTGGAATAAAAAACTCTTTTGGACATTGTACCAATCCAACTTCTTCATGTAAGTCTACCGAAGACATCGCGTTAGTCCAATTTTGCTTAATCACACCTGGTACACCAGCGGCAACCATATGATTAGTATTCTTTACAGCTTTCGTAAAACAACGCCCATCACACGTAAAAAACAAAGTAGTGTTTGTCTTAACTTTCGTACCTGGACCCACACTCACTCCTTTCTATCAACACAACTTGTGTAATCTCGATTATATTATAGAGTGGAAACCATACGCACTTTCTAAAACCGAATTCGTAGCAAATTCCCATCCCATCAAGAGACACGTGAGAGGTAGTAATCCCCACATACTAGCTACTATACGTAACTCGGCTTCTGCGAAATCCATTTGTGATACAACGCGTTGCAAATCTGTTTTCATATGCTTAACATCTTTTTTTGTGGGCAACTTTCCAAGTACCAAAAAATTTCCTTGATCCCACATCCGATTTAAGAATTCGCGTTCGTTCATTACAAACTCATCATTGATAACGCAGCGTACTCATCAATCACTTTAGCGGATTTGAAATCTCGAAGTAAAGCCATCATATTTCTAACACCAACAGTATTATTAGAGATCAAATAAATCTTCCGTGGTATAGTAATCTTCGGATACGCTGACTGCAACCATTTGAGTAAATCATAACCTGTCTTCTCCCCTCCCAAATCATGATCAAGTAACAAAATATCCCAATGAAAATCTTTGAGACAACACTTTGCATCTTCATAGTTCCGAGCTTCGGAATGTACATGTGCAGGTGGAATTTGCATTCCTGACTTTTTCATCCAATGCAACACAAACTCGTACTCTTTCGTATCATCAACGAAGAGTACATGTCCTGCACCTGGGCCTGGATTCCTTACTTGCAGTTCACTATTCATGGATCTCCATCTCCTGTATTTTGTAATTCTTTGGAGGAGGCATAACTTGCTCACATTTATTACATCTTGGTTCGCTTGCTTTATATAAACCACAGAACTCACATACATATTCTTTATTTCCAGGATGATTCTTGACACAATCACAAACACAATCGAAACCGTAATGAGTATTGCCACAACCACATTTCATAGTTCCTCCTTAATTAAAATGAATTTGGTCCCCTAGAGTTGAGATATCGATCGTACCCGGCTCAGTGAGTAACGATCTCCGGTAATGTCTCAACTCCCTACAATGATCAGCTTCACTGGTCTTTATAGGACCTCCACCCACCACTGTAGTGGGGACCAAAAGTTTACTTCTTCTGTTCAAACTTTCTCACTTTCTGCATCGCCATCAATCCAGGGCATTGAGTGTGCAAGAACTGATCAGCATTTTGTTTCTGCGCTTCTTGATTTTCAGGTAGGGTAATATTATGCCTCTCATTCAACTGCACACAATATTCTTCCAAGGCCTTTTTCACTTCTACCTCCGAATCATACGGACCATTTTCCTGAGACCAAGTCTCATCCCAAAACCACCACTTACCATCAAGTTGATGTATTGAATTCATATTTTAATCCGGTCCTTCTCCGAGATCAGAAATTTCAGCACACATAACTTTTAAACCGTCCGGATGCATACATGTACGCACGTAGTTAAAGTTCGATTTATCAAACGGAAGAAACTCACCAAAGTGCCCAACCTGACCAATGGGAAGATTCTGGTCGAACTTCTGTAAGTGTTTTATTAAGTCACAGATCGTAAAATACTTATTCTTCACCACATCGAACTTATCTAGATAGTTCATATTCACCCCTAGTCACTCCTGTTTAGACCGATTCATATATATTTTCAATTTCGGATCGTAATAATAAATGTTCATAATAAACCAAGGGAAAAATATGAGAAGAAAGTCAGTGTTCATTTGTATCCTTCACTATACGTTATTACCGTGTTTCCATTTCGTATCTCCTTAACATATATTATAGCGTTCAGGCTAGAGGAAATCAAGAGAATTCTTTACTCTCGTTTTCGGAAAAAGATATCGATCGTCGCGATCACAAGTGGAACGACAATCATAAATATACCTGCGACAACGTACTTCCAATTGAGATGGTGAATACAAAGGTATACTCCAGCATATAGAAATATACCAAGCATAATGTACTCTACCACTATGAACCACTTTTGTCTTGTTTCCACGAAAAAGCTCCTTTCTTTGTGCCCTGAACATAATAAATACTTTTTGATTTACAAATACAAAATGGACCTTGTAGCATACCCGTATCAATACTCAATGACCAAGCATCAACTGGCGTAACAGAAATCATCTGGCAGCCAACTTCCTTATTGAGGCATTCATAAGTCAAGTGAATTGCCATAGCAGCCTGTGAATTGTAAACCAACTTCGCGTAGAGAAGCGAACCACCACACAGTAGCAAACCCACGCCCAACAAAACAATAATGTACTTTTTCATCACAGTTTTCCTCCTTTCGAGGTTAGTCAATAAACATAGTATCGTCCCAATAAAAATAAAATTCATTCAACATTTCGTTTACTTCTTCCTGGGATGGTGTACTTAAACATGGTCCAGTTGTACAATAAATCCAATCCAAAATATAACAGTATAAAATATCTCGAAGACCAACGATCACTTTCCCTCCTACTTATCTTTTTCTTACCAAACACCATCAAATAAAAATGACATTGAAACGCCGTAGTACTTGCTTAGATTATACAAATTAGGAAGTCTCGGTATGGAACGTTGATTTTTCCATCTCCAAATCGTTCCAGGGCACACATTAAATACTCGTGCGAGTTTAGCATCTGGATCTTCATCGATCAGGCACGAGATTCGCATCCTCATCTGTTGAATATCAAGCTTTCCATTCTTCATCCTTCGTCCTTTCTTTTGAAACTATTTCCAATACCAATTCCAACAACGCAGTTTTGAGATTTGGTTTAACAAATATGGCTTGCAACAATTCTTCTTTCTTCTCGTATGCTTTGTTATTATTCAAGCATTTCCAGTAATCTTTCACAATCAACTCCATCAACTCCTCAACTGTATAGAGTGGATGTATCAACTTACCCCAATCATCATCATGACCAATCGCTATCTGTTTTCCGTTTATGTCTATCCACCAACCCTCGATTCCTTTAGCAACCACCAACTTCTCATAAAGCTTTTGACAATTTTCAACATCTTTATCAGACCAGTGCTCAAGCATCTCTTATCCTCCTATTTCCATAACCCCCTATAACCCCACAACCAATAGTATATCTTCTCCAACCAAGTCAACTCTCTAACCTCGATAGAGTTATCTACGTAATCTATACGAGTCATTCTATACCCATTGGAGAATCGAGAAATGTGCCATTCACTCATTTGGATTCTTTTTTATGTATCACCAATACCAACTTTAACAAAGTAGTCAAAAGATCATTTCCCTCTCGAGCACTTTGATAGTGTGGATAAACGTGCATATCATCGTGCACACTTATTCCAAATCCTCTTATATCGATTCCAACATATTCTTTTACGTTTTTTTCAATCCAACGTAGACACCAACCTTCATCAATGTCAAGATATATTGGATTGTTCCCACCGTGAATTCCCGTATTGTTTCTTTCATCAAATGTTAAGAAATCCCAAATCTCTTTCTGCAACTGCTCCTTCAAGTCATTCATTTAGTTTCTCCTCGTAATACCTTCCATACTACTTTAAGCAAAGAAAAAAGAAGGTCTTCTTTACTGAATATTGTTTCGTGAAGAACCACAGAGGGATTATCGTGACGACAGTACCAATCCCAAGCCTGTCTATGTTTGCGAAGGTATTGTAGGCACCAACCTTCATTGAGATCCAAATGACCAACTTTTAATTGACTAGGAACAAACTCATATTTCTCATCATCAGGTAATTCTTCCCAAATTGCACGTTTAAGTTTTTCGACCTTATCCATTACAACCCCCACGAAATTGATAATCAGGACACCAAACTGTTCCCTTGAATCCAGGGCAATATTCATTACCACAATCCTCACAAAGATTGTTATACATTTCTGTCCATGGAAACCAAAAATCAATAATTACTACACCCGCAAGTGAACAAAAATCATTCAGCCACGAAGTAACCATCTTCTTCGTTTTCTGTTTACTCACTGATTTTATTTTATCTATCTGCATTTGAGTGCTCTAACATCAGTTCTCATCAAATAACGTGTAAATTGTGAATCAACTAGTCGCCATTTCCCTTTACGCGCTCTACGATAGAGAATTGAAACAGCATAAATTTGTTCACCGTTAGGATACTCATGCACCAAACGCTCGACAACACCTTTCAAGATTATGGAATCAATGTGTGAAAAACGCTCCTCATGCATAAACTTGTTCGTAATTACCCAAGTACCTTTTCGAAGAGTAGTGGGAACTTCAACTTTCTTTTTTGCTGTCATGCATCCCCCCTTACCAACTATACATATCGAAATAGAATTCTTCCTTTCCACAAGGGCACTTAAAACTAATTGATGCTCCACCATGAGAACCACATAAATCACAATTGTCACTTGAAACGTGCCAAGAAATAGCATCAGGTTTGATGTTCACTGTCTTCTTTAAAGTAGTACAGTGAATCCTAATACCTTTGAATTCGTGAATTATCTTCTTTCGTCTTGACATTATTTGCTCCATTGATTAAGCATAGAAATGTTACAAGTCAACGTCAACAGAACACGATGAAAATCTTTAGCAACAAGTTCTCCACACTGTGTACGAGCGATATCAACTAGCATCGCTGTAGTCCTTTTTTCAGATAGTTGCAGGAACTCATTAAGGATCTTTTCATAATATGAACGAAGCTTTTTAGGCAATGGACCAACTCCAACATCCCAACGAATCGTTTCTGTTTCCATAGACTGTTGTACCTTGGTTGAGTTTGAGTTCATTTAACTATATTATACGGATCCTGCACGCAACAATCAATATGGTAGCTGGGGTGAGATTCGAACTCACAATCCATCAATTTTAAGTCGATGAGCTTTGCCAATTAGCTTACCCAGCCTTATAATTGTAGCCTATGTCCCTTCTTCTCTTCGAATGGTTTCAATGCACGTAGAGGATATCTAATCTTTATGAATCTCAGAAAACTAGCTGTCTTAGAAGTCTCCTTCACGAGACTTGCTATCTTGCGTTCTGCATGTTCTTTTATCTCCCATAATGCATACATAGGTGGTTTCTTTATTTTCTTTAAGTACAACGTATAACCATAATTATGTCCACCGCGAGAACCTTCTCCCCATGCATCAGCTAACTCTTTAGCAAATTGTTTCTCATTCTTATTGTATTTATACTCTGACTTAGCTATATAGAAGTAAGTATGAAGATCTCCACCCTGAAAAGTTTTCCATACGTGCCACCATCCCATATATCACTCCTTTCTAAATGGTGGGCCAGGAGAGACTCGAACTCTCAACCCCAAGCTTAGAAGGCTTGTGCTCTGTCCATTTGAGCTACTGGCCCTTATCATTAGAAAACAAATCCAAATTGCTTGGTTCTACAGGTTCTTCTTCCTGCTTTTTTAAAATCTGTTTGCAAGTCATACTTGCTTCTCTGTCATCACTATACGGGTAAGAGTCCATCCAATCATCAGGTATATTATCCTTCGTTGCCTCTCCTAGAACAGTAATATCGGGACCACTCTGATTTGATAATTCATCATAAAAATTCTCTTGAGCAAGTGTACTAGCCTCATCTTCGTTCTCAGCTTCAACCACCATATCAAAGTTGACACTTATATCAACTAAGAAAAGTTTCTTACGCATTAGGGGGTTCTCCTTTTATTAAAGAAATACAACAAACGAACTCACCCATTTTTCGCATAACTTCTTTTCGCGCAGGATCATTTTGCATCATATTAAGTTGCATACGAAATGAAATCTCCATCATCGTAGTCATAACCAAAAACCTATCCCATTTGTCCGCATCCGTATCGGGTAGAGTTACACCAAAACGACCTTCATGAATCATATCGCTTGCATCTTCGAACTCAGCGTGAGGAAACCATTCTGAAATTTCTTTCTTCGCCCGATCCTCCGCGTCCCCAGCGTAAATCAAATCTTTCATCACTTCTCCTTTTTTGGTGACATAAATCGTTCACAAAACGTTTCCCAAACAGTTTTAACAAACAAGTGTTTAGCAATACCAAGTTTCGCAGAACGTGCCAAGTGTGCTCCCAACATAATCCAAACTTTAAATATTTCGTTATCATTCAACGCAATTGCTTTACCATCTACTACATTTCTACCATCAAACGACATATGCATTTGACTATACGAACCATCCTCAAGATAAAGTATCGAGAACACCAACAAGGCATCTGTTAGTCCCTCGTTCTGCGCGTGATCTTTAATACCAAACTCTCCTGGTTCGGTCTTGAGAACATATCTTAGTCGATATTTATGATCACTCATTTCACCTCCCGTTCGACACATTGAGAGAAAGCATTTTTGTATCCTATAGATAACCAACAAAATGGAAGGAATATCTCAACGTTTTTCATCAACCAATCAATATGAATACCAAGTTGAATTGATCCCCATCCAGCGAAATGAAAAGCGAATTCTGCTTCCCGATTAGTGGCAATCTCACATATCCATTCGTGACGAGTATATTTAACTTTCACTAATCTTCTTCTCCTCTTTTGGAACACCATTGGTAAGCATACATTGATTTCGGATCTCGTCTGCTACAGCAGCAAGAAACATCCAATCTTCATAATTATAATGATTGTCACAGCCCACCTCGAACCTACACTCATCGAAGTATCCGTTTGTCAATGTAATCGTAGCACTTCGTTTTACACCACAGTACTCGACCGTGGAATCAGTTTGTTCCAAAGTAATTTTCAAGATAGAAACTGTTGACTTAACTAGACTCAACATTTTTCCTCCTTAAGCGTTGACATGCAAAAGTTTACTCACCTGATTCTTTGCAAAATCACAAACAACCTGATGGGGAAATCCATCATAATCAAACAGTGTAGGCGCTACTTTCTTGAGAGTCTCCAAATGCTTCGACTGCATAGTCATCATTTGACCAGAGCAAAACATCATCAAACTCCAAATCTCAACTGGATGCTTCTCAGAAATTGTAAGAAGGTAATCCTCCAACACCAAGTCAATCTTCGCTGTGATCATTTTTCTCTCCTTTGTAAATAAGCGAAATAGTACCTTTTTCAGATCCTCCACCAGTCCGTAGTTCCCAATACTTTGAAGTCAAATGTGTAGTCTGAAGACGTTTACTTGCAATTTCAAAGCAACCATCGATAAGAACAGTAAGATCTTGTAAAATATCTGGTAGATGACCACTCGAACTATCTTTTTGATTAATTGTTATCTGCTGTTTTGGAATTGGCATCGTTTACTCCTTCTGTTTTAGGTTTCGTAACCCTTCTGAAATGCTCATGCCCTTCGTGCTCCAGTCTAAGTATTTCACATTTTGATTCGTCACCACAACACTTGACTACAGGATACTCCTCAAAACCTTTAAATCCAGCATAAAGATTTTGAGGTAAATCTGCGTGACCACATCCCCACGTCCACTGTTCAGGTGGTACGTGAGAGCACTTCACAGTTTTTAAAATGTGCTTTCTACACTTCATTTTTTCTCCTCTCATTTTTTCTCCTCTGGACCATAAACTTTTGCAAACACGTCGTACATAGTGTGAGACCTACTCTCATCTTGATAAATCTTACGAATATCTTCAGGGTTAAGTTTCAACCACGCAGCAATTCTTCGTTCATACTCTTTATTTAAAACAATAAGTAAACTGAGTAAAAATTCTCTAGCGTTATCATTGAGGTAAAGGATATTCACGATTTCAACAATAGCTTCACCTAACTGTTTCCCAGCTTTCGCTACTCTCGTAGTTTGGCTAATTGGTTTTGGTAGTTTCGCTTGACTCATAGGCCAATCAACAGTTTTGCAGTAGCCAAAGGAAATGAATTACCCCGTTCTAAAATTAAGTTCTCGTCAGCCTTCTGATTACCACCAGTAGCAACACCAATGTAAGCTTTCTGTAACGTAGGAACGGTTTTATCTCTACCAATCACAATGCCAATGAGTAGCGGGCCTTCACCAAGGTTTGCAGAAGACGAAAGAGAAAACCAAACGCTACCAATGCACGTCACTTATTCCACCTTTCTATTTAACTTCTTCAATTGTTTAATCGTGTTTAAAACTTCCTCTAAAGTAGCAATCCTTGCTAAGATCACACCATGGAACATCGCAACAGACATTGCCAACTTATAATCTTGAAACTTTTCCTTCTTCAACCGAGCAAACACCTTCTTATCAGATTCAAGAGTAATCTTTAACAGTCTCGCCAGAGAGTCCAAGTCGTACATGTTACACCTATCCTCGCTCCATAAAACTTAGTGGTAATGCGAACGCCCAAGTACCATGTCCCCAACCATCGTCGATATATCCGTAGGTAATCGTCTCTTCATCAATAAATGTTGAACAACAATAATCCCAACCTAAAAAATAAAATATGAACGCGAGAGCATCGATCTGTTTCTGGACTTCCTTATCTAATGGAAACGCAATTTTTCCCTCTTTGAAGTTCATTATAATTTAATTATATCGATTCCGACATCAACAATCAAGTGAATATTTCATTCTTCCCTGCTCGCCACCGTTAATCCAATGCTCAACTAAATAGCAAACGATACCAAACTCCTTCGGATAAAAGCAACCATCCTTTTGCTCCATTGTACGACTAACATCCCATGTCTCCACGGTTTCCTTCTCCAGTAAAGCATCAATCAACGCAATCATGTAGTGACAAATCCTAAATTCTGAACTCTCAATCAAGAAAACTTCTGGTGCCATGTATGGATGATCCTTCCGTATGGAATCTAACAATTTAACACGACTTTCTCGCTCGTGCAATAACATCTTTTTAGAAGATTCAGTATTACAAACGATCGTTGGACTTTCTTTCATTTAAGTTTCACTTTCTTTGGTCGTTCCCATACAATAATTACTTCTCCATTTCGTAAAGGACAACGTCTGGGACGATTGTGTGGATACATTGGTGCAGAGCACCGAATTCTCCTATTTGTTTGGCATGTATCCATTTCACAATCCTTCAAAGGGCATCGTACTGAGTAATTAACCTTAACAATCATATCTTCTCCTTCATCATTGCGGTATAAATCCAAGTCTCTTCCTCTCTACGAGGAACATTAAAATGCGGAAGTTCTACTCTTCGCCTTCTTCTCAAACCTTTCCAAACTGATATTTGACCAGCCATCACGCCAATCAATAACCCCAAAAGAAAGACAAGCAATAATGCTGCAGCTATCATCATTCTACTTTCTCCCTCTTGTTTGAGTGTTTGTTCATCAATTATAATTATATCGATTCCGACAACAACAATCAAGCGTATTTTTTCCGTTTCTTTCTTCCCTCCTTAAACGTTTTACCACATGTATCACATTTGAAGATTTTTGATCTAGGATCCTCGGTCATTATCGATAGTGGTATCAACTGTCCCCTAGACGGAAAGTTAACGTGACCAACAATCCAGTCTACACATGGTGCGTGCCAATAATAACCACGCTCAAAAACTATTTCGCTCTTTTTCATTCTGCTTCCTTACCCATACACTCAACTGTTCCTCAACAAACTTCAACGCCTTAACAGCAGTTGCTTTATCCTTTACAGGAAATACCGTTGTGCATCCAAACAACTGTTCTGGCTCTGTTTCAGTCTGATAGTATATGCCCATATTGATAGAATAGTAAACGTATTTCTTTTCATCAACTTGCTTCATTTCACCTCCCGTACAACAATTTCGATTTTCTTTCCACCAAACTTCTTAGGTACCTGAAGTTGCTGTCCCCAACGTGTATTGATTAGAAATGCTCGCATGCGACCTTGACATAACGGACCAAATTTATCTTGAGTTGCCTTTGGTTGGAAATACACGCCAACATGCATTTCAGTTGGTTTAACTTTACCTTTGTAAAGTAACACTTCTTTACGCGAACGCATATGACCATCAATATCAACTATAATGTGCTGAATGCAATCATGAAGCCACAGTGGAATTTCTTTTTCCTCAATGTAAGCTTCCAATTCCCCATAGATTAAGTCTCTGATACTTTGAAATCTATCACGCCGAGCTTGACGTTCTCGCTGATGTTTCTTAATCTTGCGATCCAGATCGATTTTGCGTTGAGAAAGTTTGCTCATATTTCCTCCTATAACTCTTCTATCCATACGCGACGAGAACCATCAGCGTTAGCGTTAAGTTCTGTCTGGAGAAGAAGCTTTCTGATTTCCTTTTTAGGACCATTGATTTTGGCTGTACCCTCTAGTACCATCTTTACTTCGTGAACAGGTAGTATCGCAACATTCTTCTCACCACGAACGAGACTCTTGATAGTAATTCTAAGTTTCATGTTTCTACTTCTGCTTCTTGTGACCGGAGCAAATTTTATATTTACTGGATTGGTACCTGATATGCCTGGATTACACATCCCTACCTCCTTCACACTCTGTTAAATCCACCATACGGACAATTCTCTGCTCGTCCACCACATCCATATCCCATCGGCGGACGAACAGCGTTACGATTACACAAATGACAATGAAGCCATTCCCAAAAATTCATCCTCACCCTTTCGGAATACCACATTTATATTCCTTTCAATTCAAACGTTGCAAAAACGCCACCTTTGGCTTTGTGTTCGCGAATTCGGTTAGCAATAGCCTGACCTGTATCAGTTAGTAGCACAACACCATTAACGTAACTGATAATATTAACTAAATTAGCTGCTTCCAAATCTTCCATACAATCCCAATCATCGTGCCAATCTATCTTCCTAGCAGGATTAACTATAGACGTATCACACAGTGTAGTAACGAAATAGCCCTTAAGGCGTGTTCCATATTCTGGCTTCCATGTAGATCTAGGTAGTACACTACCGATTGGTGCATGTCGCGCTTCATTTATCCGTAAGTGACGATGATCGATCTCATTACGGTTGTCGACACATCTACATTCAACGTAGGCTAGCAAGGACCAATGATCTTTTCCGAAGTCTTTAATCTTTACGTTCATTTTTATCCTCTACCTGTTTTGTACCAACAAACTTCATCATGTTAAGTTGCGCTTCCTCTGGAGTAGCAATTTCAAACCTCGGATGATGTGCTCCGTCCTCAGTTTCAACCTCAAGTTCATGTATTTGAAACAATCCACCAAGCGTCCAATCACAACCCCTACCAGGTTTAGCATTTTTCTTATGTGGGCCAGCATTAGTCCATCGGCCAACGCAAGAGAAACCAAGGAAGCACTCAACTTCAGCAAAATCCTTTCCTGCTCCAGCAAGAATTAAGTCTGCTGCACATTGAATCGTTTTACAGATTGGACACTTAAACGCGTAATACTCCTTCTGAACACCTTGTGCTTGCAAAGTATTCAGAAATTCATCAAGAGTCATGGTTTTCATAATTTCTCCTCTTTTTAGTCTTCATCCTCGCAGGTTAAGCACCAATCACACCTTTTAACCTTTTTACCTTTGGGCGTTAACTCCAATTCTTCATTTTTAAACAATATGCACCTATACTTTCTATCCCACCACTTACGGATAAACTTGCATTTGAAACTACAATATTTGAACCCAACATTCGTATTTCCTTCAACATGAATTTCTTCTCTTCTTGGAATAGTCACGTAAACGTTTTTTGCTTTCACTTTTTATTCCTCTCTCTAATATCAACCCAATGAAAATGGTCTCTGCAAGCAAGACAAGGACAAGTTAATCGTCCATCCCTTAACCCCTCCAAATAATTGTTCAAGTTCGTTGTACCATAGATCTCACGATCGATTCCACCAACGTATACCAGATACTTAACTGTACCAGGGAGTACTCTTACCGCAGCTCCAACTGCACGAGTTAATTTAGTTATCACTTTCATTTACTTCCTCTCTTTCTTTGTGGAAGTATCATTTAATGGATTGAACCTGTCAAAGAGGAACGCAACACCGAACATCACTCCAATGAATCCAAGGATTATCATAGTTGAGGCAAGTAGCAGTTTAGGCTCTGCTCCGAAAATATACGCACCGGTAACAATCAACAGATAACCAAGAACGAGAAACGTAACTATCTTCAGCATGACTCACCATCTTTCTCTTTTGCCTTTGGTGAAAAATACAAACACATCTGTGCATCAAAAGGTGCAACTTCTGCTGTTAACTTCAAACACGACTCGCCTGGTTTGCGTTCCTGACCAGGTTTGACGAACTCGCAATTCATGCAATCAACTGGCACAGGCGGATCAAATATAATTGCTCTCTGTGCATGCTCAAGTGATTCCAAAGGAATCCACCACGGTGACGAACCTTTGTCCAACTGTACTCGTGCAACAGCATCTGTCCATTCTCTCGAGACTTTTTCGATCTCTCCGTAAAGGCCGATCAGTTCTTCCATTCCAGGTATCCAAGGTTCACGTTTTCCTGCTTTCGCAACTCTTACGTAATCACCTTGCTTAAACGTAACTTCTTCCATCGATCCTCCTCTACATCTTTCTCAACTAGCCTTCTCCCCCTACAATTGTATTTGCAACTCAATTACCTAAAGAAGATACAAACAATTTTGAATGTAGTGGTTGATGCCGGCAAATTAGGTAGAAGCAAGTACACGTTTGAGTTCTTTTGCAGAGTTGCCACGTCTGGAACGAATGAGATCGAGTTTCTCCTGTTTGGTGAGGCCGTCATGCGTGGCCTGACGAACTTCAGCGTCATCACGTCTGCGTTCACGTTCTGTGTTGGCGAAGTGATGAGTGTTCTTGTTGTCTTTCTTGCCTTGTTTACCCATTGTAGTAGCTCCTTTCTTTAACTGTCGATGATAGATTTGAGAATTTGATCAACCGTGTCAAAGTCACCGAGATAAGATACTCCCCATTGTACGCCAGACGTTTGTTTCACGGAATAAATCAAGTCCATCGCTAACCGTAGTTTGGCTCTCCAATTCATACTAAATATGTCAACAACGAACTTGGGATTCAAATCCTCTCTGCGTTTAGGAATCTTTGCCATTGCTATTCCTACCTTTCTCCACAAATATCACAGATACCATCATAAACCAAACCCAAAGTGAGTTTGTCCAGTTCTTCTCGTTTCGCGAGAGCATCGAGACACTTTTCATGTACAGTACCAACGAGTTGTGGACCAACATGTACAAAGTCCCGATGAGCATAATAAACCTTTGGTTTCACAGGTAGTTGAGCTGTTGGTTGCACAAGTGATGCACCGGGGCTATCCACTGTAGTGACAGGAATCGCCTGTGGAATCGCATGTTGAATCGTGGGATCGTTAATGATTTCCACATTCTTTGAACGTTTTCGGGATTTGATCCCTTTGCTCCTTTTACTGCTCATTGACTGCCTCCTGCACTTTCGGTTTCGGCTCGTATTTCGTCAGAGATTCGGGAGTAACATTCCAGTGCTCAGGGGTAGTTAAATTCACCGGAGTACCATCCGCTTTGACCTCCTGTTTGCAAAGAAGTTTGACATACTTCGGAGAGAAACCTACGATCTTGCCGAGTTTCGCACGATAATTATATCCCGTCCTTTTCGAAATGAACGTTACCATATCCCCGACGTGAAGTTTGCTTTTCGCAGCCTAACGTTTGCGATTAATGAGATAGCGAAGTTTGAAATATACAGACTCGCTCACCACGCGAAGTTCGTCTTCACTCATGGTCTCGATCATTTCCTGGATTTTGTCAACGTTCTCTAACATGACTTTCCTTTCGTTCGAGATTGATTTAATAAACGATCGCGATAGCCTGCTCGCAGTCCTCCCACATGATTCCGTGACCCTTCGTGCAGTAAAGAACTTCCTCTCCCACCATTCCACTTCCGGAAGTCAGTTCGCCTCCACACACGGAGCACTTCTCAGGTATGGGATCGTTCTCGATATGTCTCCGTTTCAGCTCCATGGACACTTCGCTTCTGCCATTTTCGTTTCTCGTCATCGCTATACTCCTTTCATCGTTTTGATTACTCATTACATATAATTATAGCGATTCCGCCTCTTGGAATCAAGAGGGGTGAGAGTAAACACGGATCGGAAAAGGTTTCGCATTCCGAAGTTCCGTAACCTCTTTTTGCATTCCGCAGGCAATGAAACCCTCTTCGAGCTTTCCCCAATCACACTGGGAAACCTGATGCTCTTCACCCATGTACTCGATCTTCTTCCGCTTTTCCATTTTCTTCCGGGTTTTCATAGTTGGCTCCTTTCATTCCTCTTACATTATTTCCTATTCTTTTTACGAGATGATTTAGCGATTCTATTCTTCTTGCGTTGCAATTGCAATTTCTTATTCCTCGCCTTTCGTTTCACTGTATTAATCGCGTAACGTCTATTTCTTTCAGCAACTTGTGCACTGTAACCAGCTGGAGCCATCGAACCTGCTAATGCTAAAGCAGCTTCTATCAAGACATCACGCTTCACCATAAACCCCTCCACCTAGCATGTTAATGTGCTCCTTTCATAGATTAAGTTTTCAAATTCATTTCTTTTCGCTTGATTTCCATTTTCCGAGCGTAACCAATCAAACAATTAAAAATAAAATAAACTGCATCGTCTATTTTTTCTGGATGGAAAAGTTGTCTGATGTTGTACGCTCTCTCACCTGGAACATTTCCCTGTGGAGAAAACGACTCATTAAAATTACCATCGTTATAATAAACCACGATAGCATCTGAATTTCTGTGTTCTGAAAACGAAAGACTGAAACCACCACTCTGAATACATAGACCCTGTTCACGTCCATTACAATAATTTTCCACGTAAAATTCATGACTGAAGTTTTCTGGCAGATCAGCCACGAACTTCAATTTTCGATTCAACATCGCCAAAATCAAATCTGCCAATTCCAACTTTTCTGTTTTACGAATATGATTCATCACGTCCTCCTATTATTTTAATATACAAAAACGTTAATCGTTAAAGCTCTGGTCTTACTTGCGATTCTTTCTCTGTTTGCAAGGAACGGTAATAAACGCTTTCTTGATGACTGCAAGTCCTGTACTGAACATCGCCATCGTGCAAATAAGAAAGAAAGTCATTTTCAACCTCCTTATTTAATACTCCAACTTTTTGAATTCAGAAAGGTTCCGCATCAGCAAAGACTGCATTGCATCAATTGGGCACTTTCGAAAATCACAATCATCCCTGGTATCATTATGCGAACACTTCGCACAAAACCGACAAAGGTCCCTTTCCATCGATTCTATTTTCTTAATGATCCGAGTTTCGATTGCCATTATTCTCTACCTTAATGTTTCATCACAACACTCAGAATTGTTCCTGCCACATCAACGTGCTACCAAAGATTATGAACGTTACCATCTATTTCTCTTTGATAAAGAAATCACACTGCTTGTGACTCAAGAGCATATCATGCACCCTCTCGAGCGCAGCAAACCGAGTAACACCAAAACATTCTTCTGCATCTTCCACTAGCAGAAGTTCCTCTAAACCAGCTGCCAGATCTTCTCGAACTCTTTCAGTCAGAATCTCTTCAGTCACCTTACTACCCTCCTTGTTTGAATTATTATTCTTCATTAATAGTAATTATACCGATTCCGCCTATTGGAATCAATAGGCAAAATTTAACAAGTTTTTTAGCCAATAGAATTGTACTGACCTAGCAACGATCCGTGGGGAACTTCGTGGATTTACCGGATGGATATTACAGAGTTACAGTATACTTCTTCAATAGGTTTTCTTTTCGGCTAAACCTTCTTGAACCAGAAGATCATTCACGCAAACCTCTCCTGTATCACCAATTTGAACAAAGACTTGCGCTAGGTAACGACCATACTTCGCTTTCATTTCTTTAAAAGTTTTAATCTTAATCCTTCGCCCACCAACTAGAGACTCAACTCGCTCCTTGGCAGCCATTCCCTTTTTATAGTCTTCAGAATCCTTCTGTGCGCTAAAAAGTTCAGGACAGCTAATACCAAAAAGGCAAAGACGGCAGAGCATACTAATACAAAACCCTAAATCAACCTTAACGTCAAGTGTATCACCATCAATGACTTGAATTACATCAGCTTGATACCAATATAATTCTTCACTCATTTTTACCTCCTACTTGATTGTATCAGTCAATAAGTATTTAACACTCTTCAAAGCAGCGTCTGCTTGCTTTATCTGATCATCAATCCATTTTGGATCAAGTACATCATCACCTATACTTGCTTTTACACCCTTCCAGTTTTCTTTAATCTTCAATAAATTCACTAACGCTTCTTGCAAGATCTTTCTGTTCGGAACTCGTACACCAGGCATCATAACTCCTTCCTAATACGAAAGATGAATACCTTCATCCTCTGGATTATCTTCTGCATCAGCAAGTGCTTGATCCAAAAAGTGAATCAACTTAAATAACCGATTATTGAAAGTAACTGCTAATTGTCTATAGTTACTAATTTGTATTCCGTGAAATAACTTGCTATTCTGCTCAAGTTCTTCTGGAGTAAATCTATCTACTTGTGACAAATCACGCAGATAATCCTCAACGTCTTCAAACGCAATAATTTTTCCACTTAAACCTGCATCAATTTGAGGTAGTTCCCAAATTGGTTCCAAATTTCTTAACTTCAAAAGTAAGTGAAATAGAGACCATCCACTATATGGATCATCAAAACGTTCACCCTGATACCATAGATCAGCTCCCATTTTTATTCTCCTTCCTTTTGAAAGGTAATTCTTTACAAACGAATCCCGAGGCCGAGCGGTGACCTCCTCCCCCGTACTTTTTTGCTACGTCTGAAACATC
>Ga0209777_10001421_pt1 | contig 34610 bp, 24 predicted proteins | sample FrelakmetHBP12HB_FD_187147 | JGI IMG/M metagenome (GOLD analysis project Ga0209777, IMG submission 187147) | Freshwater lake sediment microbial communities from the University of Notre Dame, USA, for methane emissions studies -HBP12 HB (SPAdes)... | ecosystem: Environmental > Aquatic >...
GCCTGCTCCCGAGCCCGTTCCGCGTGGCGAGGGGCTGGTTCTTATTGTCGATGACGAGCCGATAACGCGGCAGGCGCTGAAGGCGATTCTTGAGGAATGCGGCTATGTGGTGCTGCCTGCCGAAGACGGCGTGCAGGCCCTTGAGTTTTACAGGATATACTGCAGCGACATACGGGCGGTGATGCTCGACCTGATCATGCCGCGCAAATCATGCAGAGACACCTGCCTGGCCCTGAAAGATATTGATCCGCAGGTGAAGGTCATTGTCATGTCAGGGGTTGTCAACGATGCCCGCATTGATGAGCTGCACAAGCTCGGCGTTACGCATTTTATAGAAAAGCCCCTGACGATTGAAAAGGTCGCGCCCATGCTGCACGCTATGCTGAAGGGGGAGCATGCATTGGAGCCCTGAGCGACGTGCAGGTTCACAGCCTTTCCGGTTTTTCCGCGTGCAGCCCGCGAGCTAAAAAACGCCTGGCCTTGCGGGAGATGAAATCACCCAACTAGTGGGCCTGCACATGTGAAATTATCAGCTGCAGACACTTCTTCCCTGTATTTCCAATACAGGGGAATTAGAGGTATAACTAATTGAAAAAATAAAATCCCAGCGTCATTCCGGCTTGTCCGGAATCCTTACGCTGCGGTGGAAAAGATTCCGGACAAGCCGGAATGACAGGTTTGGTTTTGATTACGAGAGATTTTATCTCATCCTGCAAAATCAAACGTGAAAGTCCACGAGCTATATTTAACGGGTGTATGCCATGAAGATTGTCAGCGCACGGCAGATGCAGGAGCTTGACCGCGCAACCATAAGCGGTATTGGCATACCCGGCGCTGTTCTCATGGAGAATGCCGGCCGGGGCATGTATGAAAAAATTCTCAAGATCTTTCCAGGCGCGCCGGGCAGGCGGGTTGCCGTACTGTGCGGCCGCGGCAATAACGGTGGCGACGGGTTTGTCATAGCACGCTGCCTTCATGCCGCGGGCGGGCGGGTGACGGCTTTTCTTTTTGCTGAAACCGGCAAGGTTTCAGGAGACGCGCGGGTCAAACTCGAAGCGCTGAAAAAAATCGGCGGTCAGGTGCGGGAAATCGCCGACGAGGCGCAGTGGCGGCAGGCAGCGCCCGAGCTGCAGCATGCCGGGCTTATCATTGATGCCCTGCTGGGAACGGGGCTGTCAGCGGAGGTTCAGGGGCTGTACAGCACCGTCATCGAAGATATTAACAATCTGACCGGGGCCGCGGTGGCGGCCGTGGATATTCCCTCGGGCATCGACGCCACAACCGGCGCGGTTCTTGGCGTTGCCGTGCGTGCCCATCTTACCTGTACGTTCGGCCTGCCCAAGCGCGGCCTGGTGCTGCATCCCGGCGCCGAGTACGCGGGCCGCCTTGAGGTGGTCGATATCGGCATTCCGCCCGGTCTTGTTGCGGCAGCTGGCATCAATGAGTACCTGCTTGATGAGGCCATACTTGCGGGCGCTTTGCCCCAGCGCAAGCCGGATTCGCATAAGGGCACCTATGGCCACGGGCTCATTCTGGCAGGCTCGTCGGGCAAGACAGGGTCTGCGGCCATGGCGGCGCAGGCTGCCATGCGGGCGGGCGCAGGGCTCGTAACGCTGGGTGTTCCCGCGTCGCTCAATCCGGTTCTTGAAGCAAAGATCACCGAAGCCATGACCGAACCGCTGCCAGAAGAGGTGGGAGGTTTTCTCGGCTCTCTGTCACTGCCGAGAATTACCGAGCTTTTGCAGGGCAAAAGCGTTATAGCAGTCGGGCCGGGCATGGGCGACCACAAGGAGACGGCGGTCTTGATGAGCTGGATTATCTCTGCTGCCCCGGCGCCGATTATCATTGATGCCGACGGCCTGAACATGATTGCCCGCAATGTCGAGATGCTCGGCAGATTAAAGGTTGCCGCCGTGATTACCCCCCATCCGGGCGAGATGGCGCGCCTGACAGGCCTCCCCGCGAGCGAGGTTCAGGCAGACCGCATTGGCTGCGCGCGAAAGTTCGCGCAGCAGTATAAGGTTATCGTTGTGCTGAAAGGCAGCCGAACGGTCATTGCCGCCCCTGACGGCAGCGCCTATGTCAACCCCACCGGCAACCCGGGCATGGCAAGCGGCGGCATGGGCGACGCGCTCACGGGCATGATCACCGGTCTTATCGCCCAGGGCCTCGATCCGCTTAAAGCAGCGCAGCTCGGCGTCTATGTGCACGGTCTCATCGGCGACGCCATCGCGGCCGAGCGCGGCGAGCTGGGCATTCTCGCCACAGACATCATCGAGCGCATTCCGGCGGCGCTTAGCAGATTTGTGGCATAAAAAACGAAAAATGGTAAGCCGTGCTAAGTATGCCACAGCTGATGCACGGCCATCAGGGTGTTTGCTGCTGCGTGTGCTGGCGAAAGTAATAAAACAGGGGCTGGCTTTGTCAAATGTGTAGACCCCAGGCCACTTCGTGGGGTGTTTAAATTTTTACAAAGGAGGGCATATGAGGATAAAAGCTTTGAAAATGCTGGCAGCACTTGTTTCAGTGTGTTTGAGTCTTATGTGTATGCAGCATGCCCAGGCTCAGACCTGGTCGCAGATGGACACCCCCACAACAGAGAAGCTCAACTGCATATGGGGCAGCTCAGGCAGCGATGTTTTTGCCGCGGGAGCATTTGGCGTCATCATCCATTATAACGGCTTGGCCTGGTCGCCCATGGCCAGCGGCGCCACGAACCAGCTTTGGGGCATATGGGGCAGCTCAGGCAGCGATGTTTTTGCAGTCGGAGAGAATGGCGCAATCCTGCATTACAACGGCTTGTTCTGGACTCCCATGGCCAGCGGCACATCCAACCACCTGTATGGCGTCTGGGGCACCTCAGGCACGAATGTTTTTGCCGTCGGCCGAATCGGCACACTGCTGCATTATGACGGAAAAGGGTGGTCTCCGGTGTCAACCGGAGAGACTATAGGCTTCACGGGCATTTGGGGCAGTTCTCCCACCGATATTTTTATCGTCAGAGATGACAGTCTCATACAGTATTATAACGGAACGGCATGGCCGGCCATTGCAAGCGGCGCCGACCCTTCTTCCTCCTTCGGCAGCATATGGGGCAGCTCCGGCAGCGATGTTTTCGCGGTCGGATCTGCCGGCACAATAGTCCATTATAACGGAACGGCATGGTCGGGCATGGTAAGCGGCGCCACTTCCGACCTCTCTGGCATATGGGGCAGCTCGGGCAGCGATATTTTTGCCGTTGGAAATGGCGGCGTCGTACTGCATTATGACGGCGCATCGTGGAAACCTGCGGGCATCGTCTTCCTGGGCCCGGTTCCCAACGCCGTATGGGGCTCATCAAGCACGAATGTGTTTCTGGCAGGCACCGGCGGCAGTATATACCATGGCACTTCCGGCGGCGGGATATGCTCTTTCAGCATGGCCGCCGATGCCGGTCAGCTTATAGGCCTTCACGATTTGCGTGATGCAAAGCTCGGCACGGTGCTGGGCGCCTGGATCGCATCGGCGTATTATCAGAACATGGCCGAAATCAGCGCTATTATTTCCGGCAGCGATGACCTGCGGGGCCGATTCAGCAGCATCATCCGAAGCACTATGCCGGCGGTACGGGCCCTTGTGCAGGACGGCCGGGCCGAGATACCCGCAGACAGCCTGCTTGAGGCGCATGCTTTTCTTTCCGACCTGCAGGCCCATGCGGGCATGAGGCTGCGGCTGGATGTCGGCTTTATTCTTCAGGGGATCGAGTCGGGCTGGTTGCTGCAGTTGATGGGGGTCACGGTGAAGTAAAGCTTTTTCCTGAAGGAAAGAGGCGGCCTATATTTTGACAAGATAGCCGATAGCGCTGACGGAAATTTTTAACATGGCTGTCTGCATTATAACTCAGGGAGGTGACGATGAAACAAAAAAGCATCAAAGTCCTTCTGCTGTTCATCCCCGCCGCGCTGGCATTCTTGCTGGCCATTGGAAATGTCTCAGCCCATAACCGGGCCGTACACCAGAAGTCAACGGAAACCGCTTATTTCATAATGCACGTGACCGAGTCGGGTGATCTCCGTAAATCGCTGTTTTCCAGGCCCGATGAAGTCCCGCCCGACCAGCAGCAGGAATGGGAGAATTTCATCACAAAGATAGGCAAGGCGGCCAAGTGGTACCAGTCTCAGCCCTCACAGCTTCCCCCGCCCGGCTCTCTGGTCTGTCCCTTCGGAATCGAAGGGGTGATGAACAGCATCGGGCAGGCGGAAGCCATCGCCATGAGCGGCCCTCTGGGCCTGGTTCCACTTTCCGTTTCCACGGATTACCTGTCCGGCAGCAGCTGTGGATTTTGCTCTGAGGATTACCATCCGGGCGGCATATTCGACGGCTTCGGGAAAGACCGTACCGGCAATGTGCTCGGGCTCTGGACCGCTGATGTCGATACGCACGAAAACGATACGCACATGTGGATGCGGCCGACCAATATTCCAGGTATTCAGCAGTTTAAGGAGGGCACCGACGATGCATACAAAGCAGGCGCCTCGGCCATACTCATTCCGGTGGCTTGCGCTGTGAAGTGCATCGCTGCGCTGTTCGGTTTTGGCAGCTGCAGCAGCTGCATTAAGGGAGCCAAGCACTTCATCGACTCGCACGATCCTGTCAGAGCGATCGACAGTATTATTCCGGGTATCAACTATCCCAGCTCGGCGCTTTTTGTGGGGCTCTGGCACCATGTCAAGGCCTACGGCCCGCACTCCGACACCTACGACGTGAACCAGGGCTACTACGGCATGGAGCCGTTCAGCGGCTATCCCGGCCCCGCAGAGCTCGTGACGACAGCGCTTTCCGATCTGGCCGGCCTCAGCGTTAAGCCCGGGGAAAGCGATGGCGTGAAGAGATACCAGATTTATGGCGTCGCAGACGGCCATCCCGACTCGGTCTACCGCTCCGATGAAGACTGGAAGTGGACCACCTGGCCCCATGTTCCCTTCTCGCCTGTCGACAACCTGGGATTCTACGGCTGGGCGCAGTTCAGGGATCAAGTAAGCCACCCGGTCAATTTTCTCGGCTACCCGCTGCATGCCATCGACGACGCGTCAACCTCGCCGCACATGGCAGGCACGTTCGGCTGGGGCCATGAGCCCTTCGAGGATGCCGAGTACCAGCTGTGGTCAACGACGATGAATCACTACGATCCTGCGCTGCAGAAGGCCCAGATTAAAAGAATTGCCGCCGCAGCATTCCAGAAGTACCAGTTCGTCAAGCAGTGGCGGGCGGAAAACGGAAAAATTTCCGACGTTCCCCTGCGGGTGCTGACCAATGACCTGGCCGCCTACACCAACGGTCTTATTGCTTCCTCCAGCTCAACGCCGTTCAGCGCCATCGCCACCGAGTTGAAGTTCACGGGGTCCGACGAGAAAGCGCGCGCAATTTACACCTCGGATACCGAGCTTCTTGACCAGGTTATCCGTCCGGCCACAGAGATGGCGCTGGCTGTAAAAATCGCTTTTCTGCTTGCCGCGGCAGAAACCGTAGCGCCGGGGGAGGTGCAGCCATGAAACAGATAATTGCAGCTATAGTCCTGGCAGCCGTCATGCTGGGATGCGGAGAAAAAGCCATCTATGAAAACTGCGTTGAGACGGCCCTTGCCGCAGCCGAGGCCAAAAGAAAAAGCGGCGGCGTTTCCGAAGCCGTGATCCAGCGCCAGTTCGACAGCGACATCCAGCAGTGTGTCACGCCCCTATGGCCCGCTGAAAAGAACAAGCTTGCCGCGGCGGTCAACAGCGACTACAGGGAGATGGCGGGCCAGTTTCTCAATAAGAGCCTGACCCCGAAGGCCTATGTTGCCCTGCTGCGCGATCGGACGCGCAAATTCAATAAGACCACTGCGGATCGCAACTGGCTGTCCAGTTATGCCAGGGGAGACAGGGACGGTGATTTGATCCCCGATGAGAGGGACAAGTGCCCGGACACTCCGGCCCTGACCCCGACCGACGATGACGGCTGCCCGGATACGGGGACACAGGAAATGACACCTGAGCAGTGCGCCGCCATGATGGAGACGTGGCGTCAGCAACACAATATCGAAGATATCGTTATAGCCCCGCCCTATGAGTGCTTTGTGTACGAGGCCATCGATAACACGGTCATTTTGTACAATCCCAAGTGCGATGGCGCCCCTATGCCGTCGATACCTGTGCCGCTGGTGGCCTATCCGTATAAGGAAGGCTACTACATCCTCTCGCAGGTAAAGAATCAGCCGGATGGCTGTCCGGTGCTCTATGAGGTGGAGATGTTGTGCGAGTTTCACCCGTGGCTGCAGCGCGACTGGCATGAGAAGGAGGCATTCTCAGATCAGGACGACCAGGACTCCAGTGCCAATACGGTGAAGTTTCAAGTCGGGGCGGGGTATCCGAAGCCGAACGCTAACCACATGCTGGATGTTGAGCTCAGCCGAACCTACCGCTGGCGCGCCCGGGCGGTGAACGGCAACGGGCAAATGTCGGAGTGGAGCGATTGGCTGGGTAAATTCTGCATGAATCACAGCAGCTGCAACGACTGATTCGGGGTTGTTCGGTCAGGTTGGTCTGAATCCGTCTGCGTCAAATGGCATGGTGGATGTGCGAAGCGTTATTGTGGCGTGTTTAAAATTTCTTCAATATTGTTTATTAGAGTATTTTCCAATATGTCGTAGCCGGTAGCATTGCTTCCATCATTGATTGAATCGTACAATGTCGTCACCCCGGTGAAAACCGGGGTCCAGAAAACAATGTTTTTTCCAAACCCTGGATGCCGGTTTGCGCCGGCATGACGAAAAGAGGCACTAGCGGTCATTGTTGGTGCGTTCATATTTGGGCTATAGCTTGCAGGCCGGATTGAATGAAGTCAACAACCACCCGCATAGCGGGTGGCTTGGATTCCCCTGAAAGGGGAAGACAAGAAGCACGAAGTGCCAAGTTGCCTTCTTCCTCCATCGCCGAAAGCGGTGGGGGAAGACAATGAAATCCGACAATAATGGCATGGTGATGGTATATGTTGTTGGGTTTCGCTGCGCTCTATCCGACCTGCATGGCTGGCCACCGACATCATCGAGCGCATCCCCGCGGCCCTTGCCGGGTTTGTCAAATGCGCAGACAACCCAGCGCAGTTTTTTTAATGCGCAACCTGATTTTGAACAAAGAAATCTCTGTTTTCATTGTACATGCCAAGAACCAGGAGAATGATCGATTCCTGAAAAACCGGATAGCGCGCATACTGGATCTCGGGAAATACGACACCCGCATAGCATGGGTCATTCCAGAGCCCGCCTGATGTCTGGGTTGCAAGAAGATAGTTTATGGCGCTGTTAACCGGGGCGCGGAGCATATCGCTGTAGTGAAAGCCGGCGCCTTTTAAAAAATTCAGCAGGCCGAAAAGAACCAGAGCGGTCTGCGCCGGGCTGCTATGGCCCAGGGCAATATACTGTTTGGCGGAAAAGGAGTAAGGGCTTTCGCCCCAGCCCCCATCGCTGTTCTGTTTTTCCAAAATATAGCCGAGGGATTTTTCCGTAGACGAAGCGGTCTGCTCAGCCTGCACCAGCGCCAGCGCTCCCAGTACATTTGCCGTCTGGTACACATAATCAACAAACCAGGCGCCTTCCCAGCTCCCATCGTCAAGCTGCTTTGATTCCAGCCACCTGACCGCACGGGCAACGCGGCAGCTGTTTGCTTCGGTATACCCGAACTGGCTCAGCGCATTGAGCACGCGGGTGGTATGGTCAACTACGCTTTCGTTAAGCACCACGGGCGGTAGAGCCTCCTTCATCGGTTGTGTTAACAGTGAGCTGCGATCCCAGGTTCCCCAGCCGCCATCCCAGTTCTGCATGGCAAGCAGCCACTGCAGGCCTCTGTTGAAATCGCCCCAGCGCGATTCCCAGCTGCCGCCATAGGCGGTCTTCAGGGTCACCAGGGCGCTGGCGGTATCATCGGTATCGGGAAAAGTCTCTGAATGCAGGGTGAAACCCCAGCCCCCCGGCAGCACCGGGAAACAGGTCTGGTATACCCAGTCACCGTATTTGGCCTGCTGTTTGCTCCAGAGAAAATCAACCCCATTTTTGACGGCTTCATCTTCAAGCGACAGGCCCGAGTGCAGCAGCGCAAAGACGACGGAAAATGTGGATGGTATGGCATCATCCGCAGGCGGCTGATATATTCCCGCAGGCAGATGTAGCTGCATGGCGCGCAGCCCCTGGAGCGCTTTGTCTATAGCGGGCGAGCCGTCGATTCTATCCTCGATTGCCTTGAGGGAAAGCAGGGCGAAAAAAGTGTTCGGCATATAATCATAAAAAAGCCCGTCTGTTTCGTTCTGGCGCGCCAGAAGCCAGTGCGCATATATTCTATAGCCCGGCCTCCAGCCCGAGGCTGTGTGATTATCCGCCTGCGCGCTATGTTCAGCCTCTGCAGCTGCGCTCTGCAGCAATGACGCAATTTCGGGCGCCGGTGCAATGCCCGCGCCGCCTGAGCCGCTTATAAACAGCTCGGCAATAGATGCCTGCTCCGGCGGATGATAAAATGCTTTCTCCTGCGCCACCACCATGAGCGGGATCATCATTATGCGAAGCCAGGATAGTTGCGGGGCGATACAGATAAGCCCCTGAGCGGGAAAAGCGGGAATGTCGGGAAAAGAAAATTGATCAAACAGCGCCAGCAGTATTTTATACATTCCGTTAGCGGCTTCAGCTCCCCCCTGGCCGCGGACATACTCACAGGAGCGCTGCAGAGCGGGCTCTTCCAGCCCGTAGCCTGAAAGCTTCAGGGCAAAATAGTTCAGCACCGTTAAGCCGAGGTCCGGCGCGCCGCCATCATAAAACGGCCAGCTGCCGTTCTGAGCCTGAGCATGCAGCAGGTACCGGCACAGGCCCGCTATATTCTCTTTGGCCTCGTCCTGCCGGTTAAGGTAAAAATAGAGAAGAATCTGGAGAGACGTGTACAGGGTGTTGGTTTCAACACTGCTGATCCAGTAGCCCTGTGCAGTGCGCTGCTCAAGAAGCGCCTGCCGGGAGGCAGTGATGGCTGTTGCAAGCCGTGCTGAATCAACGGAGGCATGCAGTATGTTTGCGCTGAGAAGAACTCCTGCGCATAACAACTGTACCATGCAGCAGCGTATGATTTTTTTAATACTCATAGGGGGCGCCCGTTTGGATTTCAGCGCAGACAGCATGCGCAATTTCCCAAGTTCTATCCCCGTGTTTCTGTGGTTTCTGCTTATAGTATATTGCAAACTCTAAATATACAAGCCGGGTTTTTTTAAATCTCTTTGCATGAGGGGCTGTGTCCTGCTGTTTTACAGCTTGTGGGTAGGGTTGAATGAAGTTAAATCCGACAATAACGGCATGGTGATGATTTATATTGTCGGGTTTCGCTGCGCTCTATCCGACCTACATGGCTAGAGCATTTTTCTTTTTGCTGTAGCCATTTGCTTATGGTGAACTTTTGCTTCGCTTGCCCGTGCTATATTTCTCGCAAGAGAAACCAGCAATGATGGGACGGCTATCGCTCGAACCGCACGGGCTGCTCTCACCAAAAGCTCACCTGTGCATATAGGGCTATAGTATTTTGAAAAATGCCCTAACCACCGATATCATCGAGCGCAACCCTCATTTCTTTCCAAGTTTGTGGCATAATCAACGAAAAACTGGTATACCGGGCAAAGTCCGGCGCAGCTGATGCCCGGATGGCAGGATGTACGGTGCTGCGGGAGCCGATGGAGGTACTACAAAGGGAGCGGGTTTGTCGAATGAGTAGAACCTCTTGATGCAAAAGGCCATAAGTCGTCACCCCGGTGAAAACCGGGGTCCAGAAAAATACCTAATTTTTAAAACCCTGGATGCCGGCTTTCGCCGGCATGACGAAAAAAAGGCATCGTTGAGTTTTTTGCATACCCTGTTGTTGGGGGTGTAGTAAAAAGAAAACTGCTCTAATCTAACAAAAGGTCTTCTATGCCGCTCAGTTGGAATGAAATTAAAAATCGCGCACTGGCTTTTTCAAAAACCTGGGAAGATGACTGTTCTGAGGATGCAGAAGCCAAATCATACACCAGCACGTTGTCGGTTAAAAAAACAAAAGAAAGTCCTTAATCGGCAGGTGGGCTGCACCCACCGATTAAAATTGTGGGCACAGCCCACCCTGCAAACTGTCATGTAAAGGAGAAAATATGGAAACAAGCTCAACGACATCGAATTCTATCCTCGGCACCGGCGCGCCGAACCATTATTTCCGATTTCACCTTCCACACCTTCATCTTGCCTCTGTCTTCGGAGATGATTGGTTCTCACTGAAAGCCGAGGCCTTTGCCCGTTTTTTCGGGACACCTGTTTTTCTTGTTGCGCAGACAGTTGTGGTTACCATCTGGATTGCGCTTAACGTCATTGGACTCACCAAGTTTGACGTCTACCCGTTTATCCTGCTCAATCTTGCGTTCAGTCTCCAGGCAGCCTATGCTGCGCCACTCATCCTGCTTGCGCAGACACGACAGGCGGACCGTGATAAGGCTCACGCCGATGCCGATGCTCAACATCGGGAAGCTCTCGCTATGGCTAGCGAGCAGCGTCAGGCGCTGGCAGCGCAACAGAATGCTCAGTTATTGGAGTTGCTCCAGCAGAACACGCAGCTGACCACACTCGTAAAAGAGCTTAGCCAACATATTGAGGCGCTTACCGTTGATATGCATGGCAAAGTCGTCCAGGGCGATACGAAATCATAAGGGTGGATGCAACCCATCAGACAGTTTGCCGTTTGTAATAATGGCATGGCGATGATGTATGGTGTCGGATTTCGCTGCGCTCTATCCAACAATGGCTACATGGCCATGCACCAGGGCAAAAGAAATAGTGAAAAAAATTATAAATGATTTTCACGGGGAGGAATTCATGAACCACAGACAGGGCAGAGCAAGAATATTTTGTATCACTGCAACACTTATGCTGCTTTCAAGCGGCGCGGCGCTGGCGGGCAATCTTGATTCTTCTGCCGGGCCGGGCGATGCAGCCAGCGCTATGTACACGTTGCGGGATTTGCAAAACCGGCTTGCAACAGGTGCGGCAGGGGGAAAACGCACCGGCGGGTTTACCGAGCCCGGCGCTGGTCCCGGACCGACAGGCGCGAGCTTAAATGACATCATGGCCCTCATGCCCGCAGCCGACAATGCAAGCGGCGCAACCGTTAATGATGTGCTTGCCGGCAAGACCTTCTGGGGCTTGAATGCAGCTACGGGCCAGTGGGGTTTGCAGACAGGAACCCTTCAGACAAAGACATTATCGGCCGGCAGCACGGCGGTCGCGGCGGGTTATTACGAGGCTACGGATCTTTCCTCTGTTGATGCCGACCTTGCTTCGGGCAATATCAAAAGCGGCGTTTCGATCTTTGGTGTTTCAGGAAACCCGGCGGTTGTAAATACTGCCAGCGCCACGGCAACTGCGGGTGACATAGCCTGCGGCAAGACAGCCTATGTTAATGGAGCATTAGTACAGGGTACGAACTGTCCGACCACCACAACCACAACAATAGGCAGATTTACAGACAACAGCAACGGTACGGTAATAGATGCCCTCACCGGACTTATCTGGTTGAAGAATGCAAACCCCTGGAGTGTGCAAACCTGGTACGATGCGGGAACATATTGTGCAAGTCTTGCAAGCGGTACAGCAGGATTAACAGACGGGTCAACAGCAGGCCAGTGGCGTCTTCCTACAAAAGAAGAATTGGAGGGAATAGGCACTGATCCGCCGGTAACGTGGGCAGGGCCAGGTACTCCTTCAGTACCCTGGACAATGCCAGGCGCACCTTTTACAGGTGTGCTGTCGGACTACTACTGGTCGTCTACGTCCAGCGCCGACATTACAAACGCGTGGATGGTCACCATGTACAACGGCAACGTCTTCCTTGACCCTAAGTCGGACAACTACGGCTATGTCTGGCCAGTGCGCTCGGGACCGTGATTATTTGGTTATTTAAGTTATTCGCTCATTTTTTTATTATGGGGGTACACAGGGGGCATGCCCCCTGCCGGCGAGAAAGATTAATACAGGCCAATGCTTTTGAATTGAGAAGAAACAGCCCATAAACTTGTCACCCCGGCGGAAGCCGGGGTCCAGGATTAGCGTGAAAAACTGGATTCCGGCTTTCGCCGGAATGACAAAATTTGTAGGGGCTTAAAATTTTAAGCCCCTACGTGGTGCGTTACTCCCTTGTCATCCCCGCTAAAGCGGGGATACAGGAATAGATGTAGGGTGGGCTGTGCCCACCGGTTAAAATGGTGGGCGCAGCCCACCCTGCAAAATCGCAATAACGGGGTGTTTGGTGCGCCTTGACGGAACAGGCAATAATCCCTCTGCTTTCATGGCTACCCATGCGAGCAGGGAACAAGACCATAAGGGGAAGAGCATATGCGGAGATGGCATCTTTCAACACTGGGGCGTGTGCTGGCGAGCATGATTTTTTGTGCGTTGGTTATTCCTGCTGCTGCGGCGCAGGCCCAGACCGGTAATATTTATCCGGACGGCAAATTCGCCTGGAGCGAAAACGCGGGGTGGCTCAACTTCCGGCCCACTCACGGCGGGGTGACCGTCTATGCGGACCATCTTGAAGGATATGCCTGGGCTGAAAACATCGGCTGGGTGCGGCTGGGCGCCTACAGCGGCGGCGGGGCGTACACGTACGCCAATACCAGCGCTGCTAATTACGGCGTGAACAACGCAAGCGGCATTCTGTCCGGCTACGGCTGGAGCGAAAACGCGGGCTGGATCAACTTCAAGCCCACGGACGGCGGCGTCACGATCAACGGCGAGGGGAAATTTTTCGGCTATGCCTGGGGTGAGAACATCGGTTGGGTACATTTCAGCAATGCCGCGCCGGAATATCATGTGGCGACCTGGGGCAGTGATACGACCGCGCCGGATACTGTGATTGACTCCCATCCTGCAAATCCGAGCGACAACGCTTCGGCGACCTTTACCTTTCACGGCGCCGACAATGCCGGGGGCTCGGGCATTGCCTCTTTTGAATGCAGCCTTGACGGTGGGTTTGTCTCTTGTACGAGCCCGCAGTCGTATACCGGTCTGAGCGACGGCAGCCACACCTTCCAGGTGCGGGCCATCGACAACGCAGGCAATACTGATGCGTCGCCCGTAAGCTATACCTGGGTTGTGGACACGGCCGCGCCGGATACCGTGATTGACTCCCATCCTGCAAATCCGAGCGACAACTCTTCGGCGACCTTTACCTTTCACGGCGCTGACAATGCCGGGGGCTTGGGCATTGCCTCTTTTGAATGCAGCCTTGACGGTGGGTTTGTATCTTGTGCGAGCCCTCAGTCGTATGCCGGTCTGAGCGACGGCAGCCACACCTTCCAGGTGCGAGCCAAGGATGCAGCCGGGAATACGGATGCAACACCCGCAAGCTATACCTGGGTCGTGGATACCGCTGCGCCCAATACGGCCATCACCAACGACCCGTTCCCGACCGGTTTCGCCAACATTACCAGCGCAACATTTAATTTTACGGGCAATGATGGCTCCGGCACAGGTGTGGCGAGCTTTGAATGCAAGCTTGACGGCGGCGGCTTCTCGTCATGCACGAGCCCGCAAAGCTATAGCGGCCTGAGCGACGGCAGCCACACCTTTCAGGTGCGGGCCATCGACAAAGCAGGCAATGCGGATGCAACGCCTGCCAGTTACACCTGGACGGTGGACACGACCAGCCCGACAGTGTTCTCGATCACTTCCATCGCCGGCAACCCGACCAACGGCTCGCCAATCCCGGTCACGATCACCTTCAGCGAACCTGTATGCGGCTTTGACTCGACTACTGGCGTCGATCTCAATGTGACCAATGGCACAACCAGCAGCCTGACTTCGGGCAGCAACGGCTCCACCGTCTACACCTTCAACCTGACTCCCAGCGGGCAAGGGCTGGTGAGCTTCTATCTCATGGCCGGCAGCGTATATGATGGCGGTTGCGTGACTCCCCTGAATTACAATAGCGTAAATTCGGCCACCTTCAGCATTACCTTCGATACCGTCAGCCCCACTGTGGACAGCTTTACCGCCACCTCGCCTTCGACGAGTCTTAACATCCCGATCACTTCCTTCACCGCCTCGGACACCGTCGGCGTGACCGGCTACCTGATCACCGAATCAGCAACCGCACCCGTGGCCGGTGATGCAGGCTGGTCCGCCACGGCGCTCGCAAAGTATACGGTCGAGGGCACCGGCTCCTATACCCTGTATCCCTGGGCCAAAGATGGGGCGGGCAATGTCTCTGCCGTTTTTGGCGCCCCGCCTACCGTTACCGTCTGCTATCCGACCGTTACCGTAGCCAATAACGCCGACAACGGCACCGGTTCGCTGCGCCGGGCAATTGCGGATTCGTGCGATGGCGGCACAATCACCTTCGGCGGCAATTACACCATTACGCTCGCGAGCGAACTCATAATTGACAAGAACCTCACCATCGACGGCACGGGCCGCAGCGTGACGGTTGACGGCGACAATAACACGCGCGTGTTCCATGTCAACGCGGGGATTACGTTCAACTTGAACGATCTCACCATTGCCAACGGGCTGGCGGGCGCCGACAATCACGGCGGCGGCGGACTTTGGGTTGATGGGACGAACCTCAGCGTGACGACCGTTAATCTCAGCCGCGTCACTTTCAGCAATAACAGGACTGATACTGCAATCCCCGAAGGCGGCGGCGGTTTGCGCAGCTACCAGGGCACACTGGCACTGACCGATGTCACATTCGCCGATAACCAGGCGCAGACCGGCGGAGGGATGTCCACCACGTACGGCACGGCGGCTTTGACAAATGTCACCTTCAGCGGCAACAAGGCTCTTGAGTCCGATCCTGCCGGTTTGGGCTGCGGAGGCCTGTTCAGCGGAATGGGGCACCTGACCGTGACCAATGCCACGTTCAGCAACAACGCGGGCGTGAACGGCGGCGCCTTCTGCCAGATCATGGGCGGCACGACCTTCACCAACGTTACCTTCAAGGGAAATGGCGACGCCCAAACCCAAAGCGGCGGCGCGATGTATAACTCGGGTGCTCTCACTGTTTACGACAGCATCCTGTGGGGCAACACGGCCGCCGATGGAACGCAAATCTCCAATTCACCGGCCACAGTATCGGACAGCGTGATACAGGGCGGCTACGCGGGCGGGACGAACATCATAACGGACGACCCGCTGCTCGGTACGATCGGCGATTACGGCGGGCTGACGAAAACCATACCGCTGTTGCCCGGAAGCCCGGCAATCGACGCGGGCGATGCGGGCAGCTGCCCGGCCACGGACCAGCGCGGCGTTGCGCGCGGAACTGGCTGCGACATCGGGGCCTTCGAGTCGCGCGGCTTCACGCTGGCGATTTCGGGCGGCAATAATCAGAGCGCCGTCATCAGCACCGCGTTCGCCAATGCGCTCAGCGTGACCGTTACGGCGGACAATGCCAGCGAGCCGGTTAATGGCGGACAGGTGACGTTCACCGCACCCGCCTCCGGCGCAAGCGCCAGCATTACGGGAAATCCTGCCACAATTTCCGGCGGTAGCGCGAGTGTAACCGCCGCGGCCAACGGCACGGTGGGTGCGTACATTATTACGGCAGACACGGCAGGGGCGAACCAAATTTCGTTTCATCTGCAAAATCTCGCGGAGTCTGTGCCCACAACGACAATACCAGAAACAACAACCACCACCACGACAACCATACCCGACAACGGCACCTGCGCACTGAATATTTTTCCCGACAATTTTAGCAAACTGTTTGCCGTATTTTTTCCGCTGCAGATTTTTTTCATCACCGCTGACAACGGAACGTCTTTTGAGCAGCCCATAGATATTAACTGGGAAACCGGGGCCATAGACGACCTCATCAGCTTCAGGTTGTGCAGCAAGCTAATTTTCGGTTTCATATTTGTGCAGCAGGGAAAGTTTGTGGACGGGGATTACAGCGTGACCGTTACCTACGGCAGCCCGGCAAAGAAGGCCTGCGGCATCATTACGCTATCAGAGTGATGGGGGAAGGGTATAGGGTTCAGGGTATAGGGTTCAGGGTTCAGGGTCAGAAAAAAAGTGTTTCACCAGTTTCAACGGCGAAGCAGTGAGTATAAACAAAAAGGCCCGGTGCATAAGCATCGGGCCTTTTGTTGCGTTGCGCTGTGCAGGGCGGCATTGCCGGCCGATAGTGAAGGCAAAACAGTTTTAAGCTTTGCCTAGCCTGTTTTCAAGAGCCTTCAGCTCGTCCCGGAGTCCTAGAGGCAGGTGGCTGCCGAACTGGCTGAAGTGTTCTTTGATGCTCGGGATCTCGGCCTTCCACTCGGCGGGGTCAACGCGCATGAGCTCGTCCATGCTTTCGCCGGTTATGCCAAGGCCCTGCGTCTGTATGGCATCTTTGGCCGGATGCAGGCCGATGGGCGACTCGACCGCTGCAGCCTTGCCGCTCACACGCTCGCATATCCACTTGAGCACGCGGCTGTTTTCGCCGTAGCCGGGCCAGAGGAATTTGCCCTGATCGTCCTTGCGGAACCAGTTGACATAGAAAATTTTGGGAAGCTGCGCGCCCTGCCGCTCGCCGATTTTCAGCCAGTGGCTGAAGTAGTCTCCCATGTTGTAGCCGCAGAAGGGCAGCATGGCAAAGGGGTCGCGCCGCAGCTCGCCCACCTTGCCCGCGGCGGCAGCCGTCTTTTCAGAGGCCATGACGGAGCCCAGAAAGACGCCCTGGCGCCACGAGAGCGATTCAGTCACAAGGGGCACCACCTGCGAGCGCCGTCCGCCGAAGAGAATCGCGGAGATGGGCACGCCTTTCGGGTCGTTCCAGACCGGATCGAAAATGGGGCACTGGGCAATGGGCGCGGTGAACCGGGCATTGGGGTGCGCGGCGTTCTTGCCGCAGCCGGGCGTCCACTCCTGCTGGGTCCAGCTGGTGAGGCGCGCCGGCTGCTTGTCGGTCATGTCTTCCCACCACACGTCATTGTCGGGCGTGCGCGCCACGTTGGTGAAGATGGAGTTTTTCGTAATGGTGAGCATGGCGTTTTTGTTGGACTCCATGGAGGTGCCAGGCGCCACGCCGAAGAACCCCGCCTCGGGGTTCACGGCATAGAGCCTGCCGTCGGGTCCGAACTTCATCCAGGCGATGTCGTCGCCCACGCAGGTCACTTTCCAGCCCGGAATCGGCGGAATGAGCATGGCAAGATTGGTCTTGCCGCAGGCGCTGGGGAAGGCCGCCGCAATGTATTTCGTCTGGCCTTCGGGCGAGGTGAGGCCCATGATGAGCATGTGCTCGGCAAGCCAGCCCTCGTCGCGGGCCATGATGGAGGCGATGCGAAGGGCGAAGCATTTTTTGCCCAGAAGCGCGTTGCCGCCGTAGCCCGAGCCGAAGGACCAGATGCTGCGCTCTTCGGGGAAATGGACGATATACTTATTGTCGGGGTTGCAGGGCCAGGCCGCGTCCTTCTGGCCGGGCTGCAGGGGTGCGCCCACCGAGTGCAGGCACTCGATAAAGTTGCCATTTTCGCCGAGCTGTGCAAGGGCTGCGCTGCCCATGCGGGTCATGATGCGCATGTTGACGGCAACATAGGGCGAGTCGGTGAGCTCCACGCCGATGTAGGAGATGTTAGACCCCAGGGGCCCCATGCAGAAGGGGATGACGTACATGGTGCGGCCCTTCATGGAGCCGTTGAACAGGCCCCTGAGCACGCCCTTGATTTCGCCGGGGTCGCGCCAGTTGTTGTTGGGGCCCGCATCTTGCCTGTTTTTTGGGCAGATATAGGTGCGGTCCTCAACGCGCGCCACGTCGCCGGGGTCGGAGAAGCAGATATAGCTGCCGGGCCGCTTGGCCTCATCGAGCCTTGAGAAGGTGCCGCTCTGCACCATGAGGTTGCACAGCCGGTCATATTCCTGCTGCGAGCCGTCGCAGATTTCTATTTTGTCGGGCTGGCACATGGCTGCCACTTCCTCGACCCATGCCTTGAGTTTCTTGTTTTTCAGGTCCTCGACTCTCATGTCAGCGCCTTTCTGCCTTTATTTACATCCGTTTTCATAAGCCAACGCATTATACTAGCACGTTTTGTTTTGTCAAGATGGCAGGCGCGAAGGGTTGCTGTTTTATTGACGCGCAACAGCCCGCATGGTAAAATCAAAACATGTACAGGCGGCTTCCCGCCACTCTGTAAAAATAATCTTGTTGAGGATGATGGAACATGCGTAGGTATGTATCGAAAATAATCGGCAGTATAACCCTGATTCTGTTCATAGCTCTTCTTCCCCCGGCCCATGCAGCGCAGTCCGGTACGCAGCCTGCGGCCCCACAGGCAGGCATGCAGATACTCAAGGCTGCTTCCGCCGGCATGAGCAGGCCCCTTGGCTCGCTGGCGCCGATGAAAGCCGCACCTGATGCTCCTGTCAGCGCAGCGCTCATGAGGCAAAAGCGCCTGCCGATACCCAAGGCACAGAGCGGCGCATGCGACGGCGTCTGCAGCGGCACCTCCCGCTTGCAGGCCGCCGCACCGGTCGGCAGCGCCATGCCCTCTACCGGAGCCAATTTCGACGGCGTCAGCAATATCGACGGCGTTTTGCCTCCAGACACACAGGGCGCTATCGGCATTGACCCCGCAACGAATAAAAAATACTATGTCCAGTGGGTGAACCTGTCTTTCCAGATATGGGATGTCACCAATCCAGCGGCCCCGGTTTCCGTGTATGGCCCGGCCGCCGGCAACACGCTGTGGGCGGGCACGGGCACCATCTGCGAAAGCAATAATGACGGCGACCCCGTTACCCTGTTCGACCACCTGGCCAACCGCTGGGTCATGAGCCAGTTCGCGCTTGGCTTTCCCAATAACTTCCACCAGTGCATCGCCGTGTCGCAAAGTGCCGACCCCACGGGCTCGTGGTACCGGTATGACTTCAAGATCAGCTCCACAAACTTTAACGATTACCCGAAACTGGGTGTCTGGCCCGACGGCTATTACATGTCCGTCAACCAGTTCAACGGCTCCACCGACGCCTGGGCCGGGGCGGGCGTTGCGGTATTTGAGCGCGCGCAAATGCTCAGCGGCCTTGACGCCCGCATGATTTATTTCGATCTCGGCGCAGTCACGACGGACTATGGCGGCATCCTGCCCTCCAGCCTTGACGGCCCTGCACCAGCGGCCGGCACCCCCAACTACTTCATGGAATGGGACGACAGCACCTGGCTGGGCGATGCGGCGGACACCCTGCGCATCTGGGAGTTCAAGACAGACTGGACCACGCCCGCCAACTCCACGTTTGGCCTGAATTCAAGTTATGATCCCAATGTAAAGATCACCACGGGAAATGTTGATCCAAACCTGTGCGGCAACGGCTCAAATGATTGCATTGCCCAGCCCGGCACCGGTGTAAAGCTGGACCCCATTTCAGACCGGCTGATGCACCGGCTGCAGTACCGTGATTTCGGCACGTATCAGAGCCTTGTCTGCAACCATACCGTGGATGCCACCAGCGCTGATAAGGCCGGCATTCACTGGTTTGAGCTGCGCAATACCGGCAGCGGCTTTGCCATGTATCAGGAAGGGGTGCATGCTCCCGATGCCGACAACCGCTGGATGGGCAGCATTGCCATGGATATCTCCGGGAATATTGCCCTTGGCTATTCGGTTTCAAGTTCGTCTACATACCCTTCGGTGCGCTATGCCGGCCGCCTTGCCGACGACCCGCTGAACGGCCTGCTGACGCAGGGCGAGGCCAGCATGGTTGCCGGCGCCGGCTCGCAAACGCATTCCGCCGCACGGTGGGGCGATTACAGCTCCATGACCGTCGACCCTGAAGACGGCTGCACCTTCTGGTACACGCAGGAATATTATGCCGCGACCAGCAGCGCCGGGTGGAAGACCCGTATCGGCTCTTTCAAGTTTCCTTCCTGCAGCTCTGAGCCAACCGGCACGATCTCCGGCACGGTCACCGACAGCGCCTCCCCCATCGCAGGCGCCACCGTGGAAGCCACGGGCGGCTTCAGCACCGTAACGAATGCTGTAGGCCATTATACCCTGAGGCTGGTGGCCGGTACCTATGACGTGACCGCATCCAAGTACGGGTATATTTCCAGAACAGTATCAGGCATTGCTGTGACGCCTCCCGCTGCACTAACGCAAAACTTTACGCTTGCAGCTGCGCCTGCCTACGCCATCTCCGGCAGCGTGACTGACAATGTCACCGGCTGGCCCCTGTATGCCCGCCTTGACATATCCGGATTCTCCGGCAGCCCGGTCTTTACCAATCCGGTCACCGGCGCGTACAGCGCTACAATTGCAAGCGGCGGCCCGTACACATTCACCGCGAGCGCCATGAGCGGCGGCTACAAAGCCCGCGTTGCGCCGGTTACGGTGAGCGGCGCCTCAACGCAGAATTTTGCCCTGCCGGCCGACCCGGCGACGTGCTCGGCGCCCGGCTATGATAACGCCACAGGCTCATGCAAGCCGACCCCCTCCGGCGGCCTGGTGATCGGCTCGGTCAGGGACGCCAATACCGGCGCAGTTGTCCTGAGCGCCGCGGTGCAGGACGTTGCGCTCAATCAGGCCGCGCTGATCGACTCTTCGGCCGACCCGGCGGCGCCTGCACGGATGTATGTCATCGGCCTGGCCTCCGGCGCGCAAACCTTAACGGCAAGCGCCTATCTGTATGGCTCGGATACCCGCTCTCCCACCGTGGTCGCGGGCGGCACGGTAGGGCAGGATTTCAGCCTGCCGACCGGCGATCTCACAGCCGACCCGTTGAGCCTTTCATTCAGCGTTACGACCGACGCCCCAACAGCATCGCAAACGTTGAAGCTGAATAACACCGGCGGCCTGCCGGTTGGCTATGAGGTTTTTGTCATTGGCGGCGCCTTCGCGGGCTATACGCCCACCGGACCGTTTGCGGATAACACGCGCCATACCGGCCCCCCGCATCTCAATGATAAAGACGCCAGCAGCCTGCGCATTAATACTACGCCGCGCGGCGTCACCCGGCTGGCGGCAGGCACCGTGGCGTCCTCCTGGAGCACGGGGCTTGCAGGCCCCTGGGGCATCGGCTTCAACACAGAAGCAAATGATCTCTGGCTGGGCAATCCCAGCGCAGGCCACGGCGATGACCTTGACCATCGCTTCACGACCGCCGGCGTCAATACGGGCGACACGATCGACACCGCGCCGTGGGTGGGCACCTGGGCCGCGGACATGACCTACAATACCTTCACCAATACGCTGTGGCAGGTCAATGTGGGCGGCGATACCTGCATATACGAAATTGATCCGGTTACAAAGACATCAACCGGCAACAGGATATGCCCGGCCTTCGGCACCTCCGAGCGCGGCCTTGCTTTTGACCCGCGCACCAACACCTACTACGCCGGTTCCTGGAATGACGGCATCATCAACCATTTTGTCCCCACCGGCGTCATACTGGATTCTGCGGCTACCGGGCTGAGCATTTCCGGCCTGGCCTTCAATCCTCTCAGCGGCCACCTTTTTGTGATGACCAATGGAGCAACCGCCAGCGATCCGACTGTGTATGATGTGTATGTGCTGGACACAAGACACGCCTATGCCAATCTTGGCGGCTTTAACATTATGAACGGCTCGCTCAAGGCCTTCGGGGATTATGAGCAGGCAGGCCTTGAGATTGACTGCAGCGGCAGGCTGTGGGCCGTGAACCAGGCCACGAAGGAAGTCTATGCCGCCGACTCCGGCGAGAGCGGCGGATGCAGCTGGCAGGCAACCTGGCTGACCGCGGCGCCCGCCACGGGCAGCATCAGCGCCGGCGGCAGAGCCGATATTGCGGTTACGGTGAATGCTGCCGGGTTTCCCGCCCACACCTATTCTGCGCACCTGCGCGTGATCGGCGATACGCCTTATGGCATCATCATCATTCCGGTCTCCGTGAAAGTTACGGCAAGCGGCGGCGGCGGTGGTGTCGACGGTGGTGGCGGCACACCGTCAAAGTCGACAACGACAACGGTTCCAGCCACGACAACCACCTCGGCGCCCGCAACGACCACAACACCCTGGCAGTGTCCCGCCAAAACGGTGCTGGGGGCGGGCAGCCCGAAGCTTGACAACCTGCGCGCTGTTCGCGACGGACTCCTTGCCCGCAGCGCGGCGGGGCGCATGATCACGGGCATTTATTACGATAATGCCGAAAGCATCAATGAGGCCCTTGATCGCAGCCCTGCTTTGCGGGCTGCAGCCCGGAAGTTTTTTGAGGTCGCCGCGGCCCTGGCGGGCGGCAGTCAGTAACAGGATCCGGACACGCACAGGACATAAGTCCGCCCCGCGGCGGCACCCCGCTTTTTTATGCGCGGCCGGCAGGGCTTTTCCCCTTTCGGTTTCTGCTGGTTGTAAATGCCGTATAAAACCGTTATATAGAAACTATGAGTTAGCGCATGTGTTTGAATTACTGCATGATACAATAAGAAAAAAAAGGTTTAAGGTGCCAGGCATGAAGAAAAAAGCATGCGTTTTTATGATCGTGTTTGTTTGTACGGCCTGTTTCTGCGCCCCTGCTTTTGCCCTTATGGTCGGGCTAAGCACGGAAAAGCTCACCCGCGACGCAGAGCTGGTAGTTACGGGGTATGTTGAGGACACGGTGTCACAGTGGACACCCGACAAAAAAGCCATAACTACAACGGCCGTTATAAGCGTTGAGCAGATTATCAAGGGCGTGTCCGTGCGACAAAAAATAGAGGTTGTGCGCATGGGTGGTCAGGTTGGCGATCTGGTCATGGCGGTTTCAGATGAAGCGTCTTTAAAAAAAGGGGAAAAAGTACTTCTGTTTCTTTCTCGGGAGAATGAGCTGAGCGGTGGGTCTGCCTGCAAAATTGAGGGCAGGGCTCAGGGCAAATATGCAATAGGAGAAGACGGTATTGCACGAAAACGGGGGTTTTCCGTAGATGCTGTCAATGAGCAGATGGACAATACTATCCACATAGAAAAATTGACGGAAAAGATAAGAAAATATATTGATGAAAAATAAACGGCCGTTTCAGTATATCTCCGTTCTGTGCTACTGTACCGCTCTGATGCTGTGCGTATACAGCGGGGATGCCTATGGATTTATAGTCGCTACAACGAGTGGATATGAGATACACTGGCCGACCCCGCAAGCTGATTATCGCATTAATACATCGGGCTTTCCCGCCGCCGGCTCGACTGCTATTCAAGCGGCAATGCAGACCTGGACGGATGTTTCAACGTCGAACTTCAGTTTCATATATCAGGGAACAACATCAAGCACTGCCTACGGTGTAAATGACGGCGCCAATCTGATATGTTTTGGCGCACTCGGCGCAGGATATAATACTACGCTTGCGCTGAATACGGGCTGGTACACTACTCAGGGCACGCTGCTTGACTGTGATATCAAGTTTAACTCAATTTTCACCTGGGCCACTGACAGTTCAGCCAGTGCCTATGATCTTCAGACCATTGTGCTGCATGAGCTGGGACATTCTCTCGCCCTGGAGGATCTCTATGGCGCAGGCGATACGGCAAAGGTCATGTACGGTGAAGCGAGCCCGGGGGAAATAAAACGGGCGCTGACTCAGGACGACAAGGACGGCATAACCCATCTCTATCCGGCAGGCGGCAGCACAACAACAATTCCGGCAACAACAATTCCGGCAACAACAATTCCGGCAACAACAACGGCGCCTTCCTCCTCGACCACCACAGCAGCAGGCGGGCTGTGCCCTGCCCAAAAAGTGCTGGGTGCAGACAACCCGAAGCTTGAAAATCTGCGCGCTTTTCGCGACGGCCTCCTCGCGCAAAGCAAGGTCGGGCGCAGGATTACGCAAATCTATTACGATAATGCCGACAGCATCAATGCAGCCCTTGAGCGCAGCCCTGCCCTGCGGGCTGTGGCACAGAAGCTTTTTGAAGCCGCTGCTGCCCTTGCGGGCGGAAAGCAAGAGCCGGCTTCAGAACTGCAGTAGAACATCCGCTGCGGCGGATGGCCGTTTCGCACAATGCCACTACCGGCGGGCTTTCGCAGCAATGCGCAAGCCCGTTTTTTATGCGCGCCCGGCAGAGCGCATGGCGCAGTGCCTTATTCCTTTTGGTTCTCGCGGCTTGTAAATGCCCCCCGAAGCCGCTATATTAAAAATATATGTCCGCAAGCGTTTGTTCCGGAACGACAGGGAAAAAGAAAAAGGAGGTTTAAAGGTGCTGGTCAGGAAGAAAACGGCATGCGTTTTTATGGCGGCTTTTGCCGGTACGGTCTGCTTCTGCGCGCCGGCATTTGCCCTTATGGTGGGGCTGAGCACGGAAAAGCTTACCCTGGACGCTGAGCTGGTGGTTACGGGATATGTGGAGGACACCGTGTCGCAGTGGACCGCCGACAATAAATCCATTGTAACAACGGCCGTTATCACTGTTGAGCAATACATTAAGGGTACGTCCGCACAAAAAAAAATACAGGTTGTGCAGATGGGCGGCCAGGTCGGCGATGTGATCATGAAGGTTTCGGATGAAGCGGCTTTAAAGAAGGGAGAAAGAGTGCTTTTGTTCCTTTCTCCGGAGCATGAGCTGAGCGGCGGGGCTGCCTGCAAAATTGAGGGCAGGGCTCAGGGCAAATATGCAATAGGAGAAGACGGTATTGCACGAAAATGGGGGTTTTCCGTAGATGCTGTAAACGAGGAAATGGACAATACTATCCACATAGAGAAACTGATGGAAAAAATAAGGCGCTATGCTGATGAAAAATAAACAGCTGCTGCATTATAGTGCCGTGCTGTGCTGCTTGTCCGCTGCGCTGCTGTGCGCCTGCACAGGTGATGCCTATGGATACACCGTCAGTACGTATAATGGGCATGAAATAAAGTGGCCGGCCCCAAGTGCTGATTATTATATTAACCCGTCAGGCTTTCCCGCAGCTGCGCCTCAGGCGATTCAGGCGGCGCTGCAGACCTGGACGGATGTTGCAACGTCGAGCTTCAGTTTCGTCTACCAGGGAGAAACCTCAAGCACTGCCTACGGTGTATCTGATGGCACCAATCTGATATGTTTCGGCTCACTCAGTGGTGGAAGCACACTGGCGCTGAACACGTTCTGGTTCACTGCTCAGGGCACGCTGCTTGACAGCGATATCAAGTTTAACTCGAAATTCGCCTGGGCGACTGACGGTTCAGCCGGGGCCTATGATGTTCAGACCGTTGTGCTGCATGAGCTGGGGCACGCTCTCTCACTGGAGGATCTCTATGGCGCCGGCGATACAGCAAAGGTAATGTACGGTTACGTGAGCGCTGGGTCAATAAAACGGGCGCTGTCTCAGGACGACAAGGACGGCATAACATATCTCTACCCGGTAGGCGGCGGCACAACAACCTCAACGATACAAACAACGACAACAACAATTCGGACAACGACAACAACAATTCTGACAACGACAACCAGCACCATCGGCGGTGGCGGGGGCACAACACCCACGCCGGCAACGACAACGGCGCTTTCTTTCACGACGACCACAACAACAACCAATACACCATCAACCAATACACCATCAACCACCACACCATCAACCACCACAACAGTAGGCACATACGGGCTGTGCCCTGCCCAAAAAGTGCTGGGTGCAGACAACCCGAAGCTTGAAAATCTGCGCGCTTTTCGCGACGGCCTCCTCGCGCAAAGCAAGGTCGGGCGCAGGATAACGCGCATCTATTACAATAATGCCGAAAGCATCAATGCAGCCTTTGAGCGCAGCCCCGCCCTGCGGGCCCTGGCGCGGAACTTTTTTGAAGCCGCCGCTGCCCTTGCGGGCAGAAAGCAAGAGCAGGATTCAGACATGCAGTAGACAAGTCCGCCCCGGCGGCGGCAGCTGCCGGACAATGTCAATACAGGCGGGCTTTTGCAATAATGCGGGAGCCGGGTTTTTTCAGTGCGCCCCCTTCCGGGGAATAAGAACGGTCAAAAAACCCGGTCATGCTGAGAATGACATGAGCGGTTTGAGTGATCTACACCTTGAATAAAAAAAGTTGCTTTTTTCGATAAAATCAATTACGAGATTCAAACAAGGGCTGTTTTTATCTTTTTTACAGTAAAAAACCAGATGAAATAAAGGGAGGTTTTACGTGGCAGACAAGAAAAAGATTTTAAGCGTCGTCATGACAGTGTTTGTTTTTACTGTCTGCTTCTGCGCCCCTGCTTTTGCCCTTATGGTCGGGCTGAGCACGGAAAAGCTCACCCGGGACGCAGCGCTGGTTGTTACGGGGTCTGTGGAGGACACGGTGTCGCAGTGGACCCCTGATAAAAAGTCCATTGTTACAATTGCTGTTATCAATGTTGAGCAGTACATCAAGGGTACGTCAGCACAAAAAAAAATACAGGTTATGCATATGGGCGGTCAGGTCGGCGATCTGGTCATGGCGGTTTCAGATGAAGCGCCTTTAAAAAAGGGGGAAAGGGTGCTTCTGTTTCTTTCTCCGGAAAAGGAGTTGAGCGGCGGAGCTGCCTGCAAAATTGAGGGCAGGGCTCAGGGCAAATATGCAATAGGAGAAGACGGTATTGCACGAAAATGGGGCTTTTCCGTTGATGCTGTCAATGAGCAGATGGACAATACTATCCACATAGAAAAACTGACGGAAAAGATAAGGAAATATATTGATGAAAAATAAACGACACCTTCAGTATATCGCCGTTCTGTTCTGCTGTACCGCTTTGATGCTGTGCGCATATGGTGAGAATGCGTATGGATATGCAGTCTCAAAAACGAGTGGGGGTGCTGAAATAAAGTGGCCGGTCGCAAGCGCCAATTTTTATATTAATGCATCAGGCGGTCCTAGCGGCGCCCTGGAGGCTGTAAAAGCGGCACTGCAGACCTGGACGGATGTCTCCACGTCGAATTTCAATTTCGTATATTCGGGAGAGACCTCAAGCACTGCCTATGGTCAGAATGACGGCACTAATATAGTATGCTTCGGCGCACTCGGATCGGGATATGAGAGCACAATAGCGCTGAACACGTACTGGGCCAGCGTTTCACTGGGCACCCTGGTTGACAGTGATATTAAGTTAAATACGGTTTTTTCTTTTGCAACGGATAGCTCGGCAGGCGCTTATGATGTTCAGAGCATTGCACTGCACGAGCTGGGGCATGCGCTCTCACTGGCTGATCTGTATAATACCAGTGATTCAGCAAAGGTGATGTACGGTTACGGATCTCTTGGTGAGGTGAAAAGGGTGCTGGATCAAGACGACATGGACGGCATAACATATCTTTACGGGGGAAGTGTCGGGACGACGACCACCACCGTTTCAGGTGGCGGGGGAGGCAGCACAACGACTATTCCCGTTACGTCGTCGACGAGAACAACCATCATTACCGATCCTGATTCATACGGGGAATGCCCGAGTGCAGTGGCTCTGGGTAAGGACAATCCGGATCTTGAAAACCTGCGCGCCTTCCGCGACACCACCCTTGCCCACAGCGCGGTCGGGCGCAGGATTACGCAATTATATTATAATAATGCCGGGAGCATCAATGCAGCTCTTGAAAACAGCCCTGCCCTGAAGGCTGTAGCGCGGAAGTTTTTCGAAACGGCAGCTTTGGTGGTCGGAAGCATGCAGGAACAGGGTTCGGCAAAGAAGTAGAAAATCCGCCCCGGGCGGATGATGGTTTTATACAATGTCAATATGGCGGGTTTTCGCAGCGATGCGAGAGCCCGTTTTTTTATGGTGCGCCCGGCAGGCGCATTACAGCAGGTGCCCAAGCTCTTTTTTCAGGTGCTCGAAAGCCTCTTCCGGCGTGTCGCAGAAGCAGAACAGGTTGAGGTCTTCCGGGCTGATCATGCCCCATTTCACCATGGCATCGAAATTGAGCACCTCCTTCCAGTACGAACTGCCGTAGATGATGATGGGCATGCGCTTGGTGATTTTACCGGTCTGCAGCAGCGTCATCAGCTCCATCATCTCATCAAGGGTGCCGAAGCCGCCGGGAAAGATGATGAGAGCTTTTGCCAGGTAGGCAAACCAGAACTTGCGCACGAAGAAGTAGTGAAACTCGAACATGAGCTCACGCGAGATATAGGCATTGGGCTCCTGCTCGTAGGGCATGCTGATGTTCAGGCCGATGGAATAGCCGCCCGCCTCCGAAGCGCCCCGGTTGGCAGCCTCCATGATGCCGGGCCCGCCGCCCGAGCAGATGATGAACCGGCGGCGGCCGCATTGTTTTTTAGCGTGCAGCTCCTTGGACCACGAGGTGAGCATGGAGGCAAGCCGAAGGGCATCCTCGTAATATTTTGACATGGCCATATCCTGCTCTGCGCGCAGCAGCGCAGCGGCATGCCCGCTGCCGCCACCGTCTGTCTTTTTCCGCAGGTCATTTAGGCTTGTCCGCGCCTGGTCCGCCGGCCTGATCCGGGCCGACCCGAAGAAGACAATGGTGTCTTCTATGTTGAATTTCGCAAAGCGGCTTTCCGGCTCGAGATATTCGGCCAGTATGCGGATGATGCGCGCCTCGGGGCTGCCGAGAAACTCGGGGTTTTTGTACGCTTTCGGGGCTTTTTTCATGATGCTGTCCTTGCTGGTGATGATTGGTGCTTCTCACGGGGCAAACGCGCAGATCCCCGCATGATGGAAATCGGGCGCAGCGCCGGGGTGCTCAATGGCCCAGTGCGAGCGCCCGCCGCCGGGGTACTCAAGTATCAGCGCCGGGCCGATGCGCAGTCCGGCGGCGGCAGGGCAGGCGATTGCCGCGGTGAGCGTAACAATGTTTTTCCTGAAAATAATTTGGAAATCCTGCGGCTGTACGTCGGAAGGCTGCACCGGCGCAGGCGCCCGGTAGGCATCAAACCGGCAGCTCCACCAGCTGCAGTCCAGCGAAAAATTCCATTCAGTGTAGCTTGCCTCATTGCCCTGCCGCAGGAAGCATTCGCAGCAGGTGTGCCTCCACAGCCCCGGCGTGAAGCCGGATCCGGACGTTTCCTGCGGAATGCTGAGCTCAGGCAGCGGGCCGGAAATGCCGTATTCCAGCAGCAGCAGTCCGTTTTCAATCTTGAAACTCGCGCTGCAGGAAAACTTTTCAGCAGCTGAAGGCTCAAAGGGCATAAGTGACATGCGACAGGGATTTGACATAATCAGGCAGCCGCAACAGTATCCAGAAACTGCCGGCAGAGCTCGCGCTTCACGGCCCCGAGGGTGGCGCGGTCTTTGTTCGCCAGCGGCAGCACCATGCCCTGCGCCTGTTTCAGAAGCGTCTCAGCAGGGCACGCGGCATCGACAATCCCGAGCCTGCATGCTTCCTGCCCGCCCACACGCCTGCCGGACAACAGCAGGTCTTGCAGCACATCATGGCGCACCTTCAGCTTCAGCAGCTCCATCATGGCCCGGGGGATGGCAACCTGCAGGTCGAGCTCGGGCAGGCAGAAAAAGCCCCGGTCGCTGCGCATGATGCGCCGGTCGCAGGCAAGGGCAAGCAAGGCCCCGAAGCCGAACGCATGGCCGTTCATGGCCGCCGCGGTCGGCAAGGGCAGGGCGGCCACGCGACCCAGCAGCCTGATGGAGCTGCTGAACAGGGCATCGCGCAGGGCGGCATCACCGCTGAAAAAATCGTCAAGATGAAACCCCGTTGAAAATGATTTGCCCTCTCCGGTGATGATAAGGCATGCCGGCCCCTGCGAGGCCTCGACAACGTCAAGGGCGGCATTGCAGTCGGCCATGAATGCCAGCGAGCATGCGCCGCCGTTTTTCAGGCAGAGTGTGTACACTGGCGGGTCGAGCCTGAGACTAAGATGCCCTGTGTCGATAATCATTTTTTCAGCCACCCTTTTTCAATGGCGTCTTCGATGAGCGATTTTGCAAGCGCCCACAGCTGCGGCGAGCCGTCCTCGATGTGCCGGTTTCGATCCAGCACTTTAGCTGCTGGAACGCCGTGCTCCTGCCAGGTTTTGCCCCTGCTGTAGTAGTTGTGCATAAGGGGCATGAGGCGGTCAAGGGCGGCTGCAAAGCGCGCTTCGGAGGTTGCGCGCGCTTCGAATTCTTCCCACAGGCTGCGAAACTCGCGGCCCTGGTCATCGGGCAGCAGGCCGAAGATGCGCTCGGCTGCCACGGCCTCGCGGTCTGCCTTGTCCGCATTTCCCGCATCGTCATAGCAAAAGGTGTCGCCTGCATCGATTTCCACCAGGTCATGCACCAGGGCCATTTTTACAACGCGCATGATGTCGACGGGCTCGCCTGCATGCTCTGCAAGCACGATTGCCATGACCGCAAGGTGCCAGCTGTGCTCCGATGAGTTCTCCTTGCGCAGGCCACGGCAGATATAGGACTGGCGCATAACCTCTTTGAGCCGGTCGATCTCAAGCAGGAAACCAAGCTGCTGTTTGAGTCTGTGTTGCATTGCTGTCTGCGCCTGATATGGTATAATTTGGATAAATGTTCAGGGTTCGGATTCCGACTCCTGCCTCCTGAACCCTCGCTACCTGAGTAGTTCAAGCCTGCAAGCTGGAAAGCAAAAGGCCTGCCGCTAGCGGGCAGGCCTGAGTAAGTTCAAAATGCGGCTCTCTTATTTGGGATGCTTGATCAGTTCATAGCGCGCCTTGAAGTCGAAGGGCTTGAAGGTCGGGCTTTTTTCATTGTGGCAGGCAGTGCAGTTTTTTTGTTCGGGCTTGATCACCAGACCCGCCTCAACAGCCAGCTTTCGCTGCGCGTCGGGATTTTCGGCCCACTTGCTTTTGTTCATGATGCTCACGGCGGAATACTTCACGCCCGGTCCATGGCATGCCTCGCACTGTATGCCTGCAAAAGCCGGGTTATTGCCGGTGGTGTGGCACTGCATGCAGGCCGGGTCGTTTGAATAATCCTTTGCAGGGTCAAGCCTGGCCTTCTTTTTGGCCTCGGCAGCACCGCCGGGCTTCAGGGTATCCATGGCTTTGGCATGGGGGGTTTCCTGCCATGATTTGAATATTTTAATATGACAGACTTTGCATTTATTAGCGCCGTTATACTCCTCTGATGTGTAGGCTATGAACGGCAGACCGAAAAGAACAAGCCCGAGTATGAGATAAAGGATTAATTTTTTCAATGGCCGGTCCCCTAATGGAAATTTTTAAGCGGTATTTCTATATGCTTTATCGGTTTTTTTAAAAAAACTTTAACAAAAATTTGCATATTCTGTCAATACTTTTAAGTAATTTATTATATTTTCATTGCAAAGGCGACATGCTTTTGTTAGTTTTTCTGCACGACAGGAGTCAACTGCTCAAAAAAATCAAAAATTTTCATATATCAGGGGATATGTATGCTGAAAAAAATCTGGGGTTTTTTCATTTCCTTACGCCTGACCATTGTGCTATTGATCCTGCTTTCGGTTGTCTGCGTCATCGGTACTCTCGTGCCGCAGAATGCTGCAGAGCACGAGTACCTGCACAGGTACAGCCAGCCTGCCTATGAGCTGATAAAAAACCTGGGCTTAACCGACATGTATCACTGCTGGTGGTTCATGGCGGGGCTGGGGCTTTTCACGCTTAACCTTGCGGCCTGTTCGTTTAACCGGCTGTCACGGGTACGCCGGCTTCTGGCGCCTCCCGCACAGACTCCCGGCGAGCAGCAGTGGCAGGGCATGGGCAATATTAAAAAATTTACCATCAAAAAAGGCGCGCCCGCCAAGGTAGATGCGATGGTAGAAGCCATGGTAGAAGCCATGGCAGAAGCTGTCGGGCGATTTCTCTGCATGCCCACAGTTACCCGCCGGGATGGAAAAACCTATATTGTTGCAGACACGGGCCGCCTGTCATATCTGGGTTTTTATCTGACCCATATCGGCATGATTACCATCATTGCGGGCGTGCTGGTGGGCGCCATGGGGTTTCAGGGATTTATGAAAGTCGATGAGGGCGAAACGCAGAGCACGGTAACTTTGAAAAACAGCCTCGTGCAGCATGATCTTGGTTTTGCCCTGCGCTGCGACCGGTTCGAGGTGAGTTACTATGACCAGGAGCGCATGGCAGAAGACACTAATGAGGGGCGCATGCCCAAAGACTATAAAAGCTGGCTGGTCGTTGTCGAAGATGGAAAAGACGTGCTCAAAAAGGTCATCGAGGTAAATGACCCGCTTATTTACAAAGGCATCTTTTTCTATCAGTCAAGCTATGGCGCGTCGGCTGCCATGGGAGGCGAGGTGCTGCTGCGCATAAAACCCGCAGGGGCTGAGAAGGCCCGTGAATACCGCGTGCGGCAGGGGCAGCGTTTTGCAATCGTTGGCACGAAGGACGAGGCCGTGGTCGACACTATTCTTGCCGATTTCGCCATGGACGACGGCACATATTTTTCCCGCTCCGACGAGCCCAATAATCCGGCCGTGCGCGTAATCGTTTTCCGCGCAGGCGCAGAGCTTGAAAGCCCGTGGGCATTCATGAAGTTTCCCGACTTTCACCGCAAGCCGGGTGCGGCCTACGAGGTGCAGCTTGCGGATTTCTACCCGCGCTACTTTACGGGTTTGCAGGTCACCCGCGACCCGGGCGTAAATATTGTGTGGCTCGGCTGTATTTTTCTGATCGCCGGCATCTGCATGGCGTTTTTCATGTCGCACCGAAGGCTCTATCTTGTGCTTGAGGAGAAAGACGGGGGCCTGCGGGCCGTGCTTGCCGGCAGCGCCAGTAAAAACAGGCAGGCTTTCGCCGCAGACTTCAACAGGCTTTTTGAACAGCTTACATCTCTGGAGAAACAGTCATGACGAGCTCAAAGCTTCTCGGGATCACCACTCTTGTCTATCTTGTGTGCATGGCGGGCAATTTCGCCTATCTGTTCTTTCGCGGCAGAAAGCTCCACGCCGCCCTTATGGGCATTGCGGTGCTTGGCTTTGCAGCCCATACGGCAGGCCTGGGGCTGCGCTGGCATGAGTCCTACCAGATCGGCTACGGCCACATACCGCTTGCAAATTTTTATGAGGCTCTGGTGTCTCTGTCATGGACGACCATGATTATTTTCTTCTATATTGAGTTTCGCTACAAGGTGAAGCTCATGGGCGCACTGGTTTTTCCCATCATTTCTCTTGCCATGGCCTATGCTTCCCTCTCGCCCGGCGTGCAGAGCGAAATAACGCCTCTCATACCGGCGCTGCAGAGCAACTGGCTTACCTACCATGTGCTCACCTGTTTTCTGGCCTACTCGTCATTTGCCGTGTCGTTTGTCACCAGCATTGTCTATCTGTTCAAAGCAGGAAGCCATGAGCGGGCAGGGCAGCCGCCCGTCAAGAGCACCGATGTGATGCCGTCGCTTGAGGCCATCGATGAGATTATCTATAAAACCATCGCCATCGGTTTTCTGCTGCTCACCGTGGGCATCATCACCGGTTCCGTGTGGGCCAATTATGCCTGGGGCAGCTACTGGGGCTGGGACCCCAAGGAAACCTGGTCGCTTATCACCTGGTTTATTTACGCTGCATTCCTGCATGCCCGGCTCACGCGCGACTGGCGCGGCAGGCGCGCAGCCATCATCTCCATCGCAGGTTTTCTCTGTGTGCTGTTCACCTTTCTGGGGGTAAATTATGTGCTGTCGGGGCTGCACAGCTATGCCTAGAGGGCCTGGCTGTCAAACACGTACGTGGACAGGCTTTGAGCTTTGCCGGGTAGAATTTTTTTTACAATGTTGTAAAGTTTTTTTATAGTTTTGCCGATCCATGTATCACGATATGTCGTGCCGCTTTAAAAAAAACAAGCAAAAACAGTATCTTGAAATTTAGTACAAGGGCTGGCACGGCTAGTGCTTTGTTTTTGACCATTGGAGAGCTTATGAAAAGAAATTCCAGAGGTTTTAGCTTAGTCGAGCTGCTGGTCGTTTTGGCAATAATTGGCATATTGGGGCTTATTGCCACGCCGGCGATACTATCGGTACGTCCTGCTCGCAGTTTGAACAGAGCTGCCCGTGATATGGTTTCTAATTTTCGCAAAGCCAGGACTATGGCGATCCAATTGAACCGAAACGTAGTGATGAGATTTGATGCGGTTAACGGCTTATATACCTTAGATGGTAAACTTTTTTCTGCGAAACCCTTGAATGTGTATTACGGCGATGACATCAAGTTCGGTTTTCCGGGCAGAATCGACGCTGTGACATTCGCCGGTGACACAATTACGTTTACTCCCGTGGGCCTGACCAGCAATGGCACGGTTGCGCAGTATGCGTTTCTGCAGAACAGAAATAGTGTGACAACTGGAGAAGGCTACCGTATCGGCGTCAGAGGGGCGGGCAACATCGTCATGGAGAGTTGCAAAACTGCTGGCGTAGACTGTAAAAACTGATCATACCGGGAAAATTATTTATGAAAAAAAAGATGCTAGCAACTGGATCCCGTGGCTTTAGCCTGGTTGAACTCATGATAGCCGTTTTGATTTTTGGGGTTGTTTTAGCGGGATCCTACGCCATGTACTATGCGCAACAGCGCACCTATCTCCTGCAGGACCAGCTGGTTGAAATGCAGCAGAATGTGCGCTCTTTTTTATTTTATATTGAAAAAGACCTGCGCATGGCCGGCTATGATCCGCTCAAGGCAGGCATTAAAGGCTTTCTGATTGCAAACCCCACTGAAGTCGTCGTAAGCGCTGATATAGGCACACCACGGACGGCTCCAGTGAATTGTACGGGTGCAGGCTGCGACAACATGC